>Ga0137426_1000177_pt1 | contig 13078 bp, 9 predicted proteins | sample EasRivERMZT660_2_FD_102308 | JGI IMG/M metagenome (GOLD analysis project Ga0137426, IMG submission 102308) | Soil microbial communities from meander-bound floodplain in the East River, Colorado, USA - East River MetaG ERMZT660_2 | ecosystem: Environmental > Terrestrial > Soil > Floodplain ...
CTCATCCACGAATTCTCCGCCCCGGCCCAGTCATGACGCTCAAGGTCGTCAAGCGCCAACGGGCAATCGACGAGCTGTACGCGAATGCCCGCACTATCGCGCGCGACAATCTGGACGCGGCGTTGCGATTCCTCGAAGCGGGTTGTCGCGTGTACGGCGTCGAGCCCAATGCCGCCATGCGCACATCCGCGGAGCAGGCGTTCAACGACAACCCGCGCTTCGTTTCTGTGAACGGTTCCGCCGAAGCGACCACGCTACCGGATCATTCCGTCGAGCTCGTGAGTGCGGGACAGGCGTTCCACTGGTTCGAACCCGTGGCCACGCGTCGCGAGTGGCGGCGCATCTCGAAGCCCGATGGCTGGGCGTTGGTCGTATTCAACTCGCGACTTGTCGAAGCGACGCCGTTCATGCGTGCGTACGAGAAGCATCTAATTGAGAAGGCGATCGACTACGAGGGCGTGGATCATCGACGTGGGCTCACAGACCGACTTCGCTCCGTGCTCGATGACTATCGCGAATGGCGGTTTCCGTTCACGCTGCAGCATCGCTACCAAGACGTGCACGGGCTATCGATGTCGTCGTCGTACGTGCCCGCGCCCGGGCATCCAAAGTACGGCGAATTCTTTCGCGGATTGCGAGAGGTGTTCGACGCGCACGCGGTGAACGGAGTGGTGGAGTTTCCGTACGAGACGGAAGCGTACGTCGGACACTTAGGGGCTGAATGACCGCGCGAAGATCGCGTCCCACGCCGCCAAAGCCGGCTTCGGATTCAAATCGACGTCGACCAAGCCCAGTCGGGCGAACAGGTACAGGATCGAGCCCGGCGGTTGCGGCGGCCACGCGCTCAAATCGAGGTCGGTGAAGGTGAGTTGGAAGACCGCGGTCGCGCGCGCCTGGTCGAGCAGTTGCGCCTGTCGCTCGATGTAGCGTCGCTGCTCGTCTTCGCTCGACACGTGGGTGTCCACCGTCTCCGACGACCAACCACCTTCCGTGACCATGACCGGAATGGTTCGACCCTCGACCAAACGCGTGTAGTAGTCGAGCGGCAACTCTTCGGGCTGATCGAAGCTGGTGAGATACGGGTACGATGAAAGACCCAGCTCTTCGATGAAGGGAAAGTCGACGAAGTCCTGGTCGATCCCTTGATAGATTCCGCCGGTGAACATCCCCCACGCGTAGTCCACTTGGACGCTGACACTCAGCTTGACGCTCGCGTCGATCGCGCGCACGTCGGCGGCCGCATCGTTCGCGACCTGTCGAATGGCCTGGTAGAGCGAATCGGGCGATGCGCCACGAATCAAGTTGGTCTCGAGTGTCAGACCCAAGTGCTCGGGGCGAATGATGCTGTCGATCACCACCGCGAATCGTCGGAACATCGCTTGGATCTCCGGCTCCGTGATGCTGCGGCCGTTTCGCACCAGTACCTCGTTTTCGCCGCCGCGATTGAGGCCGTTCGCAGGATCCAAGTAGATCCACAGCTCGTGTCCCTTGAGGCGATAGTAGGCAGCGAGCTCTTCGTGCTCGCGTTCGACAATGGCCTCTGCCGAAACTCCGGCGAGCAGCGAATTCCACGGCAGCTCGAAGCTCATGAGGGCGGCGTCCGCTCGGAGCGACCACATGTCGATGGAGGCGATGACCGTGGGGAGGTCGAAGCGCGGAGGGATGGCGGTGAATCCCATGCGATAGCTTCGCGTCGGACCGTCCGGGGGCGGGGCGGTCGAGTCGTCAGAGCACGCGATCGTGGTGGCGAATAGAACCGCCCCCACCAGCACCCAGGAAGGTCGAGAAAGCGTCGGCATAAACGGGGCTCCGGCCGAAAGAGCCGTGCAATGGGCGCGCCAGATCGCCATTCTCAACGCTTGTTCCCCCTATAACTCCGTTGTATGCTTGGCATCTATAAACATGACCTTCAAAGAGCTCGACCTTCCGGAGCCCATACTCCGCGCCCTCGACGACGCGGGATACGAGACTCCCACCGACATTCAAGCGCAAGCGATTCCTCCGGCGCTCGAGGGCCGCGACCTCATTGGGCGCGCCCAGACCGGCACGGGCAAAACGGCCGCGTTCGCGCTTCCGATTCTCGTCCTGCTATCCAGGACGCCCGTCCACTCCGGCGCCCCCCCGGAAGAGGAACGCGCCGCCGACCGGGAGCCGTCCAAACCTCCGACACGAAGACCCCATCACCCTCACCGAAAGGGTCATGAGTCGTCGGCGCGCGTCGTCCGTTCGCTGATTCTGACCCCCACCCGCGAGCTCGCGCTCCAGATCGAGGAATCCTTCAAGGACTACGGGAAGTACCTCGACGTTCGTGCGCTCGCGGTGTACGGCGGGGTCCGAATCGATCGCCAGCTCAAGAAGCTGCACTCTGGGGTCGACGTGGTGGTCGCGACGCCCGGTCGATTGCTCGACCACCTGGGCCGGCACACCATCGATCTGCGCCACGTCGAGATCTTCGTGCTCGACGAGGTCGACCGCATGTTCGACATGGGCTTCATCCAGGACGTGCGCAAGATCATCGCGAAGATTCCCGAGCGCCGACAGACGCTTCTTTTCTCCGCCACCATTTCGTCGGAAGTGCGGCGTCTGGCCGAGCGCGTGCAAAAGGACGCGGTGTTGATCGAAGTGGGCCAGCAGCAGACTCCCATCGACACCATCACGCAGTACGTGTTTCCGGTTCCCCGCGATCGCAAGCTCGAGCTCCTTCGCACCATCTTGGAAAACGAGCAGTGGGACATGGTGCTCGTGTTTTGCGGCACCAAGGACAACGCGGAGTTCGTGACGCGGCGATTGCAGCACCATAATATCGACGCCGCCGAGTTGCATTCGAACAAGTCGCAATCGGAGCGCAAGCAAGCACTGGACGGATTCAAAAATGGTGAGCACCGCGTATTGATCGCGACCGACATCGCGGCGCGCGGGCTCGACATCGACGGCATCTCGCACGTGGTCAACTACGACGTCCCCCGCAACGCCGAGGACTACATCCACCGCATCGGTCGCACCGGTCGCGCGGAAGCGCTGGGCGACGCGGTGACGCTGGTGGCCTTCGACGAAGAGGAATTCATGGACCGCATCGAGAAGCACATCGGTGCGAAGATCGAGCGTCGTCGCTACAAGGATTTCGACCACGGTGTCGGGCGTTTCGGACCGCCCAGCAAGGATTCGTCGAACCGCTTGCGGCAGGGCTCACGAAGGTCGTCCAAGCGGCGCTACGTGTAGTTTCTTCCCGCTCCGCCCCGCGTCGCGGATCGCAGTTCCAGGACAATATTTCCTACCGCTCTATCGGGCACCACGCGGCGCTCGAATCCATTCTTACGCCCTTTGCACCTTCCCGCCGAATCGGTCCGTTTCTTGCCGAATAGCGGGCGTCGTTCTCAACCGAACTGCGCGGCGGTCGTGCACCCCGGCGAATGCATTCGTGCATCGTGGGGAGTATCGTGCGCCACTGTCAGGTGCGCCGGCTTGCGGGGTGCGCGCCGCGCGAGAACGGCGTCTGATCGCGCGCGTGATCGCGCGGCCGAAAGGAGTCCCCAATGCTCAGGTGGTTCAACGCACGCGGCCGCATCAGCCGTCGGCAGTACCTGATGTCCGTGATCGCGATCTGCTTGTTGACGTTTGGGTGGTTCTATATCGGAGGGCTCATGAGCTCCAACGAGGACGTCGCGATTCGGACCACGGGATTGATGGTCTTCGTGACCACCCTGGTCGCAGGAGGAACCGCGAACGGGTTCCTCGTCATCCGTCGTTTGCACGATCTCAACAAGCCGGGCACGCACGGGTGGCTGCTTCTGGTTCCGATGTACAGCATCTACCTCCAGTTGGTGCTTCTGTTCGCGAAGGGTGTGCAGGGGAATAATCAGTACGGCCCCGACCCGGCGACGTCGTAACGCGCGTCGATCGGGAAACGCAACGTCCAAACCGCCCGGGTGCTCAGGCCCGGGCGGTTTTTCTTTTGTGCTACATTGTTCCACATGACGCTCAAGACCTCGTGCGATGTGGTGGTGGTGGGCGCGGGTCCCGCGGGTGCTACGACCGCTTTGTACGCGGCGCGCGCGGGGCTCGATGTGACGTTGATCGACAAGCGCGCGTTCCCGCGCGACAAGATCTGCGGCGACGCCGTGGCGCGAAAGAGTCTCTCGCACATGCGCACGTTGGGATTGCTGGACCGCGCGCGCCTCGAGACGCACGAGCCGATCGGTCGCGCGGTGCTTTCCTCCCCCAACGGCCGCGAGGTCGCGATCGACCTTTCATCGAGCCATGAACCTGCGCCGCACATGGTTTGCCGGCGCGAGGTGTTCGACAACATTTTCGTGGAAGCGGCGCGCGTGTGTTGCACCGTGATCGAAGGCGCCGCCGTTACCGATGTGGTGCGAAGCAACGGTCGGGTCGAAGGCGTCACGGTGCGCGAGGACTCGCGCGACCGCGAGATTCGCGCGCGCGTGGTGGTGGGGGCGGACGGGTTCGACTCCGTGGTCGCGCGGCGACTCGGGTTATACCGACACGACTCGTCGCGCTGGTTTGTCGCGACGCGCGGTTACTACCAAGGGCTGGACGTCGCGCCCGGCACGGTCGAGGTACACTTCTTCGACGAGACGCTGCCGGGTTTTCTCTGGCTCTTTCCGACCGGCGACGGCGTTGTCAATGTGGGCCTCGGGCTGGTCCACCTCGATTTGAAGCGTCGCCACGTGAAGCTTCGCGACGTGCACGAGGCCGTTATCGCGTCGCCGCGCATGCGCGAGCGCTTTCGCCGCGCCCAGAGAATCGGCGAGGTGCACGGGTGGAATCTGCCCACGCCCGACACCTCGCGCACGCTCGCGGGCGATGGCTTCTTGCTCGCGGGCGACGCGGCGGGCCTGGTGGATCCGTTTTCGGGCGAGGGGATCGGCAACGCGCTGGATTCGGCCCAAGTCGCCGCGGAAGTGATGGCCGAAAGTCTCCGAGCGCGCGACGCCAAGGAAGCGGCGCAAACCCTGGCTTCGTACCCGAAGAAACTTTGGGAAGCGGTCAACGGACGCGAGATCGCGCTTCACTACCAACTGCGCTCGCTCGCGCGCAGCCGTCGCCTGATCGACTTCTTGGTGGGCCGTGCCGCGGCGCATCCCGACGTGCTCGGGTGGTTGCAGTCGATGACGGCGGAAAGCGGATCCGTGGCTCGTAAGCGAGACCTGCTTTCCCCTCTCACCTACGCGCGATTATTTCTGAAGCGATAAGAGGAATTACATCTTTGCGCGCGGGGCATTTATCTTTGCCCTTCTCATGCCGCGCGCAATCACTGGTATGTCCTGCTCGGCGGTGGTTTGAGACGCGCGCGCGACCGGCAGCGTCATCGTGACGGTGGTTCCCTTCCCCAACTCCGATTCGATGGAGAGTTGCCCGCCGACGCGCTCGAGCATTCCGTGCACCAACGACAAACCGATGCCGCTCCCTTGTCCGTTCGTCGCCGGATTCGCAAGGTCCCCTTGACTCTTGGTCGTGAAGAACGGCTCGATGGCGCGGCGCTTGATGTCGTCGCTCATGCCCATGCCCGTGTCGATCACCTTCAATACCACCGCGGAGCCGTCGTCGTTCGCCCGGGCCTGGATCACGATCGCGCAGGTGGGGCGATTCGTCACTTCGGTGCCTTCGTGTTTGATGGCGATGGCGTCGCGCGCGTTGTTGACCAGATTGAGCACCGCCTGGGTGAGCCGATGCGGCGCCATCGCAACCAGCGGCGTATTTTCGGCCACCTCCCAGTCGATGCGCATCCATTGCTCGCCCCGCTTCTTTCCGCCCGTCAACGAGGTCGCGATGAGGTCCTGCACGCGCGTACGCCACGACACGATATCCGTGGTCCCCTCGGTGCCTTCCTGGGTCGGATCGCGAGAGAAGAGCGAAAGATTGCTCGCCATCAGGCGCAGGTGTTCGAGCAGTGCGCCGATCGCAGTAATATCGCCGCGCGTTTCGGTCGCGAGACCGGACCGTGCCGAAAGGCTCTCCCAGCGCGACGAAAGCGGTAACAACAAGTTGTTGATGTCGTGCGCGAGCCCCGAAGCGAGGGTCCCCACGGCTGCCATGCGTTCGGCGGTCGCCAGCATGATCTGCGCTTGCAGGACTTGACGCTCGCGCTCCATGAGCGCCTTTTCGAGGTGCTCTTGCCGGCGCTTCTCGTCGTCCACATCGGTGTAGGTACCGACCCATTCGCTGATGTTCCCGTCGGGATTCAACAGCGGCGTGGCGCGCGCCTGGAAGTACCGATACTGCCCCGAGTCCTCGTGCCACAAGAGCCCGCCCGCTTGATACAGGTTGCCGGTTTCACACGCTCGCCGCCACGTCGTCATAACGCGCTCGCGATCGTCCGGGTGTACGGCGTTGAGCCAACCGAAGCCGCGCATTTGATCCCACGACTGTCCGGTGTGCGCGCCCCACACCGGCTGCGGTTTGACGAACGCACCCTTCGCGTCCGTCGTCCAGGGGACGTCGGTGATGACCGAAACCAGCGAACGGAGGCGTTCTTCGCTCTGGCGCAGCGCGAGGTCGGCGCGTTTGATGGCGTCGATGTCCTCCATGATGACGCTAGCACCGATGATGAAGCCCGCCTTGCTTCGCAACGGCGCGGCTGTCACGCGGGTCCAGTTCTTCCTGCCGTCGTCGTCGATGAAGGTCATCTCGGCTTGCAGACCGGTGGTCTCCCCACGCAGCGCGCGCCGCGGCGGCCAATCGTGAAGGGGGAGAGAATTGCCGTCCTCATCGAACCCTTGCCAGCGCATCACGCGCTCAGGGTCGAGCGACGGAATCGCTTTCGGCGCAAAAGCGTGCATGCGCGCATTGCTGACCACGAATCGGCCATTCAAGTCGACGGCGCCGGCGCCGAGGGGCAACTGGGCCAGGAACGTCGACAGGTGCTCTTCGCTCTTGCGAAGCGCTTCGTCGGCTTGGTTGCGTTCGATGTAGTCCGCTGCTTGGCGCGCGAGAACGTCCAAGAACCGGAGTTCGCGTTCGGTGGGTCGATGGGGCTCGCGGTAGTAGGTCGAGAACATACCGAGCACTCGCCCCGTGCGACTGATGAGCGGCGTCGACTGAACCGCGCGCGCGCGCGCCTCGAGCATGACATCCAACGCGGTCGTGCCCGCGAACAGGGGGCTGTTCTCGACGTCCTCGACGATGACGCGCTCCGCGGCTTTTCTCGCCGCGCCACACGCGGCTTCGCCGTCGTGGACCGCGTCGAAGAATTCGAGGAACGAGCTCTCGAAACCGCGCTGCGCGACAATTTTCAGAACACCGTTTTCGTCCAGCTGGATGCAACCCATGTCGGCCGATGTCATGTCGATGCCGGCGTCGAGGATCTCGTGCAAAAGGGCGACGGAATCGCTCTCGCGCACCAGCAACGTGCTGACCTCGTGCATGCGTGTTGTGGCCTCGAGATCCGCGCTCAACTGGGCGTTCAGCGCCGCGATGGCCGCTTCGGCTTCCTTGCGGGACGTAATGTCCACGATCATGTTGATGCCGCCGACGATGTTGCCGGCTTCGTCGCGCAGCGGCGTCGGGTACGGCTGCAACCAAAGACGGGTGCCATCGGGCCGCTCGGCGATGATCTCCTCTCCTCGAATCAGCTGGCCGGTCTTGAGTGCAACCGCCATCGGGCACTCGTCGTGCGGCAGCGGCGTTCCGTCGGACCGAAACAGCTTCCACGTCACGCACCAACGATCGCTGCCGAGCTCGGGTGTGCGTCCAGATACTTCGACTGCCGCGTGATTGAAGTGCGTGAGGCGTCCTTCGGCATCGGTGGTGTAGATGGCCGCGGGAAGCGCGTCGATCATCTCGCGAAATCGGCGCTCGCTCTCGCGCAGCGCCGCGGTCATTCGCTTTTGCTGGCTGATGTCGCGCGCGATCTTCGACGCGCCCACCACGTTGCCCCGATCATTGAAAACCGGGGAAACCGTCAAGGAGATGTCCACCAAACTGCCGTCCTTGCGACGACGGACGGTTTCGTAGTGGTCGATCTTTTCACCGCGACGGATGCGGTCGAGGATGCCGGGCTCTTCGTTATGTCGATCGGCGGGAATGAGCATCATCACCGGCTGCCCGATCGCTTCCTCGGCCGAGTATCCGAAGAGTTGTTCCGCGCCGGCATTCCAACTCGTGATGACGCCGTTGACGTCCTTGCTGACGATGGCGTCGTGCGAAGAATCGACGATGGCGGCTAGCATCGCGCGCGCGTCGTCGCTGTGCGTTCGATTGCTCTCAAGCATGAGGAATTACCACTACGTTTAGAGACGACCGAGAACGTTGGAACTGCGGGGGGCACGCACACGGGAATGATATCACGACAAATTGGGCGTTTGGTTGATACTTTTTGGGCAGAACCTGTGTGCCCGTTCACACCCCTTACGAAACGCGTATGAACGCGTCATTATAAAAAAGGAGGCGCCGACCTAATTTTGGATCGGCGCCTCGCTGGAGACTATGGGGAGAACTACTTATTTCACGACCGTGATCTTCTTCGTGAGCGTTTGCGACGCCGTCTCCATCTTGACGAAGTAAACGCCCGACGGGATCCGGCTCGCATCGAACCTAACCGAGCCCGGGCCCTCGGCACGGGTGCCGGAGTCGAGGAGTGTGGCTACGCGACGGCCGGCGACGTCGTACACCGCAATCGACACGCGGCCCGACGCTCCCAGCGTGAAGTCGATGGTAGCCGTGCCGGCAACCGGGCTCGGGTACGGCGCCGAGAGGGTGAACATGGGCGTGTTGCCGCCCACCGGCGTCCCCGTTTCCTCGTGCAACCCGCGGTATACCAGCGAGTAATTCTGCAGGTTGCCTGGGCTTAGGAGATCCTTGTGCGTCACCGTCACACGGTAGATTCCGGCCGGGGCGGTGTCGATGTCGACTTGCTCGACGTTGTCGACGATGTTGTCCGCGCGGGTGGCGCTGCTGGCCGGGGCCGCGACATTGAGCTTCCACGGCAGCGTGGTCGTGGTCGTGGGCACGTGCTCGACACGAAGGTCGAGGTCGTTGACCAGCTTGGGGGTCGGGTCGTCGAGCAAGATGGGGCTGGCCGCGCCCGCCGGGTCCGTCCACGCGATGGTCACGCGAACGTCCTGCGGCGACGTGACCTCGAACAGGTACGCGTCGGTCTCGCCTTCGGTGAGGCCGGCTTCGATGACGCCCAGGTCTGCACCCGGCAACGCGTGGACGACGTCGGCCATGCGCAGCGTGTTGAGCAGCCCCCAACCGTTCATGTAGTCGGGACCGTCGCTCGGTCCGGCTTCGTCGGCCCCGTTGATCGCGAGCGCCTTGAGCGTCGACGACCAGGGCGAGGTACCCTTCACGACTTCGTAGTCCTGCGCGATCAGGTTGATGGAACCCGCCGTGTTGGGGGTGGCCATCGACGTACCCGACGAGTTCGCGTAGGCCACGTCGGTGGTGCTGTTGCACGAAAAGAGCGAAGCGCCGTTCGCGACAATGTCGGGTTTGACACGACCATCGTCGGTCGGCCCCCAGCTCGAGAACACGGTCTGAACGACGTCGCTGGGCTGGGTGTAGCCGGCCGGGATGTCGTTGATCGCACCGACGCACATGATGTTTTTCGCGGTGCTGAAGTAGCTGATGGTGTCGAAGCCGCCGCTCGCGCCGTCGGCAGGATGGAAGTCGGCGGCGGCAACCCAGCCTCCGTTCCAGTGGAAGTGGTTGGTGGCACCAGTGTCGTCGCGCTCGTTGCCCGCGGCGACACAAATCAGGTAGTACGGAGCGTCATACGCGATCTGGTCGTAGTCGATGCAGCTCCCGTCGTAGAAACCGAAGCCGTAGTCTTCGGTCGTGCTGACGAAGATGTCTCCGTACCAATAGAAATTACCGCCGCCCGCGTTGTACCACCCGGTGATGAAACCGTACGAATGGTTCGACACCTGCAGCCCGCTGGCGGCCGCGGCCGCCATCTCGATGGTGTCGTCGTCCCAATCGTACGAATGCAACCTTCCTTGGTACGACCCGCCACGCGCGCTTAAGTTCACTCCGCCGGCGATCATGGTGCCGGCGACATGCGTCGGGTGACCCTGGATTCCGTACGGGGAACCGGGGTCCAAAATCGTCACGCGGCCGGCGTACTCTTGGTGCGACGAGCGCACCAGGCCGCCGTCCCAAATCGCCAGCTCGCCCGCGGCCGTCGTCGAGCCCGTGAGTCCGTAGAAGCCGCCGCCCACTCCCACCGGCCACACGTCGTAAGTACGGACCGTTCGCGCCGCGTTGACGTTCTGAGTCGTGTAGTACGCGGGCGTCCCGTTCTCACGGATGTACATGAGCGCGATGCCCTCGGTTTCGTTCAAGAGCTTCTGCGCGGGATCGGTGGAACGGAGCAATTGGTAATAGAGCGGTGTCTTTTTCGCCTCGAGGTTGCGCTCCAGCGTTTGCGAGAGCGCGTTGAGCTTGGCGGCATCGGTGGAACGTTGCGCGTACGAATCGCCCGCGAGCGCCGCCACTGCGACTGCCGCGAGTGCTGCGGAGGCGACACGTGTGAATCTGTTGCGAAGGGTGGAATGCATCGAGTCTCTCCTCTTGTCCTAGGCGTTGACGTTGCTGACTGACGCACGGGGCGGCGGAATTATACCACACGCGCGTGTGCGCAGGCCCGCGCATAATCGGCGCGCATAGGCCACGACTCGGGTTCGACCGAGGAACCGCGCGCCACCCCGCGGCACCCGGCACGCTGCTATAATGAGATACGCAGGAAGCATACCCGGCGTACTTGCCGATGCCGGCGCAGATCTTTTCCTCAACCGCTACTGAATATTAATTAGACGCAAAGGCGCGTGCTACGCCAGAACGGCGCGCACGGCGGCTTCGATTTCGGCGGCGGTGAACGGCTTCTCGACGACGCGCGTCGCGCCGAGGAGTTGAGCGCTCTGAAGGAACACGCGGTTGCTGGGCGAGCTAATGGCGACGCACTTGGTGAGCGGGCTCTCGCGCTGGAGGTACATGATCACCTCGAGGCCGTCCTTCTCGGGCATCAGAATGTCCGCGATGACGACTTCGAACGAGTTCTTGCGGAGCGTTTCGATCGCCTCCTTGCCGTCGGAGGCCTCGGTCACGTCGAAACCGGCGCGGGTCAGCGAGTCGCGCAACATGCTGCGGATTTGCGGCTCGTCGTCGACCACCAGGATTCGGGGCTTCATCGTTACATCTCCTAGCACCCTTGCGGGCTGAGAGTTTATGACTCCTTGGCCTGACTTTTAAAGGACATTCGTCGGCCGGCCAAGGACGCGGTCTCTCCCGCGTCGTCTATTGCGATCGACACGTCGACCATTATATTGGCGAGGGTTTCCCAAACAGGATGAGAACACCCCAAGCGTTCCGGTTTTGCCACCCAAACAGGCTGGCCGGTTCTTTGCAGCGCCCCCGTCTAATGATGATCGCACCGCTTCACATTACTTACGTCGGACACGCCACCTGCTTGGTCGAGATGGACGGCGTCCGCCTGCTCACCGACCCCGTGCTCCGCAATCGCGTGGGGTATATCCGCCGCCAGGGCACCGCCGTCGAGCCGTCGTGGTCGGATGGAATCGACGCCGTGCTGATCTCCCATGCGCACCAGGACCATCTCGACGTGCCGTCGTTGCGGCTCCTCGGGCGCGACGTGCGCCTCATCGTCCCCGCCGGCAGCGGTGATCTCCTGGCCCGACGGGGTTTTCGAAACGTCGAAGAAGTGAGGCCGGGTCAGCAGGCCTGGGTTCGCTCGGTCGGTGTCGAGGCGACAATCGCGACCCACAACGGCGCGCGACAGCCGTTTGGACCGGTGGCGGAGACCCTGGGCTTCATCATGCACGGAACGCGTGCGGTCTACTTCGCGGGCGACACCGACATCTTTCCGGAGATGGACGGTATCCACGATTCGCTCGACGTGGCGCTCCTGCCGGTTTGGGGGTGGGGCCCGACCTTGGGGGAGGGCCACATGACACCGCGTCGCGCCGCCGAGTCGTTGACCATGCTCCGCCCGCGGACGGCGATTCCCATCCATTGGGGTACCTTTGCCCCGCTCGGAATGGGCTGGCTGCGTCCCCGCTTCCTCGTCGACCCGCCCTACGATTTCGTCGAGCACGCCGGCGACCTGGCGCCCGCTGTGCGCGTTCACGTCGTTCATCCGGGGAACCGGTTTCGTTTAGCCAATTGATCGTCAACATATTGAGCGATGGCTCGTTCGGCGCCGCCCGGCTGGTCGTGTGACCTCCATGGTATAGTTGAGGACATGCCTCGAACCCCTCGTTCCGACCCCGAAGCCACCCGCGAACGCAATTCGCTTCGCCGTCAGATCGACAGCATGCGCGCCGAGCTCGAAGAGTATCGGGTCGCACAGGCGGATCTGCGCGACACCGAGCAGCGCCTGCGCGCGCTGGTCGAGCAAGCGCCCATCGTGCTGTTCGCCGTCGATCGCGAGGGCACCTTTACCCTTTCTGAAGGTCGCGGTCTCGACGTGCTGGGGCTGAAGCCGGGCGAAGTCGTCGGGCAATCGGTCTACGATATCTATCGCGACACGCCGCGCATCGTCGACAACGTGCGCCGGTGCTTGGCGGGGGAGTCGATCATCGACGAGGTTCACTTGGGGGATCTGGTTTTCGAATCGATCTATACCCCGCGGCGCGACGCGCACGGTTTCGTGGCCGGCGTTTCCGGGGTTGCCTGGGACGTTACCCAACGCGTTCGCGCCGAGGAAGCGGCGAACGCGTTCGAGACGCAGCTGTTGCAGGCGCAGAAGATCGAGACCATCGGAACCCTGGCGGGTGGCATCGCTCACGACTTCAACAACATCCTCTCGCCGATCATCGGTTACACCGAGATTGCGATGGACCAGCTGGCCCGCGACAACCCCGCTCGCTCCGATCTCGAGCAAGTCATGAATGCGGCGCAGCGAGCGAAGGAGCTCGTGCAGCAGATTTTGATCTTCGCCCGCGGCGGGAGCGAACAGCGCCGGCCACTCCAGCTCCATTTGGTGATTCTCGAAGCTCTGCGTCTGATTCGATCCACCTTGCCGTCCACCATCGAGATCTCGCAGCGCGTGGCGACGCGCGGCGACACCGTCGTCGCCGATCCCGCCCAGATGCACCAAGTC
>Ga0137426_1000186_pt1 | contig 12764 bp, 8 predicted proteins | sample EasRivERMZT660_2_FD_102308 | JGI IMG/M metagenome (GOLD analysis project Ga0137426, IMG submission 102308) | Soil microbial communities from meander-bound floodplain in the East River, Colorado, USA - East River MetaG ERMZT660_2 | ecosystem: Environmental > Terrestrial > Soil > Floodplain ...
CGCTCTGACATTGGTGAAGCCGCATTTTGTCTATTTATTTTGGATTGTCTTTGTGCCTTGGCTTTGGCAGCGACGGGAATGGCACTTGCTGTTGGGCACCGCGGCCGCAGGAACCGCCGCTGCGGTTCTGCCGCTCTTTTTCAACCCGTCGGTGTATCATCAATACGTGGATCTGTTTCGCCCGACGGCCTTGCAGTTGCCGCTGGAACTTCCCGCGCCGACGCTGCGCAATGCGGCCAATCTGCTGCTGCAACTGGATCTGGGTGTGTGGCAATTGCTGCCGTCTTTGCTCGCCGCGCTATGGATTCTATTCTATTGGTGGCGGCACCGGGCGGATTGGCACTGGTCGGAAAAATTACCGCTTGTCTTAATCGTCTCATTGACCACCAGCGCCTACACTTGGACATTCGATCAAGTGGTTTTTTTGCCGGCGCTAATTCAAGGAGCGAGTTGGCTGGTTCGCCGACGTTTGCCGTGGTATCGGTCGATCGCCGCGTTACTCTACATCGCCATCGATCTCGCGCACCTTGTGCTTAGATTTTTCGTCGCCGAGGAGCTTTGGTATTTTTGGCTGGCGCCAGCGCTACTCATCGCTTACCTCGTTTACCGTTGGGAAGCGGAAGGCGACAACCCGACATCATCATGACTTTTTCGCGATGGGGATTTTCAAATCCAAGGATTCTAATCTCTACTTGCGTGACGGCTTACCGTATTATAAGACCGCTTGGCTGCGGCTCGCGCGGCACGCCAATACATTTGAAGTTGACCACGCCGATTTCGGCGCAGGGTGCCGGTGCAATTTCAGGAGGCATGATGAATGGCATCAAGCGGTATGGGACGTTGATTCTGTCGGCTGGGCTTTCAATGGTTCTCTGCTGGCGTGTGGCGTACGCGCAACAGCAGACTCTTGCGTTTAGCTCGGTGGATTCGCCCAATGCCAACTGGTATATCGCCAAGGACCGGCAGCTCTACAAGAAATACGGTCTCGACGTCGAGCTGATTTACATTCCATCATCGACAACGACGATTTCTGCAGTGGTCGCCGGTTCGGTTGCCGTCGGCAACATTTCCGGCGGGGCGACCGCGAATGCCGCCGTCGGTGGGGCAGGCGTGGTTGTCGTGGGCTGCTTCATCAATACCTTGCCCTACGAACTGGTCGTTCATGAGTCGATCCGATCGGCGCAGCAGCTCAAGGGCAAGAGCATTGGCATCAGCCGCGTGGGCAGTTCCTCCGACGTGGCGGCGCGGGTGTTTCTCAAGGAATTGAAGCTGGAGCCGGACAAAGACGTGGCGATCTTGCAGGTCGGCGGCTCGACCGAAAGGGCGGCGGCCTTTCGCACCGGACGCATCGTCGCGTTTCCGGCGCCTCCGGGCGTGATTCATCTCACCCATGGGATGCCGCACCGGATTCTCGCCAGTACGGCTGATTTCCCCAAAGGTTTTCCGTTTCCCTACGTCTGTCCGACGGCGTCGAAAAGTTATCTGAAAAGCAACCGCGACTCGATGAAACGCTTACTGATGGCACTGATTGAAGCGACGCATTTTTTCAAGACGCGCAAAGAGGACAGCAAAAAAATCATGGCCAAATACACGCGCCATAATAACGAAGCGTTCTTAGAAAGCGCCTACCAGAGCAGCAACAAGCTTTTCGAGCAGGTGCCGCTGGTCAACCGCGAGGGCATGGACGTGCAAGTGAAAGAGGCGGCGGCGCGCAAACCCGGCAGCACGTTGAAAGTCGACGATATCGTCGACGATAGCTTGGTGTTGGAATTGGAGAAGGACGGGTTTATCAATCGCATCTACAAGCCATGACCTTGGGGATAATTGCCTTGCGCGTCAAATCGCGTCATAGGAAAATAGGCGCGATCGGCCGGGAGGGTCGGAGCGCATGGATCAAAGGTACTTTTATGGTTTGCTGTTTGTCTTCGCTGGAATTCTCGTTCGCATCGCCATGCACTTTGTCGACAAAAATCGCATTAAAGATGAAGTCGAAACGAAGCTCGGCCGGGTGGTGTCGATTACCTGGAATCCGTTTGGGCGCGGCTGGTTCTTTGAAAGGGGCGAGCGCCATTACGATGTAACCTACGTCGATCGTTCCGGCGCGACGATCTCGACGAGTTGCAAGACGAGTTATTATACCGGGGTTTATTGGGCCGACGGACCGCGCCTCGCCGAACCGCCGCCGCGCATCATATCGCGTCATCTTTGCGGCAAGTGCGGCTACGCTCTCAACGTCGAATGGCGCGCTTGTCCCAACTGCGGGAGAGCCACTGAGTTGGCGTGAACTTGGTACAAAGTTCCGCTTCTCCTGGTCATCGATGGGCTGCACATTCCGTTTGGCTAGATTCGCGCTCCCGCTCATTCTGTTCACCGCCGGTGTTTTCGGTTGCGGCACGCCGCGCGTCAGCACCGACCAGCTCGCTTCGGCGCGCCAAGTTTTCCTGGTGCGCCATACCGAGCGCGAATGGCAAAGCGAAGATCCACCGCTCACGCCGCAAGGTGAAGCGCGCGCCCAGGCACTGGCGGCGGCGCTGCGCGATGCTGGCATCACGGCGATCATCACCACGCAGTGGCGGCGCACGCGCGACACGGCGAAGCCGCTGGCGGCGATTTTACGGATCACCCCTGAGGTGGTGCCGGTTTATGAGGGAAAAGCGCTCGAGAATAGTCAAGCCGTGGCCGCGGCCGTGCGCCGCCATAAGGATGAAGTTGTCTTGGTAGTCGGTCACATCACGGTGACGGGTGTGATCGCCGCGCTGGGCGGGCCGCGTCTGCCGACGATCTGTGACAATGTTTTTTCCGATCTGTTCCAATTCACTCCGGTCGCGGGCGAAGCGGGACTGGTGCACCTGCACTACGGCGCGGCCGAAGACATTTCACCGAACTGCCGCCTGACGGCGCCGGCCCGCCGCGTTCGTGAATAGTTCACGCGTCTGAACGATAATAAATAAACGAAACCACTTCCCGGGCCGGGTGAAATGGAGATAAATCGTCATAATCTCTAACTCGTGTGAGCGCAGGCTCACGCCGTTGGTCTGGCTTCGATCTCGCTGGCGGGGGCAATTCTTGACCGCCACCCATAGATCACCAAGCCGACGCCGATTCCTCCTAAGCCAACCCATTTAGTCGAATCATTGGCCAGCGCGATGCTGATCAGACAGAGAGCTACCGGCGGGATGCTGATGGCGATCGCGCCGGGGAGGCCGAAAGGCACCCGATAGGGGCGCGCCATTGCCGGCCGGCGGATACGCAGCCAAATCAGCGCGGCGAATTCGAGAATCAACGCGGCAGCATAAAGAAACATGTCGACCTCGATGAGCTCCTGGAAAGAAAATGGAATCAGCGCAGCGATGCCTACGCTGTTGATCAAGATCGCTTTCCACGGCGTGGTATACTTCGAATGACGTGCCGCAAACGCGCGTGGCAGCATCTCCCGTTGTCCCATGGCGAAAGGTACGCGAGCAGAGGTGCAGACTAATGCGTTCAACATGCCCGCCGCGCTGATCAAACCCGCCAACGTGAGCCACGTGCCGAGCCAGGAGCCGCCGGCTATTGCAGCGACTTTGGGAAAATCGCCTTCTTTCCACGACGCCGAATTTGGGTCGATGCCGACACCGACGGCGACGGGCAAAAGGTAGACCGCCGTGACTAACAGTACGGCAAAAATCATCGCGCGCGGATAGGTGCGGCTCGGATTCTCAACTTCACCGGCGCAACAGCCGGCGTTGTCCCAACCCGAGGTATTCCAAAGCAGGGTGCTGAGCAGCAACGGCCAGCTGATACTGTCGCTAGGTTGCAACCATTTTGCCGGATCGATTTGCGGCGCGCCAAGCACGACCATGACGGCGAAGGGCGCGAGCACGAGCAGTGTGAATATCACTGAGCTCACGCCGACCAGCCGGGTGCCGCGAATATTGAGCCATGTGACCGCGGCGATCAGCGCGGCGCCGATGAGCCAACGCTCGGTTGGCGTCATGTCGCCGCGCAGGTAGGCCAGGTAGTCGACGAACATCACCGGATAGAGCGCATTGTCGGCGAAGCTACAGAGCCAGCTCAGCCAGCCCTCTTGAAAGCCCCAGAATCTGCCAAAGGCTTTTTCCACCCAGATGACGTAGCCGCCGTCTTCGGGCATCGCCGTCGATAACTCGGCGGTCATCAGCGCAGTGGGAAAACTCCAGAGCCATGGCAGGATCAAAATTCCCAGGAGAACGACGAGCGGCCCTGCGGCACCGACCGCATCTTCCAGGCCGTAGGCGCCGCCGGCGACGCAGAAAAAAGTCAGCGCCACCAAGGTGCGGAGATTGAGGCCACGTTGGGGAGAAGCAGTACTGGATGCAATGTTTAGTGGTGCTTGAGTCGGCACGGGATTGATGTTTGAGCGCGGATTACCGCTTGTTCACAACATATAGATGGGCCACGACCGTTGTCAATTCGATATTGACCACGATGCTTGCAGCGTGGAACCCTTACATGGGGTTCCAAACGCGGTGAGCATCTCCTTTGGTATATTTGGTTCTTAAGGCTTCCGTGTGAATCACCGCGGAGGCGCGGAGGACGCCGAGAAAAGAAATTTTTTAATCTAATAATTCCCCGCAGCTTGCTGCGGGCACCAATTAAATGGGGAATCCAAAGGCGGCAAGCATCCCCTTGGGTCGCGTGCGGGGTTAATACCCCGTACGCGAAATGCTCCGTTTATTTGGAAATTACTCCGAACTCTGCGAACTCTGTGCCTCTGTGGTGAATACGCCTTTACAGGAAACCCAGAAGTGCCGTATATTTTTTTGCGCCGTGTCCCCGACTGAGGCGCGATTGGCTTTGTCGGCGCGGCGCAAAGCTGGTAAAGTGAAAATTCAGCAGTGTTTCCATTCCCTCAACTGCGATGCCATGAGTCCAGCCGCTCCAACTAAACGGCGCTCGATGCAACAGATGAAAAGCCAGGTGGTCGACCAGGTTTTAGAGCAAGAGATCGGCGAGCTTACCGCCTCGAAACGGTTGATTCACTCTTCGCTCAAGATCGCGGTGATGGTGGCGCAGGATTTTTTTCAGCATCTGATCAAGCTACAGGCGCTGGCGTTGTCGTTCAAGACGCTGCTTTCGCTGGCGCCGTTGCTAGCCGTGATATTTTCGCTGCTCAAGGCATTCGGCGTGCACAATCGCATGGAACCGGCGCTCGCCGAAGCGCTCGAGCCGCTCGGCGACAAAGGCCGGGAAATCACCGCCAATCTGATCGGCTTCGTCGACAAGATGAGCGCCGGCGCGCTCGGCAGTATCGGTTTGATCGCGTTGTTTCTCACCGTCTTGTCGCTCATGGGCACCATCGAAGAGGCGTTCAATCACATCTGGCGAGTCAAATCGCCGCGCCGGCTGGCGCGTCGCTTCAGCGATTATCTGAGCGCGATCCTGGTCGGCCCGGTGTTGGTGTTCGCCGCAGTGACGATCACTGCGACGTTACAAAACAACGCGGTGGTGCGCTCGCTGTCATCCCTGCAAGCGCTGGGCACGGTGATCTTGGCGCTGTTACAATTGTTGCCCTATCTGACGCTGTGGGGCGCCTTCACCTTCGTTTATTTCTTCATTCCCAATACCCGCGTCAAACTTCACTCCGCCCTGATCGGCGGATTGGTGGCCGCGCTGCTCTGGCAAACCGTCGGTTGGGCCTTCACCGTTTTCGTGGCGTCGTCGACGCAGTACTATGCGATCTATTCAAGCTTCGCGGTCTTGCTGTTGTTCCTGATTTGGCTGCACGTCGGTTGGATCATCGTTCTGCTCGGCGCCGAGGTCGCCTACGCGCACCAGCATATTCATTTTTTCCAAGGCGACCGCCAGCTGCTGGCCCAGAGTCCCGCTGGCCGGGAAAAATTGGCGCTACACGCCATGCTTCTCGTCGGGCGTAATTTTTACCATGGAATCGACCCGAAGACCGTGACCACCCTCGCCGCCGAGCTGCAGATACCGGCGGGGCTGGTCAAAGAATTCATGGAAATGTTCGCCGAGACCCGGCTGGTCTTGCCGGTTGCCGACGGTGAAACCTTTGTGCTGGGACGGGATCCGGAAACCATCAGCGTCAAAGAGATTCTCGACTGCGTGCGTAACTCGGGCAAGAAAATCAAAATCACCGACGACCGCGTTGACGCGGACAATCAAATCAATACTTTGCTGCAAGAGATCGACGAATCAATCACTAAAGCGTTGGCTGGAAAAAGCCTTCAGGCAGTGATATTCAGCCTGCCGGCGCCGGCGGTGCGGGAATAACGGCGTGTCGCATTACGGCGTTGACGCGATTCGTTAGAGTCGCTTCGCTATTTCAGTAAAATCGCTATCCTGACGGCGTTGTGTTTAGTTAGCAATAGAAGCTGCGTCAGAGTCTCCTAGCTCTATCCGCAATCTCGCTGATTATTTTTTCTGCTGCGCTTTCTCCAAGGCGATTGCGAGCAGGCCGGTCGGTTGCGGTGCGCGGTTTGGCGGGCGTTTCGATTCTGGCGGCTGTTTGTCTCTCTGACTGCGCGCAGCGTTGGGATTAGATTCCACGCGAGCGTCGCTTGGGCGCGGCGCACTTTCTGGTGCGTCGTCAAGGCGCATGGTTAGCGAAATCCGCTGGCGCTTCATGTCGACGTCCATCACTCGGACTTTGACGATCTGGCCGGGCTTGACGATCTCGTGGGGATCTTTGACGAACTTATTCGCCAGTGCGGAAACATGGACGAGGCCGTCCTGGTGCACGCCGATGTCGACGAACGCGCCGAAGGCGGCGACGTTGGTGACGACGCCTTCGAGAATCATGCCGGGCTGCAAGTCTGAAATCGCTTCAACACCTTCTTGAAAGGTCGCGGTTTTGAATTCCGGGCGCGGATCGCGGCCAGGCTTTTCCAATTCCGCGAGGATATCTTTTACCGTCGGCACGCCGAATTTTTCGTCAGTGAATTGTGCGGGCGCGAGTCCTTTTAATAGCGCGGCTTGTGCCATCACTTCGCCGATGCCTTTGCCACACTGCGCCAAGATTCGTTCGACCACCGGATAGGCTTCCGGGTGCACCGCCGAGCGGTCGAGCGGATTATCGCCGTCGTTGACGCGCAGAAAGCCGGCCGCTTGCTCGAAGGTCTTGTCGCCCAGGCGCGGAACTTTGGTGAGAGACTTGCGATTGCGAAAGGGTCCGTTGCTGTCGCGAAATTCAACAATGTTTTTGGCGAGCAGGCTGTTCAACCCCGACACCCGGGTGAGCAGTGGCGCCGATGCCGTGTTGACATCGACGCCGACCGCGTTGACGCAATCTTCAACGGTAGCGTCGAGGTTGCGCGCCAGCGCGCGCTGATTGACATCGTGTTGATATTGACCGACGCCGATCGCTTTGGGCTCGATCTTCACCAACTCGGCCAACGGGTCTTGCAAACGCCGCGCGATCGACACGGCGCCACGTAGGCTGACATCGAGTTCGGGAAATTCGGCGGCGGCGAATGCCGAGGCTGAATAGACCGAGGCGCCGGCTTCGCTGACGACAATTTTATTAACCTTGCGTTCCGGCATTTTGGCGGCGATCAATTTAATGACTTCCGCGGCGAGCTTATCGGTCTCGCGGCTGGCGGTACCGTTGCCGATGGAAATCAATTCAACGTTGTGCTGCACCGTCATGCGCGCCAGGGTGGCGATCGAGCCGTCCCAATCGTTGCGCGGTTGGTGCGGGTAGATGGTCGCGGTCTCCAGGAGTTTTCCCGTGGCATCGACCACGGCGACTTTACAACCGGTGCGTATGCCGGGGTCGAGACCGAGCACCGCCTTCGGTCCGGCCGGCGCGGCAAGCAGCAACTCGCGCAGGTTGCGGCCGAAGATTTTTATCGCTTCGGTTTCCGCGGCTTCGCGCAACTGCATCAACAGTTCAGTGCCGAAATGCGGGTGCGCTCTGACACGCCAAGTCCAATTGCAAACATCGGCCAACCACTTGTCGGCGCGGCGGCCACGATCTTCGATGCGGAAACGGCCTGCGATCATCGCCACGCAGGGGTGAGGCAGCGCGGCTTCCTGTTTTTCGTCAAGTCTCAGATCGATCGACAACACGCCTGCGCTTTGGCCGCGGAACAAAGCCAACGCCCGGTGGGAAGGGATGGTGCGAATCGTTTCAGAGTACGCGTAGTAATCGCGAAACTTTTCATCTTCGGCGGATTCCTTGCCTTTCATCACCTTGGAGGTGACGACGCCCTGCTCCCACATGCGGGCGCGTAGTTTCGCCAGCAACTCGGCGGTCTCGGCGAAACGCTCGGACAAAATATCGCGCGCGCCATCGATCGCCATCTTGACATCGGCCACGCCATTTTCCGCCGCCGACTTGTCGTTGACATACTTCGTCGCTTCCTGCTCTGGGTCGAGGTTCGGATCGCCCAGCAGTGCGTCGGCCAAGGGCTCAAGTCCGGCTTCGCGGGCGCTTTGCGCTTTGGTGCGGCGCTTGGGTTTGTACGGCAGGTAAATATCTTCCAGCGCTTGCTTGGTAACGGCGCCTTCGACAGCGGCGCGCAATGCGTCGGTGAGCTTGCCCTGTTCTTCGATGGACGCTAAGATCGTCGAGCGACGTTCTTCCAACTCGCGCAAATAGAGCAGCCGCTCCTCCAGATTGCGCAGCTGCGTGTCGTCCAGATTGCCGGTCACTTCTTTGCGATAGCGCGCGATAAACGGCACGGTCGCCCCGTCATCGAGCAGCGCCACGGCGGCCGTGACTTGATGGACGCCGACGCGCAGTTCGCTGGCGATCAGTTGAGTAATTTTGCTTTGTCCGGTCGCTGAAATGTTCTGACTCATGGGTGAAACCTTCTAGGATGAACGAATCGATTGACTATACGCAAGGTTGTGTCGGGTGTGAAGCAAAGATTCTGCTAAAACAATTCTCGCACTGCTTCGACCCTTCGAGGGGCCTCAGGGCAGGCTCCCTCGACAGCCTTTAGTCCCTAGCTTGTCGAGGGATCAGCACGAACGGAAAATTCTTTAAATCTAATAATATCCCGCAGCTTGCTGCGGGCACCGCATTGATGGGGAATCCAAAGGGGGCGGGCATCCCCTTTGGTCGCGCACGGGGTTGATTCCCCGTGCGCGAAATGCCCTGTTTATTAATCAATTCCCTCCCCGTTCGCCCTGAGCCCTGTCGAAGGGTGAACGCGAGTTTTTCAGCAGAATCAAGCAAAGTGATTAGAACCACGCGTGACCAGGATTGCCAGTCCGATTTGCGCCGCAGTCTTACGCGCAGGGGATGGAGCCTGGTCAAAATGCCGCGCCCGCTTAGCGGCCGCGAAATAATCCTTTGAAGAACGAGCCGATGCTTTTCTCGGCGCTCTTCGGTACGCCGGACTCGACTAATTTTTCGCTATTCAAATTCACCGCGGGATTCTCCAATGGGCCGCTGACTTTGAGCGGCACGACGACGCGCCCTTGGCTGTCTTTGAAGAATGCGGTCGCTCGACCGCGCCCGGCGCGCGCCGAGGCTTGCGCTGAGAGTGTGGTGCGGAGTTCCATGCTCAATGTCGGCTGTTCCAGCGTCAGGGTGCCGCTGCCGTCGACTTCCATTTGCGGATTGATCAAAAAGATCCTGGAAAAATCGGCGAGGCCATCGCGTACGGTGAATTCCGCTTCGAGCCGCTTAAATGTGGTTACCTCGCGGCGCTCATCCTTCGATAGACCGATCATGCCAGTGACGCGCTGAATTTTTTTGATCAGGTTGACGTTGGTCAGCTCGCCGTCGCGGGCCGCCAGTTTGCCGTTACCTTGCAAACGGCGGGTGATCGAACCGCCACCGAGCGGCAGCCGGAGATCCACCGTGCCGCTCAAGTGGCCCTTGAGCGCGCGCGTGCTTTGGACTCTCACATCCTTGAACAGTCCGCGCACCTGAGTGACCAGACTGTTCGATGGTCCAATGACGCTCATGTAGAGCGACATGGGGCCGGCAAGCTCGAGGTCGCGCGGCGCCAGACCGAAGATCGCCAGGATTGGCAACACCGATTTGACCTCGACACTGTCGCTGTTGAGGCTCAAGCTGAGCCGCGGTGTGGTCGCCAGATTGCTCACATGCCCTTGCACGGGAAACGTCAGATCCGACACTTTCAAACGGTTGTTTTTGAGCTCGAGGAGCGCCTTTTCTTCTTGATAGTTGAGCTGGCCCTCCAGCGAAATGGTTTTGAGGCCGGGATAATCGAATGCGAGCCGAAACGGGAAGGGGTCCGCGCCGGTGAATTCTTGCAGCGTTAAGTCGATGCCTTTGATATTGACCGGGGCCAGTCCCGTGGTGATCACATTGAGCTCGCCATCTTGAACCCGCACCCGATTGGGAATCGCCAAATGGCTGGCGGCGGCGTCGGCCGGTTTAACGGTCTCGGTTTTCTTTCTGATCTCGCGCCGGACCATGCCGGGGGTTTTTTTGCTGCCGATGTCGGAATAGTTGAAGGAGCCGTCCGGTTGCTTGAGCAAATTGAAAATCGGTTTGTCGAGCACCAGCTCGGTGATTTCGAAGCGGCCGCGCAGCAGCGGCAGGAATCTGAGCTTCAAGCGAATTTGCCGCGCCGAGAAGAAAGTATTGTCGGCGAAGGCGGCGCTATCGGAGACGGTTAATTTCGACAAGCGAATCGCCGGCGTTGGCACCAGACTCAGATGAACCTCGTCGACATCGATGCGGCGGTTGAGGGCCTCTTCCAGCAACGGCAGATAGGTGCGTTTGAATAATCCCAGGTCAACGAAGTGCGGCGTGACCAGCATCAGCGCGAGCAAGAAACCGAGGACACCCAAACCGATCCAGGCGGCTTTCTTAGCGAACCGGCGGCGCGGCGCGGCGCTTACGGTCGGTGGTGAGACAACTTCCGGCATGGCATCGGCTAACAATTAAACGAAGTCACTTCGCGGGCGGGGATTTAAGCCCGTCGCCAATTAAAATTTCGCAAAGGGGATGCTCGCCCGCTTTGGAAGCCCCATCATTTTGTGCCCGCATCAGGAGGCGGGTCCACATAGAATAAAGCAATATACGTAAACGCCGCCGCTTTCCAATGTAAATGAAACCACTTGGCGGCGGAGATCTAACCCCGCCGCCAAATAAACGGAGCATGTCGCGTACGGGGTATTAACCCCGCACGCGACCCAAGGGGATGCTCGCCCCCTTTGGATTCCCCATTTAATTGGCGCCCGCAGCAAGCTGCGGGGAATGATTAGATTAAAATATCGCAAAGGGGATGCTTGCTCCCTTTGGAAACCGCATTTAACGGTTTCACGCTGAAATCAGCGTGGTCAACGACAAGTCACGCTAACGGTAGCCAGGGCGGAAACTATTTGTTAGCATGCCGAGCGTAAAGGCATCGACTTGGAACTGGCACTGGAAATTTTTCCTCAAGTTCTGCTTGACGGCATCGTTCTCGGCTTCATGTATGCTCTGATCGCCTTGGGCTACACGATGGTCTACGGCGTTTTGGAGTTCATCAACTTCGCCCATAGCGAGATTTTTGTCCTGGGCGCGTTCGTGGGCGTTGAAGTCTTGCTCTTGCTCGAAAGCGCCGGTCAACTGGCGACATTACATCCCGCGGCGATTCTCTTGCTGGTGATCGTCACCGGCATGGTCATCAGCGGCCTGGCGGCGATGGCGTTGGAGCGGATCGCCTACCGTCCGCTGATGGGCGGGCCGCGACTGGTGGCGTTGATTTCCGCCATCGGCGCGTCCTTTTTTCTCCAAGACGCGTTGCGGCTGTTCGAAAGCTTGTGGCGCAACACCTTTTATCTCAATTACCCGAGCCTGGAGTTTCTCGATAAAAATATTCCCATCACGACGGCGCTGGTCATCCCGGTGAAATCGCTGCTGGTGATCATCACCGCGCTGTTGACCCTAGTCGGGCTGCACATCTTCGTCAATAAGACCAAGATGGGCACGGGGATTCGCGCCGTGGCGCAAGATCCCGATACGGCGTCGCTGATGGGCGTGCCGGTCAATAGAGTAATCGCATTGACTTTTTTCGTCGGCGGCGCGCTGGGCGGTTTGGCCGGTGTGTTGTTCGGCATTCACTACAGCCTGGTCAATCCCTATAGCGGCTTTATCCCCGGCATGAAAGCGTTTACCGCGGCGGTGCTCGGCGGCATCGGCAACATTCCCGGCGCCATGGTGGGCGGCATGCTGCTCGGTTTGCTGGAAGCCTTTGCGGCGTCTTATCTCTCGCTCCTGACCGACGGCGCTTTTGGCGCGGAGTATAAAGATGTCGTGGCGTTTTTGGTGCTGATCCTGATTCTGATCTTTCGCCCAAAGGGGTTGCTCGGTGAAACCGTGCGGGAGAGCAAAGCATGAGCCAGCCGCTGGCGGTCATCGGCTTGTCTGTTTACATCATCGCGAGCTGTGCGCTCGCTTATCTCTTTCCCCAATCGGTGCTCGCTTTTTTGCTGGTCGAATCTTCCTTGCTGTTGCTTTACTACGCCCAGGTCAGCGGTAGAACCAAGATCATTCTCGGCGCGACGGTGCTATTGCTGCTGTTGCCGGCGCTCGGCACGCTGAATGCCTATTATTTAGAAATCGCCGTGCAGATCGGCATCTTCGTCGCGTTGGCGCTTGGGCTCAATATCGTCGTCGGCTTCGTCGGTTTGCTCAATCTCGGCTTCGTCGCCTTCTTCGCCATCGGCGCCTATCTCTGGGCGATTTTCGGCTCGCCGCACGCCAACCAATTCATTCCCGGCGGGCTGTTCCCGCTCTCGCCCAATTGGTTTTTCGTCTTTCTGATTCTCAGCGTCGTCGTCGGCGCGTTGACCGGCGCTTTGCTTGGCTTGCC
>Ga0137426_1000188_pt1 | contig 12748 bp, 17 predicted proteins | sample EasRivERMZT660_2_FD_102308 | JGI IMG/M metagenome (GOLD analysis project Ga0137426, IMG submission 102308) | Soil microbial communities from meander-bound floodplain in the East River, Colorado, USA - East River MetaG ERMZT660_2 | ecosystem: Environmental > Terrestrial > Soil > Floodplain ...
GGCGGCCCTGCGGAGCGCCTGGAGGAGCTTCTCCTGCTGGCGGTAGTTCAGGGTGCCGGTCAGGTACTTCTGCATCAGCTTGGAGCCGTAGATGCCGGTCCCGGCCATCGCCAGCCCCACCCCAGGCAGGCCACCGGCCGCCAGACCAGCGCCGCCAATGCCCAGGGCTCCAAGGGCGTTGATCAGCGCAGCACGCTCGGCGGTGCCTGAGTCAGCGACCTTGTCGGCCAGGACCCGCTGCCCCTTCTGGGCGAGGTCGAGTTGCGCCGCCGATCCTTCAAGGTAGCGGCGCTTGCCCGAGGTCTTGTCGACATTGCGTGCGGCCCTGATCAGGTCGGCGGGGCTGTAGTTGTTCGGGTTCGCATCGGATGCGATAACCCCAGTCTTCTTGGCCGCGTCCTCGATGGCGAGCAGCGACGGGTACTGCTTGTCGAGGTGGCCGATGCGGCGCTGGAGCGCACCCGGGAGGGCATCACGCCAGGAGTCGCCGAATTCATCGGCCAGCTTCTGGAACAGTTGGCCGACATCCTGCTGGGCCGGGTCCTGGCTGTTGCCGTAGCGGCGGGCCATCGCCTTCAGTTCGCTCTCGATGCCGTGCGCCGCTGCAGCCGTCGGCTGCACCCCACCACCCGTGTTGGCGACGTGCTTGAGCCTGATTTCATCGAATGCCTTGGAGACCAGGGCTTTCTGCTGCTTCGTCACCGGCAGGCCGCTGGCGAGGTCGTCGTAGTTCGGCTTGAAGGTGACCGCCTCGCGGGGGATCGGGACGCTCTCCAGGGTCTCGGTGTACGCCTTCCTGACCTCGCCCCTGACGCCTGCGACGGTGTCGGGCACCTCGAAAGAGCGGCCTGGGGTCGCGGCCTCACGGGTCGAGTGCCGCCACTGATCCATCGCCTCGGCGCGGCGGTTGCGGAGACTGGCCCCGGCCAGGGGGACCGACTGGGCCGCCTCCTCGGCGCGGGCGATGCCGCGACCGATGCCGCCCTCCACGCCCTTCTTGGAGCCCATGATCTGGCCGAAGGTCGGCCGCACCCCCTCGGTCATCAGTTCGGCTGCTTCCTTGGGCACGTCGCCCACGGGCTTGGCGACCCGGCCAAGGGTCTTGGCAAGGGCGTGGCCGCCCGCGGCCCCTCCTGCCCCCATTCCGGCCGCCAGAGCCCTATCGCCGACCCCTCCGGGGGTCATGGCTGCGCCAGCGCCCGCGCCGACGGCCATCTGGGCCGCGAGGCCGCCGGGCACGAGAGCGAGCGGTGCGTTGACCGCGAGGTCGCCCGCGATCTGCCCGGCACCGTACTGCCAGCCCTCGGGCTTGTGCTTCTCGACCAGGGCAGCGTCCTCGTCGGCCTGGGTCGTGTCGACCCCAGGGACCAGACCCTTCAACCCGCGCCATGCCGCGTCGATGGACTGGCCCGCGCCGACGAGGAACTTCTCACCGCCACCCATCCCGACATCGGGGGCGTATAGCTTGCGGTCGGCCTCACGCTGCGCCTCACGCTGCTGCTCTGAAACCTGGGGCTTCCTGCTCGCATCCAGGCGGCGCTGCAGATCGGCCTGGGTGATCCCCTCGGGGACGTTCTGGATGATGGTGCCATCGGGCATACGGACGTTCATGGGTTCCCCTTCGGCAGTGCGTTGAAGTCGACCACGCCACCGCCGCCGCCGCCGCTCGCGGCCTGGGCGGCCGCCCTCGCCTTCTTCAGCGGCCCGGCCTGCCCGGTCGGCGGCGGTGCCCAGTTCGCACCGGTCGAGCCGGTCTGCGGCTGCGTGACCTCGGGGAACGCCTCGGTGTTGTAGCCTGAGGTGCGGAGGTTGCGGACGTAGTTGTCCTGATGCTCCTGCAGCACCTCGGCCCGGCGCTTCAGGTTGCGCTCGATGGCCGCAGGGGCCATGCCTGGGCTGATGTCGGCCGCACGCCAGGACGCAAGCTCGGTCGCGGTCAGTGCCGCGCCAAACAGGCCGTGCCGCTCGATCAGTTCTGCTTCCTTGCGGTAGTTCTTCCACCACTCTGCAGCCTGGGTGTCAACGAAGGGGACCACCCGGCCAGCGAACTCCTTGGCCGTGCCCTCGGCCCCTGCGTACTCGGGCTTGAACTCCGACTGCAGCCGGGCCACACCACGCGCCTTGTTCTGGCCCTCGGTGAGGTCGGTCACCGTCTTCGTCGGCAGAATCTTGCCCTGGCCGCCACCACCCTTCGCCTCCAGGGCGGCCACACGGTCGAGGTGCGCCTGCTGCTGGAACATGCGGCGGTCGGCCGCCGCGCTCTCGGCCAGCGCACGCTGGTAGCCAAGCTGGAGTTGCTGCGCCTCCTGGCGAATCTTGTCCTCCTCGCGCTTCAACTGCTGGCGGCTCTGCTCGGTGACGTTGCTGTTCTTCGCACGCTCGATGTTCTGCAGTTGCTGGCCCAGGACCGCGAGCTTCTTGTTGACCAGCGCCTCGGCGTCCTCGATGAAGCCCTCGGGTGTGTAGACCCCGCCTGCCACCTTCATCGGTGCCTTCGCCGCCTCGGCCTCCTGCATGAAGTGCTGCTGCAGCGGGGCGAAGCCCGGCCCGGCCTGCTGGGCCGCCAGGGCACGCAGCAGCGCCTGATTGCCGCCAGCGACCCGCTCCTTGTAGACCGCCTCGGACTTGCTGCGGTCGGGCGCTTCACTGAGCTTGCCCATCTGCGCGGTCAGGTCCTGCTCACGCTTGTCGAGCGCGGCGTACTGCTCCCGAAGCTGATCCGACGGCGGGTTCTGGACCGGCGGCTGCATCTGCGGGAACTGCCCAGGCCGAGGCTGCTGCTGCTGGGGCGGCGGGCCACCCTGGGGCTGCATGGGTTGCTGCTGGGGCGGCGGCGGCAGCGGGGGCTGCATCGATGCCGGTGGGGGGCGGGGCGGCCTTTGCTGCATCGAGACCGTCGGCGGTTGCATCGGCATCCCCGCCCCCTCGGCAAACGTCTGCGGGCCGGGCTGGCCGCGCAGGTAACTCATCAGGAAGTCGTTCTTGCTCGGCCCCTGCTGCTGGCCGATGTTGCTCGCCATCATCCCGAGGGCGTTGTCGATCTGCTCGTTGATGTTCATGTCGGCCCTTTAAAGGATGTTGTCGGCACGCAGGCCAACGCAGCCGCAGGCTTCAGCGATCTGCTGCTGGAGCTTGCTGCGGGTCGCGGACTGGGCGGCGGTGTAGTAGCTATGTGCGTAGTTCATCAGCACCGGCCCCGTCGCGTGCTGCTCGATCCCGTTGGTGCCAGCACGCAGGCCGTCGGGCAGCGCGGGCACCATCAGCTTGTTGACGAACATCGTGTGCCACGCCTGGAAAAGCGGCTGCATCGTGTGGTGGTCCATCTCGATGGAGACCTCCAGACAGGCCGTCGCCTTGCGAAGCCGGTCAACGGCGTCGGCGTACTCCTGGGCGGCGCGGCCGCGCATCCGGGCGAACGCCCTGACCGTGTAAACACGCAGCCGACCGTAGCAGCCGTCCTTGTACCTCTGGGCTTCAGCCGCCTCGCCCTCCAGCGTCTTCAGCGCCGACTCGGCGAGGCGGGCGTTGTCGATCTGCTCGTTCAGCCGCCGCACGGCCTGCCGCGAGACATCGTCGCCGCCGATGGCCCTGGCCGCCTTCTGGCCCGACTGCTCGATCAGGTGCGGGAGCTTCTTGCTCTCGTGCAGCGCGGCCGCATACCGCTGCTCGGCGGCGGTGGCGAGCGCGACGGCCTCCTCAAGGTCCTCGGCCAGCCGCCGCATCTCGGCGAGGTCGTCCTCGGTCAGCGCCAGCAACGGCGGCGGCGCAAGCTCGGCCTCGGCGTCATCGGCCGGGGGCAACGCCCCGAGCTTGGCAAGACTCAGTTCCAGCGTGCCGGGCTTCACCCCGTTCTTGTCGATAACCCGGGGCGTCATCACGAGGTCCTTGAGAGCCTGGGGCGACAACGCACGGTCGCTCGGGGTGCCGATGGGCTGGTGGACGATGCTCATGCGTCCTCCTGGGAGACCAGACCCTGGTCCTGGGCGATGCTCTCGACCTCGTGGAAGTCGAAGGCCGCCGCCACAGAGTCGCGGGTCGAGGTCTTCTCGTCGGGACTGGACAGGGTCTCCAGGGCACGCTCGCCACGGTTGGCGAGGTTGTCGGCCAGGACACGGGTGGCGACCGGGTCGCCCTGGTCCACCCAGTCGGCAATCTCGCGGGCCATCCTGCCGTCCTTGCCGTCGATCTGCGCCTCGATCAGCGCACGGGTGCTGAGAGGGTCGTGGCGCGGCCGCTCGATCACCTTGGCGAGAAGCTCCGGGTCGGCACGCTCCTCCCGCTTCGCATGAATCTCGGCCGCCATGCTCTCGGTGTGGTACGTCTTGGTGAAAGCCTGAAGCTCCTTGTAGACCGGACCTGCATTGGCGAAGTCGCCAGTGATGACCGAGGTGTCGCCAGCCAGGATGCCGAGGTAGAGGTCGGGCCGCTGCCCCGGCGGCTGCGCGTTGAGCTTGCCGATCAGGTTGTTGATGTCGTGCGGGTTGGTCTCGGGATGGGCCGCGATCAACTGCCGCGCCTGGGCCGGGCTGATCTTGTTGCCGTCGGTCAGGGACCGATGGATGGCAAGCATCTGCATGGCGACATGCGGGGGCACGCCCAGCCGCTGCTGGGTGTAGCCGTTGAAGGCGGCAGGGCTGGCGTCGGCAGCACGCTGGAAGCGGCGCTGGTATGCGGGGTCGGACATGGTCAGGGTCTCGTTTCGTTACGGATGAAAGCCGGGGGCTACTTGGGTCTGTCGCTCGGGGTCTTGCGGCCAGTGATGGCGTCCTTCAGCCCCTGGCCGGTGCCCTCCAGGCCAGCGAACACGGTGTCGAAGTCGGGGTCGCTGCGCCCCGTCTTCAGGCCGCTCTTGCGGGCGAGGTAGTAGCCCAGGGCTGCAAGGGGCATGACGGGGGCGAGGTAGGGCTTGTCGGCCACCTCCTCGCGGGCGAAGGCACGATGCTCGGGGACCGCGAAGGCGTTCTGCTCGGTCTTGTCGTCGGTCAGCGCACGGGCGTTCAACCACTCCATGTGGCTGCGCTCGTCCCAGCCGCGAGGGTCACGCAGGAACTCCTCCAGGGCTTCACGCTTGGTGTCCTTGGGCATGTCATGTACCTCCAGGCGTGTAGGAGCGGGCGTTGAGTGCCGCCGCCGCCGAGGCGAAGGTGCCGTACTCGCCCTTGCCAAACTTGCCCTGCAGCCGCACGGCGTCACCGAGCAGGAGCGTGGCCTCGACGCCCAGGGCACTGGCGACCTGCTGCAGGTCCCTGAAGGTGACGCCACGCTCGGGCAGGCGAGGGATGCCCAGCCGGTGGGCGGCGGTCTGGCTCGCGGCCTGGATGTCCTCCAGGCTCGCTGGCAACGCGGGCCGCGTTGAAACACCGTGCGGCTGGGTGGGTGCGATGGTGGGTAGCTCGTCGTCAACGGCCGCCGACGCCCGGTAGGTATGGCGGACACCGTGTCCGCCCAACTGGTCGATGTTTAAATCGTCAGGCATAAGAGCCTCGGTCTTCATGACCTCGCTTGTAGTCGCTGGTAATGAAATGCCGTCGTGGACGTTCATGATGCGAACCACCAGTTCGCCCTCGGCCGGGTCCATGAGGGCAATGGCCGTGTCGGCGTCGATGCCAGCGGCCCGCAGCGTCTTCTCAGACAGGACGATCACGGCCGGGTCTCCACGTCGGTCGCCTCGGCCGCCAGGAGCCGCTGGGCCGCGAGCTTGAGCATCTCGGGGGTGACATGGGTCACGGTCTCGGGGCCGCTGAAGGTGCCCTCGATCCGCTGGGTCGCCTTGCCCAGGCCACGGTCAAGGACCTCGACGGCAGCACGCAGCGAGATGGCGGGGTCCTTGCTCTTGAGCGCCCGCTCGACGGCCTGGATGGCCTTGCCCATCAGCCGCTCGACCGAGGCTTGTGCCTCTTGCCGGGTCAGCTTGACCGTCAGCTTCTCGACCTCGGTGCGCCTGGGCCGACCGCCTGGGTTGCCGCTGACGCCCGGCGGGAACCAGCCGGTCATGCGCTGCCTGTTCTCACCTGATGCTGATCCTGATTCCATCTGATCAGTGTCCTACAAAGTCGGGGTACTTGCTAGGGTAGCTCACGGCCGCTTTCACGGCCGCCAGCACGCACGCTGGTTGGGAGCGATCCGCACCTCTCGCACCTTCCGCACCTGCGTTCCATACGTTCCCTAGATTTTTCCGTTACAACTTTCATTGCGTGGCTCTATAGTGAAAATGGTGCGGAAGGTGCGGATTGAAGCTGCGTGCGGCCGGTTTTACGAGGGGCGGCGGGGCTTCCTGGGCTTCCGGCTCGACGTGCGGGACGGCTGCGGGGGCGGCGCGGATTCCGCACCTCCGCCCGCCTCTTCGCCCGCTCCTGCCCTTTTCGCGGCCTCCTCGTGGATGTCGTGGACCTTCGCGGAGCCCTTTTTTGGGCTGTTCTGGGTGGGGGACCCCTTGGGAATGCCGCCCTGGTGGCTGTTCTGCCAGCCGCCCATGAGCCCTGGCAGGGAGTACATCCGCATCTCGTCGGGGGTGACCCACCAGACCCATGACCGGTCGGGGCCGCCGAACGCCCTCAGGTCGCGGCGGATGCCGACGAATTCCTTGAGTCCGTTCAGCGCCTTGGTGGCCTTGCCGCATGTCTGGGGGTGCGTGTGGGGCAGCGACAGGAGCCGCAGGATCGAACTGACACTCAGGCCGCAGGGGACCCAGTAGGGGATGCCGCTCTTCTGGCCCGCGAGCCGGTGCCGGGCGGCCTCCTCGATCTGCTCGGCGACGGCGTCCGACTGGGTGTGCCGCTCGTTGCGCTCCTGCTGGAGCTTCTCCTCCTCGGGCGTCAGCCACCACTGCTCGCCAGCCTGCCACCAGCCGTGGACCTGAGCCCAAAGCTGGACGAGGTCGACGCCGTGGTCGGGGTTGCACCGCTCGACCTCGTAGACGAGGAAGCGCCGGTTGCCGGTGGTGTCGACCAGGGGCTCGGAGTCATTGGTCGATCCGGCGAAGGACGTGCAGCGCGGCCGGTCGGTCCAGACCGCACCGTAGGGGAGCCGGTAGGAGTCACTGTCGTCGGCCAGGAACGCCTTTAAATCGGCCACGTCGGTCTTGCGGGTCGTGGTGGCAATCTCGCCAAGCTCGGTGACCAGTTGCTTCAGCGCCTCGTGCTTGGAGTCGCGGCTGTTGGCCCCGCCCAGGTTGAGGTGGACGCCGCCGCGAGCCATGCCCTCGGGCACCAGCGACGTGAACCAGCGTGACTTGCCGATGCCCTGGGCTCCAACGAAGACCAGGGCGAGTGCCTTCTGCGACCGCTGGCGCTTCTCCCAGCCAGCGAAGCACTCGACGGTCTGGATCAGCCAGCGCCGGAGGTGGATGGCGAAGGCGTGCTGGTCCTTTGCCTGGACGGTCTCCACGAGCTTGGCGAAGTGGTCCTGGCCGTCCCAGCGTGTCGCCTTCACGAGGTCGAGCATCGGGTGGTGGCGGTTGGTCAAGGCCGACTCCACGATCAGCTTCTTGACGAGGTCGCGGTTCCTGATGCCGACCCGTGCGAAGCAGTCGGCGACGGCCTCCATGAAGACCCGGGCGATGTCGCCATCGGCCATCGTGCCGAAGCGTTTCGGGTCGATGTACCTCGTCGGGTAGGTGAAGCTGATCGAGGCGTCCATCATGTTGACCCTGGCCTTCACGCCGAGGAGCGCCAAGCCGGTGGCGATGTTCTCCATCGTCGCGGGCTGGATCTTGGCCGCCCCCTTCTTGTTCAGGTCCACGAGGGGGAGCTTGACTTGGTCGATGTCGCCCAGTTGCCGCCGGATGTAGGGCTGCAGCAGCTTGCCCGCCTCCTCTACCCAGGCGGCGGCCTGGGCGTTCTGCTCACGCTCCCAGGCGGCTGCGCGTGCCTCCATCCTGGCCCGCTCGGCGGCGGCCTCCTCGGGCGTGGGGTCGGGTTCAGCTTTGGGCTTGTTGGTCTCGTCGGTCACTGGGTCTCTCCTTGGGTAGGTGCCGACGCAGGTACACTTGGCTGCTCCGAATGCGTGGTGCCTGCATCAGCGTTCTTAGGCGGCCGGGCTTCAGACCCCGGCCGTTTTCTTTTGGCGGCCTTGCGGCCGCTTCGGGCCGCGTCCGGTGCGGCGGCCTCGACCGCCTCGGCGGCAATTTCGTCCCTGGTAGTTGCAGCCTCCTCGGCCTGGGCGGCCTCCCACTCATCGACGTAGGCGTTGTTCTGGTGGGCGACGACACGCGCCTCGGCGAGCTTCTCGCCCTGGTAGCGCATCACCCCGAGGGCGTCGTCGGCGGGGACGTAGACCGGCCAGCCCAGGCGGGTGGGCGTGACCCGGCCGAAGATCGCCAGCCAGGGCCGCTCGGGCTTGACGATGGGGCGGCCGAAGCCCGCGCCGAATTCCTTGCAGAGGGTGGCCCAGCCGTCGTCGGTGTCGGCGCGGATCGTGACCACCTCGGGCGTCCAACGCTCGGGGCGGCTGCAGGCGGTCACTTGAACCACCCCAGCAGGCGGGCCAGGAGCCTCTGGAAGGCGCTATCGGCCTCGCGGGAAGGGGGCGGTAGCCTGGAGCCGATCTGGGGGCTCCTGAGGGCTGCTACGAGGGCGCGGTTGCGCTGGGCTGCGGCGGCCTGGGCCGACGCCTTGGGCAGGTTCATCACGGGGATGGTCCTTTCGGTGCATGAGAACGAACCGCATCGGCGAGTCAGGCCGGGCGGGCGGGTGCATTCAGTGGTTCATCGGAGCCGTGTGGTGCCGGGGTAGGTCGGTGGGTAGCTGGCGGCCATCGTAACGCCTGGGCGTGCCAAAGCAAGCCCCGCCGCTTTCGCGGCGGGGGTTGCAGTTCTCATGCGGAGAGGGACCAGCGCACCGATGACCAGTCGGGCGGTCGGCATTGCGCCGACGGTCGAGATGGTAGGGGCTGGTGCCACTGGGTGCAACTCAGGGCTGCTCGTGCTTTAAACACTCAGCAGCCATGCTCGATGAGCTTGGCCTGGGCGAGCTTCAGGTTGTGGCCGCCCATGCCGGGGTATCCGGCCGCGATGTCGGCGATCCCCTTCTGCTCCAGCTTGCGGTACGCCCGGCAGATCGGCGTCCCAGGCTCCTCCACGAGGGCGGCCTTCGCGGGCGGCTTGGCAGGCGTTTTAAAGACCGGTGCAGAGGCCGCCGGGCTCGGCCTGGGGTTGGTCGTGTAGACCGGGGCTGGGGCGACATAGGCTGGCCTGGGCGGCGGCACCGGCACGGTCTCGTGCTTCTTCGGGAACAGCGCCTCCCAGGCGACGACGATGGCGAGGATCGGGAGCCAGACCGGGGCGGTCAGGATCACGGCCCAGAACAGCAGCGTCTGGATGGCACCGTCGATGCCGCCGGTCGCACGGTAGTAGGTCCTCATGGTTGTAGCCTCAGTGTGCGTTGCGACGCGCCGCCCGGCGGCGAAGCTCGTAGGCCGGGAGCAGGTACTCGGGCACCAGCAGCAGCGCCGCGTCATGCTCGGCCTCGACGGTGGCCCAGCCCAGGTCACGCCCCTCATCGAAAATCCTCATGGCCGTGTCGAAGTCGGTTTCGCTCGTGTACCTCTCGAAAAGCTCGGAGACATCGACGTTGAACTCGGGCTTGTAGAGCGCCATCCGCTCGCCGAAGCGGGCGACGACGGCCAGGGCGCGATAGAGGGCCGCCCCCTCGGCCGACGGCGGCTCCTGCACGGGGGTCTCGGTGGTCTCGGTGGTGGTGGTGGTGGTGGTCATGGTGTAGCTCCAGGGTTAGCGAAGGTGTAGGGCCGCCGACGTGCGGCGCAGCGTGTCGAGCAGGCTGACCTTCGGCCGCTCGATCAGGCCGTAGAGGACGAACAGGCAGAGGCTGGCGGGCCACTGCACGTCACGCATCGCCCAGGCGGCCTCGGAGCCGTCGATGGCGAGCATCCAGACCCCGTCGACCGCCACCCAGGCAGCGGCGGCCGCGAGAGGCATCAGCCGCCAGCGCAGCCGCACGAGGACATCGACCGCCCAGGGTGCCAGGACGTGCGTGGCGGCCGCCATCGCCAGGATGGTCGACCACGTCCAGTCGGGTGCCGGGTCGACCTTCATGCCGTACCAGAGGGTGGCGATGCCCCAGCCCAGGAGGGCCAGCTTCCAGGGCCGCAGGGGCTCGGTGGTGAAGTAGGTGTCGATCTTCACTTGAAGCTCGGGCAGCGGTTGAACGTCGTCACGAGGCTGGTGCCGTCGGAGTAGACGCAGACCAGTTGCCCCGTGGAGAGCTTGGTCTGGCTGACGAGGTTGGCCGCGAAGGCGGCCGTGGCGGCCAGGGCGAGGATGGTGGCGATGAAGGTCTTCATGGTGTAGCTCCAGGGTGGTGGTTGAGGTCTAGCGAACGAGGTGGACGAACAGGGCCGCCAGCGGGACCGGGCAGACGGCGACGGCGAAGTAGAGGACCGGCTTGCCGACGGCCTGAAGCTGGGCACGCGACGGCCGCCACCGGGCCAGGGCCAGCACGGCCGCGACCGGGGAGAAGGCCAGGAAGCCCAGGATCGAGAGGCCGATCAGCAGCACGGCGGGGCCGCCGAAGATGACGACGAAGGCGATGAGAAGGGTCTCAAGCACGGTGTAGCTCCAGGCGTGGTGGTGGGTTACTTGGGCCGCTTGGCGGCGGCGGCCTTGTCACGCTCGGCCTCGATCTTCTCGACGGTGGAGAGGCTCCAGCCGAAGATGCGCTCGCTGATCTGCACCGGCTTGGGCAGGCGGCCCTCGCGTGCCATGCGGCGGATCGAGGAGCCGCTCATGCCCCAGCGTGCGCCGAGGGCCGTGGGACGGAGGAAGGTCTGGCTGGTCATCGTGATTCCTTTCGGGGTGTAGTCGGGGTACATGCCGGGGTAGGTTGGTGGGTACGGCATGGACGCTATTCTGCCTCATATGCGCCGATGGGCGTCAGAACGGATCGTCATATGCCATCTCAGTGTTTAAAGCACGCCCAGGAAGGCGGCCCACTCGGCCATCAGCTTGGCCCTGCGCTCCAGCAGGCCGCTGCGTGCGTAGGCCGCCTCGACCTCGTTGCCGACGGCGTGTGCCAGGGCACGCTCGGCAAGCTCGCGGTCCTTGCCGGTGTCGCCGCACCAGTCTCTGAACGTCGACCGGAACCCGTGGACCGTAGCCTGGACCTCCATGCGCTTGAGGACCATCGCCATCGCCATGTCGCTCATCGGTTTGCCGCCCTTGCCTGGGAAGATCAGGTCGCCGTCGCGGGGCATCTGCTTGAGCAGCGCCAGGGCCGCAGGCGAGAGCGGGACACGATGCTCGCGGCCGCCCTTCATCCTGGCCGCCGGGACCACCCAGGTCTTGCCGTGAATCTCGGCCCAGGCCGCCTCACGCACCTCGCCCGAGCGGGCGGCCGTGAGGATGGCGAACTCCAGCGCCCGTGCCCCGAGCCCCTCGGCCTTCTGCAGCCGCGCCATGAAGCGTGGGGCTTGCTTCCAGGGCAGCGCAGCGTGGTGGGCGACCTCGCGGGTGACCTTGGGCAGCAGGTTGTCGAGGTTGTGCTTCCAGCGGGCCGGATTCGGCCGCTGGCGATGCGCCTGGGTGTCGGCGTAGCCGATCACGGCCTCGATCCGCTGGCGCGTCCTGGCGGCGGTCTCGTGCTTGGTGGTCCAGATCGGCCGCAGCGCCTCGGCGACGTGGGTCGGCATGATCGCCTCGACCGGCAGGCCGCCCAGCATCGGCATGGCGTAGGTGTCGAGCGTGGTCTGCCACTGCTCGATGTGCTTGAGGTTGCCGCCGCTGCCGTCGCGGCTCTTGAGGTAGCCCGCGACCGCCTCGGCGAAGGTGGTGCTGGCGAAGGCCGCCAGCCGCCGCTGCTCCTTCGCCTGGATCGGGTCGACGCCATCCAGGCGGTGCGCCTGTCGAAGCTCCAGCGCCTTGTCCCTAGCCTGCTGCAGCGGGATGTCGTAGGCAGAGCCCAGGCCGACCTCGCGGCGCTTGCCTGCGGCGTCGGAGTACCTGAGGGTCCACGAGCGGCCCAGGCCGCTCTTGGTCACCTGTAGAACCAGCCCGGCGGTGCCGCCGACCCGGTGATTGCCCGGCCCGAGCTTGCCCACCTGGGCCACGGTCATTGGAGCCTTGCGCTTCGGCATACCCACCATCCTCGGCGGGCAGCGGCTCCGGGTTGAAGCCTCCATCTACCCACCATCCGAGTGTACGGTATGGCGAGCTTTATCGTCTATGCTGTTACAAGCGGGGCGCTAAGTGCTTGATTCGTAACGACATGGACGGCAAGTGCGTCCATGTCTCTCTGTTGTTGGCGGAGTGGACGTCCGCAGAACCGCCGGGCTACGGGGGCCGATTCGCGGCCGCTACCCACCGTCTTCTCCCCCAGCTTGTAATCGCTGGTATTGAAATGCGACCAGGGCGAGGTCGAGCCCGCGCTAGTGCCGCGACCTCCAGGCGATCTGCGAGACCTCCAGCGGCGGCGGCAGGATCGACTCGGGCGGGCACCCGTTGGCGAGCATGTGGACCAGCAGCCGGGCGGCCTCCTCACGGTCGGCCGCGACGATGTCGATGCTCTCCTCGTTCACGTCGATCAGGAGGTAGTCGCAGCCGCGCTGCGCCAGGATCAGGTCGGCGTCGATCCCCAGCGCCTCGGCCGCACGATGGCTCGCCTCATCCCGAGGTCCGACGATGATGATCATGGCCTGGGCGACCTCTCGATGTGGATGCCGTAGACCTCGGCTACATGCTCGACCGCATCCTCGATCCCGGCCAGGGTCTCCCTGAACCACTCGCCGTTTACACGCA
>Ga0137426_1000189_pt1 | contig 12747 bp, 15 predicted proteins | sample EasRivERMZT660_2_FD_102308 | JGI IMG/M metagenome (GOLD analysis project Ga0137426, IMG submission 102308) | Soil microbial communities from meander-bound floodplain in the East River, Colorado, USA - East River MetaG ERMZT660_2 | ecosystem: Environmental > Terrestrial > Soil > Floodplain ...
AAGCGAACCTCCTTGCTGGCGTGACCGTAAGCGGGCGCCTCGGAAGCGATGGTCAATCGATCATCCCGGGCTTTCGGGATCTCGTGAATGCCGTCAACGTCAACCTTGACCTCGACTTCAACACGTCTTCGATCCTGAGTCTCCGGCAGCTCTTCAATCAGGCCTACACACCCAACGGACAGCCAGCGAGTGCGCTTCATCTGAACGTGTCGATTGCGAATGTGACGAGCCAGTTTCCGGCGGCCTCCGTCACGATCGACGGGGACGACGAGGACTCGAACCCAACGAGCGAGACGCTGTTCTTTCAAGACGATGGTGTCCGGTCGACTGGGGGCCTCTTCTCCAGCGTGAGTCTGATCACAGCAGCCGGGTTTCTCTCGTTGCGCTCGGACTCCACGATCGAAGTCGGCACACCGTCAGGGGCGACGTACACGACGAGCATGGCGGTCGATGCGTTCGAGGTCGTGCTCTTCTTCCCGAACGGCCTCTACAAGATCGACTCGAGTGACGGCGATATCGATCACGAATCGGCCTTCTATCGCGTGCGCTGGCGAAAGAGCGACGAGCTCACCTTTCGCGACGACACAACGGTCGAAGTCAGAAGGCGCACAACCTCTCCCTTCACGGTCACCTATCGAAACGACAACCCCTTCAACGACTTCGGCCAATCGGTCATCGTCACCATCGAGGTGACTAGGCTCTCTGGCAACGACGACGAGCGCCACAAGAAGGAGTTCATCTGGCAGACCGTCAACGAGATCGACATCAACGGCGGGTTGAAGTACCAGCACACCGCACTTCTCGGCCTTGAGATCGTCGCGCAGGAAGCCGTCAACAACACCGTTCCATCGGTGACGGAGATCGTCGAGGGCAAGCAGGTCTTCGTCTGGGATGGCGTCGACCCCAACCCGGAAACCGCAACCTACAGCCTGCAGTACTCGTCGAATCCCGCCTGGTGCGCGATGGATCTCATCCTCAACAAGCGCTATGGCGGCGGAGACAGGTTCGACGCTTGTTCGATCGATCTCGTGTCGTTCAAGGAGTGGGCCGACTACTGCGACGAGCTGATCCCCGACACGATCGGCGGGGATATGAAGCGCTGGGAGCTCGGCCTGGTGCTCGACGAGGCCGAGCCCTTCTGGGATCAGGTGCTCCGCATCTGCGCCTGCGGTCGCGCCACCATCTTGAAGGACGGCAACATCTTCCGGGTCAAGATCGAGCGGCCGAGCGATCCCGTGCAGCTCTTCACGAGCGGGAACATGAAGGTCGGAACGCTCGTGATCCAGTACGCCTCGAACCAGGATCGCGCGAACGTGGTCGAGGTGCAGTACCTCGACGCGGCGAACGAATACGAGAACTCGATCGCCGGGCGTGAGGACGAGACAGCACTCGAGCAGGTCGGCGATCCCGTGCGGAAAGAGTCCGTCCAGCTCTACGGGATCACCAAGCAAGCGAGGGCCTACCGCGCCGCGCAATACTTGCTCAATATCAACAGCCGCTGGCTGACCACCGTTGAGTTCGAGGCGCCGGTCGATGCCATCGCGGCCGAGCCTGGCGACGTCATCGCCGTCGCGCACGATCTCCCGAATTGGAATCAACTGTCGGGAAGGATCCACACGACGTCGGCGACATCGACCCAGGTGGTGATCGATCGCGATCTCACGATCACCGCCGGCCAGACGTGGAAGATCACGGTCCGTACCAGCGCTCTGGGTGCGGACTCCCTGCAAGAACGCACGATCGTCAGCTCGCCGGGAACCTACCTCACCGGCAGCGTGCTTACCGTCAACGCGCCCTGGACGGGCGGCGACCTCCCGCAGAAGTACGATCTCTATGGGCTCGGCAACACGGCGATTCAGCCGCACGTCAAGCTCTACCGCATGGTGTCGAGCGAGCTGAGGCCGGACCTGACCCGCCACATCGCCGCGCTCGAGTACGACGAGACGGTCTACAACGACGACCCGGGCGTGATCATCGAGGATCCATCCGACCCACCGATCACGCCGGACACCATCCCACCCAACGGCACGAACCTAACGCTCGTGGAAGGTGGGGGGCCGTCCATTAATGCCTCGTGGGTGAAGGCCTCCTGGCCATTCGCCTACCAGTCGCAGGTGTACCTCCGGAACGAGACGGACGGCGCCACGACGTTCGTGCTCGTCGGAACGACGTTCGAGTCGACGTTCATCATCACGGACGGGGTCTTCCTCTCGAACTTCTACACCGTCTCGATTGTGCCGATGGCGCCGAACGGCCAGCACGGGCCGCCGGAAAACGGGCTCATCGGAACGATCCTCATCAGCGGCAACACGGGATTCCCCGATCCGGTGACCGACCTCATCTGCTCGCAGCAGGGACGAAACGTCACGTTGCAATGGACGGGCGTCGACCCAGCGGATAACAACCTCTCGCACTACGAGATCCGCCGCGGGCTTGAGTGGATCCACGGGCATCAGATCGGCACGACCACGGCGGTGATGTTCACCACGACCGACTGGCCGGTCGGCCTCGAGACGTTCATCGTCCGCACGGTCAGCAACGCCGGAAAACTCGACCTCAATCCCGATCGGCATGAGTGCCTGCTCGTCACACCGGTGCCGGAAGTCTCGGTGATCAACCGGGACGAGGTCGCGCTCGGTTGGCCAGGCACCAAGACGAACCTGGCCGTGGACGGGGACGGCACGCTTCGGATCAGCGACACGTTCCTGACCGGCACCTACGAAAGCCCTGCGCTCGATGGCGCCATCATCCAGAGCTTCCGCGCGGGCATCCTGATCGGCTCGCGGCAGGAGGACAACGCCTTTACCTGGGACTCGGGCAGCACGCTCTGGACGGATGCCACCTACACATGGGACAGCGGCACGGCGGGAAGCACGACATGGGATAGCGCGTCCATCACCTGGGATTCGGTCGACGCCAAGATCCGGGACTGGACCGGCCTCTATTACCCGCCGACCAACACAATGCAAACGCTCGAGTGGAAGTTCTCCGACGACGACATCACCTACTCGGCCTACTCGCCGGCGATTCCCGGGGACTACAGCTTCAGGTATTTGAAGTTCCGGATCACGCTCACCAGGGACCACGTAACCAACCGTCAGGCGCGCGTCTCGATCCTGCTGACGACGGCGAGCCATGCGACGGACGCGCCGGCCGACGCGACCTATGTCGTGATGTCCTTGAACGGAACGCTGACGGACGAGCGCGTGCTTACCGCCGGCGAAGGCCTCGATATCACGGACGGCGGTGCCGGCGGGAACGTGACGGAAAAAGTGCTGTTCACGCCGGGCGAGCTACTGCGCCTCCGGGACAGCGACAACTCCAACGCGACCACATTCGGCACCGGCAACCAGGCGGTCGATATCGACTACATCCTGCCGATCGCCGGCGCGTCGGTGAACGGCCAGGTTCTTTCCAGCACCACTGGCAACGTCTTGAGCTGGGCCACGCCGAGCGCGACGGTCATCGTCCAGGAGGATGACTCAACCGTCGACGCCGCGGTCACCACCTTGGACTTCACCGAACCCCTCGCGACCATCGTCTCGAGCTCGCCCGCCGGCGAGGCGAACATCGACCTGAGCCAGTACCTGCTGGCATCCGGAGCGCGGGCCCTGTCCGGGAACCTGGACGCGGCGACGAACCTGATCCTGAACATCGGTGCCGCCGGGACCGATTTCACCGCGGGTGGCGGGCTCAACCTCGCCGCTCAGCTGAAACTCGCAGCGACGGTCCTGCTGCGATTCGACGACAGCGACTCCTCGAATTTCACGGCATTCCAGGCGGGCAACCAAAGTACGGACGTCACCTACACACTGCCCACCGCGGCGCCATCGATCAACGGCCAAGTGCTTTCCGCTACCACCGCCGGGGTGATGAGCTGGGTTACTTCCTCGAGCGCGCTCGTCGTTCAAGAAGACGACGTCGACGTAGACACTGCGGTAACCACGATCGATTTCATCGAGCCGCTCGCCACGATCGTGAGTTCTTCTCCGGCCGGCGAGGCAAACGTGAACCTCGCCGCCTACCTGCTCGCGTCGGGCGCGCGAGCTCTCGCCGGCAATCTCGACTTCGCGAACTTCCTCGCGCTCAACATCGGCGCGGCGGGCACCGACTTCACGGCCGGCGGGGGGCTCACGCTCGCCTCGACGCTCACGCTCACTGGGTTCACGGATGGGAGCGTGCTCTTCATCGGTGCGGCTGGCGCGGTGACCGAAGACCCCACGAAGCTCTTCTGGGATCGCACGAACTTCCGGCTCGCCATCGCCGACAACGAAACGACCGTATTGGTGAACGGTTCTTCCAAGTCGGCAAAGGTCACGATTCAGACTGGTTCCGACGAGTTCGGCCTCCTCTTCTTCCGACATAGCCAGTTCGGTTCAGCCGGCGGTGAGGTCTGCTTTGCAACCTCCAAGGGCACCGACGGCGCCGAGACGGTCATCGGCAACGGCTTCAAGGTCGGCTCGATCAAGGGCTTCGGGCACGACGGCACCGACTATGAGCTGGCCGCCGAGATTTCCATGGAGATCGATGGAGTCCCCGGAACCGACGACATGCCGGGACGGATCCTGTTCAGCACGACGCCCGATGGCCTGCAAATCCCCGTCGAGCGGATGCGCATTGCGCAGGACGGACTCGTCACGATCGCCGGCACGCTCGCGCTGACGCCGATGACCTCCGGCTCCATCCTGTTCGCCGGCGCCGCGGGCCTGGTCAGCCAGGACAACGCGAACCTCTTCTGGGACGACTCGAACAACCGACTGTCGATCGGCAGCACGGAGAATTTGATCACGGTTTTCGGTGGCCCCGAAGGCATTCGGCTCTCGCTACATCTGGAGGACCCCGGCGACGAGTACATTCTCGGGCTCCACTACCACAGCTCAGACCCTGGACTCGCCGGGCACATGATCTTCGCCCGGTCACGCGGTAGCGAAGCATCCGAGACAGTGGTGTCGAGCGGCGATCACCTGGGCGAGATCCAGTTCGCCGGCCATGATGGGACCGATTATGCGCTTGGCGCCATCCTTCGCGTGGCTGTCGACGCAGCACCAGGCGCAGGCGACATGCCCTCCCGCTTCGAATTTTTGACCAGCGCGGACGGCTCCGAGGCGCCGACGGAACGCATGCGCATCGCATCGACGGGGCTCGTCACGATCGGCACTGGCGGGACGTTCACGGTCGCGACCGGCGCGGGAGACTTGGCAGTCACGGGCGATTTCGAAGTGGAGGGACAGAGCCGATTCGATTCGGTGATCGGATGGGGAACGGCGCCCGTCGTCTCGACGATCTTCGCCGGGACGGTCTCGAGCGCCACGATCGTCAACGGGATGGACATCGACATCACCGCCACGCCGGGGGTTGGCACGCTGAGCGCGGTCGTGATGAACTTCTCCCTGACCGACATCGCCACCCATGCGGGCGCGCTGACCACGGTCACCGGCATCAATGTGCTGACGCGCTTCAATCGGAGCGTGCTCCCCGCGTCGCATACGCAGAAGGCGATGAACGTTCAAGGCTACGGTGTGCAGTCCGGTACCACGATCGGCTCAGGCACCTACGACTTTTACGGTCTCCAGATCACCGCCTCGCCCGGTGGCGCCAACATCTCAGGCGGCACGTTCACGTTCACGGACATCCGCGGCTCGGCAGATCCGACCGGCTACGCGGCCGGCGCCACGATGCGCCACTACTTTTTCAAGGCGCAAGCGGATTGCTGGATCATCGACGCCCAGCCCTTTTTCTGGGGCACGGGCGAGGATTGCTCGATCAACTACGACGGGACGAATTGGATCTTCGACGTCCACCAGGCAACCACGGCAATCGTGTTCAACGAGTCGAGCGCGGACGTCGACTTCCGCGTCGAGTCGAACGGCAACGCGAATGGGCTGTTCATCGATGCCGGGAACGACCGTGTCGGGATCATGACTGCAACCACGTTCGCCACGCTCACGGTGGCGGGCGGGATCGGCGGCAACGTGCGCACGATCACCGGCACGAGCAACCAGCTCACCGGCGCCGACTGGTTCGTGATCGCGAACAGCTCGGGCGGGAACGTCAGCATGAACATGCCGCCGGCCGCGAACAAGGGCCAGATGATCACGATCAAGCGCTCGAGCGCATCCAATTCGGTAACGATCACCTGCGATGCGGGAGATAACATCCAAGGCGACGCAGACGACAGTGTGGCGCTCACGGCGGCCATCTACCAGGGTCGAACGTACATCGCCGACGGCATCAACACGTGGTATCGCTTCGACGCCCAAACCACCCCGTGAGGTAATGAGAAATGGCTATCACCGCAGCACAAGTCCCCGCCGAGCTTCTCGCGCTGCGTGCCATCGCCGGCGACTGCAAAGCCGGCATCGAGTTCCTGCTCGAGGTGACCAAGATCATCAACGACGCGCCGCCAGTTTGGAATGAAATCGACCTCACGACCACGCAGCGCGACTTGCTGCTTGCGAAATACGACACAGCCAAGGCGGCGCTGAAAGCCAAGGTCGCCGCGTTCTAGGAAAGAGCCCCCATGAGCCAAACGTTCGCCATTCCCATCGCTGGGTCAAGCTCACTCTCAGCGAGCCGGAGCGTGATCAACGACGCCTTCCTGGCGCTGCAATCGAACTTCCTCGGCACGGCAGACCCGACGGGTGCGGCCGCCGCTGATGGTGCGTGGGCGGTGCGCACGGACACGGCCGAGTTGAAGATCCGCATCTCGGGCGCCTACGTCGTGGCCGGCAAGTACGCGCTGAACCTTGGGCACCTGCGCATCGACGGTACCAACGCGATGACGGGCAGCTTGGACATGGACGGGCAGGACATCATCCTGACGGCCGACGGAAATACGCGCATCGAGAACGGGACCAACAACTCCATCCGGCTCGTGATCAACACCGTGGAGACGATCGTTCTCGGCCAGGCGGCGGGGGAGTTCGCCTTCAACGAAACCGGGTTGGACATCAACACCCGGTTCGAGAGCGACACAAACGCCAACCTGCTGTTCCTCGATGCGGGGCTCGACTCGGGCGCGGGGTTCGTCGGCATCAGGACCGCGACGCCGGTCTCTGTGCTGGACGTGGTGGGGTCCTTCTCGTATATGGTGGTCGCCACAAGCACGAGCCCTTACAACCTGACTGCGGCCGACTGCGTGCTCGACGTCACGACGGGCGCCGGAACGTTCACCGTGAACCTGCCGGTGATGGTTCGTGGGCGTCGTTATGTGGTCAAGAAAGCGGACGTCAGCGCTGGCACCGTGGTCATCAATCGCGCCGGAGCCGACACGATAGAGAATCCCGCAGGCGCGGGACGCGCGCAAACGACGCTCACGCTGGCCGCAACGCAAAACACGGCCGTCACGCTCGAGGGTGGCGCCGGCACAGTATGGCTCATCCAAAGTCTCCGCGGGACAGTCACCTAAACCCAAGTGAAAGGCGAATCCAGCATGGACGGAAAGAACAGGCTGCCGGCAGAGGTGGACGTGGTGGAGGTGGAACCGCAGGGCAGCAAGCCCAAGGTGTATCCGCTGCCGCAAGGCTCGCGCGAGACATACAACGCGATTCATGCGGAGGCGGCGGTCGCACTCGCCAAGCGCGACGGGTTCCTCCGCGGCGTCAAAGGGTCGATCGGCGTTCCCGACTCATACGCGTTCAACCTGCAGACGCTCTGCTTTGAGCAGACCGGCGTGGTCGAGCCGGCCGATCCGCCGTCGAATGGTGCGTGATTCCGGTTTGGCCCGGCACGGCAATGGCATCTTGTGACGGGGAGGAAGAGCAACCAGCCAGGGCTCCAGGAACATGGTCAAGAAGGTCTCGGATGTCGTGATTGGTGTGGCGGCAAACAATAGGACCTGGATTGCGACGATCTTCGTCGCCCTTTTTGTGGCGATCCCGCCGACGATCTTGGCGTGGAACAATAACGCGAAGGCCGACGCGATCCACGTGCTGGTCAACAGCAACCTTACCGCGGTCAAGGCGGACCTGGCCGTGGCGAATCAGCGCATCGACGACCTGATCAAGCTGGTGACGCAGCTCCAGCAGTTGAGGGACGCGGAGATCGCCGAGAGGGCGGCGGAGAAGGCGAAGAAGGACGACAAGAAATAGCCACGGCGCGGTCCCATTTCGGGAAAGCGGCCAGGCCCTTGACCAGATCGCTCGCCCACGCTCACAATTCAACCCGGCGCTTGCGATTTCCTCCTACCTTCAGGGAGATTAACCATGCCCTGCATGGCTACGCGACGCATTGCGTCAGCACTTCTCATCCTTACCCAGATCGTCCTACCGAGCTGCAATACCGATGGCCCGGTTCATGACGAGTACACCTTCACCACTCCGCTCGGTGGCGGTTCGATCAAGATTGACCGACCAGGCGGCCCGATGATTGTGTTGATCGACGCGATTCCTGGCTGGTGCATGTGGTTTACCAACACCAGTGATCCCGGCGCTTGCATCGGCGAATGCATCGACCTCCAGAATGGTTTTGGTGGAGTAGTCCCTCCGGGCGCCGATACGTGGCACGCCGCGCCGTGCGACAAGTGTCCCTGCCAACCGGAGGAACCGGGTGGCGACCCGCCGTTTGATCCTCAAGGGCGAGGTGCGGGCTATCTGATGTCGAAGTTCATCACGGACATCTCGGACCCAGGAGGTTACGTCTTCGCCGCCTCCACAAATTCCCCATGGCAGGCGCAGCGCGCCTATGAGCACTTGCGGGACCAGAAGCCGCGCGATGGCTTTTCCGCCGTCAGCCAATACCTGGCTGTTGAGAGACTCGGCAAGGACTTCCGTGAGTGGCGTGTGGTCGTGCGCGATGACGATCAAAAGATCGAGAACGTGCACGCATACCTCGATGGCAACGAGATCGGCAAGACGGCTTATTCGTCCGGTGACTGGGGCTTCGGATCCGAGACAGCGGTCGAGCTGGCGGTGCGGGACATCCGGCACCTGATCGGCCGCGAGGTCAAGCTGAGGCTTACCTGGGATCAGGGCGGCGGTCCGCGCGAGTGGACCTACAAAGCCCTGTTGCAGTAACGGGAACGGGGGCGCATGGCGGCGCCCTCACTTCCTCCACCACCGCGCGGCGGCACCCTTGCGCCCGATCGCCGCGAGCTGTTCCGCGCTGAGCTTCCGCGCGCGGGCCTTGCCGCCTTTGCTCGGGCCGCCCACCTTGGCGGATGCTCTGCCAGCGAGGCGGCCGAGCGCGACGGCGGCGGGGTTCTTGCGCGTCATGCGCCACCTGCGTCGTCGGCGAGGACCGACCAGGCACCAGCGTCCGCCCAGCTCTCGCGTAGCATCGTGGCGCACGACTGGCAGGCACGCGCGCGCTTGCCGCGCAACTTGGGGGCTCGCCGGTCACCGTAGGAATCGCACTCGTCGCAGACCGGGCCGTCCTCTGGATCCATGCGCGTGGCGACCTCAGCGCCGGCGGCGAGCAGGATTTCGTCCTCGCTGAACCCGAGGCCGATTAGGACGTCCTCGTCAAGCTCATGCACGAAGCCAGCGTGTGCTCCCGTGCCGTAGGTCTCCCCGCGCACGTTGCGCGGATAGACGACGACCGAGCAGCCCGTGCCTTTGAGGTGCCGCGATGCTGCCTCGACCGCGCCCAGCACAATCTCGACCTCGGTGACGTCGCCGATCTCGCCGAGGAGATCCAGCTTAACCGCCTTGGCTGGCGTGATCACGCGCCCGCCCCGGTCGCGGTGGTTGCTGCGGTAGCTGATGCGGGTCATGAGGCACCGCCTTTCTGGCGCCGATTGCGAATGTCCTTCGCCGCGCGGCGTGCAGTAGCCTGGGCTCGCGCGCTCAGCGCATGGCACAACGTGTAATGTCCGGCGACCTTATCGTATGCGCGCACGGTTCCGTCGTCATCCACGGCAAGCAGGTTGTTCCGGATGCCATCACCAGAGAACGCACGGCAGTAGACGGTGACTTCGTAGGTCGTCATGAGGCACCGCCTTTCGCTTCCTTGACCCGTGCCAACACGCGCCGCGAAAGATCGGCGTCGAACGGGTGGCCGAGGTTCGGGCCCGAGAACCAGCCGATCCACCGGCCGCCGTGCGCCGTGCCGTGCGAGTCGTCGATGCATGTGAACCCGTGGCCGCCTTCCTCACGGCAGATCCGGTCGAGCCGATCGGCCTCGGCCGCGGAGAACCGGCGATTGAAGTCGGGACCGCCAAACATGTACTCGCTCATGGTTCCTTCCTCTCGTCAGTCCGTCATGTCGAAATCGGCCACCACGCACCCGGGCGCATCCCGATTGATTTGCGAGGCCGGAAAGGCCGGATTGACCCACCGATAGTGGGCCGGTACCGGCTTGGTCGCCCACGTCCAGGCAATCCAAGCCTCGAGCAGTTCGCCGGGGCCGGCTCCTCCGCCGTAGGATTTGGCGGCAGCGGCGGCCTCGGCACTGACCACGAGCTCGTGCACCGTGACCCATGTTTTCGGCGCAGTGCGTTGTTGGATGAGGATGATCGCCATGGCTCTGACTCCTGTTGGTTGCCTAACCTACTATCGGTTGCAGGCAGCGGTGGCGACGGGGAAAAATCGGATTCCCACATCGAGCCACGGCGCCGCGCGGGCGCAACCCCCGCCGCAAGGCGCGATCTTTCCCGCACCACCGTCAAGCCGGGCGCCTCCCGGGTCCGATCTCCGCACGGGGACCAACCACAAGGAGATCGACCATGCCTACCTTTCTCAGCCTCGCCCTGCTCGTGCTCACCTGCTCCGGCTGCGTGACCGGGCCTTCCTACTGCGGGAACAAGGTCAACGACTTCTTCGATGGGATCTACAAGGACGAGCCCGTCCTCGCTGGCGCCATTACCGACGTGGTGCCGGTGTACTTCCTCGCCAAGGTGGTGGCGTTCATCCCGGACTTCCTCGTTCTCAATCCGGTGCAGTTCTGGGCTTTCGATATCTGGCGAGGCGAAGGCGCGGCGTTCAAGCACAAGCCGATGGCCGACGCCAGGAGTCCCTGGTTTGTGAGCGATCCGCCCAAGCCGCGGAAGGAGTTCAGCGCGAGCCGCTAGCCGGGCCTGGGCCTCGGGCGCGGTCGCCAGAACAGGCGCTCGCGAAGGATGCGCGCCAGCCGGCGGATACCCTCCTCGCGGCGCGTGCTCGTCTGCGCGTTCATGACGAGCCGCTCGACGTCTTCGCGGTGGAAGAGCCGATAGCCAGTTCGCGGCTGGCGGATCGCCTGTAGGTAACCGATGCGCTCCCATTCGCGGAGCGTCGAAGCGCGCACCTGGAGCGCGAACGCCGCTTCACCGATGAAAAGGTGGCGGCTCAAATCGGGATCTGGGCGTAAGTCCATTCGGGACGCCTTCCTTCTGAGCGTCCCTCCCCAAATGACCGCCTGCCTGGTTCCTGGCTGTATGGATTGCCGCGCGCGGACGAACCGGACTCAGCGTGGGCGTGGCCGGCGCTTCGCGGTGGCTGATGGTGGTGGACCGAAGTTCTTGGCAGCGAAAGCCAGGATCTCTTCGCGGTCAAAGTACCGATGTCCCGTGACCGGGTGTTTCCACATCTTGAACACGCCGGCGGCGCCCTTGTTCCGCATCGTTCCCTCGCTGACCTGAAGCAGCTCGGCAGCCTGGCCGATCTTCATTCGCTTGTCTATCGGGATCACGTCGTCAACCAGCATGTTGTTGTGTCCTTGAAACCTGCCGCCGATCCGCGTAAGAGCGTATCAGCAGGAAGCTTAACCGTGGCCGAGGCAAAAATCTACAAATCCCTTGCCTCGGGCGCCGCTCAAGATATACACTCCGCCCGCGTTTGAGCGCCCGCCTTCTCTTGTGATCGCCAAGCGGGCAGCTCCGGTTGAGCCTCGTGTTCTTCTATACCACGAGCCTCTCTTCTTGGGCAACTGTTCCGGAAGGAATCAGACGTGAAAGCGCCCCATTCCGGCACGTTCCAAATTGGTCCTGGTTCCGATAATGGATATTGTCACAGTACTGTATTAGGTTGTGAATTAGGCTCAATTCCCGATTGTGAACACATTGCCGCCTGCGCCGTTTGTGGCGCGCTGGCAAGCGATTGGTTGCGCACCACTCCCGATGGCGCACCGATCCCGGTCTGCGCCGCCTGCCTCCTCGCCCCCCTCCCTCTCATTCACGCCCGCTCCCAGGATGCCGTGCCCTTGACGCTTCTCGTCGGTGTCGGTCTCGCGGCCTTTGTCGCGATAGGAGCCGTTGTCGCGTTGCTTTTCTGAGCCAATTCTAGACAAACGAGATATTGGCGATTTACCGATTCTCGCAGCCTGAAGAGTCGATAAGAGTAGAGGCAAGACAAGGGCAACGAGGACAAGGAGCAAGACAATGGTCGCCGAAATCATGGCAACGGTTCGCGAGGGACAGAGGACGGCAGAGACACGGATTCACGTGGCGATGTCGTTGATCGAACTGGCGAAGGAAACCGGCGAGGTTCGGGACAACCTGGATGCTCGCGAGGCGATCACCGAGGCGAAGCTGGCGATTGAAGACCATCGCCGCGCCCGTGAACTTGCCCGCGGGATGATCAAGGCGCAGCGCGCGGCCGGTTTCTGAACGGGACGACTGACTGGTAGCGGAGGCGACGACGATGAACGCGAAGCAGATCACGAGCCTGGTCCTCTTGGCGGTCGACCTCGTGTCGATCGCGAACCTGATGAGCGCGCTGGTGCCTTACGTGAAGAGCTTCGCGGCGTGACCGACGGGCGGACGGCGATGGGAGCGACGACGATGAGTAGGCGATGCACTCCACAGCGAAGAACGGGGACCTGTAACATCTG
>Ga0137426_1000191_pt1 | contig 12693 bp, 10 predicted proteins | sample EasRivERMZT660_2_FD_102308 | JGI IMG/M metagenome (GOLD analysis project Ga0137426, IMG submission 102308) | Soil microbial communities from meander-bound floodplain in the East River, Colorado, USA - East River MetaG ERMZT660_2 | ecosystem: Environmental > Terrestrial > Soil > Floodplain ...
CTGGAGCTTGGTTGCGGCGATGGTTATTGGGCGCAACTTTTTGTTCTAAATGGGCTTTCTTATCGTGGGCTCGATATTTCGCCACGCATGATTTCCATGGCCGAGCGGCGCCTCGCGCCGACCGCTGCCGGGTCGCGCTTCAATATCGGCAATGCGGCGCAACTGCGTTTAAGCGAGCCCGTCGACGCGGTCGTTTCGTATAGGGGGGCCTTCTTTACCTTCGTAGAAGATCCCCAGCCGTTGCTGAACCAGCTACGACCGTACATACGCAAGAAAATCGTTCTTGACCTCAATCCGCGCGGCCGGATTACTCTCCGCAGCGCGATTGAAATGCTTGCTGCGGCCGGGTTTGTGAAGATCGCGTGGCGGCCATTTTTTGTGCCCATGACAGTGAAGTTGCCGGACGTAGTTTTGCAGGCGCTCAGCCTATGTGAAAACCTGCCCGGCCTACGCGGTCTACCGTTGCGCTGGCGGTTCGATTTACTTCCCAAAGGGGAAACACCTCACGGCGAATGCGCAAGCACGATTCGAGAATGAGCGTTCTATGAAAGTTCTTCATGTCATTAACACGTTGTCCGCGGGTGGGGCAGAGCTACATCTATTGACTCTATGCCGTTATCTCAAACGAAATAATATCGAGCCCGTGGTCGCGTGCCTGCGTGAAAAGGTGAAAGGTAGTCGGTCGCTGCGACTCGATTTCGACCGAGCGGACATCAAAGTGATCGACCTCGATGGCGATAGCCGCTTTGATTTCCGTATCTTCGCGAGAGTTGCCCGTCTGTTAACGGCGGAACAACCGGATATTCTGCACACCCATTTGCCGCGTGCCGATTTAGCAGGGGCGTTCGCCCATTTCTTGCAACCTTCGGTCGCGTGGGTTTGTTCCGTGCATGCGATCTACAGCGCGGATTGGTCCGGTCGATGGAGCATACCGTTGATCCGAATGCTCTGGCGTCGAACCAACAAAGTGCTCTGTATCTCGAACGCCGTACGCGACTGGGTGGTCCGCAACGGAATGCCACCAGACAAGGCCAAGGTGATTCATTATGGAATTGAGTCGGAGCCATTTTTACATCCTTCGTTGGACCTGCGCGCGAAATGGCGTCTCGATGGGCGCATCGTTATTGGCTCCATAGGGCGGATCGAGCCGCGCAAGGGACATCAGTATTTGATCGAAGCGATGCCCGAGCTTTGCCGGAGGTTTCCTAATGTTGTTTTGCTGATCGCTGGTCACGATCCTTGGGGTTACGCGAAGACGCTTCGGCAACTGATGGCCAAGCTAAATGTCGAGAACAAAGTGCGTATTGTGGGCTTTCAAAGCGATATCGTGTCTTTTCTTCACGCCATCGACGTTTTCGCCTTTGCGACAACATCGGAGGGGTTCGGCCAGGTATTGGTTGAAGCGATGGCCGCTGGCAAGCCGGTCGTGGCGAGCAAAGTGGCGCCCCTTACTGAAATCGCCGACGATGGTCAAACTGCGCTGTTGGTGGAACCCGAGAACCCCGCAGCCTTTGTCGCCGCCTTAACTCGAATCTTAAGCGGCCCCACCGGTCGTCATCCTATGGTCGAACGCGCGCAGCAGCGAGTGAATCATTATTTTACCGCTGAAAGAATGACGCAAGAAACGATATCCCTGTACGAGGAAGTGTCCGACCCGAGGTCTAAGGTGAGAGCTGTGGCTTAGATCGCTCGATTCTTATTGGGAGAATGGCAAACTATGTGTGGAATTTACGGTTGGATTCAACTTCACGGCAAAACAGATATTCATACTGCCGCCCTGGTATTCGAACCGATGAATGCGATCATTACGCATCGTGGGCCGGATGATCATGGCGCGGTAGTTTTTGACAACGCCGTGCTCGGCATGACCCGGCTCAGTATCATCGACCTCAAAGGCGGCCAGCAGCCGATCACCAACGAACTAGAGGACTGTTGGATTGTTTTTAACGGCGAGATTTATAACTTCCTCGAACTGCGCCAGGAACTAAAAAATCTGGGTCATCAATTTCGCTCCCGTTCGGACACAGAGGTGATTCTCCGGGCGTACGAAGAATGGGGCGCGGATTGCGTGCGGCGGCTGCAAGGCATGTTCGCGTTCGCGATTTATGATCGGCGCAAGGATAGAAAGCGTCGGGATGGTAACGTCAGCGCTCGTCCTCGACTTTTCCTAGCGCGAGATCGACTCGGCAAAAAGCCACTTTACTATTATCAGGATGAAGAACGGCTTATTTTCGGCTCGGAGATCAAAGCTCTGCTGGCTCATCCAGCCGTCCCGGCCAGAGTCAATCGGCCGATGATTCCGCTCTATATGACTTACGGGTACGTCCCCAGTCCTTTCACTTTTTTCGAAGATATTTGCGAGCTTCCACCGGGACATACGCTGACTGTGGCTGAGGGCGATGTGGCGATCCAACAATACTGGGAGGTTCCTCGAGAGCGGGGCTCCGAGACCGTGCTTTCAGAGAAAGATTACTTGAGACTCGTGCGTGAACACTTCGAAGACGCGGTAAAAGTTCGTCTGGCCAGCGATGTTCCGCTCGGCGCATTTCTTAGCGGTGGTGTCGACTCGGCGGCTGTGGTCGCCGTAATGAGTCAGCTTCTCGACCATCCGGTCAATACCTTCGCCATCGGTTTTTCCGATGACCCGTCGTTCAACGAATTGCGCTACGCCCGGATCGTCGCGGATTGCTTCAAAACCAATCATCGTGAGTTCTTGGTCACGGCCGATGCCATCGATCTTCTGCCCAAGCTGGTATGGCACTACGACCAGCCCTTCGCCGATTCTTCGGCGATCCCGACTTATTGCGTGGCGCAATTGACGCGCGAGCATGTGAAGGTGGCACTCACCGGCGACGGCGGCGATGAACTGTTCGCGGGATATGATCGTTTCGCCGCGGCGCGAATGGCTGAATATTATCGGCTTGTGCCCGGGTTGTTGCGAAATACCGTCCATCGATGGGTGCAGGCGTTGCCGGAATCGACATCGTACAACGGTTTAGTGCGCCGGACCCGACGGTTTGTCGAAAGCGCGGCTTTACCATTGCCCGAGCGCTATCTCGAATGGGTTGGGATTTTTAAGTCCAGCTTCCTCAACGAATTGCTGATCGACACCGTGGCGATCGATCCGGCCGATCACTTTCGTGGCTACTTCGATCGTCGCCTAGCAGGCGATCCCATCGGTCAGCTCTTGGCGGTCAACATGATGAGCTATCTTTCCGGCGACTTGCTGGTCAAAACCGATCGCATGACGATGGCCAATTCCCTTGAAGCCCGTTGTCCATTTCTCGACCATCGGTTGTTGGAATTCGCCTGCCGAGTTCCTTCGGCGCTGAAAGTAAAGGGCATGACGACCAAATATGTTTTGAAACGCGCGCTGAAGGGTCTTGTGCCGGAAGAAATTATTTGGCGTAAGAAACATGGCTTCGGCGTGCCGGTCGGACGATGGTTTCGCACCAGCTTAAGAGATTATATCCGCGACACGCTCTTGTCACCGGAGGCCATGGGGCGGGGTTACTTTAGACCAGAAGCTCTGCGCCTACTCGTCGAAGAACATATCAGCGGTAGGCGTGATCATGGCCATCGGCTATGGGCCCTGCTGACATTTGAGGTCTGGCACCGGCTTTTCATCGATCGGGAGGTGAGTTCATGGATGGCCATGAGAGAGAACATAAAATCAGAGTTTTACGTATCATCGGGCGCTTAAACGTCGGCGGTCCCAGTATCCACGTCGTCAATCTCGCGGCCGGGTTGGATCCGGATCGCTTCGAACACTTGCTGGTCATCGGCCGCGAAAGTCGCGATGAGGGTTCGATGTTAGACTATGCGTTGTCGCGAAATGTCTGGCCGCATCGGATCGAGGAAATTGTGACCACCTTTAGTCTAGCTCCCCGCGACGCGATAGCTCTCAAGCGGCTTGTTTCACTCATACGCCTTTATCGGCCCCACATCGTTCACACGCACACGGCGAAGGCGGGGCTGCTCGGGCGCGTCGCTGCACGACTCGCCGGCGTTCCCATCGTCGTCCACACGTTTCACGGCCATGTGCTTCATGGCTACTTCGGACCCTTGCCGAGTTGGGGACTACGACAATTGGAGCGGACGCTGGCTTGGTTCACCGACCGGTTAGTGACGGTGAGCCAGCAAGTCAAAAAAGATTTGATCGATTATGGCGTCGCCAGCGACGAGCGAATCTCGGTTATACCTTTAGGTTTGGATTTAGAGCCCTTTCTCAACGCTCCAATACATCGGGGCCAGTTTCGCCAAGACATAGGATTGCGCGGCGAAGACAAATTGGTGGGTATCGTCGGCCGGATTTTTCCGATCAAAAACCACGCGTTGTTTCTCGAATCGGCGGCTCGGATCGCCGCCCGCGACCCGGCCACCCGTTTCGTAATCGTTGGCGATGGCAACTTGCGGTCCGGATTAGAACAACAATCCCGGCAGTTGGGCATTAAGGACCGAGTCTTGTTTACCGGCTGGCGCGCGGACCTCGCGCGAATCTACGCGGATCTGGACGTCCTTGTGGTTTCTTCCAATAACGAGGGCACGCCGGTCTCAGCGATCGAGGCGATGGCGGCAAGCTGCCCGGTCGTGGCGACTCGAGTCGGTGGTGTGCCGGACCTGATCACTGATGGGGTAAACGGACGGCTCGTGCCCGCCAAAGATGCAGAAGCGATCGCCGATGCGGTAATCGACCTGTTGGGTCATCGCGAGGCGGCAAAAAACATCGGTCTCAACGCCATGACTTCAGCGCGGGAGCGATTCGATCTCAAGCGGCTCATCAAGGATGTCGACCATCTTTACCGGGAGCTTCTCAGCGAAAAAGCCATTCATCTTGAATCTGTCGAACCTTTCCATGCGCGAGCTTAGTATGAAAACTCTGATTTTAAACGCCGCCGTTCTCATCGCAGTCTTGTCGGGGTCTCTGGTTGTTTCATTGCCATCAGGACGAAATCGGCAGCCAATGTTGCAGAGTGAATCCGGAGGGTTGTTCGTCCATGCCGCTGAACGGAATGGCGCTCGCTTAAATGTCCGCGACTTTGGGGCGAAAGGCGATGGCGTATCGGACGACACCACGGCGATCCAAGCCGCGATCAATGCCGCAGGCCGCGATACGACCCTGGTTTTTCCCCGCGGCGTCTATATTGTGTCCAACTTTTCCGTGAAGAATCGTACCGGGCTAAACTTTCTTGGCGAGGGCCGTGAAAGCGTCTTTAAGCAAAAAAGCGGCGCCGAGCGATTCGCTACATTCGAAAGGTCTTCGGAAATCGTCATTACAAATCTCGGCTTCGATGCCAATGGGATTCCTTCCTATGGCGGGCTGGTATTTTACGCAGTGACTCGCGTACGAATCGAGAAAAATTGGTTCTGGGACGGCGCGCCCAAGCCTATACGCGGTGCCGACCGGTATTCTATTGTCTTTGGCAAGGGAGACTCACCGAGTCAAAATGTTCTCATTGCCGACAATCTCGTCGACGACCTCCAGCTCGAAGTTAATCATTCAAAACAGGTTGTAATCGAGCGCAACGTCGTGAACCGTGCTGTGAAGACAGCGGGCATTGGAATCTTCACCGTCGGTGATCACGCCGTAGCGGAAGACTATCAAATCACCAACAACAAAATCTTCGATCCGATCGGCGCGGGAATCAGCGTGGGCGTCGATCCGCCGACCGATCGTGATTGCTCATTTAGGCGCATTACGATCGCTAACAATCAAATCCTACGATCCAGGACAGCCGGCTATGGCATTCGGATCGGCACTCCTGACAATTCGAAGCGGACGGGTGGCAACCGGTTCGAGGATCTGCAAATCAAGAACAACCACATTCGCGTCGAAAAGACCGCTCCCGCACCGGCACAAATGATTTTCGCCAACGCTTCAGCGGCGGCCGAGATTCTGTTCGAAACCTTGGCGGTGTCCGGAAATAAACTTGATAATGACGGTCCGCGCGGGATGGAGTTCGCCATCGAACTTCGGCGACTGCAGAAGTCGTTCATTGGCGACAACACGATCAAGGGATTCGCCAATGGCATCGCTCTCGGCGGAGCACTCCTTTCAAACCAGGTCCGAAACAATGTCGTCGAAGCGACCCATGTGGCGTACGCGATGGAAGATTCTCTTGGTGGAAACAGAGCCGTCAATAACCAAGTCGTAGGCAAACCGAAAACTCCCTGGAAGACTTCGACGCTAAAAGCTTCCGATTTAATCGAATAGTAAGCATCGGCAAGGATTTTTGCTTAGGGGTTTCATCGGGCACGACGGCACCGTTAATCCGTGGAGCGACCGTGAGGTTACACCGGAAGACGTCAGGCGATCAGATGATAGATTCGATTTAGTCAACGACTATGCGGTTTCGCACGGCGCGGATTTGCCGCACGTCGCGCGCAGCTCGCTCGACAACTTTTCGTTGTGCTTCCGATGCGACGCGGCCATCGAGATAGGCGACATTGTCGATGACCGCAACACCTATACCTACAATGGCGCGATTCTCGATGGCCTTGGAAATTTTCATTGCTAGTCCTCGGCTTGTCACGTCGGGGTCTACCTTCGCGGAGTCCGGGAGAGATGGCGGCGTTTTCAAAGGAGTCTGGGTCGGCGGTTTAGTGCTACCGGCACGAAGAGTTTTTGGTGTCACAGGTGCGGTGAGCTCGACCGAATCCTTCATATCGAGCATCGGTCGATCGGTCGCGTCGTCGTTATCGGAATTTGCCAATGATCTCTTGGTTTCCCCCGGTGGGGCTAATGAGTCTGTCGCTCGCTCGGTCGCGAACGGCAATTCGGCAACTGTGTTGGGTTGCACGGGATTAGGACGTTTAAGACCCGCGATCTCCTTGACTGTTTCACTCCAATCGATCGCAAATCTTTTTGCTGGCTCAAATTGGTTTAACGAGGGCGCCGCCCCTAGAATCAACAGAACCATTACTGACATGACGAACCACCCGCGATCGCAAAACCTTTTGGTGCGATCGCTGCTGTTATGGTAATGGAGGAACGTTTGACCAACCACCGCAGTCGTATCGCCGTCGAAATTAACATAATAAGGAGCATCGCGCCCTTGCTGTGGGGCAAAATTCATCTCGGACTCTTGCTTGCGGACCGATTCCGGTTGGCGAAGGTCGAGATCCTTGACGGCCCCAGAGATGATTTCCGTGCTGATCGGCTTCCGCGACAAGTCCATGGCTGTCTCCAGGGCGCGATCACAAATGGCATTCACTAGTTGCGCTCTGCCGCCGGAATAGGCCGCGATGAGCTGGACAGCGGCGCGACTGAACGATTCGGCGGAAAGGTCTCCGAAGCGGAGCCGTTGTTCGACGTATTGACGGATGTCGTCTTCTTTCAAAATCGGCAGTTCATATTCGATACCTATTGGAAATCCGGCTGTACGAAACTCCGGCTGAAGCAGTTTGTCTTTGAGTTCTGGCCGACCCGACAGTACGATTTGTAATAATGTTTTTTCCGCGCTTCTCCCGGATCCCTTCAACAGATTCTTTATGACGCGCTCAAGCATTTGGTTGTCAAGGTGATGCGCGTTATCGAAAATCAAAGCAACAATGAGGTTGTTTTCCAGACGCGAGCGGAGTATTTCCAGGCAGCGCTCGGTCATCGCCGATGCGCCGTCAGCTCTGGCTTCAATTCCGAGGTGGTGCAGAATCAGCCGGATGATCTCGGCGAAATCGCATGAGGGATCGCCTACCCAGATGCAGGTGACATTTGCATCTAGCTTCGACGTCAACTTGTGCAGCAGCGTGGTCTTACCGACTCCACTCTCGCCGGTGAGCAATATCAGCCCTTTTTGGGCTTCTATGCCGAAACGAAGCGTCGCCAACGCTTGCCTAAAATGCAGGTTGTCGTAAAAGAAACAGGAATCGGCGGTCCGGTTAGTCAAAGATGATTTCTGCGATTTGGAGTGGCCGCGGCTCATGACGGCCATCCGCTCGTTTGCATCCATGATGTAACGCCCTAATCGTTGAGAGAGCCGCCCTCGAAGACTTCCGTTTGAATCATTGACGGTTGATGTCCCCGTACAAACGCCTTTTTCAGAAAACGTTGCCCAATTGTGAGAGCAAGGTAGATGCCAAAGCTTGCGTCGCGATTAATGATTAAAATTAGCACCAATTCCACAGTTCACCAGGATTTTACCAATCAAAATGAAGGGATTTTCCTTCGTTATCCGATAGTAAGTATGCGCCGATTCCTTAGTTAATCTAATCTTCAACGAAGCAAAAGGCTCGGTGCTTTTCGCCAATGCCTCAATACGCCGGGGTAGTCACCAAGCAGTCAATCATTCAAAAATAAGATCAAGCGCAGAAGCAGATATCCTCCTCTCGCGAAGAGAAAATCCTACAAAGGCAAGTAAAAAAAGCTGTCCCATATAGGAAAGTTTTGAGAAAGCAGGGTAGTAGTTCATCGCTAGAATTTGGCACATACGTTGCGGAACGAATCTAGCAGAGAGCCGAACGCGAGTTGGAGAAGAATCGAAGCTGGCAAGAAGCAAGCGCAAAGGAAAAAAAATGAACCGCAGCCGAAACGCGGCTACCCGTGATCAATCGGCTAACCAAGTTACTTTCACAATTAAAGGATGGTCCCAAGGACCTCAGTTGATCATCGAGATTCCAATGGGCCAAAGTGGAAGTATTCGATGTCTTTAGTCAATCAACTACCGGAAACAGCTTTTATAACCAAACTCGATGAACTGCTCAATTGGGCACGGGCTTCTTCCCAGTGGTATTTGCTCTTCGGTCTTGCCTGTTGCGCTATTGAGCTCATGCACACCGGCGGGCGCGAACCGACATTGACCGATTTGGTTCCGTTCCCAGGGCCACACCACGCCAGTCGGATCTCATGATCGTCGCTGGGACACTTGCCTATCAGATGGCCCTACGGACCAAGCTTCTTTACGACCAGATGCCTGATCCGAAGTACGTGATCTCGATGGGGAGTTGCGCCAACTGCGGCGGACTTTTCCAACTTGCGTACTCCGTCTGCAAAGGTGTGGACAAGATCATTCCAGTCGACGTTTACGTTCCCGGATGCCCTCCGCGCCCTGAGGCTTTGACCGAGGGGCTTTTCAGGATTCAGGACAAAATTATGAAAGAAAAATGGTTGGTACGAAATCATCAAGACCAGAATGCTGGGAGCGTATGAACATCACAAATCCACCACGCCTTTATCGATTGGTAGCGGATGGGAATTCGTCGGTGACGAATCGCAAGTTAAGGGGCAATTGAAGCAGACGCGCGGCGGCACATCGGGTTTGGCGGTCATGGACAAGAGCGCGGTCCAGACCGGATCGCCCCTGGAGATGTTTCCGCGCGCCGCAAGCAGGATATGCGTTATTCAACTTAGTGGTGTTGGCCGAGATGTCCGATTCGCTAAACTGAGTTGCGGCGCGATTATCGGTTGGAAGAATCCTGCCGACAAGACAAGAAAATATCCTGCACTGATACGATCGTCTTTGATAGCGATAAATTTTTGGAATCAGCGCTTTAGCCGAATAGACCCTGTGGCACGACGCTTGCAAAATTCAACCTGCAGGTGATGCAGCGTCATCCCAAAGGAGGTGAAAAAGATGAGAACGAGTTGGCTTTCCCGAGCCGGTGGATTTCTATTATTAACCGGCTTGGTCGTCGCCGGATGCGGAGAAAAAAAAGAGGCGGATACGGTGTCGCGGGCACCGTCTCAGCCACCTTTTGAACAGCCCGCGCCACCGACTCCTGAGAAATCTGGTCCCGAAGCAGCTGTCCCAGGCAAATATATTCCGGAGGATGGGGCGAAGAGTCCTGATCAGATCCAGCAGGAAGAGAAAAGGCCGGGAACATCGATACGCTAGAAACCTCTAGAGCAGGCTTAGCCTGCTTTAAATTCAAAGAAAGAAAGGAGGTGATATCGCATGAAGAAGCTCACAACCGTACTGATGGCGTTAGTTCTATTCCCGGTCGCAGCCTTGGCTGCCCTGTTGGAAGGCACGGTCGAAAAAGTGGATCAAGCTAAGAAGCAGATCGTGCTCAAAACCGACAAAGGGCCGCAGACCTTGGAATTTGATAACGCCACTAAAGGCGTGGATAGCGCCCGAGCAGGCGCCAAGGTGACCATCAACTATGACCAGAAAGGGGAGAAGCGATTGGCCAGCGAGATTATTGGCGCCCGCGCGGGCAGCACGAAGGATTCCCCCTCTAACCGACCTATTTCACCGGGCGGCGCAAGGGATCAATCTCCAACCGATATGAAATAGGCCAAACCTGTCCAGGAGAGGCAGTACATTTAGCCACTGCCTCTCCTGTCACAGTTCAAGCGAAGTCGAATGAGCGAATTTCTCGGTATCAGGATTCCATTAAATTTAATAATTCCCCGCAGCTTCCTGCGGCCACCCTATTGATGGGGAATCCAAAGGGGGCGAGCATCCCCTTTGGTCGCGTGCGGGGTTAATACCCCGTACGCGAAATGCTCCGTTTATTGCTTGGTCAGTTTTACCTCTGATAATTATCGCGACCGCCGCGGTTGCCTATCGGATGAGCATTATTGTTCTCAAGGTTCTTACGCGGACTGTGCCAGGTATCGCCAATCGGATCGATGACCCTATATACCGCTTGTTTGAGAGATATCTATTCCCGATGCTCATCGTGGTCGGGCTGCTTTTGATTGGCGATCTGGCGCCACTGCCCCCAAAGATCCTCCGGGCAACTCACGGCCTACCCTAAGACAGGACATTCGGTATCGAAGACCACGCTATTATCGGCGACTGCCGCACTGCCGCTCGCGCCGTTCACGACGGCGATGCGAGTATGCTAATGAATCCTCTGGTCAGTTTTCTCCCCGCTTTCGATATCGTGCTGTTTCGAGAAAAAGACCAAGGAAAAAACGCTCTATTCAAAGGGTCTAAGGGAATTGGCGGCCGTGGCACGCTTGGAAACACCGGGAAATCCGGATAGCGATTATTTCAACGAATTTTCGTCACTGTAGCCGAGCGTCCGCTACGAGCAGGGCCACGGGAAAATCTTTTAGGATATCTCCCAGCCCCAACGAGCGCTCCCCAGCGATACGATGACCGCACACGGCATCACGCCATTCAGTGGGCGCACCATCGGGAACGACAATCCGGGTATCTTTCCAGATCTCGCAGCCCATGGGGTGCTGATCCTCTTTGATGAGGCGCGTCAGCAGCCTTGGCGCGACGGCGACATTCCAAGCGTGGTCATAGCTTCTGGCAAAGGCAACAACATGATCATTGCATTGCCCCGTGACCTCCAAGGGAAGATAGGAGCCGTTTTGAAACACCATTGGGTATTTCCTTTTTGCCTCGAGGGCACGATGAATCAGAAATAGCTTGATCCGGCCGTCCATTTTCGTCGAGAGCAATTCGGCAACGAGACCGGTGAGATCGACTTCGGCCATGCGCTGGATCTCCTCAAGAAGTTTCTTCCGGATTTCAAAGTCCACGGGGCGGCGATTGTCCGGGTCCACGAAGCTAAAGCTCCAAAGCTCCGTTCCCTGGTAAAAATCTGTTACGCCCGGCGAGGCGAGCTTGAGCAGAGTTTGTGATAGCGAATTCAATATGCCGTAGTGAGCTATTTTTTTTGCGAAGGGAAGAAAGTCGTGCAAGAACGAATTCCCTTCTGAAGGCATCAAGATATCCTCGACAAAAGAACTAAAAGCGTCTTCGTAGGCGAGATCGGGTTTGAGCCATTCGGTATGCACCTTCGCCTCCCTGACGGCCTTGATGATGTACGCTTTAAGCCGCTCAATGAAAGGCGAGTCGTCTGACTCAGTCAAGGGGAACGCGCCAATCAACGTCTGGTAGAGAAAATATTCATCATTGCGATTGGGCACCTCCCTGCCTTTCAGGACGATTTTCTTTTTTCGGTTGATTCTCCGCCAATTCTCGAGATGGCGCTTCCATTCTTCCGGCAGTTCCGAGAGTACGTTGATTCTGGCCGTCGCGTCCTCACCCCTTTTAGTGTCGTGAGTGGCTGTGGCATTCACGGTGTGACCCCAGCTCTTGCTCCTGCAGTGATTGAACTTGTGGAACTCCCCGATTGAGATCCCAAACCGATTCGGGTCGCCGCCGACATTGTTGAGGGACAATAGCCGGTTGTAAACGTATAGGGTCGTATCCTCCAAACCTTTTGCCATCAGCGGGCCGGTGAGTTGCTGAAATCTCATGACAAAGTGAATCCAGCGTTTTTTTTCTTCATCCGGTACGTGATCCCCAAACTCGAGCAGAAGAAATCTCTCGATGAAGTTGAATTCAAGGAGAAGACCGGGATTGCCGTCCTTGGCCTTATCGATAGCTTCCCGTAACTGCAACCGATCTTGCTCGCCGAAGCCGTCGTGACTGACGTAGCTGCGGTACGCTGGAAAGAAAGTGAGCACTTCTACGAGAGCCCTTTTAAGGCTGTAAAGCGTAACATCGGCTGCATGCCGGTCTCGGCTGGAAATGCTCTTGAGCAGATAGGCGAGGCTTTCGATATCGCCCGCCATGTATTTGCCGATGATGAGGCGCTTCTTTTCAATCGCGATTTGCCAGCAAGGAATGTCGATGCCGCTGAATTGGGCATAGATCCGGGTAAATTTTCTTTCGTGCTTGCGCTCGCAGAAGATGCCGTTTACGTAATTCAAAAACTCGTAACCCGTTGTCCCCTGTACCGGCCAGGCGGACGGCAGGCTTTCCGCAAAGGCGAGAATTTTTTCGACGA
>Ga0137426_1000199_pt1 | contig 12313 bp, 20 predicted proteins | sample EasRivERMZT660_2_FD_102308 | JGI IMG/M metagenome (GOLD analysis project Ga0137426, IMG submission 102308) | Soil microbial communities from meander-bound floodplain in the East River, Colorado, USA - East River MetaG ERMZT660_2 | ecosystem: Environmental > Terrestrial > Soil > Floodplain ...
CGTGGCGATCCCGTCGACAATATCGTCGGACTATTTCTCGCTGGCCTTCGAATTCTCGCTCTTGACGAGTATGACGGAATCAATATCGTCTCTAAGATTCGTTCTCGAACCGCCGACATCGCCCATCGCGGCTATTCAGTATTCGAGTATCCGGCGGAACCAGGAGGAAATCCACACAGGCGGGTCAAGGATCAGTTCGTCACTCTCATGGTAGATCCGTCGAAGGCCGACAAGGGAACTCACTCGTTGATCACCAATCACGCCGGAGCGGCATTTCCGAAGAATGAGAGGCAGGCAGGAAAACGATGTCACAGGCCGTTTCGTGAATTATCAGTCAGATGGGACGGTAACGTCGCGGTATGCTGCAACGACTGGCGAGGTGAATATAAGACAGGAAATACGAATACCGACGGTCTCGCTGCTGTCTGGGACGGCGCTGCGATGGACGCTGCTCGCAGAAAGTTGTATCGCGGAGAACGAGACTTCGGGCCGTGCGCCGGTTGCGACGCTCGAAGCTATCGGGTGGGTCTGTTACCCGACCCGATGGGGCACGATGAGATGCCTGCTCCCGACGCAGGGACGACGACGATAATCGACGCAGCGCTCGCCGGACCGTCGTACACTCCGAAGGTGCCGCGACCGTGGGAGACGTGATGCAGGAGGAGATTGATCAGTTCGTCCACCACTTGTCCACCGAGATCATCGCAGCTATGATACGTCGCGAGTATTCACAGGAGACTGGTATCATCGTGACCGGACGACTGATGGTCGAGCTGAGTGCTCGTCTGTATATGACCGGCATGGAGAAAGACGCTATCATAGAACTGAAGAAGCAGCGCGTCTCGATCGCACAGATACCAGCAGTCCGAAATATGGTAGAGCAGATCGCCTCTGTGGCGAGAAAGACAACTGACGAGGGAATGAAATGCGTGTGATCGTAGGCAGCGACGTCAACGAACTGTTCAACCTCGGCTGCGCTCATCTGAAGAAGTACGGCGACCGACAAGGAAGTCGCAACGGTGACGTTCTGGTCTGTCCGTATCCTGTGATGAGTCAGTACAATTTTCCGTACAATCGAGTCTTGTTCGACGCCGTGCGAGACGCCAATCCGTTCTTTCATCTGATGGAGTCACTCTGGATGCTCGCCGGTCGTAACGACGCGGCGTTTCTCAATCAGTACGTGTCAGACTTCGGCGCTCGCTTCGCAGAACCTGATGGACGAATCTGGGGAGGCTACGGAACTCGCTGGCGAGGCTGGTTCATTCGCGAACTCTACGACGTCCCCGCTGGTGCGTCACCAGTCGAGAGCATCGATCAACTTACTTACGTCGTCGACGCACTGAAGAAGAATCCAGACGACCGCCGTGTAGTGATACAGATGTGGGATCCAGTGCAGGATCTCGGTGCTGCGAAGAAGGATGTTCCCTGCAATACTCAGGTCTATCCGCGCGTGGTGCGGAAGTATAAGACCAGAGGTGGGGAGATGACTTACGACGACGTTCTGGACATCACCGTGATGTGTCGCAGTAACGACATCGTCTGGGGTGCGTACGGAGCGAACGCCGTTCACTTCTCGGTACTCCAGGAGTATCTGGCGGCTGGCGTCGGCTGCGGCATCGGTACGATGTATCAACTCTCTAACAACTTTCACGGATACGTGGAGATATTCGAGAAGCAGAAACCGTCCTTCCTAAATCCGTACATCGTGAATAACTGGCGACACTTCCCGCTCGTCAACAACTTCGCGACGTTCGACGAAGAGGTCAGGTACTTCTGCCAAAATCCAACTTCTGAGTTCGTATTCACGAATCACTTCTTCAACGAAGTCGCAGTTCCGGCGGCGATGGCGTACAGACTCTGGCGAAATAAGACGCGAGTCGCGGCGCTGCACGAGTGTGAGAGAATAAAGGCGGACGACTGGCGTCTAGCCTGCGCGAACTGGATGCAGAGGAGAATGTCTTGATCAGTAGGGAAGACGTCTGGAAGAATCAGCGGCTGGCTGGTCTAGTCAAACGATATCACACGTGGCCGGTCATTCGCGAGCAGAACGTCGCCGAACACTCGTTTCACATCATGCGGATCTATCTGACGCTCTTCCCGAGTAAGATGTCCCTCAACGTGTGGGAGTATATCCTACGTCACGACATGCCGGAGCAGACGACGGGCGACCCTCCGTATCCTATCAAGGTGCGATTTCCGGCTCTGCGACCAGTCTACGACGAGATGGAGGCGGCTGCGGCCGAACGTCAGGGCTGGAAGATGCCGGACGTTACCAGCGAGCAGAAGCGTCTTATCAAGATCTGTGACATGATCGAGATGTGGGAGTTCGGAATGGAGGAACTCGCCAAGGGAAACGCCTTCGCCGAATGTATCGTACAGAGCGTCGGTGAGTGGCTCGGCAGAGAATCTACCGAGGCGGGTGTCTTCGAGCAGGTTCTCGGTCACATCGGCAACATGTCGAGGATGATGCGTCGTGATCCGGCGTAGAGTTATCCTCGAGTACGAGATACAGAAGCTCGCCGAGTACGACGACGATGAGTACACTTGCCTCGGTTCGACGACTCGCGTCAGACGTGAGACTCCCGGCGCGGTACTCTATCACGTATACGACTGGGATCTCGAAGTCTGGTTTCCTCGCAACGTGCTTCGACTAGAGGAGAATGGTGACTTTGATATGATCTGGTGCGGGACGCAATTCTTCAAGAAGAAAGAGCGAGAGCGACTATGAGTGCGAACGAGAGACAGATCGGCGGAGAACACTACAAGAGTCCGTATCAGCATTGGGACTTCGTCGCTGATGTCAAGATGGACTACTTCCTCGGCGTCGCCACGAAGCACATCACTAGATGGCAGAAGAAGGACGGTATCGAGGATCTCGAGAAGACGATCCACTACGTCGAGAAACGAATCGAGGTCGGCACTAAGCTCGACGATCCCGAGCCTCTGTACTCTCGGACAGAGAACTATTGGCGATTCATTCGCTCGAACGACATTCCCATCAGAGAGGCGCAAGTCGTCTATCTCTGCACGTTCTGGCAGAATCCTGGTCAGCTCCTCGAGGCGGTGAAGATCATACAGGAGATTCTCGACGAGGAGCTCGCGAAGCCACATCCGCATGACGTCTACTCGCAGATCAGCAAGGCGACGAAGGTGCCGCGCGACAGTGTCAAGAAGGTATGCCTCGCCATGCAGTACACTCCGAGAACGGACTCCAACAAGCACGGACTCGACGTAGTAGGCCCTCAGACCTGATGGATTATCAGCTTCCACTACTCACTCCGAAGAGCTCGTGGAAGCCGCCGGAGACCCTCCCCGATTGGCGAGGCCGACCGCTCATAGCTTGTGACCTCGAGACGAAGGACGAAGGTCTCGCGGCAGATCGGGGTCCGGGGTGGGTATACGGAGCCGGATACATCTGCGGAGTCGCGATGGCGGTTCCTGGTCAGGCCGTCTACGCTCCGATGCGTCATCCAGAGACTCAGTGCTTCGAGCCAGATCAAGTCAAGCGATGGTACGTCGATCACATCCGCAGCGGCTCGCGGATCGTCTTTCATCACGCACCTTACGACTGCGGATGGATAGACGCCGAGTGGGACGTTCGTCCGCCAGAGAAGCTGGATGACTCGCTGGGCATGGCGTTCATGCTGGACGCTGATCGTTTCGAGTACGGATTGGACGCCATCTGCGAGAGTTTAGGAGTTCCTGGTAAGGATCAGAGTCTACTCGAGGAGGCCGCTCGCGCGTATCGCGGCTTCACGGCGAAGAAAGACATTCGCAAGAAGATGACCGAAAGGGAGATCAAGGGGATGCTCTGGCGTCTCCCTGGTCGCTACGTCGGACCATACGCCGAGCAGGACGTTCGGTCCACTCTGAACATCGCCGAGATAATGGATCCACAGATCGACGCTGACGGAGTTCGCGACGCGTATCAGTTAGAGATGGATCTAGTGCCGATGATTCTCGAGATGAGGAAGCGCGGTATCAGAGTAGACATCGATCAGGCGGAAGCTACGAGGGTCAACTTCCTTCATACTCGCGACGAGTATCTCAAAGAGCTCAGCAAACTTCTGATGATCGGTCGACAGGTCTCGATCAAAGATATCAACTCTCGAGCCTTCTTAGAGAAGGCGTTCACCGACGCTAAGATTCCGTTTCCGCGCACGGCTCCGAGCGAGAAATATGATAAGGGGCAGGCGTCGTTCGAGTCTGACTGGATGAAGAAGATCGATCATCAGTTGCCTCAACTCATATACAAGGCGGGACACTATCACTCATCGGCCGAGAAGTTCATCAAGAACTATATCCTCGGCTACACTCACATGGGGCGAATTCACGCAGACATTCACCAGTACAAGGACGAAGATGGCGGAACCAAGACGTATCGCTTCTCGTACAGTGATCCACCTCTCCAGCAGATGCCTTCTCGCGACGAGGAGATAGCGCCGCTCATTCGCAAGCTGTTCAAGCCAGAGGAGGGGACGTACTGGTTCGCTCCAGACTATAGTCAGCAGGAGTACCGACTGATCGTCCACATGGCGGCAGTCTGTAAGATGGCTGGAGTCGAGGACGCGGTGCGAATGTATCGTGAGAATCCTAACACGGACTTTCATAATCTGGTAGTCGAGCTGACTGGTCTTATTCGTCGCAGAGCTAAGGACGTCAATTTCGCTAAGGCGTTCGGCGCTGGAGTTCCGAAGTTCGCCCTCATGACAGGAATGTCTTTAGAAGAAGCGAAGAAGACTATGACGCAGTACGACGAGAAGATGCCGTTCGTGTCGCGCCTCGCAGAGTTCTGCCAGGGTCGCGCCGAGCACAAGGGCTTCCTGCGTCTCATCGACGGTGCCAGGGTTCGCTTCAATCGCTGGGAGCCGAGATATCTCTCGAAAACTCAGCGCTACAACGCTGGACTCCTCAAATGGTATCCTACGAATAAGGAGGAGGCGCAGAAGCGGATCGATCAGCAGGGAAGTCCGTGGTTTGGTGAGAAGCTCCGCCGCGCGTTCTGCCACAAGAGTATGAATTGGCTGATCCAGGGTAGCGCCGCTCGTCAGACCAAACTGGCGATGCGCGAGATCTGGCGAATGAAGATACTCCCTCTCATCCAGATGCACGACGAACTCGGCATTCCGGTCGATAACGAGGCGATCACGAAGCAGATCCAGGAAGCTATGGTCAGCGTCGTCAAGCTCGAGGTTCCAGTCAAGGTCGACTGCGAATTTGGCCCGACGTGGGGCGAGGCGAAGTACTCGAACTGGCAAGAGCTGACGGAGAAGTATCCACTGAAGATGGCAGCATGAGCACGAACGGCGAGCGCCTCGACAAGATTTACAGCGACGCGTCTCGCATGTTAACCTTGTTGTTTCTAAGACTCTGCCAGCGCAAGGCTAATCGCACAGAACTTAGACAACTAGCTACGTCGTTCCGATCCTGGGCTGACGAGATAGATGAGATGACGGGGGCGAGTAATGAAGCACGTGATGAAGGACGTGGAGACGTGCGCGACTCACACGAGCCGCAGCATCATACTGAGCGTAGCGGCGATACCGTTCGAGCTCACACCAGAGAAGCCGATAATGGGAACTCCGGATCTGTGGGTTCTTAACGTCGCGCCTCAGCTGATGCTCAAGGGTCGTGTCTTCAGTCGAGGAACTCAGAAGTTCTGGCAAGATCAGCCAGACGGCGCGGCTCAGCATTGGGAGCATCCTGAGAAGATCATACATCCGGAGGAGCTACGCGGCAAACTCTTCGAGTTCATCAACGCACTAGGTAATCTGTCAGATCCTTTGGATGTAGCGGCGAATTGGATGGTAGACAAGGTGGAAATCTGGGCCAACGGAGATCGCTTCGACATCGGCAATCTCGAGAATCTCATGTGGGAGTACGCCGGAGACGAGAACAGATCTCCGTGGGCCTACAACAAGGTGAACGACTATCGCACGTACTGTCGCTGGAATCCTAAGTTGCGCGAGATGCCGAAGGAGCTCGAGTTCCTCGGTCATGATCCGACTGAGGACTGCAAGAAGCAGATCTGGCGTCTCTGGGAAGTCGCCACTCCGCAACTTATGGCGGACACCGTCGCGACACCAGTCGTACTGGACAAGATCGTGACTTGAGTAGCACAGACGGAGGACTACGGGCCGAGTTCCGCAAGCACATTCCTCACTTCGACTGGTCGTCGATAGAGACCGGAAGCAGCGAGTCTGGAGTACCGGATAACAATTTCTGCTACGAGGGGGCCGAAGGTTGGATAGAGTTCAAGCAGACCGCACTGAGAGAAGTGCGACTAAGACCTGATCAGATAGGCTGGCTAGCGAAGAGAGCCCGTCACGGAGGTCACGTGTTCGTCGGCGTTCGTCGGTGGCACGATCCTCGGTGGTCGAAGTTCTCTGAGGATACTGATCAGTTCTGGCTCTTGGCGGGAGGGGCGTCTGTGGTCGTCAAGCAGCGCGGACTCCGAGAGAGTGAGAGATACGTTCTTGGCATCTGGGAAGGCGGACCTAGTCGATGGGACTGGAACGCCATCGCGTCAATATTAACGAGGAGAGTACCGATACATGGGACCGAAGACACAAGCCGGTGACATGATGCACGGCATGAAGTATCGCTCGAAGGGCGAGGACTATCGCGAGGCCGTGAATCGTGAATCGATGTCACTGAAGGACGACGACGAGCACTGGAGCCGATATCGCGAGATCCGTCTCGCGATGAGGTTCATGCCAGCCGGACGCATCCAGTCGGCGATGGGCTCACTACGACAGACGACCGCCTTCAACTGCTTCGTCTCCGGCACCATCATGGACAGCTACGTAGACGGCGATGGTTCGATCATGCAGCGCGCTCACGAGGCTGCTGCTACGATGAGAATGGGCGGTGGCATCGGCTATGATTGGTCGACTCTGCGTCCGCGCAACGATATGATCAAGCGTCTTCAGTCTCACGCGTCTGGCCCGCGCTCGTTCATGGACATCTACGACGCGACCTGTCGCTGCACGTCGTCGAGCGGTCACCGACGCGGAGCTCAGATGGGAGTACTTCGGATCGATCATCCTGATATCGAGGAGTTCATTCTCTCGAAGCAGGAGCTTCCGGCTCAGGGCGCGATCAGAAGGGCGTGCGCCGATCTTCCGGCGTCCAAGAGACGTGAGATTGAGATAGCTCTCTCGGCGTTCGACGCACTCACAGGCTTCAACATCAGCGTAGCGGTGACCGACGAGTTCATGGAGGCGGTGGCCGGAAAGAAAGAATATGCTCTCAAGTTCGGCGGTCGAGAATATAAGACGATCGACGCAGCCGAGCTCTGGGAACGCGTCATGCGCGGAACCCACGATCACGCGGAGCCCGGAGTGATTTTCATCGATCGAATCAACGAGATGAACAACCTCCACTACTGCGAGAAGATCGCAGCGACGAATCCCTGCGGAGAACAGCCTCTGCCTCCGTTCGGCGCGTGTCTCCTCGGTTCCATCAATCTCCCGCAGTACCTGAGACCCCTCCCGACTCCTCGCGATGCTAACGAGCCGAGATACTATCTCGACGAAGATTGGATTCGTGACGATATACCGACGATAGTTCGCGCGATGGACAACGTCACCGATCGTACGAGATATCCTCTGGCGCAGCAGCGCGTCGAAGCTCTCAGCAAACGTCGAATGGGCATCGGCGTCATGGGTCTCGCGAATGCGGCCGAGGCTTGCGGACATCCGTACGGCAGCGTCACTTTTCTTAACTTCACGGCGCGCGTTCTCGAGATCATACGTGACGAGTGTTATCGCGCGAGTGTCGCACTCGTTCGCGATCACAAGAAGCCGACGTTTCCGGCGTTCGACGCAGAGAAGTATCTGTCTGGCAAGTTCATTCAGCGTCTGCCGGAGGATATTCGCCGCGGAATTGAGAAGCACGGTATTCGGAACTCGCATCTTACTTCGATCGCTCCGACCGGCACGATCAGCATGTGCGCCGACAACGTCTCCGGCGGAATCGAACCAGTCTGGGCTCATAACGTCGATCGCCCTGTGAATACTCCGGACGGACGCATCGTACTAAAAGTCGAAGACTACGGCGTCGGCTTCCTCGGTACGAAGGGACGCGTCTGCGAAGAGATCAGCGCGGCGGAGCACGTAGCGGTTCTCTGCACGGCTCAGCAATTCGTAGACTCTTCCATCTCGAAGACCGTCAACATGGATAGTAAGACGATGTCCTGGGAACAATTCAAGGGCATCTACACGACGGCGTGGGAGCACGGAGCTAAGGGATGTGCGACGTTCAACAAGAGCGGACTTAAGATGGGTCTTCTCAGCGAAAGCGTCGAGGAGGGTACTACCTGCACCGTAGATTCAGAGACTGGTCGAAGGGACTGTGCGTAGCGACGACGCGAATTACGAGAAGTGGCTCAAGAAGCAGACGGAAGAGCGAGAGTTGCGCTTCAGACGTAAGAAGCTGAAGCGCGACTCTTGGGAGAAGAATCTGCGAGAGTCTGATATTCAGAGACCACCCAGAACTAAGGGGAGGAAGCAGTGGCGTCCCAAGTCCTGAGATACTGCGAGAGCATCATGCGCTCGCGAGAACCGGACGTAGTTATCGGACTGTACGACAATCCGTACGTCCTGCGCTGGCATCTGATCCCGCGAAATCGCTTCTTCAACGTATATCTACATCTGTTTCTTCGAGGCGACGAGGACGACGCACTACATGATCACAGAGCTGACAACATCTCGTGGATACTAGACGTCGGCTACTGCGAGGAGCTTCGCAGAGGCGTCAGACTTCGCAAGCCGGGGAGGGTCTACGCTCGGTTCGCAGGGACACCGCACCGAGTTCATCTGTGGCAGACACTCGATGGTCGCGACTTTCCGTTCGCTCACATACCGGCAGTCACGATCTTTATCACCGGTCCTCATCGCAGGAACTGGGGATTTCACTGTCCTAAGGGATGGCAACCGTGGCAAAAGATTGTTGGGACCGGTCACTACGGAGCTAGACCGGGCTGCGCCGCTTTTGAGGCGGGTTACGACAAAATGCCTGCCGCTAGGGAGGCCGTACACGGTCAAACGAAACATGCCCCATAGCGTAGTGTGCGCCAAATTTACGACGGCCAGCGGGCGCGGTAGCTCGCTGAGGGTCGTAAGCCCTTGTAATTATTAGGCTTTTACTCAGACCAAATGGCAGTACGACTCAGAACAGTGAACGGAGTGAGAGTGGCGCTGTGTGCGGCCGAGACAGATCCACAGCCAGGAGATGTATATCTGGATGATGGTGATCACTACGCACTAGCGGCGAAGTTCTCTCGCGACTGGACAGGACAGGTCGCTGGATGGGAGTATCCGGAGGAGTGGGCAGCGATGGATACTCAGAAACTGCGAGACGCCAAGGAGGAGTTAGACAGGTGGCTCGACCGCGATGCCTAATGCCTCGCATAGAATAAGCATCGCCCGCACTCGCGGGGCGCTGGACGTCCAGTCGGCGACGAACGTCCAGTATTCGTCAGCAAGCATGAACAGCTTGCAGCGATCGTCCAACAGATTCTTGTAGAGGAACTTGGTCTCGTCGACGTAGAGAACTACGATGGCACCACCTACGCGATGCTCTAGACCGAACGGAATCTCTCCTCGGCCCATCTCGGAATATCCCCCTGCTGCACGAGCTCACACATCTGCAATGTTGGCTGAAGTCCCCACTCGCTCTTACAGTCATAGCAGAAGAATCGCACTTCGTAGCCGTGACTGCCGCCGTCCTCGTACGTAGCGAAGTTCTCGCACGGAGCTCCGCAAGTCGGGCAGCATCTCGTCAGATAGATGGACTGCGGTCCGCGCTCGTTGTGGCAACGTCCGTCGACGAATGCTTCTTCGTTGTGTACGGTAGGATACGGAGCTGACCACTGAGAGCAGAACGCACAGTATCCCTTCGGGCGATCGATACCTACCAGATGCTTCGCTCTCTGCCACGCGGCTCGTATATTCATTTCATGTTCCTAGCAGAGCCTGAGCCCAGCGTCGGGCGACGTCTATGTCGTAGTCATAATCGTCATCAACAGGTGGAGTTGGTACGAGAAGACCGGCTGCAATCTCCGAGAGTTCTCGCTTCGTGAGTTGAGAGAACGGAAGAAATTCTCCTGTCTCGCGTTGCCAGTGCGGCTCTCTCACGGTATATATCTCCGCCACTGAGGATGAGCAGGCGTCACCCATCCGATTCCGTAGACGTAGTCCAGTCTGCTACTCCACACGGCGTTCGACGTATCCTCGTCCATCTTGACACCAGGACAGTCCGTCGGCAGCGTACCCTCGGCTCCGCCACACACCTGACACAGCGACAGCCCTCCCGGACACGCCTTGCACCACTCGCTCTCGCATCGGTGGAGCTTGTGCTTCGGAAATCGTACGACGTTACTCACTTCGTCAGCTCCCTCAGAAGATGACATCCGGCGTGCTTCGCGCAGTAGAGCTTTCCGCCGACGCTGTACTTCGCACGATTCTTGCACTTGACTGGACGATCCATCTTTAAGTTATACGCCCGAGACTCCTCGGTGAGCAAGCCCGACTGGCACTCGATCTTCCTCGGTCCGATCGGATACACTCGAGGAGCGTCTCGTCTCTTCTGCGGACAGTCCTTCCTCGTGCAGTCGTCGTACTCGTACTTCTCCCTGCCGCAGGGACATCCTCTGTCGTGGCTCATGACATCAGAGCGTCCCACACGCGAAGAACCTTGCGACGAATACGTCGGTAGAGAGTGGGATACTTCCGCGCCTTCGCCGGAGCTGGCTCGAACGTGCAGACGATGTCTCCGCCGCACGAGTGATGATCGCCCTGCTTCTTCCCGCAGTACGAGCAGAGCCAGTCGTAGTCCTCACGCTCGAACGCGTCGAACGCTAAGACGTCATCGGCGAACTGCATAGGTCGTTCGTCACCAGCCATCATCGGCATATAGAGAATCTTGCAGCCGACGCCTGCGATCCACATCAGTCGACCAGGATTCTCTCGCGTCCATCTCTTACAGACGAATGCGAGCATCTCGTTGATGTACTGCTGCTCGTCGTCTTTAACCTCGACGAGCTCTGGGAAGCTTATCTCGATTCTTCTTAACTTCACGCTTCTTCACTCCCCCTCTCGGATACTTGATCCCATAGTCGCAGCCTGGAACCGTCAGGACCGTCGCCTTGATCGAACCGTGCTGCGGACGTCGGACGTTCTTGTGAAACCAGTTGTAGAGAGTCCCACGCTTCGGTCCTCCCGCCTCTTCGACGTCCGTGTAAGACATTCCGGCGTCCTGAAGCAGGGTCCGCATCTCGTCGATCACCGGGTCCTTGTCATCGACGAAGTTGTAGGACTTATATCCTGTGATCGCGGTTCTAGCCACGACGCTTCACCGGGAAGAACTGAAAGCCGCGCTTGCCGCGAACCTTCTTGCGCTTGATCGCCTTCTTCTTAAGAAGGACTTCAATCGCCTTCTGAGCTCCGGTTCTTGAGAATCCCCTGGAGACGTAAGCGTCTAGGAGATCGCTTGATTCGACTCCTGGAGATTTCTCGATGACGGAGAGTAGCTCGCTGGCTGCGAGTCCTCGAGGACGATTCTTGTCGTGCGGTACGCTGACTTCAACCTCGTAGTTGAGGTTCTGCACGCGACCGGCTAGATCGATCAGCACTGAGCCTAGATCCTCCGCTCGCGTAGTGAACGAGACTGATATCTTCATGGTCCTGAGTTCCTATCTATGTATGAACTAACCTGCTCTATCCCGAGCAGTATACCGTGGACGAAGGGTCCGAGCAATACACCGATGATGAATCCTACGACTCCCATCACTGCGATGACTCCGAGAAGTATCGTGCGGCCGAGATTACGTGCCATCAGCAGGAGCCTCTTCTGGTTCTATGAATTCAGCATTCGCTTGTTCGATTATCTTCTCGGCGAGCGTCTGCCAGCTTCCGCGAAATCCGTACGGCTTCTGAAAGAGGCTCGTGCCGTTCGCGTCCTCGATGTAATCGTTGCGAACTCTCCAGGGTTTCGGGTGCGCCTCCTCGATTCTCGTAACGAGAACTTGTCGCGGCGGAGGCTCGTGCTTTTCGAACCACGCGATCGACTCGTTACGTAGGCCGACGGGCTTCTCGCGAACAACTTCGCGGAAGACTCGCGACGGAGAGGGAGGGTTCCACTGGTCGAAACTGATCTCACTCTCCCACTTATCGTCCTCGGCAGTGACTACCATCTTCACGAAGTCGCGGTTCTCACTCTTCGAGGTGAAGGCTCCGAGAGCCTCTGTCGCCTGAAATAGATACTTCAGCGTGCGATCTTCGGTGAGCTCTACCTGTCGCACCAGATTGTA
>Ga0137426_1000201_pt1 | contig 12257 bp, 24 predicted proteins | sample EasRivERMZT660_2_FD_102308 | JGI IMG/M metagenome (GOLD analysis project Ga0137426, IMG submission 102308) | Soil microbial communities from meander-bound floodplain in the East River, Colorado, USA - East River MetaG ERMZT660_2 | ecosystem: Environmental > Terrestrial > Soil > Floodplain ...
CCCGCTCACTTACCTTCACCCCCCGCATCGCCCTATCTATTACCTCCCCCATCCGCTCACAATATCCATACAACTTCGACACACTCGGCTTGATATTCCCCAAATACACCATCCGTATCGTCGGTAACTCAACCCTCCCCATCATCTCCCCTACATACTTCCACCACGCACTATTCATCCGCTCAACATCCCGAAAATCTATCCCCGTCTCCTTACTCGTCTCATACATTATCTCCCTCCATACCCCATCATACACTATCAACCAATTCTTCCGCAACTCCCAGATCGTAGTCCTCTTACTCCGGGCCATCTTCTTAAATCCCGGGTTCCTACTCTCCTTCATCGCCCAGTACTCAAAAATATCCCCAACCCAATTCCCCCCTCCTTTATAGCCCTTCGCATCACCATGTTAAACCCCTTCCCTTCCAACCACCCCTTCTTCCGAATCTTACTCCTGTAATTCCGCATCGTCCCCTGGCACACCTTCTCCTTCATCAACTCTATCACCGGCTTACTCTTCATATAATCCCCTCCATCAATGCAAATCTTACACATCAACGTAACTATCTCACACTCCTTCTCCAATAAACAATTCTCCGTCTTCGCCACCGAATTAACCGTATCCACCACCCTCCTACAATACTCCATCTCATTCCGGTACGCAACCTTCATGGCCCCCTTCATGATCTCTGACACCTTTGGACTCCCCATTATACATACAAACTTAATGTAATATCCCCACTGTTACCTACCCCCACCCCTTTTTTCTATCCCCCCAGGAAATCGATAGCCACCCTGCTGAATTAATACGCAGCACCAACGAGCGGACGGGGCGGATTTTCGGAATCCCCCCCCATGTTCGGATTGGAAAAAAAGTTTTCAAAAAAGAGATGCCAAAAAAAAAGCGATCCGCAAAGCGGAGAGGCGAAGGCGAAGGCAGGGCGAAGGCGAAAGGCGAAGGAAGGAAGGCGAAGAGACAACCAACGACCAACAACCAACAAAATATATATTTCATATTATAGAAATAAATATGTGAGATATTGTAGTCTATATAGATATGGTGTCTAATTAAATACTATCTTTGAGCCATGCAATTAGAGAATGATTTAGATAAAGCACTCGATGCGCTAAAGATAACGCTTGACAAGTTGAGCGAGACGATGAAGGATATACGAGAGGCAATAGAACGTAATTAATTAATTCACTAAATACTTTTTTACCATGTCAACAAAAACTTTATTCGATTTAGAAACCATTAACGAAGCGGATATTTTATCCTTTCGGAAGATGGTAGATAACGTGGCAATCGAAACCGATGCCGATGCCGTTATCACGTTTCACAAAATCCAAGATTTGGAGAATGCAATTAAGGAATGGAAGGTGAAAGCCTACAATAAATTGCACTCTTCAGGCTTCGATGAAAAAGTAATTATTACCGATGATGACGGCAATAAATTTGCTGTAATGATGGTAGTAATGAATGAGAAGGTTTACCAAGAAACCGATGAATTTGTTGCAGTCAAGAAGATGCAGGAAGATGTCAAGTTGATGATGGACAAGGTTAAATTGTCCACTCCATTTGAAAACAAATTCAAGACCGCCTACTATAAAGTATGTAAGCCATAGTTGACAGTCGTTAGGGTGGAGCCGCAAGGCTTCGCCCTTTCTTTTTTAATCATCATCTAATCACTTTATAAAATCTAATCATCATGTCATTTAAAGTTCAAGTTAACGACCAATTACTTCTAAACGAAGATTTTTTCAATCATCATGTGGATGTAGACCCCAAGTACATTATGCAAATTATCTCTTCAAATATGCCTAATTACTGGTCATGGGGCGCACATGGCGCAACGAATTTAAACGGCAAAGGATTGAGGATAGCCGTTAATGGATTAATCCACAAGGGTTTTGTTTACATTGTTGTTAATGGTTTAGACCTGTTCGATGTCTACCTGACGGACAAGAAAAACACCATTAAAAATATCCTCTCAATGGTTTACTTCGATGAATTGGCTGAACGTTTGGACAATGCAATAGAGCATACTGGCGCAACGTACGGACAAGATTTGGAGAAGGAAGCCCAACGAATCAACGCAGGTTTAAATTAATTCACTAATCAGGGGCAGCAATGCCCCTACATTTTCCTTTTTTATGAAACATTTATTTTTCTTCTTATTCATGCTTGTAGCACTCTCTGGCAGCGCCCAAGCAGTTACCCATACTTGTGGAACAACAACGCAAGCAGGTACGCCATGCAGCCGCAAAGTAGACAAAGCAGGTTTACATTGTTGGCAGCATGGAGGACAGACGAAGGCTGAGAAATCAGGTACAACGTTGACCAATCCTGCAGCAGTTGCTTCTGAATGTGGCGCACCAACGAAGACAACGGGCGCACCATGCAAAAACAAGGTGAAAGGCGGCGGCAGATGCCACCTGCACAAGGGTTAAACTGGAGGGGCAGGGAGACCTGCCCTTTCTTATTTATTCATCTAACTAATAATGCAGCTATGAAAAAAGAGTGGATATATATACAGGTAGTGTATGCAGATACGCACGAACAGGCGATCGATGAAGTAATAGCAGGTAACATAGATATGACGCACAATCTAAATGCGAGAGTACTGGAGCCAGACGCAGCTATCAACGCACTAAAAACAATATCGAAGACTCAACCGATAATCGATAAGTTCTAACCATTGACATGGTATTTTATTTTGATTCGGGGCAGGGCAACCTGCCCTTTTTCTTTGGGATCAATCCAGGATCCTGGCACCTGGAGCCGGGCGCAGGTAATAAGCCTACCACCGGTGTAAACCTGGTTGACCAGGTGTGGACCAGGGTAATGACCAGGGCGCAGCTCCACCGGCGTGATCCTGGATGGATCACCGACTATCAGCCTACAATCAACCTACTACTATCAGCCTATTATCACCCTGCAAATAGATAGCAAAATTATTGCATGGGTATTGCACAGTATCTAAATAGACACTATCTTTATGGTAATCAAAATCACTTATTTTATGTCAAAGAATTGGTATAGAGATGTCAACAAAGAATGCAAACAACTTGCCAAAAAGCATGGTATTGAGGTTTGGCAAGTGGCGGGAATTATCACCGCACTATCAGCCCAAAAGAAATGGGACCTGAATATCAAACAAGCATATCAGGTGCTCAATGGCGAAGGGTTAACGGGTTTAGTATCCGATCATCAACTAAAGACTTGCGAAAGGATATTAGAGGGAGAGCATCCGCTCGATGTCTTCGCTCCTGAATCGTACAAGTACAGGAATTTCTTTTTGTGTATCACCGAACCGAATGACCCTGACCATGTATGTGTCGATACACATATGATTAATTGGTATCTCAATTTGCATCCTCATAGCAAATTGCAGAAGGTGCCAATCAAGAGGATATTTGATAGCCGACCAAGGTATTTAATCATTCAAGACTTTATACGCAAGCAAGCGAAGGCATTAGGGTTATTACCTATGGAATTACAAGCTATCGTTTGGATTGACGTTAGAAAGAAATAAAGCGAACAATGGAGGTAGTATCAGGAATGATACTACCTTTATTTTATCTAATCACTTATAAACTAATCATCATGTCTACAAGAATTAAAAACAAAATTGCTATCAGGGTATTGAGTCCGGACGGATTCGACATCCTATTGGATGGAGGCTTCCCTACATTCACTACAATGGAGGCGGCGAGAGATGGAGCCAAACGATGGGCAGAGACATACCGACCACAAGGGTTTTATTCTGCTATCAGAGATGGCGTAAGACTAAGAATACCTATTGAGGAAATTATCGACCATTGTTATTTTGTTGATAATAAAGGCAACCATATCGAATAAGATACTATCTTTGTACTAATCAAAATCACTAAACATCATGTCGAAAGTAAATTTAGCATCAGAAGCCGTAACGAAGTACGGCAACAAAGGACTAAGCGAATGGCAGCTACTTACCTGCATGGGTATTCCGGAGGCATCCGCTAAAGAACTACTAAACAAGGTAGGACACCAACTGGGCGAACTGGCGAAGCTATCTATATCGGAGGTCGCAAAGGTCAAGGGTATCGGTAGGAACAGGGCAGCAGGGGTTATTGCAGCTATGGAACTGGGGCGCAGGAGGCAAATGGAGAATGGCACGAACAAAGGTCAGATCACAAGCAGCGCGGATTGCTATGAGATTCTTCACCCACAAATGAGAGACTTAAACCAAGAGGCATTCTTTGTCATGTTCCTTGACCGCAGATCAAAACTGATATGCGTGGATATGATTCACTTAGGCGGCATGAATGCTATGGTAGTAGACCCAAAGGTGATATTTCAGAAGGCATTGGAGTACAAGGCATCCTCGATCATCCTTAGCCATAATCACCCGTCAGGTGCATCCTCACCAAGTAATGAAGATATAAGATTGACAGAGAAGGTTAAACAGGGTGGCAACGTACTTGACATCAAGGTTCTCGATCATCTTATCATTGGAGACGGCAACTATTATTCATTCGCTGACGAAGGTAAAATGTAATGACCATGAGCGACAAGAAAAGCCTGAAACAATGTCGTAAACTGTACCAAGAGCAAGGTGCAGGTGCAGTTTACGACTTCGCTAATACTAAGAACATGGCGTACAGTTATTGTACGCCATGCGAAGCGGAAACACCCACTATCGAAGGTGTATGCGCTATCTGTGAATCCGTAAAATCTAATCATCATGCAAAATCTATCTAAGAACGTAGTACAATTACTTGGCACATTGGGTGCCGAGGTTGAGCGCCGCGACCTTGCAGCCGGCAAAGTAATGGCAAGGGTATCACTTGCTACGAGCGAGACTAAAGAACTACCTACCGGCGTTGAAAAGTTTACCACATGGCATAGCATTGTAGCCTTTGGGGATATTGCCGAGGGTCTGTGTAAGTTGAGCAAGGGCGATAAGGTACACATCGAAGGTCAGATCAAGTACAGAACCTACGAGACCAAGACTGGAGAGAAGAAATACCAGACCGACATCCAGGTAACAAGTTTCACTAAGGATACTGGCTCCAGGAGGAATGCAAACAACCGCTATTGGTACTTCGAGTTGAATGAACTGTGTGGAGAGCGCAAATACACCATCAAGAAGGTATTTAAGGGTACAGACCAGGAACGAGAGGCATACATGCACGAACTGGCATCGGAGTGGTATGGACACCCACCGGAGAAAACCGACTATGGCTATGAGTACGACTGTGGCGAGGTCATTATCTCTCTGGGTGAATTCAGGGAGATACCGCAGCACCATTATAGTGTCTTAAAGGACTACATTTAATTTGGTAGTATCAGAAATGATACTACCTTTGCGTGGACATTTTTAACTAATCACTAAATTTTTATCATCATGTCGCATTTTACAGTTATGGTTATCGACACATGGGGGAACTCAGATGTCGCATCCAGTTTAGAACCGTTCCAAGAGAACAACATGGGCGATTGCCCACACCAGTACATGGAATTCGATGACAGGGAGGACGAGTGGCAAGAGGAGTACGATGGCAGCGAAGATCACAAGGCTAAGTACGCAACCTTCGAGGACTTTTGCAGGGAGTACTATGGTCAGGACGAAAGAGACCCAGAGACAAAGCGTTATGGCTACTACACCAACCCGAATGCTAAATGGGATTGGTACGAAGTTGGTGGACGTTGGGCAGGTATGCTCCGAGTGAAGGAGGAAGCATTGAACAGCGTACCATCACCAAATTTTTCATGGGGATGGAGTACAGAAGAGAAGGAAGAGGCATCTCGTAAGCCTGTAACCGATTCCGCAAGGAAATCAGACATCGACTGGGAAGGGATGATGAATGAAGGCAGAGAGAACGCAGAGGCACAATGGCAGAAGGTAGCCGACTACTGTGGCGTGGACGAGCGTGGTCATGTGAAACAGCCGCAAAAATCCTGGAAACAATGTGTGGAGGAATGCGGCAACGATTACAACAAAGCCAGACCACTCTACAACGAGCAGCCAGAGGCTATCAAGTTCAGGGAGTGTGGCGCAGCAGGGTTCATGTCCAATTCAGCCGAGTACGATTGCACGAAGGAAGAGTTCGGCAGACGTGGAGGGCAGAATGCCCTGTCTACATTCGCAGTCCTGAAAGATGGTGAGTGGATTGAGCAAGGTTCAATGGGATGGTGGGGCATGTCGAGTGCTACCGATGAAGATGAAGAGACGTGGAGGGAGACATTCTTTGACAAGTTCATCAAAGACTTGCCAGAGGATGCAACGATTACAATAGTAGATTGCCATATCTGATGGCGCATGATGGGAGGCATCGAAAGGTGTCTCCCATTTTTTATTTGTTGGTATCGAAAATGATACTATCTTTACAGGGATAATTTATTAATCACCATTTAATCTTTTTCATCATGGGTTATACAACCGATTTTACGGGCAACTTTCAACTAAGCCCACAACCAACGCCAGCACAAGAGGCGTACATCAACCAGTTCGCACACACACGCAGAGTCAGGCGTAATGCGGAGATCACCAAGACACTACCTGACCCGATCAGAGAGGCAGTAGGATTGCCAGTAGGCACTGATGGCGCGTACTACGTTGCCGATGGCGATAGTGGACGCTTTACAGGCAAGGCAGTAGATTTAATTCCAAAGCCTAATGACATTATTGACATCAACACACCGCCAGGAATGCCCACCTATGAAGAGCGCAAGCATATGGACTATGCAGCGCAGCATGAGGCAGAGCAAAAGCTAATAGCAGAGGGCGAGGTTCAACCATCCCTTTGGTGTCAGTGGGTTATTGACAATGACGAGGGCAAACTTGTACTGGCATGGGACGGAGGCGAGAAGTTCTACAACTATGCAGAGTGGCTGCAATACCTTATCAAGCACTTTTTTAGTGTCTGGGGCATCGAGGTCAATGGAGAGGTCGAGTGGCAGGGTGAGGACAGCAGCGACTTTGGGCTGATGGTAGTGGAAGATTCTGTACTCACCGTAAAATTAGGTAAGAAAGTATTTGAATAGTATCAGAAATGATACTATCTTTGATCTACCAACGGTCAACCGTCCATGAAGCTATAAGCCGTTTCGCACGCACGCACGAAGGATAGGAACCGTTGGTTTTCTTTAATCACTAATCACTAATCATCATGTTAAAACCACAGGCAGGGGCATACCGCCCGATCTTAGTTGACAACCTAAAAGACAAAGACCTTGCCACGTCTTTCGCCAATCGAGATTTCTCTCTTGGTATAGTGTCGTCATTCGTTGGCAATGTTCTCACCGTACCTGCATTGGTCGAGCCAGTTGCAGAATGTCTCCGATCACTCCCAGACAACAATGACGCACAGTACTACCTGCAAGAAATCGAGGCAGGTCGCATAGCAGTAGTGGCACGATCAAACAGTGTCTTTACTGCCGACTATCATTACAGGTCAGGGGAACTATTCTTTACCACATGAAGTACAAGGATATCGAATACCCGACACGCACCTTTACCGTCCACTCCGATGAAACAGGAGAAGAGATCATCACGATCGCACCAGAATCATTAGGCAGCTTGCTTATTGATGGGGACGGAGATCCAGTGGACGATGAAGCAGAAGCACTGGACGAACAGATCTACCACTATGTACCAGATAGAGTCATGGACTACGACCCTGCCGACATCTGTGAGAATGCTTTAGACATCAAGTTTACATTCATCGAAGAACTATGAGCAAGACAATCACCGAGGACGAATTCTACGAGCAGTACAAGCCTACGCTCAATGTATTCTACAATGACGAGAATGCAGTTGCCTTCAATGGTTGTATGTACGAGACCTATGGAGAAGAACTGGAACATGTAAAGAAAGTAGCAGAGGTGAATCCAAACTTTGTGTGGACGATCCTGGATGTAGGCTACCTGTGCATCACCAGTGGAGTACATTTTGTTAACCGATTTGGTTTCCTTATCACGGAGTTACCTGCCGACGAAGAGTTTATCGATGTCGCACCAGACCCAGAGGAGATCGAAATGAACGATGAAGAAGAATGAAAGAGTACGAAATCTATTGGAGTGATCTCACGTCAGAGGCACAGGACCGCCTGAAAGAGATCTACCATGACAACATTGAATTGTCTCCACTGGCATCATTCGAGATCGAGGATGCAGATCTTAATGACGATGATTACGATGGTCCTACGAACGATGTAACATTGTTCTACCGCGATGGAGCCAACTACAAGTTTACAGAGGTCTTCAAGATACCAACAGCACGACTGGAATCTCTAAGACACAACCGCAACCGCAAGGAAGCATTCTACGAGCAGGAGGATGCGCTAATCGCATACGACTACGATCTTGGCATCAGTAGAGAAGACTTCCACGACACATTAGGGACCAGCTACAACGATTCCTATGACCACAACTTCGTTATCATCCAAGAGATTGATGGCAAGCCCAACACAGATCCAGACGCAGAACCGGAGCACGACTTTTATAAGAGCAGCGTACCGGCGTTACCATTTGTTCCACCACATTTAAAACCAAAACCGAAATGAGTAAGAAGAAAGCAGATCCACAGGATCTCGTTAACCGACTAATGGACCAGGTGGCAGCGAAAGCTGCCGCCGATGGTATGTCCATCCAGGCGATCTCTGATGAAGAAGGGTTCCAACGAGCCAACGTCAGCAGGATGTTAAACTACAGATCTATCCCGCGCCTGGACATCTTTATCCGACTATGCCGCGCAGCAGGGTTGGAGGTCACTCTCACCCCTATGGGAAAATAAATTTGTTTGGTATCAGAAATGATACTATATTTGTGCATCATTAATTCACTAATCACTATTAAATCATGAAAGTAGAAATGAAGGGCAACGATTTGGTTATTACCATTCCTGCCAACCAAAATCCGGAACTGTCTAAATCTGGCAACAGCCTGATCGTAGCTTCCTCTGGAGGTAACAAGGAACAAACCCACATCCAAGTGAAGGGCAAGAACCTTATCGTTGGAGTCAACGCTTACGTTAAGCGGTAATGAGATCCCAATCTGTGAAGAAAGCAAGGAAGGTAGGCAGACATATGTTTGCCTACCGCTTTGTTTTCCAGAAACGCTACCGCCACGGCGTACGACAGTGGTATGAAATACTGTACTATCTACAAGGAAAAGAGTTCTAATCAAATCACTAATCATCATGGTAATTACTTTTAAAAAATTCAAGCACCATGCGGCACTCTCGCAAGAGACCACCGCTTTTACCGCCGACATCTATGCCGATGGCAAACTGGTCGGACACGCAAGGAACTCTGGCGAAGGAGCCGAGACCTACATTGATGCCGCCTCACAGGAGACCAAGCCTAAACTGTTAGAGGCATTCGAGTGGGCGAAGACCTTGCCACCTATACCGAGTGGTCATAAGGACTTAGGACCATTACCGATGGACTTACCATTCTATCTTGACCTACTGGCTAACGTCTACATCGTTGCTGCCAACCGTAAGAACAAGGCGAATGGATTCATCACCCTGTTCGACGCCAAAGCCCATGCGATGAACCCAGAGGATATCGACATGACAGGTGTAGACACCTACCCTGAATTTAGGATGTGGCGCATCTACAATGGTGGAACATACAAACCCACCGAAGCAGTCATATGAGATACAGGCTGTATATCCAGTTCAAAGGTGAAAATGGTAGGGCGACAATGGAGTCGTCCTACCTTTCGCAGGTTAATGAATTCCTTTCCACCTGCCTGGACGACACCGTGAACCCAGATGTGGATATCCGTGATACGGTCCTGGATGTTACCGTGACCTACACCGGTGTCCCGATTTCTAAATCATCATTTCTTAACTAATCACTATACCTATTATGAAAGTAAAATTGTTTAACACGCGTATTGATGCCGATACCATCGTTGCCGATCAACAGGCTATCAATACTTTTATGGAGACTGTCACGGTCAAGAGCACGGCCACCCAGTTCGTAAATGGAGATCCTGATTTCTGGTCCATCCTGGTATTCTACGAGCAGGAAGAGACGAGCAAGCTGCCGGATCTGAAAGACATCAAGTTCGAGGAAGAGGAACTATCAGAAACACAGCAGCAATTGCAGTACGCTCTGAAAACCTGGCGCAAGGACAGATCTAATGGCGATTCAATACCCGAGTTCATGATTATCTCCAACGCTATTATGCTGGATCTAGCAAAGACCATGCCTCAGAACCTTGCTACCTTGCGAAATGTCAGGGGCATGACCGAAACCAAGATCAAGTACTACGGAGACGACATCCTGGCAATCTGTAACGCATTTGTCTAACACCCCAATCTCCCCTTTATACCATAGAGCCTCACCACCTGGTGGGGCTTTTCTTTTTACCCTGGTACCAGGAACAAAAAATGCCGGAAGATCCTGGAGGGGACCAACCGGCACCGTGTACTAATCACCATGTACCATGCAAAGATAGACCTACTACTGCAGCAGAAAGAAAAAAAATTGTAACAATCCGACTATTACACTACATTTGGCATTGTTAGTATTATAATCACAACCAAATTCAAACCATGGGAGAGATCTATCCTGTCAAACCAGTAGCTACTAGCATGACTCCGGAGGACAGAAAGTATCAGCACGCGGTCCTCGATAAATACAGGAACTCCACCAAGGAGATCCCGACAATACAGGAGACTGCGCGTGAAGCGAACGTATCTACCAGCACCGTAATCGGTTTCTTTTCTGGCAACTCCAGTCATATAAATATGCGAGTGTACCTGCGCAAGCTATTCGCCGAGAAGTTTGCAGGTGCGATGCCCGAGGATCTGGCAAAGCTCCTGGCCATCTGGGACCGTGACAAAAAGTAACAATCTATTTATTACATAAACTAATTACCATGCAGAACCGTCCAAAGTTCAACATCAATGATGCCAAGGACATGTCCATTCCGGATCTCCTAAAGAACGAGGGATTCAAGGGATGGTATGCCCTTCTCTACGACCAGATCCATCCGCGAGCTCGGGTAAATGGCACCACCCATTATGAGCAGCAGATCACCTTCTTCCGGAAGTTCTACGCCGAGAGCGAAGATATCCGGCAGGCTACTGCCACATCCGTGGCCACACTTTTCATCGACCTGGCCTACTATGCCATGACTATCGAGCCCATGAACAAGGCCCTGGCCTACGTCATGCCAAGATCCGTCAACATCGGTACCAAGGAAAATAAGAAATGGGAGAAACGCGTGCTCCTGCAGATCTCTCCCTATGGAGAGCTGGCGCTTCGCCTGGACTCCAAGGTGATCCGTGCGATTCAGGGTCCCTTCCTGGTACACCAGGGTGACAGCATCGAGACCGTCAATGGTATGGTGCACCACATCGGGCGTAATCAATCGACTAAGATCACCGGTGGATGGATCCGCATCATCCGTTGGGATGGCGTGCAGGATGATCGCTATTTCTCCATGGAACAGATCATGAATTACCGGTCCAAATCCAAGGATCCTGGCAGTTTTGCTTGGACTGGAGGCATCGATGGTCAGCCCACCAGGGGAATGATCGAAGCCAAGGTCATCAAACACGGCTTCGACACCTACCCACGCCTGAACCTGAGTGCTACTTCCGAACTGGCATCAGATGAAGAGGATACTTTCACCAAAGAGGCGATCCTGGCCAACACCATGGCTGAAATGTCTGGGGGGAGTGAGAGCCTTGGTAGCGGCGATGATAGCTATCGAGAGGAAGAACCTGAAACTACGCAGACTCATGAAGAAGAGGAGCCCAAACCTACGACCAAAGCAGAAGTGGTAAGAAGGACTCCTCCGACGACAAAATCAGCAGACGAATCAAATGTACCAACCTTCTTCTAAGTAAAAACTATGAGTGAAACAGCTAAAACGGGGACCGATCTGGTCCCCATTGAGGATCTGGCGGTTAGGATCCCAACTTTATTATCAACCGCACGCGCACAGCTTGCCAAGATCCAGGATGTGGTGAAGAACCTCCCGGCAATCGTCGACGAGGAAAGCAAGAATGCAGCATTCGCCATCAAGGACCGGATCAAGCTCGCGCATGACACCTACAAGGAGGAGCGGATGCCCTTCACCAGGAAGCTGAATGATTACATCAAGCAGTTTACCACCACCGAAAATGAGTACCTGGAGGAAATCGCCAAGATCCAGAAGCAAGGAGATGTCTTTGCCGCCAAGGAGGTGGCCAGGGTCCGCGCAGCCCAGGCTAAAGTGGAGGCTGACCTAAAGGCAGAGCAAGCTGAGA
>Ga0137426_1000207_pt1 | contig 12168 bp, 15 predicted proteins | sample EasRivERMZT660_2_FD_102308 | JGI IMG/M metagenome (GOLD analysis project Ga0137426, IMG submission 102308) | Soil microbial communities from meander-bound floodplain in the East River, Colorado, USA - East River MetaG ERMZT660_2 | ecosystem: Environmental > Terrestrial > Soil > Floodplain ...
GTGGTAGGCCCAGGTCGGGTCGGCGCCAACGCTAACGGCGCGCACCGCACCGTCGCTGCCCACCATCACGTAGAAGAACTGCGCGATGTCGCCATGCCCGAGGTTGTAGGGCGGCGAGGCCTGCACGTATCGCTCATCGACGTGGAACGTGGGGCCGGTGGTGGTAATGACCGGGAACAGGCCGATCACGCCTGCCGCCGTGTTGCCGCCGCCGAAGCCATAAAACTCGCCGGTATCCCCTGGCGTCGAGGATGCAGTCCACCAGGAGTATGTTCCGCCAGTAAGCGAGTAGCTGGTGCCGCTAAGACTCGTGCTACCGCTCGCCGTCGTCGTTTTCAGCTGCCCCTGGCCGACCGCCGCCGCATTGATCATCGCCTGCACAACGTAGTTGTTGGCAAGCACCGGCGCGCCCGCCGCCTTCTCCGGCACCGCGGTAATGTTCTCCTTGATCGCCGTGATGTCGATCGAGCGGATCGGCTTTCCGATCTCGAGGACGGTACTGCTGACGGTGGTCCAGTTGGCCATGGCGCTCTATTGGTAGGTGTAGCCGTCGGTCGAGTCCGACATCAGCCCGGCATCGTTCGCGTACCAGGCGCCGGTCAACCGCTCTGCCTCGGTCGCAGCGGTGTAAATCGGCGCCGCATCGGCCATGTACCGCCCCACGCGGTACGTTCCGAAGTCGTAGCTCTGCAGGTCGAGCTTGATGCGGTGTCCTGGATCCGCCTCCTCTGCGCCGACGATCTGGAACTGCCGCGCCAGGCTGACGCCGAGCGCATCGGTGAGCAGACGCGACTGCACGTTGACGAGCTGCCCTGTCCAGAGGTCGCGGTCCTTGGCGTCGAGGCCGATGGAGCCCACGACCGGGTTGTCACGGAACCGCGCGAGGATGCGCTGCTCGATGTCGTTCACCTGCGTGCCGGTTTTCAGCCAGCGCGAGAAAATCTTGCGCACCTTCGCCTCGCCGTACTGGTTGTCGCTCTCGGCGTCGGCGTCGACCCTGACCCGCACTTCGCGGTAGTTGGTCGTGTCCTCGAGGTCCACAGTCGGGTTGACCTGGTTGAACCAGATCCAGACCTGGGAGAAACGCTGCGTAGTGTCGATGCGGAAGGTCTGGGAATCGCCGAGGATGTGCGAGCTTTCATTCACCGTACGCGGCGCGGCAAGCGGCGGGCGCAACGCGAGCATCTTCACCTGGCTGGTGCGCTCGTCGACCCACAGCATGATCTGCAGTTGCTCGCACAGCTCCGAGAGCAGGGTGCCAACGCCGACAGGCTCCGCAATCAGCGTGGTGAGCTCATAGCCGCCGAGCCATGCCGTGGCTTCCGCATTCCAGCCCGCGATGTCGAGCGCGCCCGTGCTCACCCCGGCCCAGGTCGAGAAGAGATCCACCAGCACCGTTGCCGGGGTCGCGCTCGAGTAGCGCAGGCAGCGCTGCACCGTGTCGCTGGCGTTGTGCGCTTGTGCGGTGGTGCCGTCGGTCCCGCGCGTCACGCTGGTGAATGTGATCACGCCGGCGGCTTCGGAGGCTCCGGCGTAGGTCATCACCTCGTCTCGGATCCGTAGCGTGCCTGAGGTGCCGCCGTATTCCGCAATGGTCGAGCCGGTCACGTTGAACGAGGTCGCGACGTTGGTAAGGCTACTTTGCAGCACGCCCTTGGATGCCTGCGGCGCCTGTGACTTCTCGTCGTCCGCGAGCCGCAGAACGTCAGAGCCCTGCAGCCTCACCGTGCCTCTCGCGTCCGGCCCATCGACGCGATCGAGCACGTAGTAGTGCACCTGCATGTCCTCGAGGTCCTGCCCGAGGTAGCCGAAGCGCGCGCGTACCGGACGGTTCTGGAAATATGTATTGCGCGCGAGCCACTTCGTCCAGAACGTGCCGCGCGTCATCGGGTCGTAGGACCGCGTGGCCACGTAGGGGTCGAGCGCGAGATCGCTCGATGGGTGGTCCTTCAGCGTCACCGCCAGCGTGCCGCGCACGCCGAGCGCATTGGAGCTCCCGCCCTGCCCCCCGGCATTGATCCGCGGCGGCGTCGAGCGAACGTCGCGCACCGAGGGAATCGCGCCCCACGATGGCGGCACGTCCTGCATCGACTTGCAGAAGCGCACCATCTTCTGCCCGCGCCGGAAGTTCGCCGTGTCCTGGCAGGTCTTGAAGGTGTTGAAGCACTCGGTACCCGCCGCTCCCGTGGCGGTACAGAAACTCGTGGTGCCGTTGTTCACGCCGTAGGTGTTGGTGCAGAAGTCCTGCACGATCTCCACCAGCACGACCGGCACGCGCCCGAAGCTCTCGGCCTCGGTCGAGGCCGGCGCGTCGAGCAGCGGCAGCAGGGCGCCGAAGCTCACCGAGGATCCCAGACCTCGAACACGAAGCCGCCGAACGCATCGTCGCCGGTCGTATTGTTAGGACCTCCGTACTTGAGCCCGGTCGAGGCGACCACGGTCTCTACGCCGTAGGCCGCATCCCATGTGAGTTGTGCGCCAGGCGTCAAGCCGATAACCGGGAACACCGCCTCCGCCCGGACCTGCGAGGTCGCCGCGATGTTCCCCCCGGAGAGCTGCGGCGCGGCTCGACCCTTGACCGTCGAGCCCTCCAGCACGCCCAGGAGTATCTGCGGCAGCGTGGTTGCGCCATGCAGCACCCCAGCGATCCGTACCGTCACGCGGCCCGAGGAGGGCACGGTGAACGTGAGGCGCAGGTTCGTCGTGTCGATCGCCGTCTGGGCGAGAAGCGACGCGGTCGACTTGGAAACTGCGGTTCCCGGGTCGTAGTGAGCAGCGGCTAGAAGCATGGTGCCTCGTTAGGTGACGCGGTCGACACCGCTCAGGCGAATGGAGACGTCCACCGCGTCGCCTGGCTTGAACACGGGCGCGACATCGGCGTCGAGCCTGCAATAGTTGACATCCGAGACGAACGCCGATGGCATCCACGCGAAGAAAAACGGTCTACCTCGCGAGCGGGCCTCGACTACGAACGCGTCGAAGTTGGCCCGATACCAGGCGGAGGTGAGGTTCTGCCACTGCGCGGCCGAGCGCACACCGGAACGGACTACCGAGGCCCCGAGCCACTGCCCGCCGTCCGCATCGTTCGGGTTCATCTCGGTAACGCGCGCCAGGTTAGGCGGCGAGAACTGGCCGCCAATGCCATTAGCTACCGCGAGAATCGGCCCGAGGTAGATCACCCCGATGGTCGGAATGGCGTTGGTGATGTTCACCCGCCAGTAGCGGGCGGTCTGCTGCGGGAAGAGCGCAAGGTGCTCGCTGTTGTTCGCCGGGGCATGCACGTCGGAGGCGTTGCTCCACGCCGCATCGTCCGTGCTGTATTGCCACTGCACCGAGCACCCCACCGTCCCCATGTCGTGGGCGGCGATTCCTCCAGCGTTGCACAGGAGCGCCGAGCCGAGGTCGACGCGCCAGGTCGCCGGCACCGCCGTCGGCTTCCAGAACTCGAACGTGTTGTCCTTCTGGGCCGCCGCCGCCGGGAAGCCGCTCGCCGCGCTGCTCGCCGAGAGCGAGGCAGATCGCGCGCGGTTGTTGTAGAGGATCCGGGGCAGCGTGAGGAGGCCGGTCTGCGACTCGACGCTCGCCTGCGTGGTGACATGCACCGTCACTTGTGCGCCTCGCGCAGCGCGTCGAGCGAGCGCTGCAACCCAGTCCTGAGCTCGCGGCAGCGCTCGATGCTTTCCTGGTACAGCCGCAAGGCTTGCTCCGCCTCGGCGATCTGGTTCAGGAGGTACGTCTCCAGTTCTTGCAGCGGCGGCGTCATGACTGGAGCCTCATCCCGTCGCGTAGTTGCTCGTTGATCTGGACGATCAGCTCCCGGATCTCCTCGGCGCTGTAGCGTCCGGCCCCCGCGAGCGTGAGCGTGATCTGCGGCGGCGCAGGCACCTGCGCGGCCTGTACCGGCGTCACCGGCGTCGCCGGCGTCGAGCCAGCGATAGACGGCGCCGAGCCCGCGCCCCCGCCGCCACCGTAGCTCGCCCCAGCGATAGCAGCCACGCGCGCCACGCCAGCGGCGTAGTGGATCGCGGCCAGGACCCCGGCGAGCGGCCACGGGTAGGTCGCGAGCGTCTTGGAGGCGCCCTCGTGCGCGGCAATCACCGCGTTAGCGATACCTGCCACCTGGTTGATGCGAAAAAGCGCCTGGTTGTGCTGCGCCACCCCGGCGGTGATGGCCTCCAGTTCGCCGAACACCGTCGCCGCCTGCTGCTGGAAACTCGCCTTGTTGAAGGCCGCGAGCGTGTTCAGGCCGCGCGAGCGGATCTGCAGGAGCCGCGCCTGGTGATCCTGCTCGATCTGCTCCTTCACCGCGGCATGCCCGCCAAGCGCCTCCAACTCGGCCGCGCTGAACTCGGCGAGGCGCTCCAGGCGCTTGGTGTGCGCCTCTAGTTCTAGCTCCTCCTCGGTCAGCAGGCTCTGCCGGAACATGTCGAGCTTCAGCGAATGCGAGGTACTGTCCGCCGCCAGCAATTCCTCGCCCTGCGCGATGGCTAGTTCCTGGTCGCGCTCGTAAAAGTCGATCTTGGCCTGGATGATCGCGTCGGCCGTCGCCTTCTCGGTTTCGCGCCGCTTATCTGCGTAAAAGGCCGTCCAGTGAAACGCCTCGGTCTGGATGCGCTGCTCTTCCTCGAGCCCCTCCTGCTGCTTGGCAACGAATTCGCGGTCCTTTTGCGCCCTCGCCACCGCCCCCTCGTCCGGCGGCTGATACGTCAGTTGCTTCGGCGGCTCGAGGGCGTTCTCCACCCTGCGAACATCGGCCTGGGAGCCACCTGGAGGCGCGCCACGCGTCGCTGCGTCGATGCCTGCGCCTGCGACACGTCCGACTAGTCCGATTGGTCCCAGGCCGCCTGCGCGGCTGGCAAGGTCAGCGGCGGCGCGCATGGTGACGAGGAACAGGCCCCCGGCCTTGTTCGCCTCAAGGATCCTGTCCGTCAGGGCAATCATCGCCGGGGTCATGCCAGACACCAGCTCCCTGCGGGTGTCGCTGAACGCCAGGCCCAGGCGGTTAATGTTCTTCTCGAGCTTCTCCGCCTCCGCGGCCTGCTTCGTCGTCACCGTCGCAAGGAGGTCGGTCCCTTCCGCCATGTCCTTCAAAAGCGGAAGGTAGCGCTCGGCACCCTTGCCGAGGATGTCCTGAACGAGCGCGACCTTGTTGCCGCCGTCCTCGTAGCGCCCGAGAGCCTGCGAGACCTCGATCAGGACCTGGCTCGTATCCCTGAAACGGCCATCGACGTCCTTCGCCTTCACGCCAAGGAAGTCCAAAGCCTTGGCGGTCTTACTGCCCTCTTCGCCCCCCTCCCGCAAGCCCTTGATCATCTTGCCGATCTGGCTCGTCAGTCCGTCGAAGTCCGCGCCGCTCACCTTGGCGACGCGCTGTATCGCGGACAGGCCTTCGACGCTGGCCCCGGTCGCCTCGGCCATGTCGTCAAGCGCCGCGGTGGCCTTGAGCGTGTCCAGGTACAGCGCCACCATCGCCCCTGCACCGACCGTGACGCCGACCGACGCGAGCGCGCTCTTCACCCCGTCGACCGCGAGGCGCAGCGTCTTCTGCGAATCGGCGGCAGACTTCGCCACCGAAGAGATCTTGTCGACCCCCTCGTAGACGATGCGCTCGATCGTTTCGTTGACGGCCATTCAGTCTCCCCGCGACAGCCGCTTCGAAACCCGGAACTTCATCTCCTGCGCGAACACCACGCGATACCTCGATCGGCCAAACGAGACGAGCCCGGCGCCAAGGCCGCCAACCTTGAACGCGCTCGCCAAACTAGAAGCCAGAAGCGCGGTGATCGAATAGCGCTTCGTGCCTGTGCGGATCCAGACGTTCGGCACGCCGCTCATGCGCCCGCGCTGGATGAACGCATGCGCGAGCGCTTGCGGTGGGACAACGTCTCCATCGAGCGCCTCGATCCTCCAGGGAAGGCGGCCGATGCGCACGCCCGTCTTCGTCTGGCTCCCCCCGTAGTTCCCGAAGAGGCGAAAGCGCTTCGCAGAGAACTCGAGGATTGCGCGCGGCGTTCCCGGCGTAGCGCGGACCAGCTTGATCTGCCTCCTGATCGTGCCCGCCTTGAGAGAGCCGAACTCCGGGCGCAGCCGCCGCACCGCCTCGGTGCGCGTGGAGGCCGCCGTGCGGTTCTTCGTGCGCAAGTCTGCTGCGAGAAGCTCCTTCGGGTGCAGCCGCAACCTGGCTTCCAGCCCTTGCAGGTCGTGGGTGACCGTGCCGGTAACGCCCATTTACGCGCCCCCTTTGCGGTCCTCATCCTTCGTGGAGAGCCAGGCTAGGTCGAGCGCACGCAGCAGGTCCACTTCCCATGCGTTAGGCATGCGCCGCGTGAACTGCGCCCACGCCTGGAGCTCGGCATGGCCTATCGGTTGCGGCATGCCGTCGTCGAACCTGCGCGCCACCGCAAGCTCGCAGAACCATGTCCAGACGTATGCACAGGCTTCGGGAAACTCGGGGCCCGCGAGCTCAGCGGCGGCAATCCGACCGGCAGGGCCGGCACTCTTCGCCGCCGCCTCGAGGTGCTCGCGGTACAGGTGGCCGTCCTTCATCGCCTTCGACAGCCGCCGCGCGTGGCGCGCGTACGCGATCAGTTGCTCGCGGACCCCGGCAAGAAATTTGCGCGTTTGTCCGCGAAGCCGTTCACCTGCTCGAAGAGCCAGGCGTGCTTCTCCAAGGCAGCGGCAACGTTCGCGGCAGTGCACTCGAGGCTCGCGCCGCCCTTCTCGAACACCAGCGCCGCGGGCTTGCCCTCGGTGTACCAGCCCACGACGAGCGTCGCCTGCAGCTCCCAGAACTCGGCGTTGCGCTCTTCCGTGGTCGCCTTTCGAGGCGCTCTCTCGATCGCTCTGCGTACCTGCGCCTGGATCATGTCCTGGTAGGCCTGAGAGTCCCGGCCACGCACGCGCAACGTGACCCCGGTGGGACGGCCCGCCGGGGAGAGGAGCGCCATGTCGACACCCTCCTGCGATAGCGGACGAACGTCACAGTCAGACAGGTCGAAAGGCTCACTCATGCCTGTGAGTCCTGCGCCGCCATGGTGGTTTGCTCGTGCTTCACCCCGGCGCCGCCCGTGGCGTTGTAGAGCGCGGTAAAGGGCATGGTCTGGACCAGGTTCTTCTCGCCGTCGTCCTTGGTCGCGCCGCCGAACTTGATCCGCGGAAGTGTGAAGCTCATGAACTCCGCGCCAGCGGTAGACCCGGTGGAGAGCGCCACCGCGAGCGCCACTTCCGTTTCGTTCAGGAAGTAGTCGCGCATCGCGACGGTCTCGAAAAGCGCGGTGATCTGCCCGTCTACCGTGATCCGCCCCTCGGCGATGTCCGGGTACACGTTCGATCCGACGACCGGCTCGGCCGCCATGTTGCCCTTGAGCGCTAGGGAGAGCCCGGTAACGCTCGCGATGGCCGCTCCCTGAGCGATGAGGAGCCCGTTAACTGCAGCGAGCACTCCCGTGGAAGTCTCCGCAGTGGGTGAGGTGTAGTACGGCGCGCTCGCACCGGAGGCGGCGGTGACATCCCTGCCCATGAACTGAAACGCAATCGTCGAGATGCCGGTCGGCGGCAGCGCGAGGTCCATCTGGTTGATCTTGCAGCCGAGGAAAAGCTCGCTCTCGTCGAGATCAGAGTAGTAATGCTCGATCGCGTAGGAGAGGTCGGTGTGGCCGGTGCTCGGCGCATAGGTGGTCTTGCCCGGGATCGTCCAGGTGGCGGAGGCGATCGGCCCTTCAGCGACGAGCGCGACTCCGTTCAGCGGCATCACCGTCAGCACCGTCGCGGTAATTTCCAGAACGAACAGGTTCTTGTTCAGGTTCGCGGCGTTGAACCCGCCCGCCGTCAGGCGACCGACCTGTCCGACCTTGACGCCGTCGGTGAGCCAGGAGCCAGCCGCGCGCGTGATCGTGTACGTAGGCCCGGCTCCGGCGACTGTGATAGACGCGCCGGTGATCGCAGCCACGGCGACGTAGGCGCGGCGCAGAGCCGCCGCGATAAAGTCTTCCCACGTCCCTGGCGATAGCTCGCCATTGATCGCCCCGCCGACCGAGCGCACCCCGTGCCGGAAATCCGAAAGCTGGTAGTCGGAGCGGATCTCCGCCGACTGATAGGTCTCTTTCGCGAGGTTAAGGTCTGAGGTAACGCGCCTCAGAAGCTGCGCTCCGGTCGGGCCTGGAGCCGTGCCCCAGGTAGCCTCCACCTTGTATCTGAGTGACTTCGCAACGCCTGCCGCGATGGTCATGGTCAATCTCCTTTATTGAGCGACGTCAGGCGTAGCAAGCGCCGTGATGTAGTGAACTTCGAAGGTCATCCGGGCGACGCCGACTTCCTTCTCGGCCTCGCCTTCCATGTCGATCTGGACGTTACGCAGTTGCACCCACTTCGCGCCGCCGATGCCCTGGTTGGCCGCGATTGCGACCTCGACTTCCTTGATCATGGCGTCTAGCTCATCGTCAAATGCGACGGACTTTTTGCTGCAGCACTCGACCACGAGTTCGGTCATGCGCCGGACGAAACGCGAGATGCCAAGAGACTCGATCTCGACAGAGTCGTCGTTCGCGTAGATCCGAAGCCCCGGAAGATTCGTGTCCTGTAGCTCGTGCGTGCGGTTCTCGAACACGTTCGCGCCGCTGGTAGCGAGGCCGGAGAGTGCGGTCACCGCGGCGTCGCGGATCTGCTTGCGAAGGTGGTCGGCCATGGCTTCAAACGCGAAGGTTGAGTACGGCCAGAGCGCCGTCGTCGATGAGCTCGCGTCCTTTTATGGTGTACACGACAGCGCCGATCGTGAGCGTCTTGCCCACGTCCGTCTGCAGAACAGCGGTGGCCTGCACGAGCGCCGCCGGGCTGGTTCCGGCAATGCCCATCTGCTCGAGGTACGCCTCGTCGAAGATCGCCGACACACCACCGGCCGCGCCGCCCTGCAAAGTCGCAGCGACTGCGAACTCGGTGGTGTTGAAAAAAACCGTGAGATCTTCGTTGAACATGACCTAGAAGTTCTTCGGGCGCGCGATGACGCTCGCCGCGACCAGCGAAGGCCCGGTGACGATGGTGCCCACGCAGCGCACCCAGCCCCGCACCGAACCGGCGCCAACCGTGCGTTTCTGGATCTGGTTCGCGGCACCGGCGGCGAACGCGCCTTCGTCCGGCGTCACGCCGGCCGCGCCTGTGCCGGAGCCGTCGGTCGCATCCTCAATGGTCCAGGTAATCGAGCCAGTCATGGCTCCTACCTGCATGACGAACACGAGATCGCCTTCCCGGTCACGGACATCGACCCAGCCGGAGGTCGCGTTAACGGTGGCGGCCGCGGACACTGGATCGAGCAACTTGACGGTTGTTACCGCATCGGCTTCGTGGCTGAGCATGACAGTCTCCTTGTTGCTGGGGAATGAACTTCGCTTTTTTTCGGGCGCCCTCAACCTGAAGATGCCCGAAAAAAAGCCCGGTCAGAGCCGGGCTTTAGACCTGCAGAAGCTCTAGCGTGCCTGGCCTTTGGACCGGCCAAGCGTTTCCTGGACGATCTGCGTGAGGCTCTCCACCGCGCGCGTCAGCAGGGACAACGGGTCGGTGCCCGCGGCGGCGCGCGCCGGCGCCTTGTAGTCCGGGTTGATGTGCGGCTTGTCCTGCGTGAGATCCGCCTTCTCGGACTGCACCAGCATCCCGGCCATGTAGCGGTCCACCTCGACCACGTCCCCGGGGTTGACCATCACCGGCGTCGCGCCCTGGATCGAGGCCTTGAACATCTTCTTCGCCTTCACCCTCAACATCGCTTGCTGTGCCATTGCTTGCTCCTTCAGAAAATTGGGTTTGGCTGGAGGTCAGGCAGTCTTGGCCAGTTCCACCAGCGCGGCCTTGTCGGCGTGGGACGGGTAGACGACCTTCTTCTTGTCGAGATACGCCCTCAGTTCGTCGTTGGTCCAGGCCTCGAACGGATCTGCGGCGGATCCTGCGCCTTTCGACTTCGGCGCGTCCACGCGCACGGCCTTGTTCGAGGTGACTACCTCGTTGCCGACTAGCTCGTTTACTTCGACCTCCGTGCCGGCTTCGACGAGCTTGCCTTCCACGTAGAAACCGCTCAGTGCTTTGACTTTCATTTTCGCTTTCTCCTTTGGTTGCGGCGCGCCAGTAATTAGCGCGCCGGCCGATTTCAAATCCAGCATGCGCTGGGCTTAGGTGATCGTGGTGGCCAGCGAGAAGGCCGAGGGGTAGCGCACGCCGATATCGATCGAGTACATAGCGCGCACGCCGACGATGCCTGCCTGGAAGTTGGCGTAGGGGTTCACTTCGACCTCCAGCACCCCCCACTCGGCGAGGATCACCTGCGAGAAGTCGCCGAACAGCATGTTCGCCGCCGGCATCTGGTTCGATGCCATGGCGCGGTAGCCGTCGATCGTGCCGTCCAGCAGCTTGCCTTCCCACACGTAGCCCGGGATGGCCGCGGTCTTGAGGCGCTGTTTAAGCAACCCGGCAACCGTCGGAGTGGTGACGAAGCCCGAAGCATCGAAGAGCGCATTGCCGGTTGCGGTGTCGGTCATGAACTCGATGACACCGGGGTAGGCGAGCGATGTGCCCGTCACACCGCCGATGCCAGCCGTGCCGATGATGCCGGTCGGCTGACCAGAAGCACCGCTGCCGTTCAGAGCTGCCACGTCCACCGCCAGCGACACCACCGCCGCCAGGTCCGACTTCACCAGCCCCTCGGCTGACGGATCGGATTGCAGCAGCAGCAGCCGGCTGATTTCCGTGTAGCCACCGACCGTCTTCGGCACCAGCGCGATCTGCGCGAAGGTCTGCTGACTCTCGGTGATCGACGTGGCTTCCGTCGCCAGCCAGAACGCCGTCGCGGCGACCGTCTGTTTCGGGATGGACACGTTTCCGGTGAGACCCGTCAGCCGGCGCGCGCCCATGGACAACACGACCGAGCGGTTGCGCAAGAGCTCGATGAAACCCATGTTAGCCGTCTCGACCAGGAACCCGCCGCCGCTGCCGGCTGCGACCGTCAGGTCGCGCTTGATGAGCTGGTAGGCCAGATCCTCGACCGGCGTGCGGTCCGCGCGCTGCTGGACTTCGAAGGGCACGAAGAACTTGTTGCGATCCGACACGCGCCCGAGTTTCTTGCCGATCTCGGCGGAGCACTCCGCCTCGAAGGGCGCGAGACCCATGTTCTGCGAGCCGCAGGCGTCGATGGCCCGGCACAGGCTGAAGCGCTTGATCTCCTTCTTCGAGAGGCCCAGCTTGGACGCCGACTGCGGATTCTCGCGCCCGCGCTCCTCCATGATGCCGAGCATCTGCTCGGCGACCACGTCCATCGAGGCGCCGGTCGTGATCCAGTGATCGCGCGTCACGTCGTCGAGCTTGTTCGCCTTGCACAGGTTCTCGATCCCGCGCCGGCGCAGCTTCTCGACTTCCACCGGGTTGATGAGAGGCTTGTCGACAACGGCAACTGCGGCGGCAGCGGCTGCCGCGGCTTCTTCTGCTGCGTTCATTTGTTGCTCCTTTCGAGCGGCGGCTGCCGCGGATTGATGGGAACCTTCTGCTGCCCGACCCACGCCGACTTTCGTGTCGGCGGGGATCGTCACGAGGGACGTCTCAAACGGCGTCCACCTAGTGACCGTGTACTCGTCCGGCTCTTCCTTACCGGCCTTTGTGAGCTTCATCGCGTCGCGGCTGTAGCCGACCGAGACCGAACTCAAAATGCCTTCGCGAACGTCGCGGAAGATCTCGTTCGCTCGCACGCTGTTGCCGAAACGCACCACCGCCCGCGCGATCTTGTCCTCGTCGACCCGCGCCGACTCGATGACGCCCACCCAGTTGTTCGGGTCGTGGTTGACCAGCAGGTTCGCGCGGCCGGATTTCAAGCGATCCAGGTTCACCGCGCCCTTCGCGTGCGACAGAATTTCCATGCCGTACCAGCGCTCCACCGGCTCTTCCGAGGAGAACGAGATCTCCACGGTTCGGTCCGCTTCCTTCGCGCTCTCGCGTTTGAACACCCCCTCGCGCCGGTCTGGCTTGGCGAGGATCTCGAGGATCGTGGGTTTCTTTTCGTTCGCCATTTCGTGACCTCCAAAAGAAAAGGGCCCGGCAATGCGGACCCTTCGAATTTGGTGCGGACTTAAAGCCGTGGAATGCTCTACGCCGCCCTTCGCAGCAACCACTCTTCCTCGCGCAACTTACGCGAGCGGTGCA
>Ga0137426_1000208_pt1 | contig 12116 bp, 9 predicted proteins | sample EasRivERMZT660_2_FD_102308 | JGI IMG/M metagenome (GOLD analysis project Ga0137426, IMG submission 102308) | Soil microbial communities from meander-bound floodplain in the East River, Colorado, USA - East River MetaG ERMZT660_2 | ecosystem: Environmental > Terrestrial > Soil > Floodplain ...
GATACCGGAGCGGGGCCAGATTTAACAACTATTGTTTCCGTAGGCGGAGCAGTAGTTTTAAAATCTCCTTTTCTTTTAAATGTAAATAAAGTTGTTTATGTTTCCGCAGTAACTCCAACAGTGATTACTTATATCGGAAATCTACAAGATGAAACCGCAGTTGTTGGCGCCACACTCGGTGGGCCAGAATATGCGGAAGTCGGCGGAGGCGCAACAACCACTTCCCATTCATTTACCATTGAGAAAAACTTTTTAGACCTCACTCAAAAAGCAATAGACTATATAGGTTCCTTGGTTGGGGGATTTACTTTAAATTTTGAATATGGTGCCCTGGCAGCCTTAACCCTTGCCTTTAATGCCAAGGATTGGAAGGTGCCTGCCGTTCCATTAACTGATCCACCGACAGTTGTTAATCCACCGGATGACGATATTCCAGTTAATAGCTCAGGCGATATGGGCGCAATTATAATTGATAATATTGACCAAGCACTTTGCTTCCAGTCTTTATCAATTGAACTAAATAATAATTTAACTCCACAAAATTGTCTGGGAATTTTAACAGCGACCGATTTTACTCCTGGCTCCGCGACCATAACTGTTAATGCTAATTTATATCTAGGGGATAATTCTTTTCAATATGTTTCTAAAAAAATAACCAATACACCTATCAGCATTTTCTTTAGTGCCACAAACGCCGATGGCGGTGTGGCAGGATACCTACCAAAGGTATTGTTGAATTCACCAGACCCGAGTAGCACAGGTGCTAACACAGAAATAATTTTAAATTTAACGGGATCTGCTTCAGCTCCGACTCCGCCACAAAATCAATTTAGACTTTATTGGATTTAATTTATAACATAGATTCAAAACAAGGAGGCTTGATTGAATCTATATTCTGAATTCGGCACCAACAAATCTAAAGAGGAAGGAATTAAAGTTGAACCCATGCCGGGAATCTTCTTTACCATTAAAAGAACAGGCGGATCCAACAAGCAGTACAGCGAAGCGGCGACCCGTAAACTCCAACCGTTTGTTAAAAAATTCAACAGCGGAAAATCTATCCCCCTAGATGACGTTCAAAAAATTAATATAGAATTGTTTACAGAATACTGTATGTTAGATTGGGAAAATGTTACGGACCGAAGCGGAAATCAATTGCCCTTCACCAAAGATAACGCCAAAAAACTATTACAAGATTTACCCGAATTGTATTCCTTCCTTTCGGATGAGGCGGGGAATCTTGATAACTTTAAAGACACCGAGGAAATAGCGGGAAAGTCATTGCCTGCCTAAATTTCTTGGATAAGTGGGCGGGCAAAGATGAGTTCTACGATTTCTTAGAATCAACCGGAAAATTATCCGACAAAGATATTAAACCCGACTTTGATGAAGTAGTATTTTACATCGAATCCTTTATTGATTTATCCACCGAGCGAACCATCGGAATGGCACTTGGACCGATCCCCATATCTAAAATCATTTCCTATCAACTTCATTTTGGTTTATCAGAAGAATTTGTTAACATAATAAGGCAAGTGGATAGTTTATATTTGAAGGAAGTGGATAACAAAACCAAAAAGGCGAAGTAATGGCGGTTACCGGAGAGCGTCTAATTTACGATATAACAGTGAACAGCAAAGGCGCGAGTCAGGAGCTTAAAGATTTTGATAAATCCGTCCAGCAATTAAATAAGTCCACCCAAAATATATCTAAAACATTCGACGTATTCAAAGGAGTTTTAGCAGGCTACCTCAGTTTCCAAGGCGCGAAAGCATTTTTAGCCCTTGCGGAAGGCATGCAGGAGGCACAAACAAGATTAGTTATTTTAACCGGATCCATGGAAACAGCTTTAGCGGTTCAAGAAGAACTTTTCCAAATAGCTCAAAAACAAAACGTAGCTTTAAAAGATTTATCAAAAGCATATATAAAAATAAGTCCTGCACTCCAAGAACAAGGAAAGAGCCAGGCGGAGATATTAAAATTTACCGATGCTTTAATTTCCTCTTATAAACTAATCGGTCAAAGCACAGACGAGGCGGCACAATCAGTTTCTAATCTTGCCGATGCCTATGCCTCTGGGAAAATAGATTCCGGACAACTTAATCAAGTCCTTCTAACCAACAGGGAATTATTAAAAGCGGTATCTAAAGAATTAGGTGTAACGGAAAAGGAACTCCGTAAACTTGCCAGGGCAGGAAAAGTATCTGGTGAAGATTTGTTCAGCGCCGTAACAAAAGCTGCTGACGAATGGGAGAAAAAAGCATCCCAGCTTCCAGTCGGAATATCCGAGGCGCTAACTAATTTAGGAAACTCCCTCGCTAAACTTGCCACAAATTTCGCCCCCGTTATTGACGTGATAGCCAAAGGACTTCTCTTTATCGCTGATAATTTCGAGGCTGCGGCAGTAGGGGTTGGAGTATTCACCGCCGCCTTATTAATCGCCACAGGCGCCGTTACGGGGCTTAATATCGCCCTTTTAGCTAACCCCGTAACCTTAGCAGCGGGGGCTTTAGCAGCAGCGGCAATTCTTATTTATAAGAATTGGGACGGGATTAAAATATTTTTCCTTGAATTATGGGAGGTGACGCTTCCTAATGCGGTGGATGAGTTTACAATATTTTGGATTAAATTTGTAAATGTCATAACCAATTTCTTCAAAGAAGGAATGAATGCCATCATAGAAGTTTATAATAATACTATTGGAAAGATCAGCGGGAAAAAGATAGAGCCCTTCCAGTTAGAATTTAATCTCGATGAGATAAAAGAAATCAATCAGGCGATAGAAGATAGAACTCTTGCCTTTGATAAATATGTTTTGTCCTTAGATAAGGTGGTAGTTAAAACCGATGAGTTAAATAAAAAAGGACAGGTAAAAATCTTTGGTCCAGATTTAACCGAAGCTGATTGGGCATGGGTAGATGAGATTTGGAATGTCGGCGATGCGATGGATGCCCTCGCTGAAAGGACAGAGAATCTAAAAGAACAACTAAGAGGATTGCAAGAGAACGATCCATTCGGAGGTTTCCAAATTGGTATCCAGCAAGCGATAGCGGAAGTTCCGACCCTAACGGAATCCTTTGCCAAATTAGGGCAGGATTTATTTAAAGACCTAACCAAATCTCTTTCTGATTTCGTTAAGACCGGAAAGCTAGAAATGAAAGATTTATTTAATTCCATTATTGATGGGCTTATTCAAATCGGTATTCAAAAAGCATTGGTAGCAGCTATAGGAAATGTATCTTCAGAAGGTGGAGGCGGTTTGCTAGGACTTCTATTTGCTAAAGGCGGCGTATTTAAAAACAGTGAGGTCACCCCTTTTGCTAAAGGCGGAGTGGTGGATAAGCCAACAATATTTCCTTTCGCTGGTGGAGTTGGCTTAATGTCGGAACGTGGGGCGGAGGCAATCATGCCCCTTCACAGAGATTCAAGCGGATCACTCGGAGTAAAATCCGCCGGTCAAGTTGGTTCATCAACTCAAGTAAATGTTTATAATCAGACAAATGATTCTGATGTGGAAACTAAAGAGTCAACCGATCCAAACGGCATGAAAAAAATTGACGTTTATATAAAGACTAAAATTAAATCCGTTTTCGCCTCAGGGGAAATGGATCGAACCATGAGCACCAGTTTTGGTCTATCAAGATCAGGGAGTAGATAATGCCTCCAGAAACGTGGCCGATTTCGTTACAGACGCTTTTAGACGACAGCTATGGGGAAACCCAAAAGCCTAGAACCTTGACGACCGACGTGGCAATTGGTCCAACAAAAAAGCGTTTGCAATATACCAAAGAAATGCCAGTCCTTGATTGCTCCATAATTGTTACGATGGCGGGATATCAAACCTTTAAACAATTTTATAATGTAACTTTATCGGGCGGGGTAAAAACTTTCACTTATAATCATCCCGTTTCCCAACTACCTTTGACTTATAGATTCTCCGAAGAGCCCCAGCTATCTGCTATCGGTCCCTTACATTTTAGAATTAATATGCAATGGGAGCAATTGTAAATGCCAAGGACGCTTACTCAACCAACCCTTACCCAATTATTTCTACAGGAAAGCTCCGATCCTTTTTTAATGCTCCTAACAATCGCCCACCCAAACTATACAACCGTTCGATTGGTAAATAATAATGAGGATATAATATCCAGGACTTTAACTTTTACCGCTTTAGCAATGAAAATAATTTTACCGACCGATGATGGGGAATCAATACCTAAGATGCAAATAGTTTTAGATAATGTCCCCTTAGAATTAATGGATGAATTCCGATCAACAACCACTCCGGCAAATGTTACGATCGAGGCGATACTTGCTTCTCGTCCCGATGTGGTAGAAATATCTATAACCGATTTGATTCTGACTAATATCTCTTATGACAATCGAAAGATAACCGCTACACTTGGATTAAATGATTTCTTTAATCAGCGGATCCCCGGTGAAATTTATTCACCCCAACTTTACCCTGGTATGTTTACCTGATGGAAAAACTAATTGGGATCCCATTCACTCCTTTAGGCAGGAGCTACCAAGGAGCAGATTGCGCAGGATTGGTGATCCTTTTCTACCGGGACATTTTAAAAATAAGCCACGAACAATATTTAATTTATACTGATGTTTTAGCGGATAATGAATCTAAAATATTCTACGCCTTAGATAATGCCAAATTTAAAAGAGTGGATTCCCCCAAGCTTCCAGGAGATTTGTTAGTTATCAGAACCTATGGGCTGCCTGCCCATTTGGGGATTTGTTACAATGATAGATATTTCCTGCACACCCTGGATAGGATAGGATCACATTTAGCTGAATATGATAATCCTGCTTGGACGAGGCGAATAGAGTCAAGGTGGAGAATGGTGTGACCGAGATAATTAAGGCCAACAAAATTAATCTTAGCTATCGTCCACACTTTTTGGATTCCACTACCATTTATAAATACTACAACCGCGACGTTACTGTTGAAGAAATAATAGTTTCATTAAATATCCACCATGAACTTTTGCCTCAAGTCCTAGTCCAAATAGGCGGGGTAAAGATCCCAAGACCGAATTGGCATTTGGTAAGACCGCTTCCTGGTGCAATGGTCTTTATCTCATTAGTACCAATGGGCGGCGGTGGAGGCGGCAATAAAAGTTTAATCCAGGGGATTATTGGAGTTGCCTTAATAGCTGTGGGGGTAATCGGATTCGGGTTATCCGCAGGACTTACCTCTTCTTTGATATTAACAGGTGCGGGCATGGTGCTATCTGCAGGTGCTTCAATGTTATTTCCCCCACCAAAACCAGCGCTGTCTCAATCAAGATATAACTCCCAAGAATCTTCCCAGACTTATTTATTAGGCTCATCCTCAAATGCTTTTAAGCCGTTCGGTCCAGTGCTAAAATTATACGGCACCCATAAAATGTTTCCCACTATAGCCGCCAAACCTTATACCCAGTGGAATGCCAACAATAACGATTTTTACACAGTCTTTGATCTGGGGATCGGAAAGGTGGATAGAGATACCCTTCAAATCTATATCGGATCAACTCCGCTATCAAATTATTCAGATATTAATTATAATATTATTTATCATCCGGCGGAAAAATTTCAGATTTATTTAAACGATTATGAAACCGAATCTTTCCAAGTCTTAATCCCCACAGGTGGGGAAGTAATAAGAAACACCAAGGCGGATACGGAGGAATTCCAAGTCGATATCGCTTTCCCGCAGGGTCTATATTCCCTTGATTCCAATGGAAATATTTTATCTGAATCAGTGGAAATATCGATTGAATATCAAGATGCGGCGCTGGTCTGGCATACTTATTCGGACGCTCCCAGATATGACCTAGGGACATCTGGGGATTCCACCTCGATCAATAGGCCCATTACCCTTTATAACAATAAGGCATACACCTTCAGTTATTATAATACTGTTTGGGGAGTATCCACTTACCCAATCACCACAACTTATTATTATATTGCCAAAGGAACCACCTCAATACGTGCCAATGTCATGCCCCCAAATGGTTCAACGGTAAATATTAATGGGGCGAAATATAAGGTTCTTTCAAATAATGGAACTTCCATCACGATAGATAAGCCCATTCCGACAGAGATTTTTTTATATACATCCACTTCTTTATCTACAAGCTATAATGTTCCAGGGGTTTTAAAGCTCACCGCCAATAAACAAAATCCAACTTATTTCACTTTAATTGTCGGAGGGCTGCCCCCTGCGATTTACCCAATAAGAATTAAAAAGATAACCACATCAGGGGCAGGATCCCTTAAGCATATAAATGAAATGTATCTCGCCCAAATTAAATCGGTTAAATATAAAGCACCGATTGTAACCACGATCCCTCATACCTTTTTGGAAATGAAAATTAAAGCGAATGAGCAGCTATCGGGAACATTAGACAATGTTTCTATTATCGGAAGCTCTGTTTTAGATACTTGGGATGTAACGGCGGGTGCTTGGGTGGAAAAACCTACCAATAATCCCGCCTGGATATTTGTGGATATTTTAACCGGACCTGTTAATGGAAACCCGGTATTAAAAGACAGGCTTCATTTGCCGTCTATTATCGAGTGGGCAAACTATTGCGATACTTTGAGGACTTTCAATTTCACGATGGAAGGGCAGACAGCGCCCGTTACTGAAAAAAATTCCGTCTGCTCATTCGTTTTAGATTTCGATACCACCGTCATGCAACTCCTAACCCAAGTATGCTCCGCTGGTCGGGCAACCTTTTCTGTTATCGGTGGAAAATATGGGGTGATAATCGACCAACAAAAAACCATCCCGGTGCAAGTCCTGACCGAGAGAAACTATAATAACTTTTCCAGTTCTCGAAGCTATATAAAAATGCCCCATGCCCTCAAAGTTAAATTTGTGGATCCTGAATCGGATTGGAATATTTCTGAGCAGCTGGTTTATAATACCGAGGATGGGTACAACGCTGGAAATTCTACTATTTTTGAGTCTATCGATACTTTCGGTTGCAATACTCCTTCTTTCGCTTGGAGGCTAGGACGTTACTGGCTCGCTCAGACCAGACTCAGACAAGAGAAAATAAATATTGAAATGGACTTTGAAAACCTGGTTATGCTTAAAGGCGACCTAGTGGATTTCCAATCACAAATAATGAAGGTGGGCGGATATCCGGTTCGGATAATAAGAATCACCGGAGCAACTATTTATTTTGATACCCCCATCGATAGCCCTGGCGGCACTCCTGGATTTGAAGTTAGAACTAGAGCAGGTACAATTATATCAGGACAACTAACAAGCGTTGCTCCCAATGGACTTTCAGTCACAGTCCCCAATAGTTCTGGAATGAACGTTGGGGATTTATTTGTTTTTGGGATATTCACCAGAACTTCGATTAAATGTTTGGTGGAAAATATTGTTCCATCAGATGATATGAAGGCTTCTGTTACTTTGGTGGAATACGCTCCGGCGATATTCAATGCAGACATTGGACCGATACCGCCTTACGATCCACAGATAAATCCGCCGGGAGCTTTAGAGAGTACGCCTCCTAAAATCGACAACGCCATTTTACAAGAAGAAATAATTTATCGAAACACCCAAGCTATCTCCAAAATAAATATTAATATTTTTGTTCCACCGGGAACGGTTTGGAATGCTACCGCTATTTATTGGCTGAATGAACTTCTCGAATGGGAATTAGTACAAACTATTGCAGGCTCCGCCCTTGAATTCTTCCTTGAAGAACCAGCTTCGGAAAACTTTAAAAACATTGTTAAGGACTTGGAATTTTCTTATAGATTTTCCCTGATAGGAAACAATGGAAACCATTTGCCAGTCGAGAGTTTGGATACATATTCGATTATATTGAAGGGTGATTTAGTTTTACCTCTGCCGCCCGCTAAATTATCCATGAACACCCAAGTAGATACCCTCCTTATAACTTGGGATCCGCCATTGGGAGTGCCAGATTTAGGAGCATTCCTAGTTAAATATTCCCCGACATTTGATACCAATATTTCTTTCAATGAATTTTCTTTTTTCATAGATAAAGTCCCTGCCCTTGCTACATCCGTTAAAGTATCATTTCGTCCAGGGCAATACGCAGTTAGATCGATGGACACTTCAGGAAATGTTTCAGCGGAGTCGATTCGGGCAATTGCATCTTCTCCGGATGTAATCTTAACCAAAAATATTTCCAGTTATTCGCCTGAATCTTTAGGATGGCCTGATACAAAAAAGGACGTTGTTGTAATTTCAAATGAGATTCAATTACTTCAAACTGCCCCGAATGCTACGGTAAATATCGGCTACTACTATTTCAATAATCTTTTAGATTTAGGAGAAATCTATACTGCCAGAGTGAGTTCTTTCCTTCAAGGGTATGGTTTAGAACTTGGCGTCTATTTAACCCATGCATCCTGGGATCCAATGTCTAATCGTGCGGCGATGAATGATGTGGCGGAAGATGAGGCAAAATATTATTTAGAGGTTCGCCTTACCAATCAAACATTTTTTATTTCTTTCTGGGCGGATATGGCATCAATAAATCCAATTGCACAGGGAGCAGTTCAATGGTCGCCTTGGCAAAAGATATTTGTTGGGGACGTCACCACTCGCCTAATTGAGTTTAGAATTGTCCTTGAGAGAAATAGTACAAGATTAAATATTACGCCAGTTGTTAAATCAGGAAAAGTTGATGTGGAAATTCCTTTTACCCAAAGAACTTTCACCGATGAAATTGTTCCGGGAACTAGAAATTTTGTGTTCAACCCGCAATTTTGGGAAGTCCCTTCTTTATCGATTATCGCCCAGGACTTACAAACTGGAGATTATTATACCGTTACCAATAAAGATGGGATCGGATTTGATCTTAACTTTTTTGATTTGAATGGAATTCCGGTTACTAGAACCGCGGATATTCAAGCACTCGGAACGGGCAGGAGATATATACAAGTTCTAGGTTAATGAATATTATAAATTAAGGAAAATATTATGAGTCAATTGCCAATAAGCCATTATCCGATCAATCCGAACACTACGTCAGGAACTTTTTTGGCAACTATCTTAAATGATACCGAGCAGGCACTTTTATCCGCTCAAAGCGGATCCACAGCACCGCCAGTTGCTCTTGCCGGAACATTATGGTTAGACACCTCCAATGGTACCTCATACGTTTTAAAATTTTATACTGGTGTTGTATGGATGGTTTTAAATACCTTCGACCCTTCAACAGGTGTCGGATCGGTTTCTGGTCAAGCGGTATCGAGCGTTAATACCAGGATCGGCGCGGTGAAAATTAAAGAATTATATGATTCAACGGAAACCGTAATTTTAGCGACCGGAACTACAGACGGAATCGATATGGTCGTAAATATTGAAGCCGATCCCAATGCCAATCTACTTCCCACGATGGGCAGGATCGCCTACGATTCCACCAAAAACCAATTCGTAGGCAGGGATAACACCTCCTGGAAGCCCCTTGGAGGCGGTAGTTATACCCAATATCCTTTAGAGGTAATCCCCGATTTAGGATCAATATCGAATTCTAATATTGCCGGATTACAATTTAGACCATTATCTTCAGCTTCAGATATAACTATCGGAGCAGTACCATTCACGCAGCCCGCTCCTTTGTGGCAAGGCGGTGTTGTTATTGCCCTTAAAAACTCAGGAACATTTAAAATAGTTTTCAATGATAGCAATGCCACCCCTTCAGGGTTAGTTACTGCTGATCCGATAGAGCTAGAACCAAATAAAACCATTCAATTTATTTATGATTCAGTTACGAACCGATGGTATCCCGCGGGAGGTGCCGGAGGCGGAGCAGGAAAATTTATCCCATACCCCGTCCAAACCGTAATCGCTGCCGGATCAATCACCGCCCTTCCAAATAAAGGTTTCCAATTTAGGCCTATAAATTCAGGCACCAATGTAACTTTAGCTGCTGCAGCTTTTGGAGATGCCACATTATTTGTGGACGCCATTGTGCTTAATATTTTAAACAACGGCGCTAATAACATAACCTTCCCGGATGGGGTGATCACGCAATTCGGTTTATACAATAACGGCGTTCCCTTTACTCTTGCCCCCGGAACCTTAGCATCTTTTCAATATGATAAAGTTGGGGAGAGGTTCTATCTTGTAGGATCATCCGCTAGTTCAAGCGGAGGTGGAGGTGGTGGAGGGGTTGCCAATGACCAAACTGCCGTTGCTTTAGGTACTTTAAATTTATTACCAGTTGGATATCAGAGTATAATTTTAACTGCTGCTACTCCGGTAACCTTAGCAGATGCCGCTTTTGTGGTGCCAGTAGGCTTGCCAGATAGAGCGAGGGTTTTACTACAGGGAAGCTCAGATATTAATACTGTGACGTTAAATTACTCTGCGGTTGCGGGAGGCTCGGTGATATTTGGAACTGCGACCCTTGGAAACTATTACAAACTTGAATTAGAATACCAAGCTACCGCGAATACCTTCGTGGAAGTAACGAGGAATTTTTGATGGGCAGTAAACATAATATGTCTTTATCCTCCGAATATAGAATTTGGCATGCAATGATTCAAAGATGCACTAATAAAAAAGATAAAAGTTATAAAAATTATGGCGGTCGGGGGATTAATGTATGTGAAAGATGGCTAATCTTCGTTAATTTCTATGCTGATATGGGTGATAGACCTTTTAATTGGTCTATTGATCGAATAGATAATAATAAAGGATATTGCAAAGATAATTGTCGGTGGGCCAATAGGAGTGACCAACAATTAAATAAAAGAAGGAATAAAAACAAAACATCAGTTTTTACGGGTGTATCATTCGATAAACCTAGGAACAAATGGGTCGCTTATTTTCATCCACCCTATCTTAAAAGAATTTATTTAGGGAGATTTGAAAGTGAATTGGATGCGGCAGAAAAAACAACAGAATATTACTATAATTATCATGGAAAATTTCCACCAGAATTTAAACCCGCACCAATTCCAGAGAGGCTTAAATGTATTTAATTTTATTTTTGATTTTTATTACAAATGCTTTTTGCCAACCAGGTCCGATTCAGACGACTGAACAGGGAATTTCTAATTACCAAATCCAGGCACTTCCCCCGACAACCACTCCCATTGCGGGAAAGCAGTATCTTTATAATGCCAACAATGTTTTAAGCACAAAGGATTCTGCTGGAACTATTGTCCGAGTAAATAAAGATCCAAAGAATATTTTGGCAAATCCAGACTTCGAACAGAATTTAGATTCATATACTTTTACCGCTGGTAAGGCAGTAATTAATACGGCAACGCCTTTATTTGATAAAGTATCAGTCAACTTTGATGCTAGTGCGGTCAATGATGTGATCTCCACTGTTCCCTACCTGCTTCCCATAGGGCTTCAAGGCGGAACCTGTATGGCAAAAATAACTTATCAGGCATCAGATGCAAATTTAAGCTTTCGAGTAATCAATGCAGATAACGTAGTAATAGATCAAGGAGTTTTACAAGCGGTAACTCACCCAACGCCAGTTCATCTGGTTTTCGCTTGCCCCCCAGGAACAGCAACCGTAAATCAGAGAACCTTGAGAGTTCAGGTTATTCAAACAGGAACAGACGCCGCCCTCGCCACACTTGACATGTTCTACCTAGGCGAACTGGATGCGCAGACTATGGCGGTGACGGAGGGGGTAGAGGAATTAAGGGCAACTACTCTTTCTTACGCTCCCACAACAGGGCAAAGATTAGACTGGTCTAATATCACTAAAAATAGTATTAGCTTTTGCGGAACAGTTACAATTAATGATGCTACAAATAGATTTACTTATACAGGCAAAAATCCATGCAGTTTAAATATAGTTTGCAGTTATGAATCTAATGCTGGTGGCGCTTCTGCTGCAAATACTATTAGATTAAATGGAAATATTATTAATGGTTTCGTCACTCGAGGGGATGGGGCCAACTCTACTGCTTCTGTTGCTCCAAGTAGTTTGATAGCGGGAGGTAATGATGTAATAGATTGTTTAAAATCTACCGCATTCGCTGCAAATGCTGGTAACTCAGCTTACCTCAACATCACCGCCACCCCCCTATCCCAAATAGCAACCGTAGTACCTACTACACAGACGAGGGCGGGGGCATTTGCAAGTCGCACA
>Ga0137426_1000229_pt1 | contig 11682 bp, 10 predicted proteins | sample EasRivERMZT660_2_FD_102308 | JGI IMG/M metagenome (GOLD analysis project Ga0137426, IMG submission 102308) | Soil microbial communities from meander-bound floodplain in the East River, Colorado, USA - East River MetaG ERMZT660_2 | ecosystem: Environmental > Terrestrial > Soil > Floodplain ...
CTTTGAAGTCTCCGCATCTCTTTCCGACTCATTAACTTCAAGGGCCACTTTCAGCAGATGAACACGTAACAGCTGCTCGAAATCCCCCACGCTCTTGAACTCGCCGTGAAAAACCCCCTCACCTCGCGCGCGGGCTTTGAATGCATTCACCTTTTTCAACTGATCGGGGTCGATGTCTCTTAAGGCGATTCCTTCGGTCTTGAAATACATCATTATTTTCGGCAGAGGCCCCTTGTCGACCGCTCTTCGCTTCAGCGCGGCCTCGAACTCCTCCTCGGTTCCAGACCCCGCCTTTCCGGTGTCAGTTCCGAACCGCGCGCCCATTATTCCAAGGAATACATCGTAGTGTCCCACTTGCTTGTTTACTACTTCTTGCGCTCTAGATGCGACGTCTGGAACGACATGGCGCTCCGCGAGAATTGCTTCGAATCTTACATTGGTATGCGAGAGCATCTCGTTTACATTCCGCACCACAGCTTCCGCTGACTGCCTTTCTTCTTCGACGCCCCCCGGCGAGGCAACAAGTATTCGCAATAAACGAATGCCTCCATCCATATCCCGTACCTCCCTACCTGAACCGCTTTTCGCAGGCAGACTTGTCACGCCTGGAGCAAATCACTTTCGTACTGTCCATTAGAGGATGATCGGATCTCCCTCTTTCGTCCCCCAGAATAGTGGATCGAGCGAGCACGTGTCATCGCCTCGGAATATCGAATTCGCCATTGCGAGCTCTCCTGGGGAACACTGACAAACGCAAGATTGGGCGCGAAACGCCATCTCGAGAAACCTCGTCACGTTTCACGGCGCGATGAGAAACGGCAGGCACACTCACCGGTAGATCCGTTCATTGAGGCTCGGGAAAGCCAGGTCGATCGTAACTCACGGTCGCCGCATCGATTAACCGCGATCAGATACCGAGGAACCGCACCAAGCCCAGCGATCTCCCGCAGTTTTTCCCTGATGGCACTCACCCTACGCCAACCTCTGGCATCGGTACGCGGGCTTTGCAAGGCTGTAACCGTATACAAATAAATGACTTAAATCATACTCCAGCCCAATTGATTCCCCGGCCCATCGCCGAATCACCCTGCGGCACCTCGGTTGCGTTAGTACAGCTCGCCTGACGGTGATTCGAAGGAGGTGGACAGAATGTCCCGCAAGAACTTCAAAAAGAACCTAGTCGCCTTGCTTGCTTGCTCCGCTCTGCTCCTTGCCGCGCTCGGCTGCGAGTCAGTCACCGGACCGGACTCGACCACAGACAGCAGTCTGTCCCCCTCCGACGGGGCGTCGTTCTCTGAGCATCAAGACAACGTCGGCGGCTAGATCTCCGACGATGCTCGCTCTTGTGCAAGGCTGGTGGCAACACCAGCCTTGCTGTGTTTTCTCACCACATCGTACTCGCGCGCGAGCTGGGCAAAGTCCAACCGCTTCAACATCCCGTCGGCATGCCGCTCGTGCAGGTTGCTAGTCACCGATTTTAGGAGCATGTAAAACTGAGCAAATGTTGCCTCTGCCTCATCGTATCTGCAATTGCGAGCAAGAACGCGAAACACAAGCGATAGCCCTTCGAGCCTGATCCGTGCCTCGGTCGATTCGTCACATTGCCGCAAACAAGCGTTGGTCAACTGGGAGATGGTGTTCCATTCCATTCGCCTGTGGAATGCGAACTCTAGCTTAGCAAGGTTTCGCTCGAGCTGACCGCTCGTGGAGTCAGCCCGTCTAAGTCTCGGCGCGTCAAGTCCACGCCGCTCCTTGACACTCTGCTTCAAGAGTCCCGAAACCAGAGCGAGCCGTAACCGCGCACGACCGAGCATGATCAAGTTGTCTACGAAAGTGGCACGCTGCAATAGTTCACTAGCATTCCCGTAGCACTGCCACGCACGTTCCCAATTTCCAGTGTCGGTCAAGTACGTTCCTAGCATCATGAAATAACGTCCGCGCTCATTCACATCCATGGTGCGGCTAATCCAGGCCCCGCGGTGCAGCTCTTCTTGCGCTTCAGGAGATCGCAACCAAATGTGAAGATGCAGTTTGGTCAAGTGCAGCGTAGCTCTCTCTGTTTCATGGCTTGACTGCTCCATGACCGTGCTTGCTTTCTCAAGGTATCGAATTGCATTTCCAAAGTTTCCCAGGGCACGCTCGTACTGCGCTAATCTGATCCACGACATGCCTTCGAACTGCGTCAGGCCAAGAGTGCTTGCTAGAGTTATTGCCTTCTGCTGAGACCGAGTCGCTTTGCGCGGTTGGCCCAAGTCCTGGTACACAGCAGCGGCCAGGCGGTAAAGAAGATTGATTCGCAAGTGGAGCTCATGAGCGTGGGCAACGCGCAGCGTGCCGGCTATTATCTGCAATGCCTCACGCGGTTGCCCTTGGATCGTTCTTTCCTGAGCACGTATTGCCGACATTAGGACAAACTCGTCGTGGTAACCGTCCTCTTGTGCACGTTCTGACGCGGACCTCAAAAGATCGTCAACATGGTCGCGGGGCCCTATGCAAGTCAGGTTCATAGCGTGGTAGATTGTGACGCGATAGCGATCTCGCTTATCAAGGAGGGCTTTATCATGCAGGCTTTTAAGTAGCACCTGCGATTCGTCATATCGCGCGCTGTGCCACAGTAACAGCGCCTTCTCAAGAAGGACCTGGCCTCTCAACCGGGTGAACAAGCGGTTGAGGCGTATGCGTTCGACAAACTGTAGCGCCAAAGCGGGTCCTGATTCATCCAGGATCCCGCGAACGTACTTCGGCAGCAACGAAGCTGGAATCGACACGCCGCGCTTCACAATGTGTTCATCAATCACCTGCTTTGCTTTCGTGTGCTGATTCCGTAACCATAGGGCGCGGATCCACTGCTTCACAAAGTAGTGTCTGGTCGCGGTTGATGGAGCTGATGAGTTTGCAATCTTCGTTAGACTCGCCTGTGCAATACGTTCGACGTCCGAGAGGGACTTTTCCCGCCACGCGGACTTGATTGCTCGAATTCGGGCAATGAGGCCCTCACGATCTTCGTCTACCGCTTCGAAATGGTACGCAACCAACTCGAGTGCAGCGAAAGCCCTCTGCCCAGGGAGGCCCTCCCTTTCCAGGCGCGCCGCGAGACTTCGATGGATGCTGTCGATGTCGTTCGGAGTAGCTATGGACGGACCTAGCGAGCGAGCAATATCCGAAGGCGTAAGTGCGCTCGTCGAACCGATGACAATGGAGTAAAGCAAGTGTCTTACGATTAGGCGATCGACTTCCTCCGAAAACTCAGAGTCGATTAGATTGGCGTGCTCGCGCACCCACTCGCGCGGAACAGGGCCTGGGTGGCTTCCGACGTAAGACAGAATCTGGCGCTGTGATTCGGAGAGCGCTGCGTCGAGTGCGGCGATCGCCAACGCTCCGATATGATAGGTATCGTCGCCGCGCGTTTCGCGTTCAGGCCTCAGAACGATGGGGACGCGTTCCTGTGGTAAATAGGAATCGAGGGGATGCTCCGCACCTCCAACGTCACGCGCGATTAGGAAAAGGTACCTCGCCGCGTTCTCGGGTCTCAATGCGTCCATCGTCACCGCGTACCGTAGAAAGCTCGCTTCTTCGTCACTTACCAGCTCGATGCCGTTGATGACCACCAACACCGCGGTCGGATGCAATGCCTCAATGCGCTGGGTGGTCCGGCTGAATCGATCGACTTGACCCTGTTTTCGATCGAACGACTCCTTGGGCCCCGGTGACGCGCCTGGCCCCACGCGAAGGACATAACAACCCCGAATGGCAGCCTCAGCACAAAGCGCATCCACAAGGCGACTCCGGGCAGAACCGACTCTGCCCACGATCTCGATCGCGGACTCCTTCTTCGAGTCGTTCGCGCGAAGCGGTTGGATCTCCGAAATCCAGTGCTCCGCCTCGGCCGGCAATGTCTCGGGCATGGGCGACTGGGCGCGCGCCAGCCCATACGCCCGATCCAGTTCCTCGATCCCGCCCGTCAAGCGACTCACGACCGCTCGACGCAGTTCCTCGAATGCCTCGAGTCTCGCCCGACGATCCTTCGTCAGCAGCGCGCGGACGTGGGGATACAACTCCGCCCACTCGAGCCGTTCCTCATCGATCACGGCTTCGCGCTCCAGGTGCGCTCGCAGAACCTCGGAGGAAGTGCCGCCGAATGGCGGAGCTCCCGTCAGCAGCTCAAACAGCGTCGCACCCAAGCTGTAGTAATCGACAGCGCGCGTGAGAGGGGACTCGCCGCGAATCACTTCCGGCGCGACATACTCCGGCGTCCCCACCAACTCCACCGCCGCGCCCGCATCGCGTCGATACGTCAGGCCGAAGTCGATCAGTTTGACGAGGGGAAGGTCCGGACCGAATGCCGTCGTTCGCTTGACCAAGATGTTCGACGGCTTGATGTCCTGATGGAGGAGATTGTGGTTATGAACGAACGTGAGCGTCTCGCACAGCTCGTAGAGAATTGCCCAGATGTCGGAAGGATTCGCGTGGAAGTACGCGTCGAGCGGAACACCGTCGACGAGCTCCATGATGAGAAAACGTCCGCCGTCGTCGGTCCACCCATAGTCGTAGACCTCGGGTAGATGCGGATGGTGGAGCGTGCGAAGGATCCGAAACTCGTCTTCGAAGCGCGCGAGGATTTTAGGATTGGCGGCGTTCTCGGGCTTCAGGACCTTGGCGGCGCGGACGACACCTGTGCGGCTGTCGCGAGCTTTGAGGACGGTCGCTGCCGTGCCGGCACCCAATTGAGTGAGGAGCTCGTAACCACTAGCCAGTAACGGTGTTCCAATCACACCCACGGTCGCCATAGATACAAGCAAGTATCACTCACCTTGCCGAGCTCGCACAAGGTACGCATCGGCTTTGAACGCCGTGAATGGCATTGTAGGCCACACTCAAAAGTATCCATTGACACTGCATGACGGGCCCGTCAACACTCTGCGACATAGGAAGAACGCCGTTGCGTACGTGCAAGCCAATTAGTATCATATGCTTAGTCGAAACTAGGGGAGCCGCACCTTTCCCGCCATGGTTAATGCACCGACCCCGTTTGATCTTTACTGAGGAGAGCACATGGCACCCAGAACATCGAAACTGGAAGGCCACGGCAGTCACCATTTCCGATTCGGAACCGAGTTCTGGCACATCCTGCTAGTGATAGCAGTATTCCTGCTAGTACTGTCGGGTAGTACCTGGATATATCAGGTGAGCCGTTAGCAACTCTGCGGCGGGCAAGTAGAACTTGCCCGCCGTTTCTGTTTGCTGACCAAGTCAGGGGAGGACTGTGGAGTACCTCGCAAAGATCAACTCCTATGTTCCAAACGTCGTCCTCGGAATCGGTGCATTGCTTTACTTGAGTTTCCTCATCGCGCGACGACCGCACCTTCTCGATGTAAAACAACATATCGCGACGACGTGGGGGTTCACGTTTTGGCTGCTCTGGTGGGCTTCCATACGGTGGGGCTACGGCCTCATACCAGACTATCGGCCGGATGTGTTTCCGTTTCCACTATTGGTCCTCAACCTAGGTGACCTCTGTTTGGTATGCTTTGTCATCATATACGCTGGTGGAAACGACAACTTTCGGTGGATACGTCTCACGCCGGCGCTTGTCGCGCTAACACTGCTTGCTCTGTATTACTTTTTGTACGACGTCTTCATAATTCCGGAGCATGCCTCAGCCTTCTGGTCGATATTGCTGATTTCCCCATCGGCTGTTCTTGCAAACCTCGCAATGTTTGCTTTCGGCTGGATCATGTTGGTGCGGTGGGGATATTCCGCGTTTCTTTTCTTCTTCATCACGTCTCTGTACTCGGTATTGCAGGTCCCTGCGTACATGCACGCCTTTCTGTTCAAACACCATTTCATTGGCGCAGGAGCTGACATGGAAGCACTCAGACAACGCCTGGACTTGGCATTCTATTTTCTCGCGGGCGGGAAAGCGCTTTTGGCTCTGTTTCCACTTGCCTATTTCTTTAGTACGTACCCCGGCAATCCTTACATGCGGGACTCCCGGTACTGGCCCTCTCGTGAAACCAGCGCACAGCTGCATCCAAAGATCAAACGTGGCCTTCAATGGCTCTTTGCAGCTGTTGGCGCAGGTGTATTGACGAAGTTAATCGTCATGTTCGGTGCTCGGCTAGTCAGTGGTGCGAAGAATCTATTCAGCTAGGGAACCCGCTTACCAAAGCTCCCTGTATCATGCTTGCCCCAGGCGCTCCGCCTGTGAATCGCCAACGGGGTCGATTACCAGCGCAACGAAGGTGGGATGCTAGGCGAGTTGCTTGACCAACACGTCAACGGGGCCAACAATCCAGATCGCGTCAAAACCCAACGTCGATGCCCAAGTTTCGTGATCCGCTAGGAACCTCGAAATGACATCGTCGAATACATAGGCCGGCAGTCTATTCGCATCAATAGCCAACGTAATTCCCCGACGCTCACTAATGGACGGGAGGGAATGCGCCTTGTGGGTGATCGCATTCCTAACGGTCTCAGACATCGTCGCTGCTGCCTGGCCGCGCTCGACTCGCTGCGCGCGATGAAGCTGCATCCAAAGGTCTTGTGCCACTTCGACACGAACGACTTGAATAGACAGCGAAGCGCCCGATGGGACGATTTCAGCGACCTGTGCATCAACAGCCCCGGTACCAAATGTTGGCGTTCCCCAGCGACCGCCTCTCTGGTTGAGTACGTTGACTAAGAGTCGAGCAGCGAACATTGTGTCGTCCTCGCCTTGCGGCGGAACACCCGTGAGAACCGAACGGATCGTCCCGTCTTCAAGTAGCTCGGCCGAGGCGGTACGACCGTCTCTCTCGCTCTCGGAGAATCCGCGTTCTTTCCCATCAGCATCAGTAGAAAGGGCCGAGAGATGATCCGCAGTTTTAACGCCATCGTCGTTAACTATCAGTCGGATGCAGCCACATCGTGGGCAAGTGGTTGAGTTCGAATCAACCCCAAGACGGTGCCCACACTGCGCGCAATGCTCGAATGAGCTATCCACTGTCGATAAACACTCCTCGTGGAGCTATCCCACCAACCGCCTCAACACCGTCTGCCGAATGCCCCCTAGTCCCGCTCTCCGGACTTGGTCTTAGTGTTCACGCCGTGATCGTATCATCCGTTCTGCCTGCGTGCAAATCCGCGACGAGTTGGGTTGGTCATGGTGTAACCGCGCCAACACTGCCTGCAAAATCCCCAACGAAAATAATGGCCTTCTCGAAGCGCTTTGCGTTCTATTCGCAACGTTGACCATTTCACAACCAGCTTGTGCATGACATCGCACCTACGACGACGAGGTAGGTATCAATCAAGGAGCGACTCGTATGCGATTTACAACTGTACTATTGGTGTCAGCGGTTGCCGCTGCTTGTGCACTACCGTCAATGGCACGCGCGCAAGACGACGAATTGCCAGAACACTACAACGGTAGCTTGGGTTTCCACAATCTCACTGCCCCATTGGGCGGTCGGTGGTGGCTCGGCGGCCAGAAGATCGGATTGGACTTCGGCCTCGGGTTTGCTTCGGAGCCGGCGTCCGGATACGACGAGGACTTGACCAACTGGGCCGTCGAGGTGGGGGTGCCCATCGTGGTCAAGAACTGGGACAAGGTGCATGTTCTCTTCCGGCCCGGGCTTCTCTACGAAAGCGAGGAAGTCCAAATGACGTCTCCGCCCACCCCGTTCGCCACCGACGACATGACTTCGTTTAGCCTGACTGCGGAGATCGAGGCCGAGGTATTCATCGTGGACAACTTCAGCGTATCGGCCAGCCACGGGATCGGGTTTTTCAGCGTCGACCCGGCTGGCGGCGGCGACAGCTCAACGAGCTTCGGAACCCTCGGTAACAATTTCTCGCACATCGGGTTCCATGTCTACTTCTTCGGCGGCAAGGCCAATTAACGGCGTGTCGTTGGAACGCCGTCGCGCACTGCGATAGCGAAGCATCGAGTACGCAAGAAGAGGAGCCATCCCGGACGACGGGATGGCTCCTCGCCCTTCTTCGCTTGTCATTGCAACCATTCATTTCCGATGGTAGCGTTACCCAACTTAGACAGATGGGGCAATCTCACCGGAATCCCATGAGAACCGACGGTGCGGGATCTTCTCGCACGTCAACCTGGCTCTGCGCACTATTGGTCGCGCCGATGGGCGTTGCCATACGCGTGCCCGTCGACACGAACTACGACTTCGCCTCGACCTCTGCACCGTTCGATACCTTTAGCGCCTCCGACACGACTCTGTCGCCCATTCACCGGGACAGTACGGATGCCGCGGTGTCGAGCGAAACGGTTGTCATGAACAGATCAGGGGAAAAGCGAACGACGAAGTTCACGCTTGCCGGCGGCGGTGGCCGCTACTATCGGGAGTATCGCATCGGCGGCGAATGTTCCAGCTCCGACCCCGCCACCTTCCACGAGGAGTTCGTCGATGTCGGCGCCGAGATCGATCGTCAGATCAGTGACCGGGGTCACGTAGGAATTCGCGGCGGCTATGTTCACGAAACTGCGGGGCTTGTTGCGGACCCGGGGTTTGTCGGTGAACTCGGGTCCTCGCGCGAGATCAGCACCTACTACGGGAACCCTTACTTTGCGCACGAATGGGAAGATTTTGGCGTCGGGTTCGGCGTTCTGGTTTCAAGCCGCCCGCTGTACACCGGCGACGAGAAAGACAGCCCGTTCGAGGACGATGTGGCCGCGTACCCAACCGCGCACCTCCGGTTCGCTCGCGGGTCCAAGTTCTACTTGTCCGCTCACCTGTGGGAAGGCGTCCCCGTCTACTCGGGCGGCGGGATGTTCATGGTGGGGTTCGGTGGACGGCCTCTTTCGTCGCTCGAGCTATACGGCGCTTACTGCGCAGAGGGACCGTACGAAGAGGAAAGTTTTCTGGGACGCGTCACGTTCGACATCAATCGGACGTGGACGATGATGACGACGTTTCACTTCCCCACTAACTTTTCGAACCAGTTCGGCCCCTACGAAGACAAGGAGTCCGCAGTTTCGGTGGGAGTCTCGTACCGGCTGATCTCGACAAAATGACTTTGAACGTAGCGGGTCGCGACCGCGGCCTTTACGGCGACTTCGCCAGTAACGCGAGGACCGCTGCGACACCGATCTTGGTGCCGAGGGGAATCGCGTCCAAGTCCACCTGATAGTCCGGGTTGTGGTTGGAGTAGGGTATCTCTTTACCTTGGGCCTGCGCCTTCTTGACGTGGTCCGGCTTGGCCGTGCCCACGTCCACGTACACAACGCGCTTCGTCTCGTTCTCGCCTACCAGGAGATGCGCATCCTCCGATCCCATGCGCTTGGGAGCATCGACGATCACATTCTTCTCCCCCAGCAACGACTGCAGTACCGGCGTGACGATCTCGAGCGACTCCGCGTCGTTGATGAGCACGGTCGAGTTCCCTTTCATCACCGTGGTCGGGCGAAGTTCTTTGGGCAGATTGTACGAATCGGCGATGGATTGATTGATGCGCTCGATGCTGTCGAGCATCAGCTCGCGATCCTTTTCGTCGTACCAGCGCAGGTTCACCTTGAGCAGCGCCGAGGGCGGAATGACATTGTTGTCAGTTCCGGCCTGCACCGCACCGACCGTGACAACGGCGGCGTGGAGCGGATCGATTCTACGACTGACGATGGTCTGGTAGTCCATGATCGCAGTGGCGGCCATGACCACGGGATCCTTCGCCAGATGCGGCGACGAGCCGTGCCCGCCGATGCCGTGAAAGGTGACATCCAGCTGCGCGGTGCCCGCCATGCGCTCACCGGGTGTCGCGATCACGGCTCCGGTCGCTACCCTCGAGGTCGTGTGCAGGACCACGAGATAGTCGGGCTTGGGGACGCCGTGCTTCGCGTACATCCCGTCCTTCACCATCGCCTTGGCACCGAGAATCACTTCTTCCGCCGGCTGCGCGAGAAAGACGAGCGTCCCCTTCCACTCGGATTTCGTTGACGCGAACGCCTTCGCCACGCCGAGAAGCCAGGTGATGTGCGCGTCGTGGCCGCAGGCGTGCATCACGGGGACGTCTTCGTCTTGCCCGGCGGAGTTCTTGCGAATCATTCGCTTGGTGCTGGCGTATGGAAGCCCGGTCGCTTCCTTAACGGCGTTGCAGTCCATATCGCCGCGATACATCACGACCGGACCGTCGCCGTTTTTCATGATGCCCACCACGCCGGTCTTGGCAATGCCCGTCTGCACGTCGTAGCCGAGCGCGCGCAGCTCCTTCGCGACGATGTCCGCCGTGCGCACTTCCATGAACGCGAGCTCGGGGTTTTGGTGGAGGTCCTTGTAGATTCCCACCAATCGACCGGTGTCGGCGTCGATACCGGCGTTGAGCGTGGCGACGATGGACGGTGTCGAGGTCGCGGCCGACTGGGACCACGCCATCGGAGCGCAAAACGGCAACAATAGGATGCTGGCCAGCCAGGGTCGGATCATCGCGATGTCTCCATTCATAGAACGTTGAGAGATCATATCGTCCCGCTACACGTTCGCTAGGCTTCCGAATTAGAGTAGCGATGCCTGATGTTCCAGGCGGATCAGCCACTGTTCGAGAGCGACAATGGCGGAATCACGGTATTCCGAAAGAATTTCCAAACCTGAAGCGTGAGCACATATGCCTGACTCCTCCGATCCGTCGGGAAACCGGATCACACAACCCCCTTCGAATCGATCTTGGAGAAAAGGGTTGTGGGCCTCTACGCCTTCAGGATATGGCAATGTGTAGATTTCAACGGGATTTGGAATTCCAAGCAACTCTACGGTTAGCGCCATTTCCCGCAAGTGACGGTCGACACCTGGCATGTGGGATCCTTGTTTGAATGTTCTCAACGCCGCGACGACCGACTTTGCCTGCACGGAAAACTTTCGGAAGTCGTCGTGCACGATCCTTCCTACCTGAGGAACCGCCAGTCGCTTTCCCGCTTCCTCCTCGGCTAGACGCTTCCATTGGCGAAGCAACTTGACTGTGTAACGCCTCTTGTCTTGATCCGCAATCCGGGCATGATTCACGCACAACCATATTCCATTGTCAGGGTGACGACGTTGCTCGGACGAAAGCGATGGATCGTAGCGCGGCCCATTGGGGGAAGCTGCTGTTATGTGAGCAGCATCACCAGCACAGACTGCTTTATCATCCTCAAGCCGAGGCCCAGAGGTTGGTGCTCGGCAATTTGGGTTCGAACAAATATGTCCCGCACGACGTTCCAAAAGTCGCTTTGTAGGACGAGTGAAGTCATCAGCTCGCATTCGTGCCTCGACTCTTCACTACTAACCTGGCAGGCCGGCACCAAGGACGTTCACGCGACCTCGCACATCGAGGACTTCGAAGCGTCCTGTGAACACGTGGCAATATATTAACAGCACTTTGAGGCTCACTCGCGCGCATTGGTTCAATGTAAACGGCATCAGAATGTTGTCAGGCGGCACGAGAAGGTGAGTACTATATTCCTCGACGGTTGCACTAGCCTTCCAACTAACGCTTGGATAAATCGCATCAATGTTGGGATGCGCGCCGAAATCTACCAGATCGCTGTAAATCCTTTCGACTACCTCACCGAGTTTTGGATCAACACCCTTGAGAGTTCGCAAGACGTTTCCGGCTCCGAATTCATTCCTGCACTTACTATAGGCTGTGCTCGACTTCGCGCGGTTCTCCCATACCACGCCCGCTTCGCTATTCCGATGTATGTGAAGAGAGTAC
>Ga0137426_1000236_pt1 | contig 11591 bp, 10 predicted proteins | sample EasRivERMZT660_2_FD_102308 | JGI IMG/M metagenome (GOLD analysis project Ga0137426, IMG submission 102308) | Soil microbial communities from meander-bound floodplain in the East River, Colorado, USA - East River MetaG ERMZT660_2 | ecosystem: Environmental > Terrestrial > Soil > Floodplain ...
ATTGTCTCCGCACACACCGACAACGTTGGACCGTAAGAGTATAACTTCGAGCTGGGCCGCAGACGAGCCCAAGGCGTCGCGCGCTATTTGATCACCCAGAAAAAAATCGATCCGCGGCGCGTTGTCCCAGTTTCCTATGGCAAGAACAATCCGGCGGCTGACAACAACACCCCGCAAGGCCGGGCGAAGAATCGTCGGGTGGAGATCATGGTCTATCGCGATGGCATTAGCTCGACGCCGACCGCTGCCGCCGATGTTTCCAAGCCGCTAGCGCATTCGGGCAGCGCACTGCGGGCCGGCGATGATCTCGCCCGTCGATAGATCGGCGCGCATTCCGACAGGAAGCTCGGCTTGGGTAGTGGATCGAATTGAAACTCGAAGCTGGATTGGGCTGGAGATCAACCGGGACGGGACGCGGCTGATTGACCTGGTGTGGGCGAACTACTTTGGCTACGAGTACCCGACTTGTGCTCGCGCATGGCTGAGACGAAAGTCTTCGGGAGAGCCAGATAAGGGAAATTTTCATGTCCGGTTCGGCAAGCGGGGCGAGTGATCGTGTTGAACTTCAACATCGCTCACTCGCCTACGCTACCGGTGGATTAGTATCTTTGCTTAAGTGCCGACCTAGGATCACCCGCTAGAAATCTTAACAAAACAGCGCCCATCGCGGTGTGGCCCACTGTTACTCATTCCAGATTTCAGGCGGCAACTGTCGCTGAGTTTGCTTACGTTCGCATTCGAGAGGCGATATGGACCAGGGAATTTCAGAACATCGCGATAGGTATTTGCCTCAATTGTAGAAAAAATCCTTCAAGGCGAGGGCCTGTGATACGGAGCGCAAAATATAAAAGCCGTTAGAATTCATGACATTACAAGAATCGCAGGATTGGGATGACTTCTGCTTTTAAAGATGGTTACCCGGCATCTCATAGCCGCTATAGCGACGCGGCTCGAGCAAAGTAGGCTGGTGTCGCACAGATTGCGAGCTTGAGGCACAGCGGGCGACGAAGAATCCTAGCACATGGTTGCTAGACACGAGGTCATAGATGGCGCATGGGCGAAACCCACAGTGTGGCGTAACGAGATTACAAGCCACGCGCCTAGCGGAAGAGTCCAGTGAGGCGACACGATGGGGACTGATTCTCGCGGGTGGAGACGGACTGAGGCTTCGCCTGCTGACGCGACTGATTGCCGGCGATGAGAGGCCCAAGCAATTCTGCTCAATCCTAAATGGAAAAACTCTGCTAGAAATGACTCGAGAGCGGGTCGCCCACGGCATCTCAAGACGTCGCACGCTTGAAGTCGTGACCCGAAGCCATCAACGCTTCTACGCGCCACTGCAACAGCATCTCTCGCCGACACAGGTTGTGATCCAGCCGGCAAACCGGGGAACTGCCCCTGCTATACTTTACAGTATCTTGCGTATTGCGGCCCGCTCGCCGGCGGGGTCAGTCGCAATTTTTCCCTCGGACCATTATGTTTCGAGCGATGAGGTTTTCATGGCCTATGTCAGAGTCGCTTTTGACGCGGTCCAGGAAAACCCCGATTCAGTGATTTTACTCGGCATCGAGCCTGAAGGTCCGGAGGTTCAATACGGATGGATCGAGCCGGGCGAGTCAATACCCAATCGACGGGCCATTGGCATTTATCGAATTCGCCGCTTCTGGGAAAAACCGCGCTTTGAGCGGGCCAAGTCGCTCTTAGCGCACGACTGTCTGTGGAACACCTTTGTGTTGGTGGCGTGCATTCCCTCGATTCTCCGGCTGGTTGAAGTCGCAACGCCTGAACTCTTTCGCGCGTTCTCGCAGTTGCGAACCGTGCTAGGAACCCGCGCAGAAGCTCGGGCCGTAGAATCGCTTTATGACGCACTCCCGAACACAGACTTTTCTCGAGACGTGCTGGCCAAGCATGCGGAGAGACTGGCGGTGCTTCCAGTACCTGGCGTCATCTGGAACGACTGGGGCGAACCCCGGCGCGTTCTCAATTCTCTCAGACTCATGAGACGCTTAGACGGAAAGATTTTGCCGGTGCGATCATTGTCAAATTGAGCTACCGATGTCGCTGAACTTTTACCACTCGCTGCTTGAGATCTTAAATGCGCCCGATGCGGGTTTCAGCGTAGGTTCGTCCTATTCGCGCCGCTACCGTGAGCGACCAATAAACTCGTTGCATTCGACGGTAGAGTCCGAAAAAGAAGCTTTCGATGGTAAATATCCGGGATTCACATGGGGCCGATAACTATGTTCCAATAATTTGGTGGTAAACTCAGGAACGAATCATGCGAGAAAAATGAATTCAGTTGCACAAGGCGCTCCATCGCCGGATGATAAAGAGACGGTAGCTATAAAGAAAACCGCCGCCCCATCGATATTGATTGTCGATGACGAAGAAAACTTCCTCGCGCTCTTACGTTGGTTTTTATCTAACCGCGGCTACGAGGTTCAAACCGCTTCAAATGGCGAAGACGCTTTGAGACTCGCCGAGACCCGCTCTTTCGCATCGGCGCTCGTCGATATCAGAATGGGACCCATTGATGGGTTAACTCTGCTGGACGAGTTAAGGCAACGCTTCCCTGTGATCAAAGTCATTCTCATGACCGCCTATCCCACGGTGGTTACGATCAAACAATCCTTCGAAAAAGGCGCCTCCGCCTTCTTGACGAAACCCGTGGATCTTCAAGAATTGCTCAAAATAATTGACGGGCTCTCGTAGCGCCGCTGTGAATATCCCCGAATGACGCTTGATGGGGCCCTCATAGCATGGCCACTGCGCAACTCGTTGACAAGAGGCTTCTTTGGAATAGTATTGCACTTATTGATCTCATTGATGCCGTTTCTTTCAATCTAGACTGACGGGATGATCTTGAGATGGCGTTGTTCGTTTCCTTATTTTCTCGCCTGCGCGCTCGGCCGATAACGCTGAAGTCACATCTTTTAAGGCTCATTCTGGTCGGTGTGCTTCCGTTGCTAATTTTTTCGATCGGGATGGTCATTCTTCTCGCCCGGCAGGAGAAAGCGGCTTTGGAGCGCGGCCTCGTCGAGACAACCCGAGCCTTGACAGTCGCCCTCGACAAGGAGTTTGAATCTTCAATCACGGCATTGAAGGGGCTCGCTACATCGGAACACTTGGGCATCGGTGACGTGATCGGTTTTTACGATGTAACCTCTCGTGTGCTGCAAAGCCAGAGCCAGTGGAAAAAAATAATCTTCCTCGATTCTGCGGGTAATCAATTGTTTAGCACAGGGAGCCCGACGGGAGCCGCGGTCCCAGGTGTTGTCGAAACGGAAACCTTTGAGGAAGCCCTGCGCACCGGAAGGCCTGCGGTCTCTAATCTCTTTGCGGCGAATGCCATTGGCGCCAGCGTGAATATTTATGTTCCGGTGTTGCGCGGGAACAAAGTAAAATTCGTCGTCACTGCCGTGCTCGAGCCGCGGGTGTTCACCAACATCTTGACGCACCAAAAGATTCCCGGCGATTGGGTCGGTACGGTCTTCGACCGCAAGAAAATCATCGTCGCGAGGACCCGGTCCCAAGAGCAGTATGTTGGCAAGCCGGCCGGCCCGCTAATCGGAAAGGCGAGCCATGAGGCTACCGAGGGATGGCTAGAGGGCGCCACCCGACGAGATGGTGTTCCCTCTTATGCTGCATTTAGCCGATCATTGTCATCGGGTTGGTCCGTGGCGCTGGCCGTTCCAGCTGCGGAAGTCGATGCGCTCTTCTATCGCTCGCTCTGGACGATCGGCAGCGCAGGTATCGCGTTCTTGTTCGCGGGACTATTACTGGCGTTAATCTTTGCGCGGCGAGTTTCCGCGCCAATTCGATCGCTGTCATTAATGGCAGAAGCCTTGGGAAAGGGGCAGCCCATCCCAACTCCGGTTGCCTCGAGTCTGGCGGAAGTGGACGCCTTAGCGCAGGATCTAAAACTCGCTGCCGATCTGCTCGAGAAACGCTCCCAGGAACGGGACCGCGTCGAGGCCACGCTGCGGGAAAAAGAAGAGTCACTCCAGCGCCAGGCAGATCTGATGGATTTGACAGGGGAGGCGATATTCGGATGGGAGATAGGGGGGCCGATCGTGTATTGGAACTACGGCGCCGAGCAGCTCTACGGCATTCCCCGTAGCGAGGCCGTCGGACAATCCAGTCACGAGTTGCTCTCCATGTTGTTCCCAAGGATAGACTTGGATCTAGAACCTATGCTCTCCGACACGGGTGAATGGAATGGCGAAGTAATCCACGTCGCTCGCGACGGTCGCCAATTGATCGTCGAACGTCACGCTCGACTGGTACGGGAGCGGAGCGGCCGCCGTTTGGTATTGGAGAGTAACCGGGACAACACCGGCCGTAAGCAATTCGTCCAGCGGCTTTCGACGGAGCACGCCGTAACGCTGATTTTGTCAGAGGCAAGCACCTTAGATGAGGCTATGGGCAGAATACTCCAGACGATCGGCGCAGGGCTTGGATGGGAAATCGGCGGGTTCTGGATCGTTCGCGAGAATCGACAAATAATCGAGTGCCTGGAATCCTGGCATACACCCGCCGGCAATTTTTCTGGCCGCGATGCGACCCCGCCGCTCCGGCGCGGTGTCGGACTTCCCGGAAAGGTATGGGCCACCGAAGAGACCGCGTGGATACCAGACGTTGACAAAGATCCTGGATTTCTGCGCGGATCCGTTGCAGTGAAGGACAACATCCGCAGCGCGTTCGCTTTCCCCATCAAATCGCGCGACGGGGTGCTCGGCGTCATTGAGTTTTTTAGCATTGAGGTGCGCGAACCGGATGAGGGTCTTTTAACAACGGTGCGCGCGATTGGCGGCGAGATCGGACAGTTCGTCGAACGGGCGCGAGCGGAAATCGCACTACGTCATAGCGAGCAGAGTCTGCGTAACCAGGCTCAAGAACTGGAGCAACAACTCCTTGCCTCAGGCCGTCTTGTTGCCATGGGTGAACTGACTGCGTCAATGGCCCATGAGTTTAACAACCCGCTGGGAATCATTCTTGGGTTTGCTCAAGCATTGTTGGCCGACATGAACGCCTCCGACCCGAATTATCATCATGTAGAGATCATCGCTGAAGAGGGTCAACGCTGCGAAAGAATTCTTAAGGAGCTGTTGGAGTTCGGTCGTCCAAAGAGCGCGGATTTCACGCTCACTGACGTCAAAGAGGTTATCGAAAAAACCTTGGATTTGGTTTCGAGTCGTGCCACTAAGAGCAACGTGGAAACGATAAGCCAAATTGTCACCACTCTGCCGCAAATCCATGCCGACGCTCAGCAACTCCAACAGGTGTTGCTCAATCTGTGTTTGAACGCCGTGGACGCGATGCCGCGGGGCGGGCGGCTGACTGTGGGCGCAGCGGCAAACTCAGCGGATCAATTGGTCATAACTGTTTCGGACACGGGATACGGTATCGATACCGACACCCTGCCCAAGATTTTCCAGCCTTTTTTTACCGCGAAAAAAAGACGTGGTCTGGGTCTTGGTCTGCCCATCTGCGACCGGATTATCAAAGCTCACGGTGGAAGGATCGACGTGGAGAGCCAGCCGGGCCGAGGTGCGATCTTCACAATACATCTTCCGCTGAATCAGAAATCCACAGTACGCAAGGAGGCTGATCGAGAATTACTTGCATCCTAGTCGCAACCGACGACTGTCAAAAATTGTCTTGTCTCGTGCTCCCAATCAGCGCGGAATTGAAGCCGTAGTTATTTCGCGAGCTTGTGCAACACGAACTTGGCGCCATTCCGGTCCGCAGCATCGGCCGTAACGCTCGCGGCTCTTCACTATTCCGGAGCACCGGCTGTAGGGGAAAATCCTCTCAACTAGGAAATTTCCTTCACGCCAATCTGTCTTGTCATTATGCCGTACGATAGCTTTCGCTTGAAAATCAAGGGACTTTTCAGCCGGCGCTATTGGCATCTCCTTTGCCCATATGACCATTTAAACGATTGTTTATTGTCGGAAGTGAGTTAAGCGACAATGAAATTAAATCTCGCATTTTTGATGTTGGCGGCTCCATCGCAGTGGGGATGTCAGTTCCTCGCAGGAACAGCCACTGGAGCGCTCGCAACCGGTGCGGGCTACGAGATCCACGCCAAGCAGCAGATGGATAGGCTGGAAGATGGCTACAGAGGCGAAAGAATATCGCGGCAAGAATACGAGGCGCAGAAGAAACAAATTGAGGGCGGCTCCATCATCTACTAGGTCAAACACGGCTCAATCGTTTCCTTGCCGGTGATGGTGGTAGAAAAATTGGTCAATAGCGGGCATATGGCAAGATCTCGGTCTGCAGATAAAAAGGAAAAGTGATGCGTTACTTTGTGCTGTGGCTATTCGGTGCGCCCTTCAGTGTGATTGTCTGGATGTGGGCGCTGGCAAATTCTAACTGTCGAAAGACGTTTTTTGGATTGAAGGCATATCTTTTTAAATCAAAAAACAGCAGATCAGGCGAAAAGTTTTGTTCGGAAAGCCGATCAACTGTGTAATCGCGACTCATCGCGATTGAAATTTTGATGGTTTCAAAGACGTGATTAATAATCTCTAAGTTCGATAGCATCAGTCGCTACACGCCGTAAAACAGAGCAGTTTGAATCCGGGCGATCCAGTTATTTTTTCGCGCTCAGGCATGAACATTATGCTACCTCCCATTCTGAGGAAGGCCGCTAAAACAACTGAACGTCATTACAAGCTCACCGCATAACTCGATGCCTCAGCCAAACGATATTTCGTTGACTCGGACGAAAGACACCGCACTTACGATCAAGCTTTCAGGAGCGTGGAGATTTCAACGGGGGCTTCCTTCCATATTTGGAGTGGAGCGACAACTTGCATGTCAACCGCGGTTTCAGCGGGTAATCTTTGATGCTCGCGATCTTACGGAATGCGACGGCAGTGTCGTTACTGTTCTCGCCAAAGTCAGCGATCTTTGCCGCCGGTGCGGAATTGCGATTGATCGAGACGGTTTTCCCGAGGGCTTGTGCCCCCTGCTGGATCTTGCCGAGGCCGTTCCAGAGATCGAGGAAACTCGAAAAGAAGTCGGTCATTTCTCGATTGTCGATCGGATTGGGATTCAGACATACGGGAGCGCGCATTATATCGTGAATCGACACGCCTTGAATTTGCGTAAGAAACTGGCTGCCCTTTAATACGGCGAGATTCTGCTCACGACAAATCGACAAAATCATCTTAGATTGAGCGGCATTGAGATCAGGCGACTAAAGCGATAAAAGACCCACCAGAGGATTGATATGTCCACGGGAAGAATTCTCGTCGTCGACGACGACCGCAATCTCCTCGAATTGGTCCGGACCAGGCTCGAGGCGGCCAAGTACGAGGTGCTAACGGCCGTCAACGGCGAGGAGGCTAGAGAAGCACTCAATGGCGACAGCATTGATCTCTCCATCGTTGATTTGAAGCTTGCTGGCCAGGACGGCATGTCGCTGATGGAGGAATTGCATGCAATCAATCCTGCCCTGCCGGTCATTATTCTCACCGGCTATGGAAGTATCGAAGGTGCCGTAGAGGCCATAAAAAGAGGCGCCTACGGCTATCTCACGAAGCCTATTGATCCCAGAGATCTGCAGCTGCAAATCGCTCGCGCGCTGGAAAATCGCCGGCTCGCCTCTGAGAACATGCGGCTCAAGGAGCTGCTCAAGGAAAAATTTGATTTTACCAATATCGTTGCCAAGAGCGACAAAATGCAGAAGGTGCTGGCGGGGGTTTCGCGAATCGCACAGACCGAGTCTACTGTCTATATTCACGGCGAAAGCGGCACAGGCAAGGAGGTGATTGCCAAGGCGATTCATCTTGCCAGCGAGAGGAAAAATAAGCCCTTCGTGGCGATCAATTGCGCCGCCGTCCCGGAAACTTTGCTGGAGAGCGAGCTGTTTGGTCATGAAAAGGGATCGTTTACCGGCGCCGTGCGCAGCACCAAGGGATTTTTCACGCAGGCTCATGAAGGCACTATTTTTTTGGATGAAATCGGCGACATGCCGCTGTCCATTCAACCTAAACTCCTGCGTGCGCTGGAGGAGCGGCAGTTCTATCCCATCGGAAGCGAAAAGCCTATTCAGGTGGATGTCAGGGTTATTGTTGCCACCAAGAAGGACCTTGAAGAGGAAGTAAAAAAGGGGCTTTTTCGCGAGGATCTTTTCTACCGAATTCATGTTATTCCGGTTCGTCTTCCGCCTCTGCGGGAACGGAAAGAAGATATTCCACACCTGGTAGGCCATCTGCTGCAGAAAATCGCGTTGCAAACAAAAAACGATGTGAAAGGTCTCACGCCTCAAGCTATGAAGAAGCTGATGCTTCATGACTGGCCGGGCAATGTTCGCGAACTCGAGAACACCTTAGAGTACGCGGTCACGATGACCGAGGATAAGCTCGTCACTGAAGATCTTATATTTGAAACGAGAGTCCCGACGGCTGTCGGTTCGCAGGAGTCCGCTATCCGAGGTGACTTGCTACCGGCTGAAGGCCCCCTCAGATCTCTCAAAGAAGCAAGAGCGGAATTTGAAAAGGCATACCTTATTCGTCTGCTCGAACACTCTAATGGAAGCGCCGCTAAGGCAGCGGAGATTGCCGGGAAGTACCGGGCGGATTTCTATGACCTACTGAAAAAACACGGCATAAAACTCCAAGAGTTCAAGAAGATCGACTAGGATCGTGCTGCGCTCGGAATCTCGAATCGCCAATATGGCAATCTGCTCGATTCTAATCTCATCTTGCCTATCCTCGCTCCGCTGAATCGCAAAGATTAACTCCACGATTCGCGGTCGGCGTCGCGCAATTTTCAGCCGCCGCTAAAAGAAAATACCTTCCAGATCGATAGGGAAAACTCCTTCAAGTATTTGGCCGGTCTGAAGATCGCACGTAAATCTCTAACTAAATCGGGGAAATAGCGTCGCCGTAGAAATTGGTACGCCCCTTGCTCATTACAGGATCGTGGAATCAACGACCATTCTTGCAGATGGTTTTCCGCTCGCTGCCACGCGAAGCGGTATAGCGTAGGAGGTAATCATGCGTAAAGTTGCTCTGGTAACCACTTTCCTTTTCATTTTGGGCATGGGCGCTGGGTGTTCCACCCAGACCAAAACCGTGACGACGGAGACGCAACAACATCCGACGGGTGCTGATGTCGCAAGTAAGACCGAGACTACGACAACGGAAACTCAAAGCGAATCCGGGGGTGTGTTAAGCAGTACGGTCGACGTAGTCGGCGAAGTTCTTTCTCTTCCATTTCGTGCGGTCGGCGGTTTGCTGAGGGGCATTTTCTAACAGCATTCATGTAGCAATAAGAATAATTCTGCTGAAGGCTGCCGTCCACAGTTGAGACAGGCTCTTGGCGGAGGCGGTTCTCATGACATATGAGGCAAACGCCAAGGTCGTCCTGGAGCAATAGGCTTTCTCTCCGCCGGGCCCTCTGGCCGGAACTTGTGCACCGAGCCCAAAACATTTTGGCGAAAGAAAAGGACCCTTATCTCACGGGGTCGTCGGCACAATTCAACTTCGTCATGCCTGCGAAGCGAATTTGCACGCAAAGCTATGGTGACAAGATTCCGGTCTGCTGTTCCGAGAGAATAATCGGCCGGCAAGAAATCGCCGCGTCCGGATCGTCACTTTGGTTTGGAGGGGCAGAGCACTTTAGACGGCGTCGGACTCAATCGAGGGGACACGTGCATGGCGGCATATCGCATAAAGCAATCGCACCAACATCGTTCGGTCCCACAACACCTAAACTGCGACGATCAAGATCTCTGGAAGACTGTTGTTGAGGCGCCTGCGATATTTGTGTTTCTTGACTTTGACGGCACCCTAGCCGAAATTGCGCCAACTCCGGCCGACGCATTACTTAGCGAACCGCGAAAACGTTGGCTCAAAGATTTTTTATTGTTACCCCAGTGCTCGATTGGAGTCGTCAGTGGGCGTCCCATTGACGAACTGAAATGGCTCATCGGTTTAGAACAGATCTATTATGTCGGTTGCCACGGCTTGGAGCGGGCGGCGCCCGACGGCACGTTCCATATGTCGCGGCCGAACCAAGCGGTTGTCGACGCGCTGAGCTCTTTGCGCGACGAGATGTGCTGGGCTATAGCGGACTCTGACGGAATCGTCCTGGAAGACAAGGGCATTGCCGTCGCCCTGCACTACCGGCGGGCTGAGCGCGACACGGCATTGGTGGCGCGCGAGGAATTTGTCCGCGCGGTGCACTGGTATCAGCAGCAAGGCGTTAAACTAGAACTCTTGGCCGGCAAAAAGGTCATTGAAGCCAAACCGACAGGCACGTCCAAAGTCGGCGCGATAACCGAAATCCTCGCACGCTATGCTTCAACCGCTTTGCCGATCTATATTGGAGACGACCTCACCGATGAAGCGGCGTTTGACGCCATTGCGGGAATAGGCATGGCTATTCTCGTCGCGGAAACGCCACGAAAGACCGTAGCCCCTCTATTTCACAAGAACCCAACCGAAGTTTACAGGTTTCTCCGTCGCTTGACCCAGATGAGGGATAAGCGTGAAAGGGCTTGATCACAACTGGCCAGCACCGATGCGGCGCGCGCTCAAAGTCTTGACGGAGGAGGGCGCTCGGTGAATTACGACACAGCCTTTAGGCCCTATCTTGCAAAGCGCATCGAGCAAATTGAAGCGGCGGATATCGTTGTCGGCATTCCTTGCTACAACAATGAAACGACCATCGTCAACGTGATGAAACAAGTCAGCCGCGGTCTGGCGAATAATTTCAAGTCCGCTAGGTCGGTTATCTTGATTTCCGACGGCGGCTCGACTGATGACACGCGCGAAGTTGCCCGCGAGGAAGAGATCATGCCGTGGCAGGAAAAGGTCGTATTTATCTATCGTGGCATCGGCGGAAAAGGAACGGCATTTCGGGCAATCTTCGAGGCTGCTGATAAATTGAATGCACGCGCCTGTGCCGTGGTAGACGCCGATCTGCGCAGCATCACGCCGGACTGGCTGCATCATATGCTGGAGCCCGTGCTGGAAAAAGATTATGACTTCGTCGCGCCGACTTATTCACGCCACAAATGGGACGGCACTATTACCAACAACGTCGCCTATAATCTCACCCGGGCGCTCTATGGCAAACGGCTGCGCCAGCCCATCGGCGGCGATTTCGGCCTGTCGCGAAGAACCGTTCAGTCTTATCTAACGCAAAATGTCTGGGGCACGGAAGTGGCGCGCTTCGGGATCGACATCTGGATGACGACTCACGCCATTGCTCACGGCTTGCGCGTATGCCAGGCAAATCTGGGAATGAAGGTGCACGATCCTAAGGACCCGGGACTTTCGTTGGGACCGATGTTTCGCCAGGTGGTGATGACGCTGTTTACCTTGATGGAACAGCATTATTTGGTATGGAAAGAGGTTCACGGCAGCGAAGCCGTGCAAACCTTCGGTACGGAAGAGATTCTTGAACCGGAAGCGATCAAGGTCGATCAAGAGCTGTTGATACAGAATTTCAAAACGGGCCAGCAACACTTCGGCGCGCTGTGGAAAGATATTCTCAGCTCACCCTGTTACGCCGCGGTGCAAAAGTTGACCACTGCAGAGCGGAAAACTTTCTATCTGGACGTCACC
>Ga0137426_1000255_pt1 | contig 11285 bp, 3 predicted proteins | sample EasRivERMZT660_2_FD_102308 | JGI IMG/M metagenome (GOLD analysis project Ga0137426, IMG submission 102308) | Soil microbial communities from meander-bound floodplain in the East River, Colorado, USA - East River MetaG ERMZT660_2 | ecosystem: Environmental > Terrestrial > Soil > Floodplain ...
CAGCGATCGGCACGCGATGAGTGCGGGTGCCGCTTCCGACACCTTCGCGAGTGCCGCCAGCTCGCTCTTCAAGCGCCGCTCGCGACGCTCGGAGGCAATGAAGCGCGCGAGCTCGAGTGCGACCGAGTCTTTGATCGCAACAAAGTCGTCCAGGCGCACGCGATCGGCGAACTCCATGGTGAGGACACCGACCACGTTTTTCAAGATCAGCGGGACGAAGACGAACGACGAGGCGAAAGTTCCCGCCTGCGGATCGACGGGCTCGGTGAGAATCACGGCGTGCTTCTCGAGGAACGTGCGCGCCAGAGCACCCCGCCCTACGCGAATGAGCTCGGGCTCTTTGGCGATGCGGCGGTTCGACCCGCCCAGGACGAGCCACTCTCCGCCGGGCGCGCTCACGAATACTTCGACCGATTCCGCGCCCGTGAGCCCCGCCACCAACGACGCCAGCAAGCCGAATTTCTCCGCCGTGGTCCCGGGCTTCTCCGCCAGCTCGCCCACCGACTGGCGCAGGCCCATCTCGCCCGAGCGCAGTTGGACTTCTTGCAGCTTGATCGACTCCGCCAGCACGCGCGCCATGCGACGGCTCAAGCGCTCGAGGAGGCCCAAGTCTTCCATCGTGAGCTCGCGCGCGTTCTTGGTCGACGAGACGTTCAGGACGCCGAGCAATCGGTCGACGCCGTCTTCCGGATCGAGCAGCGGGACCGAGCAGGCGGATGCGATGTTGACGCGGTCGCGCGCGGATTCGTACAGCGCTCCCACCGCGGTTTGTCGAATGAGCTTGCCCTTGCGATCGCGCGCCACACCGCCCGCGATCCCTTCGCCGATTTTTTGGCGCGTGTTCTTCACCACGCGCTCGCTCAAGCCGGTGGCGTACGCGATGTAGAGCTCGCGCGCCTCGGGCGAGTACAGCATGATCGATCCGTTGGTGGCACCAGTGGTTTGTACGGCGACGTCGAGGAGGAACTTCAGCAAGCGCTTGCGATCGAACAGGCGCTCGAAGCCGGCCAGCGCGTCGTCGATCGAGTACGGCTCCTTCTCCGCGGCCGCACTCGTCGTGGTTTCGGGGGCCGGCTTGGCGGGCGGCTGCTTGGCCAGTCGCGCGAGGGCCTGCTTGTGATCGAGGACCTCCGCGGGCCCCAAGAGCTCCAGCTCGCGCGCGAAACGGTCGCGCGGCTCGCTCACCACGGCGACGTCGATGGGCAGAAATGCCGCCAGCTCCTCCGGGGTCGAGGCCCGGGGGACCCGGAGGATCTCGGCGATCTCGAGGCCGACGGCGGTCGGATACCGGTCGAAGACGAATGCGATCTCGACGTCCCGGCGCTTATGGAGCTCGCCAAAGACGAAGAGGTCACCCTCGCCGCCGCCGAATATGCCGCAGCGTATTCGCTTTGTGGTCATTGTTTTAGCTATAGCACTTCGAGTGCTTTCGACGCTCCGCCCAAGGCCGGACGGAAGCGCCGTCAAGGGGAGAGCAAATCGCGGACCATGATTCCCCGTCGTGCCGTTGAATGGCCCGGGGCTTGTGTGGTCGGAGCGCACAACCGTAACGGTTGTGGATGTGTGGTGGTCAGCGATCGATGATCGCCATGTTGCCTTCGTCGTGGCGCTCGCTGGAGGCCGGCGTCAAGACCGTTCGTTTTGGCGAAGCGTCTCGCCTGAGCCTCCCGCGCGCTGAGGCTGGCAATACCGGTTGCCGAGCCGCGTTCCACCGTGATATCGTCGCGCCCGTACTCTTGTTAGTTTGACGTAGGGCGATTCGCTCGCGAGTTTGATCGCCGAGGGGCTGAGATTCGCTCGACCATGCCAGACGGCGCTGATATAGACTCCGTCCCTTCGGAAGCCGCAGGCCTTTGTGGCTGACGACCGCGACCTTGTTCCCTTCCAGAGCGCCGCTGGCGACACGCAGCTTTGTTCCACAACAGAATCCCCACGCTTCAGGAGCTTGGGACCCTTTCCCACTTTCCGGAGACGAGCCCCAGGGCGGACGCCTGTGGGCCGCCGCCCGGGACAGCCAAGGCGCCGCGTTTTAGTGCACCCCGCCGATCAATGAGGAGAGGCCGGCATGGCAACGACGCGGTTTTCACACTACTTGCGGGAGCGGCTTTGCGAGAATGGCGAGTTCATTCTATACCGCGCCTGCCCGGCCCGTCGCGAAAACGAAGAGAAGGTGCTCCTCCTGGTGGCGACACGCCCCTCGCGCGAGAGCGCCGGAAAGCTAGAGCACGAATTCTCCCTGAGGATGGACCTCCATCCGGACTGGACGGTCCGGCCCCTCGCTCTGATTGAGGAGAACGGGTGGCCGATGCTCGTCCTGGACGATCCCGGGGGCGAGCCGCTCGACCGACTTATCCGTGGCCCGATGGAGCTGGGACCGTTCCTGCGGCTTGCCGTGAGCGCGGCGCGCGCCTTGCGCGAGCTCCATACCCGACATCTGATCCACAAGGACATCAAACCGGAAAATTTGCTAGTGGATGTGGGAACGGGTCACGTTCGCCTCATGGGCTTTGGGATCGCATCGCGACTCCAGCGCGAGCGGCAGGCGCCCGCGCCTCCGGAGACCATCGCCGGCAGTCTCGCCTACATGGCTCCGGAACAGACCGGACGCATGAACCGCTCGGTCGATGCCCGCAGCGACCTGTATTCGCTCGGCGTCACGCTCTACCAGATGCTCACGGGCTGCCTGCCGTTCACTGCAGCCGATCCGCTGGAGTGGGTGCACTGCCACATCGCGAGGCAGCCGGTTCCGCCCGCGGAGCGGCTGGAAAGTGTGCCGGCCCCGGTTTCGGCCATCGTCATGAAGCTGCTGGCGAAGACGGCCGAGGAGCGTTACCAGACCGCGGCAGGTTTGGAGCACGATCTTCGGCGCTGCCTGGCGCGATGGGAAGCCGAGGGACGCATCGGCGATTTCCCACTCGGCGAACATGATACGCCCGACCGACTGCTGATCCCCGAGAAACTCTACGGGCGCTCGCGCGAGATCGAGGCCCTGCTCGTCGCCTTTGAGCGCATGGTCAACGGCGGCCCGCCGGAGCTCGTGCTGGTTTCCGGCTATTCCGGGGTCGGCAAGTCTTCCGTCGTCAACGAGCTCCACAAGGTGCGGGTGCCGCCGCGCGGCCTGTTCGCCTCGGGCAAGTTCGACCAGTACAAGCGCGACATTCCTTACGACACTCTTTCGCAGGCGCTTCGGAGTCTGATCCTCCCGCTCCTGGGCAAGAGCGAAGCGGAGCTCGCCCGCTGGCGTGATGGGCTGCAGGAATCGTTGGGTCCGAACGGGCGACTCATCGAAGATCTGGTCCCCGAGCTGAGACTCATCGTCGGCGAGCAGCCGCCGGTTCCCGGGCTTTCGCCCCAGGACGCGCAGCGCCGCTTCCAGCTGGTCGTTCGGCGCTTCCTCGGCGTGTTCGCCAGGCCGGAGCATCCACTGGCGCTCTTTCTCGACGACCTGCAATGGCTCGACGCGGCTACTTTGGATCTCATCGAAGACCTGCTGACTCAATCGGATCTGCGGCACCTGTTGCTGATCGGAGCCTATCGCGACAACGAGCTCGATGTCTCTCATCCGCTCAGGCGCAAACTCGATGCGATCCGTCATGCGGAAGCGCCGGTGCAAGAGATCACGCTTGCGCCGCTCGTCCGTGACGACCTGGCGCAATTCATTTCGGATGCACTTCGCTGCACACCGGAGCGCGCGGCGCCGCTCGTTCAACTAGTGCACGAGAAGACAGGCGGCAATCCGTTTTTTACAATCCAGTTCCTGTTAGCCCTCGCGGAAGAGGGGTTGCTCGTCTTCGACCAGGGCAAGCGAGGATGGACCTGGGATATCGAGCGGATTCATGCGAAGGGGTACACCGACAATATCGTCCACCTCATGGTCGGCAAAGTGGGCCGTCTGCCGGCCGAGACTCAGATCACCCTCCAGAAGCTCGCCTGTCTGGGCAACGCCGCGCCAGTCGGCACGTTGTCTCTGGTTTGCGGCACAACGGAGACGCGCATCCACACGGACCTGTTTGAAGCCGTGCGCGCGGAGCTCGTCATTCCAGAGGAAGGCTCGTACAGGTTTATCCACGACCGGGTGCAGGAAGCCGCCTATTCCCTCATTCCAGAGGAATCCCGCGCCGAAACGCATCTTGGGATCGGACGCCTGCTGGCGGCGCATACGCCGCCGGAGAAACGGGATGAGGCGATCTTCGAAATCGTCAACCAGCTGAATCGCGGGATCGCCTTAATCACGTCGCGCGAGGAACGCGAGCAACTCGCCGAGCTGAACCTGATTGCAGGTAAACGCGCGAAAACGACTGCTGCGTACGCATCGGCGCTCACGTATCTCACCACTGGTTTGGGGTTATTAGCGGATGATTCATGGGAGCGTCTGCACGAGCTTAAATTTGCACTGGAGCTGCATCGAGCGGAATGTGAGTTCGTAACCGGCGAATTGGCGCTCGCCGAGGATCGCCTGATCCAGCTTTCGAACCGTGCCGCGGATAAGACTGAACAGGCAACCGTCGCTAGTTTGCGGATCGATCTGTACACGATGACCGATCAGAAGCGTGCGCTTGCCGTCGGCCTTGAGTATCTCCGAGGTGTGGGAATCGAATGGCCGGCGCATCCGGGCAAAGAGGTCGCTCTGCGCGAATATGAAAGAATCCGGTCTCTGCTCGGCAGCCGCTCCATCGAGGAACTCATTGGTCTTCCGCTGGCGAGCGATGCGGCAGCGGTAGCGACGATTCATGTCCTCGTGAGAATGGTTCCGGTTGCCTTGACTCTCGATCCCAACGTCCCCTGCTTGTTGATGTGCCGCGCCGTCAGTCTCATTCTGGAACACGGGAACTGCGACGCCTCCTGCTACGCCTATGCCGAGCTTGCCACCTTTATTGGGCCATATTTTGGCGACTACCGGGCCGGCTTTCGGTTGGCGAAGCTCGCCTACGAACTCGTCGAACGACTGGGATTCCGGCGTTTCGAGGCCAGGACGTATCATGTCTGCGGATTCCTCATGGCGTGGAGCAGTCACGTTCGGGCTGCTCGTCCCGTGCAGCGCCGAGCGTTCGAGGCCGCCAATCGGGATGGCGATCTTACTCATGCCGCCTTCTGTTGCTACCACCTCAACACGAACCTGCTCGCCGCCGGCGACCCACTTTCAGAGGCGCAACGGGAGGCCGAAAATGGCCTCGCGTTATTGCGGAAGATTCGCTTCCACTTTGCAGTGGATGTGGCCGCGACCCAGCTCGCATTGATCCGGATGCTACGCGGCTTGACCCCAGTATTCGGGGTCTTCGACGACGCAGATTTTGATGAGCGCCGAATCGAGCGGCGGTTTGCCGAGAACCGGGATTGGGCGTTTGGAGAATGCTGGTACTGGATTCGCAAACTGCAGGCGCGCTTTTTTGCCGGCGACTATGCAATCGCACTCGACTCCGCCTCCAGAGCAGAACGGCTGGTGTGGACTTCACTGTCACAGTTCGAAACGGCTGAGTACCACTTTTATGGCGGGCTTTCACATGCAGCCTCATGCGACCTTGTCGCCCCCGGCGAACGGCAACAGCACGTCGAGGCGCTGGCCGCACACTCTCGGCAGCTCGAGGTGTGGGCGCAGCATTGCCCGGAGAACTTCGCGAACCGCGCTGCACTGCTGCGGGCGGAGATCGCTCGTCTCGAAGACCGGGCGCTCGATGCAATGGACTTTTACGAACAGGCCATTCGCTCGGCACAAGCAAACGGTTTTGTGCACAACGAGGCGCTCGCCTACGAACTGGCGGCGCGCTTCTACGCGGCACGTGGGTTTGAGCAGATCTCGGTCGTGTATCTGCGAAACGCACGCTCCCGTTATGTTCGTTGGGGAGCCGACGGGAAGGTTTCGCAACTCGATGGGCTTTATCCGCACCTCCGGGAGAACGAAACGGTTCCCGGCCCGATGCATACGATGGGGGCGCCGGTTGAACATCTGGATCTCGCGACCGTTGTCAAAGTGTCGCAAGCTGTGTCAGGGGAGATCGTGATGGAAAAGTTGGTCGAGACGCTGCTGCGGACGGCCATCGAGCAAGCGAGCGCGGAACGGGGGTTGCTGATTCTGGCGCACGGTGGCAAACTTTCAATACGGGCGGAAGCGAATATCAGCGGGACATCTGTGACGATTCGTCTACGCGAGGCACCCGTCTCAGCGGCTGAACTTCCCGAGTCAGTTATCCGCTACGTGGCGCGTACACAAGAGAGTGTGATTGTAGACGATGCTTCGGCGCAAAATCCGTTCTCAGCGGATGCCTATTTCCGTGAGAAGCCTGCACGTTCAGTCCTCTGCCTGCCTCTGGTTAAACAGCGTGCTCTGATTGCGCTTCTCTATCTGGAGAACAACCTGGCCGCCCGGGTCTTTACATCAGCTCGGTTGAAAGTCTTGAACGTGCTGGCGTCCCAAGCGGCCATGTCACTCGAGAACAGCCTTCTCTTTCACCATCTCGCCCAAAGTGAAGCTTACCTGGCGGAAGCCCAGAGCTTGAGTCACACCGGCAGCTTCGGCTGGGTCGTGTCCACGGGCAAAATCTTCTGGTCTGAGGAAACGTTCCGGATTTTTGAATACGGCCCTGAAACGGAACCGACGGTAGAACTCGTCATCCAGCGGACTCATCCGGAGGATAGGGCTTTAGTGCGGAAGGTGATCGATCGGGTAGTCCAGGACGGAAGCGATTTCGACGTAGAACATCGATTACTGATGCCGGACAAGAGAATCAAATATCTGCACGTCGTGACCCATCGACGTGGCGATGACTCCGGACATGTCGAATTGATCGGGGCCGTGAGAGATGTCACGGCGGTAAAGATTGCGGAACAGAAACTCAAACAGGACGAAGCCGAGCTTCGGCAAATGATCAACTTTGTTCCAGAGCAGGTTCTGGTCATGGATGCTCATAGCAGGCACCTATACGAAAATCAGGCGATGCGGGACTATTTCGGGACAAGCTTGGAGAACATTCAGGCCCCAGATTTCTATGCGAAGTTTGTTCATCCGGAGGACGTCGCGAGCGGCGTGTTGGAAGAACGCGAGCGCGCCGACGCTCGTGGTGCCCCATGGGAAGGGGAGCTCCGCTTGCGGCGTAAGGACGGCGAGTACCGGTGGTTCTTGATTCGTTCCAGCCCGCTCCGCGATGAAGATGGAAACATCATCCGGCGCTACGCAACGGCGACCGACATCGAAGATCGGAAGCGGGCCGAAGAGCGGGTTCAAAAAGAGAACGTCGCGTTGCGTGAAGAAATCGACAAAACCTCGATGTTCGAGGCAATCGTCGGCTCTTCTTCTGCCTTGAAAGAAGTGCTTTCTCGGGTGTCGCAAGTCGCGCCGACAGATGCCACGGTGCTCCTCACCGGAGAAACCGGGACCGGAAAGGAACTCATCGCTCGCGCCATCCACAAACGCTCACAACGCGCCGCGAAAGCGTTTGTCACCGTCAACAGCGCGGCGATACCAGCCCCGCTGATCGGCTCGGAATTATTCGGACATGAGAAGGGAGCATTTACGGGTGCCCTGCAACGGCGTATCGGGCGATTTGAGCTCGCCGAAGGAGGGACGATCTTCCTCGATGAAATCGGCGAGCTTCCGGCGGAGATGCAAAGCGCGCTTTTACGCGTTCTCCAGGAGCGTGAATTCGAGCGTGTCGGTGGAAGTCAAACGATCCGCGCCGACGTCCGGGTGATTGCGGCCACCAATCGCGACCTGCATGCTGCCATGATGGATAAAACGTTTCGGAACGATCTCTTCTATCGGCTTCAGGTTTTTCCGATCGAGATCCGGCCCCTGCGGGAGCGGAAAAAGGATATTCCCCTGCTGGTGGAATACTTCATCGATCGTTATGCCAGCAAGATGGGGAAAAGAATACGGAGCATCAAGCAAGACTCGTTGGACTTGCTTCAGTCCTACTCCTGGCCGGGCAATATCCGCGAGCTGCAGAACGTGATTGAACGGGCAGTCATCGTCGCTGACACCGAGGTTCTGTCGATTGACGAAAGCTGGTTGTCGCGGCCATCCGTCCCGTCTGCAACCGGGATGGGAAGGATATCTCCCGATCAGGAGAAAAAGATCATCGAAGACGCACTGGCGGAGAGTCGGGGGCGGGTTTCTGGACCTTCCGGTGCGGCAACAATACTGGGTGTTCCGTCAACGACTCTGGAATCCAGAATCCGCTCATTGAAGATAAATAAGCACCGCTTCAAATCCCTCGAATAGTTCGTTTCATTCTCCCTTCCGGAGAGCCAAATATTTTTCACGAAGCTCGTAAATTTACGAGCTCTTCGTGACCGTCGGCTCTCATAGTCATCGAAATATCAACGGGTTGCGATTGGCATTAACGTTGCCCCGTCGAAGCAACGCAAGCGGCGGCCCTTATGGTTAGGAATGATCAAGATTGAAACATCGGTGCGTCGAGATCAAGTGGTCTTCGCTGTCATTGGCCGGATAGAAGTCAACGACCTGCCGGAACTGAAAAGGTTAATCGAAAGTCACGAGCTTCCTGTGATTCTTGATTTGAGACGAGTCAAGCTTGTCGATCGCGAGGTCGTCACGTTTCTGGCGGATTTCGAAACAGATAGCGGGCGAATCACGAACTGTCCGACCTATGTACGAGAGTGGATTCGCAGGGAACGGGAAGAACAATGACGAATGAAGCGTGGGTTGCCGTTTGACACTCGTCCCTTGAAACCCGCGACGACGAAGGAGGTCTTTCAGATGGGTAGTATTTCAAAAGTGCTGCGTGGGGGAGCCGCGATCCTTGCCGTGATCACCGTTCTGGTTCTCGCCACGGTCGCGTCGGCTCAGCCGCCGGCGTCTCCCTGGAAAAAGGGGGCGGCCTTCCCGGAACCCGATGAAGAACTCTACGGCGCTTCCGTCAACGGCAAACTGTACGTGATCGGCGGCTGGGGCGAGGGCAAGGCTCGGGGCATCAACTACGAGTACGACCCGGCCACCGACAAATGGACGAAGAAGACGTCGATGCCCCGGCCGGCCCACCATCCGGCCCTGACGGCTGCGAACGGAAAGATCTACATGGTCGGTGGTTTCGTCTGGCCGCAGCAGAGCACTGTCCCGGTCGGCGGCGCATGGGAACCCATCGACGAAGCGTGGGAGTACAATCCAGCGACTGACTCCTGGAAGTCGCTGGCACCGCTGCCCGGCAAGCGCGGTTCCGCGGTCGCCATCGAAGTCGGAGGCAAGATCTACGCGATCGGTGGCGCCACGACGGTGGAACGATCCACGGATCCGTACTTCACGTTTTTCGGACCGTGTCGCGTTCTCAACGACAACGATGTATACGACCCCGCCACGAACAAATGGGAGAGCCGCACGCCGATGGCGGTGCCGCGAAACCACGCGTTCGCCGGTGCCGTCAACGACAAGATCTACGTCATTGGCGGCCGCACCGGCCACGGCTTCATCCTGTCCGCCACCAACACCGACGTGGTGGAGGAGTACACTCCCGCGACCAACACGTGGAGCCTGAAAGAGCGGATGCCGACGGCGCGAAGCGGGGGCGGCTGGGGCACTGACGGCCGCAGGATCTACGTGGCCGGGGGCGAGGTGACGACCCGAGAGCTCGTCGGCGTGTTTCGCGGCATCGAGGCGTACGAGCCGGCGACCAATTCCTGGATCACGCTGCCCTCGATGCCGATGCCGCGTCATGGCTGCGCAGGCGCGGTGATCAACAATCGCTTCTACCTGGTGAGCGGGATGATGCAGTCCGCCGGGGCGCTGGTATTCCTCGACCCGAGTCTGTCAACCCACACGGCGATGCACGACGTGCTGGACCTGACGTTCAGTCCGAATCCTTCGGGGGACAAGAGGAGCGAGAGGGCGGCACCTGCCGACGGACCGAAGTACGCACGGGTGACCGAGACGCGCGAATCGGGAGGTTCTCCAAATGACTAGTCAGCATGGGACTTCAAGAAAACGGTCAAAATCACTCTCGATGTCGTTTCTGTCAAAGGAGAGTTCTATGTTGAAGGTGCTGCGACGGGGACCCGCGATCCTTGCCGTGATCGCCGTCCTTGTTTCTGCCACGGCCGCGCTTGCTCAGAAGCCGACATCTCCCTGGAGCAAGGGGGCGCCGTTCCCGGAACCGGATGAAGAACTCTACGGTGTTGCCGCCGACGGCAAGTTGTACGTGATCGGCGGCTGGGGCCACGGAAAGGCTCAAGGCGTCACATATGAGTACGACCCGGCCACCGACAGGTGGACGAAGAAAAAGCCCATGCCCCGGCCCGCCCACCATGCGGCCCTGGCCGCCGCGAACGGCAAGGTTTACGTGATAGGCGGCTTCGTCGCGCCGCAACAGACCGCTGTCCCGGTCGGCGGCGCGTGGGAGCCCATCGACGACGCGTGGGAGTACAATACCGCGACCGACACGTGGAAGTCGCTGGCACCGCTGCCCGGCAAGCGCGGTTCCTCGGTGGCCGTCGAAGTCGGAGGCAAGATCTACGCGATCGGCGGCGCCACGACGGTAGAGGGTTCCAAGGATCCATACTTCACCTTCATGGGACCGGCTCGCGTCCTCAACGACAACCATGTATACGACCCCGCCACCAACAAGTGGGAGAGCCGCACGCCGATGGCGGTGCCCCGAAACCACGCGTTCGCCGGTGTCGTCAACGGCAAGATCTACGTCATCGGCGGCCGCACCGGCCACGGCTTCATCCTGTCCGCCACCAACACGGACGTGGTGGAGGAGTACACTCCCGTGTCAGACGCGTGGATACTGAAAGAGCGGATGCTGACGCCGCGAAGTGGCGGCGCCTCGGGCTCGGACGGCCGCTGGATCTACGCGGCCGGGGGCGAGGTCACGACCAAAGAGGTCGTCGGCGCGTTTCGAGCCGTCGACGCGTACGATCCGGCTATCAACTCCTGGATCACGCTGCCCTCGATGCCGATGCCGCGTCATGGCGTCGCGGGTGCAGTAATCAACAATCGCTTCCACCTGGTGAGCGGGATGATGCAGTCCGCCGGGGCGATGGTATTCCTCGACCCGAGTCTCTCAACCCATACGGCGATGCACGACGTGCTGGAGCTGAAGTTCTTCAGTCCCCCACCGGTCCAGAAGAGCGAGAAGGCGGCGCCTTCCGGCGGGTCGAAAAAAGCGTACACGCGCTACGACGTCAACAGCCCCGAAGGTGCCGTAATGCTCGCGAAGTACGCGCGGGCGGTCGAGATCATGCGGTCGTTGCCGGCCCACGACCAACGCTCGTGGACGTGGTGGTGGTGTACCCATTGGGTCAAAGGGTTCCCGGCGGCCCTGTGGGATCTGTCC
>Ga0137426_1000262_pt1 | contig 11087 bp, 14 predicted proteins | sample EasRivERMZT660_2_FD_102308 | JGI IMG/M metagenome (GOLD analysis project Ga0137426, IMG submission 102308) | Soil microbial communities from meander-bound floodplain in the East River, Colorado, USA - East River MetaG ERMZT660_2 | ecosystem: Environmental > Terrestrial > Soil > Floodplain ...
AAACATAAGCCACGGAGGTTTGCTGCGTGGCGCGCCCAAGCCATGGCTCGCCGCGACCTACGGCTATGGCGAGGTCGGCGGCTATGGTGCTTTTTCCCACCTTCGGCTTGGACACTAAGACGCTGGCGCCGCCGGCAGGTAAACAACTTTCGACAATCCACCGTGTCGGGTCTTTTGGCGCCTGGAGGATCTGTCTTGACGTCAAGAACTCCGGCCAAAGATTGGTTTGACCTTTGTTGTCGGCGCCGGTGAACGGCTCAGCCGAAGCAACAAGCGCCAGCAAATCTTCCTTGGAGTGGGATTGAAGATAATCCGATACGTCGCCCTTCGGCGGTAAGTCGGGAAGTGAAACGATCTTCACTGACTTGGCGATGAATACCGCCGACTTTGCTACGGCGACGGCGTGGTTTTGGCCTGGCTCATCGTTATCAGGAAAAATGACAACGTTTTTTCCGCGAAGCGTTTCGCTGTAGGACTCAAGCCACTTACCCTTGCCCTCGCCCTCACCGCCGGCCGCACCGCCCGGATTTGTGGTCCCTGTAAGGCCAATCGCCGCAAGCTTATCCGCATCTTTCTCGCCCTCGACGATGAAAACGGTTTCAGCTTTGAGCACATCGGGTAGGTGATACAGAACACGCCGCGTGCCGTTCATGCCGGCAATGAATTTTCCCGTTGCCGCATCAAACCGTGATTGAAAAAAATTCTTTGAGCGGGTTCGGGAAACTTGAAACAGCGGCTTGCCGGCTTCGTCAACGTAAATGTAGCGCGCGACGACCGGATCATGTTTGGCTGGCGGTCTACCGTTAGTGGCGGACGTGCCGAAAAGGTCGCGGAAGTTCAAACCCACTGCGTCTATCACGGCTTTGGTAGCACAACCCGCCATACATTTGACTAGAGTTTTTCCGTCTTGCCCTTCGGCGATCGAGAGAGAATTTTTTTTATCATCGTGCGAGGGACAACGGACCGTGTAGCCGTTGCCGTTGCGCTGGGGGTTTTGGAAATGGGCGAGAATTTCTTCGATGACCATAAGTCAGAGCCCTTGTCGAACCTGCTCCAGAAGGATCCGATAACGCCACGTCGACAGCGCGCCGCCCTCGAACAGTAAGTCGATGCAATTATCCAAAAGATTTTCAGCCTCGCCGCGGTCGTTGTCGGTGGCATTCAAGAAAATAAACGCCAGGTCAGAAAGCCGGCGCAGTTCGCGAGCATGATCGGCGGCCAGTTCTTGAGTAATCTCGATTGCGGCGGAATCTTCGAGTAGTTGCGGTTCAAGCTCGGTTGCGATATTGGTCTGCATACTGTTTCCCTTTTTTGGCTACGTGCGGCGTTGTCAGGACAGATTTCGCTGCACGTGGCCATTTTTATTTTTAGGCAAGCTCCGGCGCAGGTTGCTTTTCTAGCTTCTCTTTCAACGCCAGGACATCGGACTCCCGAAATAGGCGCCGCCCTGTGGTCGTAGTAATACAGGGTAGCTTGCCAGACAGGGCGACATAACGAACCCAGCCTTCACTCATTCCAAGTAACCTGGCTACGACCGACGGCGTGATAATCACGTCCTTCATACGGGTCTCCTTTTTGGCGACTTGTTTTTGTAATTCACATTTGCAGGTTGCCTTAAACGTTACGACCTGTCAAAATATGACCGTAACGACCAAAAGAAGGGGGTGTACAAGATGCCCGTAACTAAGGAACAGCACCCAAAGCGTCCAGCGCAACGGCTAGTAGAGTTCCTAAACTACAACTATGTGGCAGGGTCGAAGGAGGTATTCATTCAAAGGGAGATCCGGAGGTTTATCCTTCCCTTGTTTCTTGCGAAACCTGAATTAATTGAGTTCCATTTAGGGGCGCTGATGGGAGAGATTCGCCGAATGGGTCGTGATCTTAAACCCGATTGGACTTGGCACCGCGTCGAGGAGTCGAGAAAACTGCGATTCGGCGAGCGCCACGTGCGGATACAAAATACAAAATGGGTAGTAAGCAAAACATCTCTCGCATCCGGACTCAGGGAGAGCCTGTTCCAAGACGTTGTGTCTTCACTGGAAGCTGGTGACTTCGGTCTGCTGCGACGGTGCCCGATATGCGAGATTTTTTTTGTTGCAAAGGACTTTCGACAAGAATTATGCGGCTCGGTTAAGTGCAAAAGAAAGCGAGACAACGATACTGCCAGGGGTAGAGTTGCCGAGTATCGAGAGCGAGAGCGGGAAGCAAAAAAGACTTCACAGCTCGATCAAGAAAAAGCTTTATTGGCGGTAAATGACCGAAAGGGCTTCGAGTATTTCCGCGACTACATGAAACTTAGAGAGAAAAGGAATCCCAGTCAGGCGGACGAAAATCGCCTCTGGGAGGTGACGAAGCATCTTCCAAAGCGGAATCAAACCCCGATTGAGTGGGACAAACAAATAAGAAAAGGATTGAAGCCGGAGAATATCTGGAAGAGCGAACCGTTAAGTGTCAGATCAGTCTTTTTGTCTGCTGCCCGCTCCGAACCCTAGCAGTCGCGGATTGATTTGTGATATTGAAGCCACAGTGTCTCTAAGGCGCAAAAAGAAAAAGCACACCCTGTTCGTGATCTTCGCAGGCCCGCAACAGTTTGGCCGCCCCGGTACTGGGTATATAGGCAAAGACGGAAGCAGCACCGACATAAGATCCAAGGCTGCCAAATTCTGGACTTTGACAGAAGCCAAGGAGTTCGTGAAACAGAAAAACATTGAACTGACTGCGATTACATACATAGGCCAGGAAGACTTCACGGATTTTGAAATCCAACACGACGCGGGTTTCTAAAATCCAAACGTCGAGGCGATGGGAGAATGCGACACGGGGGACTATGAAGCGAGCATGCATCCTGTTGATGGGAATCCTTTCGACTTCGGCCTGCATTCCCAGCGGTCCGAGCATGACGCTCCTCGTCAATCCTAAGACTGGAGAGCGGATTACGTGCCGCGCTGTCCTCGTTGTAGATCAATTCAGGCGTGAAAACTGCGTCCAAGAGTACGAGGGGCTAGGCTTCGTGCAGGTGCAGAACTTGACCCCTGAGCAGCGCGACAACCTACCTTCGAAACCGCCACGATAACAGGTTGTATCCACATGCACCGGCGGGTCACGAAGTCCACGGCGCGACTTAAAAGAAGACACCGACGAATGTTGACTACATAAATTTATTGACACCTGACAAACTCCGGGTATAATCTCCGTATTGTGATGGTTAAGCTTCCGAAGTCCACGGGCGACTTTCTCACCGTCTCCCAAGCAGCCGAACACCTGAAAGTCACAAGGCAAAACATTCACGCTGCTATCCAGCGTGGCAGACTTGCGGCTACGCGGGTCGGTGCCGTACTTCTGATTGATAGGTCTGCGCTCACCGCTTATAGTAAGTCCCGGGCCTTCACAGGCCGTCCGCCCAAAAAGAAGACTAAATAATCATTTGACAGTTGTCAAATGATTTGATTAACTCCGTTCGTGCATCACACACGGACATCGCAGTCTTTCGTCAATCCACATTCTCGCTCTCCACCGTTTTCGCTTCGTTGGCGATCGCTCAGCAAAGCTCGGTTTTAATCATGAGAAGGGGGTAGTCATGAAAAAGCAAACAAAACTCGCAGTTGTACCGCAACCGTCGGCAAATGAACTAGACAAGCGCATCGCCAAGCGCGAAGAGGAAGAAAAGCCGTGGAAAGAGATGGCAAAGAAGGCGCGCATCACCCCGATTGAATTGCGCCAAAGAGTCAGCGCCCTGCGTGATGAACTGGAAGATTACCAGCGTCAGCTTGAGGCCCTGCCATTCGACATCCCGCACAACGACACGCCGTACCCTCTCGATTTCCAAGAGCGCAAATACCACGTCGAACTGATCGAGACTTTCAACCCGACCCTGTGCAGTCTTTTCGACATGATCGACGAATACGCAGAGCAACACGGCTGCCATGAATTGCTGGACTTCAACAGCAAGCTCTTTGAATTGAAAGCAGAGTACGCGGCTACGGGCTTCCGCATTGGCGTTTTGGCGGGAGCCATCTTCGCGGGATGTCCAAAAGATATCGTTGACCGATTCACGCGCGGCCTAGAATTCGCCGGTAGTACCCCGGGCGCAAGAATGCTTCGCGACTGGGAGTAGGCCCCATGGGCGACAACACCAAAGGCCGGCGGATGAAGCGGATGACGCAGATCGAGCGTGAGTTTCAGCAAAGCCTCGAAGCCTCCGGCCACTCGAAGCGAACGGTGACCCGGTTCATCCAAGGGGTCGATCGCTTTCTCCGCTATATCGATGGTCAACCTTTGAATCGATTGAGCGAAGAACAGACGCGCGCGTACTTCGCCCGCTTCAAGGGCAACACCCGCGCATCATACAGCTCTATCATCCACCGCTTTCTCAAGTTCGCCGCGGCGGCTCTGCCGGTAGTAGTGGACAAAGCGGGGGCGTCACTGCCCCCGCCCACTCGCAAGCCTACAAAAAAAGAATTGGCGCTTCGCGAACGCTGGACAGTAGACAAGCTTACCGCCGAGAAAGAAACCGCCGATGATCTGATTGCCAAGCTCGCCCGCCAGGTCGTGAATCACTACGTCTTTTTTGAGAAACGGCTGAAGGGCGCGCCCGATGATCTCGACGAGCTCGCCCGCTTTGCAGATGAAGCCCGGGCGCTGATTGAATCCAATCTCGCGTTGTTCATGGGACTCAGCGCCAGCGGCCGCAACATCAACCCCCTATTCACGGAAAGGATTTTGCCATGACCGCACTCGAATGGATCACGAAATACGACGAGCATCTAACATTGACAAAGGGCCGCGCTCTCAACACCGTGCGCGCCTACCGCGTCGACTTGGAATTGATGCAACGGTTTTTCAACCTCGCCGACTGGAAAGACTTCACCGAAGAGAACGCAACTGAATACTTGCGCCATCTTAAAAGCAGCTACACCGACAGCGGCATGGCCCGCAAAATTTATGTTTATAGGGGGTTTTTCAAATTCCTACGCAAGCGCAACGTGATCACCTTGGACCCCTGGGAAGAGGTCGAGCCCAAGCGCTACGACCGCAAGCTGCCGGTGGTGCTGACCGTTCAGGAAATGAATCGTCTATTGAGTACGATCCGGGTTGAAGTCAGAGCTCTTGCGGGAGTGCCAAACGAAGAAACTTTTTTGACGTTCCGTGACCGCGCAATCTTGGAAACTCTATATGCTGGGGCGCTCAGGGTCTCGGAAGTCTGCAATCTGAATTGGGATGATATCGACTTTGCGAAGCGCGAGCTGCGCGTGTTACACGGCAAGGGCAACAAACACCGGCTGGTGCCCTTGGGGCAATACGCCATTGATGCCTTGCTCAAATACCGGCCTCACTTTGAAGAGAAGTGGAAACGCAAAGCCGAAGGCCAAACGGCGGTGTTTCTTTCAATGCGGGATAGGCGGATTTTGACGCGCTCAATCCCGCGGGTAATCAATCGGTGGGTTACTCGCGCCGGCATCAAGAAGCACATTCACCCGCACGTCTTCCGGCACAGCGCGGCAACGCACTTGCTCGAAAACGGGATGGATATTCGGGTGATTCAACAGTTGCTCGGCCACGCGAGCATCATGACGACGGAAATCTACGCGAAAGTGGGAACAAGAAAGCTCAAGTCGGAGTACGCCAACGCGCACCCGCGGGCGTGAGAGAGCTAATATCAGGATGACATCGCACTTGGCGCTAGTCGCTGCGGCTTTGAGGCCCCTGGCATCGCTTTCCACAGCTCGCCTCGACTGAGCAAGATACTAAATGCATTGGCGGCGTGGAAATGTTTTTTCTCGGTTAGAACTTTCTCGTGAAACCGGCCGCTGTTGAGCGCTTGGCTAAGTGGAAGAGTGTTTGTTGGACTAAACTGGATTACTGGTTTGAAAGTAAAAGCCTGAGCCTTGGTGAGACTATCCAGCATAGCGTCCCGACGAAGCTCCCATGATTTCGAGATTGACATCCACGAGCCGCCCAAGAGTTCCCGAACTGTCAGAAGCACCCCCGATTGAATTTCTTTTAAGTCCGCGGTGTCCTCGTAAGCGTAAGCACCCAGTATGGGCAAACGAGGAGAACGCGGGGCATTGGCAGATAACCAAGGCTCGACATATTCCACGAGATGGCGACGTGGGGACTGCCCTTCACTTACAAAGGCGGCAAAAATCCTGATTTCGTTGTTGTACGTTTGACCAATAACGGTTGCTACAATTCCATCGGCAAACGATAGCCCTATAAACAGAGGCCAATTGCCCGTAGCAAGCCTCAGATGTTGCCGTGAGATGTGCAAGGCGGGATTAAATTCATGGTGACTGTTTTTCGCTGTGCTGAGCAAGTAGGAAACGCCCGCCACGCTGTTGGCCAAGTCATCATGCAACCTTGGGGGATGGTCAACGGTGTCCTTCCCGGCCCGGCCGCGCTTACGTTCGAGCCGGCGCAGCTGAGTGAGTAAGCGTTTATCATCCAGCAACTCAACGCCGCTGGAATTTGTCACCGGAACAAAGGCGAGATACAGCTCACTCTTATTTTTCTCGCATTGCTCGTATGAAATCCCGTGCTCGCGAAACTCTGCTATCGGCCATTCGGCGGCGAATCGATCGCCGGTAACATTCAGCACACCGTAGCCCTTGAGCACTTCGGCTATCTCAGCCGTAACCTCTTTGGGGTTGAATGGTGAAGGCCACTCGCGCGCCAGGTCGATAATTAACCGGCCCTCGTCCCCCTTGTGGCCAATGGCGAGAGTAAAACTATCAGCCTTGCCGCCCGATGGATCCACAAAGCCTCGATACTCGATTATCGGCGATGCTGGCAGCTCACTGCGTCCCTTGATGGTGCAAGCCTCCAACGATTCCGGGCTAAAGGCGGCTGATAGATCGGATCTGAAGGTTGCCAACCATTCGGCGCCGGCACCTTCGGGATCACGCTCAAGCTCTCGCTGGATTACGCAATCGTCAATGGTGGGGTTCATCGTGTGCGTATCGGCCTGCCAGATAAGTGTGTGTTCGTCATCGTGGCCGTAATAATCGCGGTGCGCCTCGTACAACGAACCCACTTGACTGTACGGCGTGCTGATCGCAATTAGCTTAGCGTTGGGGATTGTGCTGGTTGCCGGCCTTAATGCCGTCAGCACTTCACGGTCGGGGGAGACGCCTTCGCTGTCCCAAAAGGCCACTTCGTCCAAAATGGCAGCGGCAACGGTGAGTCCACGGATGGCCCTGAAGTCGGATGTCTTTACCATGATGATGACGCCGTTATCGAGCTCGATCTCATCCGCCCGCTCCGCTTCAATCATGGCGGCAAGTGGTGGAACGGCACGAAGGATGCCGCTGACATAGCTGAAAACTATCTTGGCCTGATCCCTATCGCGTGCCAGGATGAGGATGGCGGCTTTCTCGCCGGCGTTCAGGTACTGCTTGAATGATGAGAAGCAGCCAATGAAAACCGCCGTCAGACTGGAGATGAAAGACTTGCCACCACGCCGGCCAACGATGGTGTAAATCTCGGATGGCTGCTTAGTCGGCGGCTGAGCCCTACCGGTCGATTGCCGGTAGATGGCAAGCTCGCTCTCATCCATCGGCAGGGCAAAGACGGCTTTGAGCCATGATAGCCAGCCGGTCCAGGTTTCCAGGTTGGCGAATGCCGGCAGGCTGCCAAAGAGCTGCTTATGCCGGATGGCGTCAATTATTGTGGTGGGTTTAACTCTCTTGTTCATGTGATTTCCAATCACTCACGCTACCCTCGAAAACCGGGTATACATCCGGTAAGGGTCGAGTCGCGATCTTTATTCCTGGGGCATTTTAAAGCGAAGTTTTTCAACGATTGCCCTCAAATTGCCTCGCAGCTTCGTTTCTAACGAGTACCGAGGCGATACGCCGGAGGCTTGCCGTGCCCTACACCATGCGCGGCTCACACGAAGCCTTCATGATTCAAAATCTCCCAGAATCCTGTTGGTCCTTGCATTGCCTTGCTCGATACTGTTTGCCGTCGCCGTTGATCGATTTGCCCCCCCTGTAGAAGAGGCGAGGAGGCCATTTTGTAGGGCTTCGAGATGTTCGTGGCTGATCGTTTTGCGCCTCCTAGGCTTCAGTATGGCTGCCACGTCGTCCAGGCGCTCAACGGGAAACTTAAATACCTCGGCCTCACCGTCTGTTTGGTGGTGCTGAATATCGGGGCCGAGTCCGGCTATATGACGCTTGACGCCACGGGTGGCATAGGCAAGAAGGGTTGTCCCGCCCTTCGGATAGATCAATCCGTTCTGGCAAACGATCTCGACAAACCAACGGCCATCACCTTTGACGTGCTGGCTATCCTCAGCCTTGTAGGACTCTTCAAGGCGATAGCGATACCGATTCGCCTTAGCCCATAAACGAAGATCCACGCAGCCGACAAAACCGCACTGGCGGAAGTTGGTAAAGTGCTGGTTGGTTGGACAAGCGCCCAGTGAATAGATCACTTCCCCTCCGCCCCTTCATCCGCAGCGCCGTTGCCGTCGGTCAGCAAGTCATCTAGTGTCTGCTGCTTAACCCGTCGTGCTAAGCCGAGGTCTTTCAACGTCCGGGTCAATCCATCGGCGATGGTCTGCCTTTGCTGCACTACCGCGAAAATGGTTTTCTTGCGTGCGTTGATCAACGTAGGTTGCGAGAGAATCCAGTTGTCGACGCTGTCCAGCATGATCTTTGACCGCGCGGCGAGTTCAATCAGCGTGTCCTGTTGAGTCGAGATTGAATCTTCGCCGCCGAGGTCGCGGATCAGATCGGTTTTCCAACGCCGCAACGCCACGCCAACCGAAGAACGACCGTCTATAGCTCTTGAACCTAAGTCCATGAGGGCGTGACGTAGGGTGAAGAGTCCGGTCTTTCGGTACTCTCGCTTGCCATTTTGCGCTGTTGCTGCTGGCTTCATGTTGGAGACTCCATGGAGAGCGTGAATGAAAAACTCTTTTGAGTTAAATGCTTACGAGATACCGCAGGAGTAACAATCCTGGGGCAAGACTGAAAAACACACGAGCGCCTAACAGTGGATTTCTCCTCTGTAGACCGTGGTGGAGAGTAAATGGAGAGTGACTCTAAGAGATTGCTTGAAGCTAAGCGACTAAGTAATTGAAATGAAAATGCCCCCGGCGCGATTCGAACGCACGGCCTCAGGATTAGGAATCCTGCGCTCTATCCACCTGAGCTACGGGGGCGTATGAATTTCCAGTTACATATCAGCTACTTATTTTTTTTGCCACTCCCCCGCTGTGCCAACTGTGCCAAGTTGTGCCATAGAGATTTTGGCGAGCATTCTTTCAGCCATTTTGAATCAGCTTTTCCAGGTCGCTCATCGTGTCCTGCTTCTTGGACTTCAAGAACTGCGCGTAGACTCTCATCGTAATCGACACGTTCGCGTTGCCCTAGGTAGCGCGACACTTCCGTTATTGGCCTCTTGAGCAGTATAAACATGGACGCGTAGGTATGGCGCCGTCCGTGCATGGTTACTGCCTTTTCGACATTGGCTTGCTTGAGCGCTGGCGTCAGCCCATAACGGCTAATTCCGGTCCGGTTACACGGCTCGCCGAACTCGTGGCAGAGTATCAGGTCAAGTCTGCTCTTCGGGCATTACTCTTTCCATGCGCGCAAAGCCAAAACCAACTCGGATGGAATCGGAATCTCGCGGATGCCTTTGCGGGTCTTGAGGTCAAACCAGCGGTGTCCGTCCTGCGTTATCTCGCCCTTCACTCTTGCCGTCGAAACCGTGCGCTGAATCTTGACCACGCCACGGTCAAGGTCAACGTCGGACCACCTGATCGCCATAATTTCGCCGATTCTCGCCCCGGTAAAAATCGCAAACATGATGGTCATTCGATAAAGGCCGGGAAATGCCGCCAAGATAAGAAATCCTGTGTGCAATGGGATATGTTTCTTTGGAGGGGCCCCACATCTTTCGGCCTTGCAATAGTTTTGGCACTAACATATAGCACCCGGTAATGGTAACCGCTTATCAACACCCGGGAAAAAAGTGGAGCATGAAAACTGTCTCGACCGCGCTATACATCGCCTTTTCCTTAGCCACCACGAGCGCATTTGCGGCATCAGCGGCTTACGATTTCACTACGTTAGACATCGCTGTTCCCGGGCAACCTAACCTGATTGCTTTTCCTGATGATCTTAACGACAAAGGAGAAATTCTCGCGAACATTAGGACAAACAACCTGAGCCAAGCGCTAATTGTGCAGAAACCGCCAACGACAAATTCTAAAGCCAAATTTTCCGGCACGTCCTTGTTCAGCTGCACGGGCATCGCGTTCGCGGACACGAGTGCGTCCTCCATAAACCGCAGCGGGGAAATTGCTGGATCTTGCGCCGACGCGCCGAGCGCTCCCAGCAAGGTGTTTGGGTTCGTACGCTATCAGGACGGCAGCCACGTACTGCTAGACTTTCCGGGCGCGGACGGGACGATGGCGTTCGGGCTGAGCGATGACGGCAAGGTCGTCGGGCAATTCTACGGGCCGCTGAGGACTGACCATGGGGGCTCTCTGTCATATCGGTTTCATTGTTTCATCTGGGACAAGGGCGAGTACAGACAGCTAGATTTTCCTCGCGACAACACCTACGTAAGCTGTAGCTCAATCACTAAGCGCGGGCAGGTCTTGGGCGAATATATTACGGTTAACCTGAACAACGAGTATTTGGAGCACGGGTTTTTTATCTACGAGAATGGCAATTTTAGTGTGCCCTTTCCTCTGAGTTACTTACACATCGGTGGACCTTGGACATACCTTTCAGACATGAACAACAAGGGGACTGTCATTGGAATACGCTCCGCCAACGATAGTACGCCTGATCAGCTTGTGCTATACGACGACGACAAATTCTATGACATCGCTCTCCCATCGGGCTGGCTCCTGGTCGATGTCGGCGGAATCAACAACAAGGGCGATTTCGTCGGACGCTATGCAATACAGGTCGGTATCGATCCGTTCTATGGTTCACCGATCTATGCGCACCACGGTTTCCTGGCGACCCCCGCGTCACCATTGTTGGCAGCCGCGAAATAAAGAATTTTACCTATCTGTAGACCGGCCTTTTTGTGCCTTACCTGTGCCAAAGACAAGTCAACGGACCTGTATC
>Ga0137426_1000264_pt1 | contig 11031 bp, 10 predicted proteins | sample EasRivERMZT660_2_FD_102308 | JGI IMG/M metagenome (GOLD analysis project Ga0137426, IMG submission 102308) | Soil microbial communities from meander-bound floodplain in the East River, Colorado, USA - East River MetaG ERMZT660_2 | ecosystem: Environmental > Terrestrial > Soil > Floodplain ...
TAAATGGAAAATTAGATGGAATTGCAATAAGGGTACCAACCCCAGTTGTTTCTATCCTTGACTTAATTGTTAACGTTGAAAAATCTACCACAAAAGAAGAAGTGAACGAAGTTTTTAAAAAAGCAACTAAAGAAATGAAAGGAATTTTGGCCGTTGAGGAAGAACCACTAGTTTCATCTGACTTTAAGGGTAACTCGCACTCAGCAATTATTGATCTGCAAGAGACGATGGTAAAGGATAATTTAGTAAAAGTAGTTGGCTGGTATGACAACGAATGGGGGTATAGTTGTCGTTTGGCTGATTTTACAAATTTTATTGCAGGTAAATTATAATATTTAAAATAATAAACCCCGAGAGTGCATAGGCAGTCTCGGGGTTTTGGTTAATTAACAGCAGCTGTGCTCAAAAGAACACTAAATTTCCCATCGTGCCTCTTTGCCAAGGTCGTGGCAGTCGGGTCTTGGTCCCCCTCTATAGGAACTGGCTTGGGTTTGGCTTGGGGGCCCTCTGCTATTTGGCTACTCCGGCACAATTTTAGCATAGCTCGTTAGCAAGAAAAAGCTACTGTAAACGCTAATTTAATTATAAACAATCATAAAAACTTGTAAAGGTTTGCTGTTAGCAGGTGGAAATAGTATAATAACTTAACTATTTAGGTAAAGTATGAAGAATATAATTTGGTTCAAAGATTTATCAATTAAAGATGTGGGTATTGTTGGCGGGAAAAATGCCTCGCTAGGGGAAATGTACAATAATTTAATATCAAAAGGGGTTAATATTCCCAACGGTTTTGCGGTAACCGCAGATGCCTACTTTTACTTCTTGAGAGAGACCGAGCTTGATAAGAAAATTGAGAGTATTTTAAAAAACTTGGATGTGCATGATTTGAGGATGTTGCAGGAGAAAGGAAAGTTAGTGCGGGAAATGATATTGCAGTCTACTTTGCCCCAAAACTTACAGAATGAAATTGCGGCATCTTATAAGGAGCTGTCAAAATCTTATGGGGCTGGAGATACAGATGTTGCTGTTAGGTCCTCCGCCACCGCAGAGGACTTGCCGGGAGCCTCTTTTGCTGGGCAGCAGGAAACATTTTTAAATATATCAGGAGGGGACAAAGTTGTGGAAGCTGTTAAAAAATGCTTTGCGTCTCTTTTTACTGATAGAGCTATTGTGTATAGGCAAGAAATGGGTTTTTCTCATATGAGGGTTGGATTGTCCGCCGGAGTTCAAAAAATGGTGAGGTCGGACTTAGGATCTTCAGGTGTGATGTTTTCTTGTGATACTGAATCAGGGTTTGGAGATGTGGTATTGATTAATGCATGCTATGGATTAGGTGAAAATGTTGTTTTAGGACGAGTTGAGCCAGACCAATACTATGTCTTTGAAACAACGTTAAAAAAGGGGTTTAGCCCTATTATAGAGAAGAAAATTGGTTCAAAGGATCTTAAAATGATTTATGATAAGAATCCAAAGAAGCCAACAAGGAATATAAAAACAACCAAAAAAGAAAAAGAGAGTCTCGTTTTAAAGAATGATGAAATTTTAACGTTAGCAGAGTGGGCGATGATTGTGGAAGAGCACTACAAAAAATCTATGGACATGGAGTGGGCAAAGGACGGAAGGGATGGAAAACTTTATATTGTTCAGGCGAGACCGGAAACTGTCCAAAGCAAAAAAAACGTCAACATATTAGAAGAATATTTAATAGATGAAAAATTCAAAATTCAAAATTCAAAATTCAAAATTCTCGTTCAGGGTATGAGCGTTGGCTCAAAAATAGGATCTGGGAAGGCAAACAGGATATTATCAACTAAGGACATCAATAAATTTAAAAAGGGTGAAGTTTTAATTACAGGTATGACTGACCCAGACTGGGTTCCGGCAATGAAATTGGCTTCGGCCATTGTTACCGATGAGGGGGGCAGAACTGCGCATGCGGCAATTGTTTCAAGGGAGTTGGGAATTCCTTGTATTGTGGGGGCTTTGAATGCAACTAAAACAATTAAAACAGGGCAAGAGGTTACGGTGGATTGCTCACAAGGAGAAAGCGGAGTTGTTTATGAGGGGGTTATTCCGTTTGAGATCAAAAAAACAGATATTTCAAAAATTGAAAAACCAAAGACGAAAATATCAATGAATTTGGCTGATCCGTCTCAAGCTTTTAACCTAAGCTTTATTCCAAATGATGGAGTTGGCTTGGCTCGTGAAGAGCTTATTATTGCCAATACAATCAGAATCCACCCTAATGCACTAATAGATTATAAAAAACTGAAGCCTTCCTTAAAAAAAGAAATTGATGCCTTAACTTTTGGGTACGAAGATAAGGCGAAGTTTTATGTTGATAAATTAGCAGAGGGGATTGGAAAAATAGGAGCGGCCTTTTATCCAAAACAGGTTATTGTCAGGTTTTCTGATTTCAGGACAAACGAGTATAGGGACTTGGTGGGAGGCGAATTGTATGAGTCAGATGACGAAAGAAATCCTATGATTGGATTCAGGGGGGCATCAAGGTATTATAATGATAAATTTAAAGACGCATTTATATTGGAATGCAAAGCGGTAAAAAAAGTAAGAGAAGAATTTGGCATAGATAATGTTGAAGTTATGGTGCCTTTTTGCAGGACAGTTGAAGAAGGGAAAAAAGTGCTGGAAATTATGGAAAAAAATGGATTAAGCAGGAAACCCTTCGGCGTCGCTCAGGCCATCGGCTCTGAAAAGCCTCAGGCTCGAAGAGGTGACGTAAATTTAAAACCGCTTAAGATTTACGTCATGTGCGAAATTCCGTCAAATGTTATTTTGGCCGAAGAATTTTTGGAAATATTTGATGGCTTTTCAATTGGGTCAAATGACTTAACCCAACTAATACTGGGTTTAGATAGAGATAACGCAGAAGTTGCAAGTGTGGGTAATGAAAAAAATGAGGCAGTAAAAAAAATGATTACAGAAGTGGTTAAAGTGTGCAAGGCAAAAGGTAAATATTCGGGAATATGCGGACAGGCTCCATCAGACTTTCCGGATTTTGCAGAATTTTTGGTGGAACAGGGGATTGAATCAATTTCTTTGAATCCAGATTCAGTTATAAAAACAACTCTATTGGTCGCAGAAAAAGAGAAAAAAATATCTGATAAATAATATGCCTAAAATAAATGATTTAAATTTAAAAAATTGGAGAGAATACGAAGATATACTGACCGATAGTCTTTGGGTTATGGGGGAAAGAGATAAATCGGGAGCACATAACGGGAGTTATCATGGTAATTTTATTCCACAAATTCCAAACCAATTAATGAGGAGATTTACTAAAAAAAATGATGTTGTTTTAGATGCTTATTTGGGAAGTGGTACTACATTAATTGAATGCAGAAGATTAGGTAGAAATGGCATCGGTATTGAATTATTGCCAAAAGTTGCCCAAGAAGCAAAAGAAAATATTTCTCGACAAGAATTTTTAGATGTGAATGTTTTATAAGAATTATGAATAATATAAAAAAAATTGAAATTTTTGGTGACAAATATATCGTACGAAAAACTTTTGATGTAGTTGACTGTGTAGGCGGTATTGATGGATTCGATGTTTTAGATGTTCATAAAGTTTTTTTATTTCATATTGATGGTAATAATGAAGAATTAGTTAAGTCGGAGATAAATTGGAAAACTTATAATAATATTGTATGAACAATCAAACAACATTTTCAGAGGCAATTGAAAAAGTTATGCTTAATAATGGGTATTACGCTCCATTACAGTTAATTTATAAAGAATTTGAAAAATATAGACCTTTTTCTGGTTTAACCCCCCTGCAAACAATACAAGAGCGGGTTCAACGTGACGAACGATTTACGAGAATTGGATTTGGTGTTTATGCGCTTACAAAATTTTTAGATAAATTACCACACGCTATTGAACCAAAAACACAAATAGAAAAAACGAGTTATAAACATGCAGAAATACAGGGGATGATAATTGAGATAGGTAATATGAAGGGATTTGATACTTATACTCCGGACAGAAGTAAAGTTTTTAAAAACAAAGAATTAGGTAAGATTGCAACAGTTAGAGAATTCCCTAATTTTACCTATGATAAAATTATTCAATCAATTAAATTTTGCGATGTGGTTTGGTTTAATTTACGTGGCTTTCCTGAAAAATTATTTGAAGTTGAAGACTCAACAGATTTCCGTAGTTCATTAGTAAAGTTTACAGAGTTACAGGATTTTAAAACGAGTTTTAATCTTGTTGCATCATCGGAACGAAAAAATAAGTATGAGCGAGAAGTTTTAAAATCTGCTTTTAAAAATATTAAAGATAGATGTAATTTTGTTGATTATTCTAATATTGAGCAATATTATGATGCTTCGTTAAATTATCATAAGCTTACAAAATCGGTTTTATTTTAATGACAACTTCTTGCGATTTAAAAATTACATATCTTCCTAAAGGATTTATACTTGAAGAAGTTTTAAAAAATCCAAAGAATCTTATAGTTTGGCTTTATGAAAACCAAGGTGCTCAAAGATTTGGTTCAGATAATAGATTTTTTGTGGTACTTGCAAGTAAAAACAAGCTTGAAGAAAGCTGGAAGCTAAAAAGAGATTTCTCCTTTATTTTTACAGAAATTGATAAATATTTTAATAGTGCATCTATAACTAAAAAAGATGAAATTATTTTTAGTTTTAATAAAAAAACATATACAACAATTTCAAAGATACTAATTATAAGCAAATAATTATGTTTGATATAATCACATTTGGTTCAGCTACGAGAGATATAGTAATAAGTCCTAAAAAACTTACAACACTAAAGTATGGAAAAGACTCTTCTTCGGAAAGGGAGGTTTGTTTTCCAATTGGTTCAAAAATCGATGTTGAAGAAATTAAATTCTATACAGGTGGCGGAGGGACTAATACCGCAGCTACATTTGCACTACAGGGTTACAAAACCGCTTTCTGTGGAATGATTGGAGATGATTTGCCAGGAAAAGAAATATTGGAAGAGTTAAAAAAACTTAAAGTAAACACAGATCTCGTCTCTAAAACTAGTAATAAGTTAACAAACCATTCAGTTGTGATTTTGGAGGGAAACCACGAAAGGACAATTTTAGCTTACCGAGGCGCATCGGAATTATTGGCAGAAAAAGATATTCCTTGGAAAAAACTAAATGCCAAATGGATATATTTGGCTCCGATTACGGGTCTTCTTTGTCAAGCATTTGAAAAAATTGTTGATTTTGCTAAGCAAAATAACATTAAGATTGCGGCAAATCCAAGCATAGCACAGCTTTGCCTACTTAATTTTTCCGAAATTGCAAAAAAAATTGATGTTTTAATTTTAAATAAGGAGGAGGCCAGTTTTTTGACGAAAATACCCTCTGAAAAAGAACGGGAAACTTTTAAAATAATTAATAAGCTTTGTCCTGGTGTTGCTGTTATAACCAAAGGCGGGGAGGGGGTTGCCGTATTTGACGGAAAAAACTTTTACCGCGCAGTACCTCTGCCAGAAAGAGAAGTTGTTGATACGACAGGCGCCGGAGATGCTTTTGGGTCTGGATTTGTTGCTGAATTTATTAAAAGTAACGGAGACATTGAGAAATCAATTCAATTTGGAATGGCAAATTCAAAAGGCAACTTATCACAGATGGGAGCTAAAACCGGCTTATTAAAAAAGGGTGACGAATTTCAATCAGTTAAAGTTATTATAGATTAGGTGTTTACAATTTTTTAAAAGTATATTATACTCTTTCTTATCCGATATTCTAAATTCTAAATACTAAATTCTTATATAAATGATTTCATTATCAGCAAAAACTCGCAAAGAAAAAGGGAAAAAGACGAACTCATTAAGGGGCGCAGGAAGCATTCCCGCTGTTGTGTATGGTCCTAAAGCAAAAAATATTTCAATTCAGGTAGATGAAAAGGAGTTTAAGAAGGTCTTGAATAAGGCCGGCGAAAGCTCTTTAATTGAGCTTTTGATTGAAGGGGAAAAAGACAAAAAGCCAGTTTTGGTGCACGACATTCAAAGAAATCCGGTTTCGGGAAATTTTATGCATGTAGATTTTTTCCAGGCATCGTTGACCCAGGAGGTTGAAGTTAAAATACCCTTGGTTTTTGAGGGGACAGCTCCAGCTGAAAAGGATTTGGGTGGTACTGTAGTAAAAAATATGCTGGAAATTGAGGTGAAAGCTTTACCGCAAAACTTACCTCATGAAATAAGAATAAATGTAGATTCTCTCAAAACCTTTGAAGACCATATATCTGTAAAAGACTTGGTTTTGCCAAAGGATGTTGAGGTTTTGAAGAAACCTGAAGAAATTATTGTTGCAGTGCTTCCTCCTCAAAAAATTGAAGAGGAATTAGCTGTACCAATTGAAGAAAATGTTGAAAATGTTGAAAAAGTTGAAAAGCCAGTAAAAGATAAGGAAGAAATTATAGAAGAGCCCAAAGAAGAAAAGAAGCCAGTTAAGGAAAACTAAAAAAGAACAAGAATTAATGAAAATAAAAATGGCCTATTGCAGGCCATTTTTATTTTGATAGAATGTAAGTATGGTAAGAAAACTCAAACATCGCACGTCATGATTTATAATATGAAAAAAGTATTGCCAGTTTTAACTCTTTTTGTTTTAGCAGTTTTTATATACCTACCGGCAGATCTGGTATACGCCCAAGATCTGGCTCAAATGTGTCAACAAATCGCCAGCTCTGAAAATAGCTGCCAAAGTTTGAGTGATTCTGAGTGCAGGGCTGTTCTTGAGCAATGTGCAAGTTATTACGACCAGCAGTCAGCTGCAATATTGCAGGATCTTAGCAAAACCCAGCAGCAAAAAAACACCCTGCAAGGTCAAATTTCTTCATTAAAGAAGAAAATAACAAATTTGAATTATCAGATCAATCAAGGCACGCTAATGGTAAAAGATCTGACTATCCAAATAAGCGATACGCAAAAGTCAATTGATAATACAGCAAAAAGTATTGAAGAATCGCAAGAACAGATAATAAATATTCTAAGAGAGATATACGAACAAGACCAAAAATCATCTCTTGTTATATTGCTTGAGGGCACCCTCTCAGATTTTTTTGGCAATATAGCGTATTTAGAGGGGTTAAACACAAAGGTTAGCAATTTATTGGAAAGCACCACTGATTTAAAAATCTATTTAGAAACCCAAAGAACCAAAATTGATAACGAAAAAACACAGGTTCAAAAAGCTATACAAATCCAAAACTTGCAAAAAAAGGAGCAGGAGCAAAGTAAAAAAGAGCAAGAACAGTATTTAAAGCTTACGGAGGTTCAATATCAACAACAACAAAAAAGTAAGGCTGAGGCTGATAAAAATGCGGCAGCCATCAAGGCAAGGATATTTGAATTAATTGGAGTTTCTAAGGCTCCAACATTTGGAGAAGCGTTGGAAATTGCAAAATATGTTTCTAATTTGACAGGAGTCAGGTCAGCGTTTCTTTTGGCGGTATTGACACAAGAGTCTAGTTTAGGTAAAAACGTAGGCCAATGTTATGTTACTGATTTTAGCACTGGTGGCGGTACCAACTTGCAGGGAACTGCGAGGCAGAGGGTTATGAGCCCAAAAACAATTCCAAGTTTCGTTGATCTTACAGAAAGCCTAGGGATGGATTCCAAAAAAACTCCTGTATCTTGTTGGATACCGTTATACACATCTAGCGGAGTTCCTTATGGTTGGGGGGGAGCCATGGGTCCTGCCCAATTTATTGCCTCAACCTGGAATCTTTACAAAGGAAAAGTTGCTGAAATTGTAAAAGCTACTGCAAATCCATGGAATATAAACCATGCATTTTTGGCTTCAGGTCTATTGCTAGTAGACAATGGAGCCAAAAGCAGTGAATCAATTGCTGCAGCAAAGTATTACTGCGGAGGAAATTATGGCAGGGCTGAATGCAGATCTTATGCAAATTCTGTTTTAAGGTATGCTTCGCAATATGAAGCAGATATTAAGGCAATCGGAGGGTAACGATTAGAATATAGAATCCAGAATTTAGAATATATCAAAAACGCCAGAAATGGCGTTTTGTTGTTTCTGTATTGACAAAGTGCCACATTAATTAGTATACTCTTAAACATTGGTGAACCTGGTATGTGTCCACTGGACGCGACCCCAAATGTTTCAGAACTAGGATGGTCTGCGACCACTATGCACCGCTATCGGGTTCACCTCTTTCGCTCTTTATTCAGTTGGCGGAGAGCTGATAATCTTGCCCACGCGGTAAGAACCAGCTTAGTGTGACTTGTGATAACTCTGTATCTGGAGCAATCCAGATTGGCAGAAGCCACACGAAAGTTGCCTCTCAAAGCAACTGTGTCCGCCAACTTGTTTTAAATAACAAAGCCGAGCTACAAAACTTCGTCTTGAGGGTTCATGACCCTTTCCGGAGAAAGTACCATCGGCTTCTTCTTTTACAAAAAAGTTCGCTGAAAGTAAAATATTAACTATCTTACATTTTAAAAGCTTTTAAAATGTAAGAAGTGAGAGAGGTGTTATCGGAGGAAGAATAAAAAATCCGCCATTCGGCGGAAAATTCATAAATTTTAAATCTTAAATCCTAAATCATTTTTTACGAAAAGCCTTAATTATTGGTTCCAAATTTCCCTCAATGATATCCTCAAGATTGTGCCAGGATTTACCAATTCTGTGGTCTGTTAATCTGTTTTGTGGAAAGTTGTAGGTCCTTGTTTTTTCCGATCTTTTTGCCCACCCGATTTGCTGCCTTCTTTCTTCGGTCAACTTGGAGAGATCACCTTCTTCTTGGGCTTGCAAAACACGCGCGGACAGCAATCGCATGGCATTTTCACGATTCTGTAGCTGAGATCTCTCCGTTTGGCTTTTGACCACAATACCAGTTGGCCTATGAGTGAGTCTTACTGCCGATTCAGTTTTATTGACATACTGTCCGCCAGCACCTGAAGATCTGAATGTATCCATCTGAATGTCAGACGGATTAAGAACAATTTCGGTGGTTTCTGGTTTTTTCATAATTGCCACAGTTGTGGTGGAAGTATGCACCCTACCTTGTTTTTCGGTTTTAGGAATTCTCTGTACTCTATGTACTCCACCCTCATATTGCAATGAATCGTAAGCTCCAAATCCTGTTAATTCAAATATAATTTCTTTATATCCGCCGATGTCTGACATGTTAGAATCTAACACCCTTTGGCCCCAGCCTTGAGAAGTGGCGTATTTTGAATACATTCTATATAAATCACGCGCAAAAAGTCCGGCCTCATCTCCGCCAGTTCCAGCTCTAATTTCAACAATTACACTTTGTTTTTCAGCTTGATTTTCCATTAGAGTAGTATATACTAAAGGTCGGGTTTTGCCAATCTTCATTTCTGGGAGAATAGTCATGCCTGACGTTTGCTCGTACCAATATAAGTTCTGTTATGACAGCAGAGAGGACGCAGAAGAAAATGCTCGCCGGATTATGAAGAAGGGGTGGGTACGACGACTAGGAGTCTACCAATGTCCTCACTGTAAAAGTTGGCACCTCACCTCAAAACCATGGTCACAAGAATCTATTGTCCGGCGAGAGTGAAGTTCTTTTACAACGAAAGTTTCGTACATAAGCGGTGCGCGTCACCGCTTTTTTCATTTTCATTGCTTTTCTGTTTCCATTGTGATATATTATCACAAGTGTTGAGTTTTGGAAACTGTTCTTTGCGGAGCTTACTGTGAACTACTACCTATGCTATGCCGTGATTATACCCAATGAGGATGGAAATGGAAGCAGGGTTAGTGAAAGAATTTTGTACCTTTCGTCCAAAAAGACGCCAAACGACCAGGTAGCTATTGAGCGGGCGATTCAATTTCAAGAACAAGATGCTGTCTGCGAATCTTTCGGGCGTACCTTTATTATGGGAGACCTTTTTGCCTTAGAAAAAGGAAAAATCCGAATAGTACCTCTTAGTCAAACATAAGCGGCCGGGAAACCAGCCGCTTTTTAATTGATTTAATTTTATACACCTCTTACCAAAACTACGCTCGAGCGTAGTTTTGGTAAGAGGTGTAATGGAACTCATTGATTTAATGTGAAAACCTTGCTAATATCTCATTATTGTTATAGTATAAACTCATTCGTAATTCGATTACATTTGTAATTCGTAGGAAATATATCGCTATACATTATGAAATCAGATATCCATCCCAAATATTATGATAAAGCAAGTGTCCGTTGCGCCTGTGGCAACAGTTTTTTTGTTGGCTCAACTAAGGAATTTATAGAGACTGAAATATGCGCCAAATGCCACCCGTTTTACACCAAGAAAGAAAAGGTGCTGGATACCTTGGGTAGGGTGCAGAAGTTTAAAGAAAGATTAGCCAAGAAGGCAAGCGAACCAAAAAAAGAAAAAAAGGTTAAGCAGAGAAAGACAAAATAATGGCAGAAGATATTAAAACAAATTTGAATATTGAAGAAATGGCTAAAGCCGGAGTAAACTTTGGGCACACTGTTTCCAAACTTCATCCCAAGATGAAGCATTATGTCGCCGGCATCAAAAGCAATGTCCACATCATAGATCTGGAAAAAACTGCCAAGGAATTTGAAAAAGCGCTAAAGTTTATTGCCAGTTTGATTAGGGATAATAAAAATATCGTTCTCGTCGGCACTAAAATACAAATGAAAAACTTAGTTAAGGAGACTGCCGAGGAGTGCGGTCTACCATATGTTGTAGAAAGATGGCTTGGTGGCACATTTACTAATTTCGAAACATTGTTAAAAAGAGTTGATTACTTTAAGGATTTAGAGAATAAGATAAGAACTGGTGGGCTGGAAAAGTATACAAAGAAGGAGAGATTGAATTTTGACAAAGAACTTAATGCTCTGAGAATCAAATTTGAAGGAATTAAAAACTTATCAAAACTGCCAGAAGCAGTTTTGATACTTGATCTTAAAAAAGATGAAACAGCTGCCAGAGAAGCTAAGAAGAAGGGAATTAAAATAATCGGCGTAGTGGATACTAATATTGACCCAACTTTAGTTGATTATCCAATTCCTGCAAATGATGACGCTA
>Ga0137426_1000265_pt1 | contig 11019 bp, 16 predicted proteins | sample EasRivERMZT660_2_FD_102308 | JGI IMG/M metagenome (GOLD analysis project Ga0137426, IMG submission 102308) | Soil microbial communities from meander-bound floodplain in the East River, Colorado, USA - East River MetaG ERMZT660_2 | ecosystem: Environmental > Terrestrial > Soil > Floodplain ...
ATAGTTATCCGTGCCACTTAATACAATTGTTCCTGCTGTATCATTACCGGCTACAGTGAAGATCAGGAACATGCCGGGAGCTACGGTCGCAAGCGATGTAGTCAGCGTCATGGTAGCGGCCTTGGTCGTGGCGGCAAGCATGGATGAGGGCGATGAGGGTACGGTTGTCACAACCGGAACCTTCCCGATTGCCATGTAGAAAGGCCACAGGGAACCCGGATAGAGGTTCGAGTCGAGCTTGCTTACTTCCACTTTCTTCGTGAGCTGCACAACTCGGAAGTGCTTCCACAAAATACCGCGCTTGTCCTCTGAACTATGCTTCTCAAACGTCTCCTTCTTCTCAGTCACAATGGGCAAAAGATGCTTTGCCGCAAAGGAGCCGAAGACGATGACTTTGCACGGCGTAAGCGTGGTGAGTGCAATGCCGCCTGAACTGACCGTGCGGAATGCCTCTTTGGTCGTGAAGTCCCTGTATCCCTGTGCGTTCTGGGGTGCCGTCAGCACGTTGTATGTGATCGACACAAGCGCACCACTCGCTATGTCCGTACCAGTAATCACGATACTGCCATCCTGTGGATTACCGATGACATAGAAGTGCAAGCGCATGCCGGTGGTCGGGCTGATCGTGTTTGGCTGTGTCGTGAGTGACATAGTAGCCGCGCCGGTGGTTTCTGGCATCAGCAACTGCTCACCAGGCGTAGCACTGATTTCGAGACACAGACGTGTCTGTTGTGTTTGGCTTGAAAAACCTTGAACGCCGGTGAGTGCTGGCATGTGTTATTCTCCTTCTTTGGCGGTCTTCTCTTGTAGTTCCCTTACGTTTTGCGCTTCAACCTCTGCCCGCCACTGCTCAGGCGTGAGTACGCGCCGCTCTCCATTTACGCTGTGAATGATCACTGTTCCAGGCCCATGCATTCCAGGAATGCCAGGCAATGCACCGGCTGTAGGGAGGTTGATTTGTTCGTATTGTTGTTCTTCTGCCATGATTCACCTCAAGGACTGACTAGAGTAACATTGTACTGCTGAACTACTGTTACATACGCATTCCACATGAAATACACGTTTCCGTTCGGAAAGGTCACTGGTGCGCCTCTATCGTTCTGCTCTCCAACCAGCACGCTAAACACACTCCCGATTGGCTGTGTTGGATTGTTCGGGTTGGGAATCTGATAGCGGCCGTGGATGGCTGGCAAGAGCATGTCCATAGCGGTATAGATATTGTTCATGCAGGTTTCGGAGTCGGCGTCATAGCGATATCCTGTGCTAATGATCCAGGCAGGATGATCTTCAACCCTCCACCCAATTTGATGCCCGCCAGAACCCGCCGGGCTTGATTTGCCCTGCATGTACGTCACCTCAGCCCACAATCCCGTGTATGCAGACGGGTCCCATATTGCACCGTTCTTCACGTGTTGGTAGAGCGCACTGCTAGTGTCCGTATTTTGCACAGTCTTGAGCCATGCGACGAGACCTTGTGCTATGAGCTTACGACTACTGCTTAGAGGCATAAAGCACCTCCTAAAGTAGCCTGTGGAGTGGGTTTGTGGTATAATGATGGGGTAATTTTTGCAATACAAAGGATGCTCGTAACACCCTTTGTATCTAAGCTACGAAATCGAGGAGACCCATAGCTATGAGTGACACTATACCACAAGGCAGGCGATGCCCTAAGTGTAAGCAGTATTTCCCTGCTACTAATGAGTATTTTCATCGGAACAATCGAAACAAGAGCGGTCTCACCGCAAGGTGCAAGCAATGCCATCCCGTTCAATTCCATGCCACAAAGCTTTGTCCAACATGCCAAATAGAGAAGCCCATTGAAGACTTTGGTATAAGCTCTAACGCTGTGTCTGGACACACAAAACACTGCAAAAAGTGCACGCGTAAACAGGATACCAAGAATGCCCAAACCGTTCTTGTTACCTCTAAATTTTGTAATGGATGCGCCCACGAGAAGCCCATTGAAGATTTTCCCATAGATCGAAGCCGCAAAGATGGACATAGATCTCGCTGTAAAAAATGTTTCCACGAAACGGACAATAGATCTGATCGCAGGTGGAGAGCAAATAATCCTGAAAGGGCTAAAATCATGAGTAAAAAGTATAAGATTAAATACCGTGATGCGATAAAAAAACGGTATGCAGAGGACAAGGATAGGCACAACGCGAGATCCAAAGATTGGTACAAATGCCATCCTGGCTACAATAACCAAAAAGAAGGTAAAAGAAGATCTCGTATGTACAAGGACAAATTTGAGAAAGTTGATTATGCATCTATCCTTGAACGTGATAACAATTGGTGCTATATATGTGAAAAGCCAATATTGCATGATCAAAAAATGAATTTTGATCATGTTATACCGCTTGCTCGTGGGGGCAATCATGTTGCAGACAATATCAGAATGACACACGCTATTTGTAATTTTCGCAAGCATGCTAGCCTCTTGGAGGAGATGACTCCTTATCAGCGACGTGGTCCTGATTGATTTCATGTGGCAACCCTCCCCAACGCATGATTAACAGCTTCAGCGATCAGCTTCTCGATCATCGATCCCTCTTGTTTCATCGCTGGACCCAGATAAGGCTTGCCAGGATCGTAAGGATAGAATCTGCCTAAACTATCTGTCATGCCCGAAAAGCCGTACTCTCTCCTGCGTCCGTGAGATTTTGCTACGCGGATCTCCATTTGCGTTGGGCTTGTCAGATAGGGAAAGATGGAATCTGCAAGGCCGCCGGGGCTATTGTGCGTGAATACACGTCGTGCATTGCCCGCTGCAGTCTTCGCAATGAACCCGCCACCTTCGATGAGTGCCTCACGAATTTCAGGATTGAGCAATCCAGCAAAGCCCTGAAGCCTCACGATCTGTTGCAAGCTGCTTGTGTCTAGCTCTGCCTTGAAATCCATTGCACTCCTTTAAGGCGTTGTGCCGCTATACTTTGAGACTCTGAACTGTAGCCCGTCATGTCCTGGAAACACAGTACTAAACATGCTGTACTTCGTGTTCGTCGCCCGGTCTACCAGGTAGTCCGTTCTATCTGGAATCGGTGCCATCCAACCAAGCGTGAACACCTCGTATATGTCAACAGGAACACCGCCCTGTACCTGTAATTCCAATGGCAAGTTGACATTGTCCAAATGCACGGGGAGATCTGCTTTGACTACGGTTCCATCTGCATGTTTGAGTGTGATCTTTATTGGATGCAGGAAGCTCATGCTGACCTCCTGTAGCCACCATTGCGAATAAGCTCCTCTGCCTTTTGCGCATAGATCGACTTCGTTGCCTGATCGCTGATATACCTCACCTTTGTCTTGCCGCTCTGGATTTCATATGCTCCATGGCTCATCATGGTCTGCAGCTCGTCAGCCGCGTACCAGGCAGTCGCTTCTTGAATTTCGTCAGGAGCGTTAGCAAATCCAGCGGTGTAGGTCGCGCGAAACAACCCACCTGCCAGAACAAAGCTACCCAGAGGCAGACGAAGCCTCCCGATTGAAGGATCAATGCTCACTCCCGTTAATCCCAGATTTGTGTACTCCCAGCTGATCGGGAGCGAGTGCTCCAACCTGTAGAGCTTGATGATCGGGTAGCACTTCAGGAAGATCGATCTGGTTGTTGGGCCAACGCTACCACCTGCATGCATCGCTGCAATTTGTGCTCCCTGGTCAAGATCCGACCATGCCCCCTCCTCAATATCGCGTCCACTCGGATTACCGACTTTCGATATCTCCTGATAGCAGCACTGCACTGCTTCTCCAGCACTATGGCTGTACGCCGCCGACTGAGCGAGCTTCAATGTGCCTGGATAAGGGTTGCTCCATTCCGAGACCTCGACTCCGCCAGGTAGTACAGGAATGATCTCCTGTGTTCCTCCGCTGCCAATAATCACGGCCTGCTCTTGTCCATTGTCGAAGCCAAGTGTTGAGGTCAGTGGCAGTGAGGCGGCCCCGGCTGCGATGCCCCCGGTGGCTACTGTCGTTGCTGGCGGTGCAACGATGCGTTTTCGAGCGTAGCTATCGACACGCTTGCTTGCACTTGCCAGAAGTTTGTCCATAGCACCCGGCCTGGCTTTCAGTTGTTCTATCTGAAAGCTGAAGGCCATAGCGCCTGGAAAATCATCAAATTGTCCTGGCAAGAGATACAGACGTGGCATTTATGCGGCCTCCTCTGAAAATGTAATTGCTGCATCATAGACACCACCGGTTGGTACAGCGACACCAGCAAAATTAATGGCAAACTCCTCTGTTACTCCACGTAGGGTCAGTGGCTCGTATACCTCTGCTGCATAGTTATAGACATAGCGATCAGGCGCAACGGTCGTAGCTGCAGGCGCAACGGCAAGCGTCATCCTTACGGTTTTCCAGATCGTTGCCGTTGCGTCAATCGTTGGCGCAACAGAATACAGGAACACCGTTGCCGATGCCGCCGCGTCTGCGCTATCGTGCTTCATCGGCGTTGGAGTAGTATTTGTCCCACCGCTGTTAGCGACCGTATGTTTTTTGAGCGTGAAGATAACCTCAGTTGCAGCAGTAGCTGCACCTGAAAGCTCAATGCGCACGATCTTGACGACCTTTGTGGCACTACCGCGTATCACAATCCAGTCTGTCGGAGTGGCATATGGAGCTGTTGCCGAGATGGCATAGACATATGTTGCCTTACGCCCGTCGTAGGGTATCGGTATTGGCCTATAATTGTCGTCAAGTGGCTGTGCTTCTGGCATCGCTTATTCCTCCAATGCTCCGGCTTTTCGTTGCTGCCTTGCAAATTCCTGCTGTTCGCGTGACGTGGCAAGACGGTAGCCAAGCAATTGCAATTGCTCTGTGTCATGCTCGACGGCATTGGCAGGCGGATTGACCTCTAAGAAATGACCCTTATGGACATAGCGCCTCTCAGGAGTACGCTGTCCTGCAATAAGCTCCTCAGACATGGCAACCATGCCATCGTCTTTTGTGTCGTGGTAGAAAAGGATCATACCCGCACCTCCTCGTACATCACTTCAAAGTCATCAGACCGGTAGACTGCTTTTTCTCCATTTCTTCTCGTCACAATCCAGTCATTAATCCAAATAGGATACCGTGAAGTGGCAGTATCCATATATCCCCATGAGCCGTTCATGATATGGGGTCGGTTTTCAGGCCACTTCTTTATCTGAAGTGCAGGAGCAAGAGCGTGATCGGTGAACTGCACAGCTTCAACCACTACCGGCTTTGTCTGATACTTTGCCATCACGCGCACCTCACTCTACCGATTTTTGAAGCGTAGGCCGGTGCCCTGAATGCGAGCGTCTTATCCGAGGTCAAGGCAAATTGACGAGTCCTGGCATTGACATTCGCGAGAATTTCCGTCTGAATCGGATTCACCTCTGGACAGAGCAAGATGTCAGGGTCGCGCGGGATGAGGAAAATATCCTCAGTGACTTGCGTTCCGGTCTGAACTCTTGGGAAGGTATAGCCATCGCTGACCGCGTCACCGCCTGAGCTGGCAACGGTGGCACAATAGAGCGTGTTGGTTACCGCTGGATTCTGGATCAATCCGGTATCAGTGAAGCTGGTCACTGCTGCATCAGAGAGGTCGTAGGCTGCAACAACGGCATAGAGGCTCTCTGCTCCACTCGTAGTTGAGCGGAAGACACGATAGCCAATGATGTCAATGACGTTTCCGTTGACATCGGTTGGCGCAGGTGTCGTCCAAGTCAACACAACATTCTTCCCGTCGGCACTTGGGGCCTGTGAAGCCTCTGCACTTGCAGCAGTGAGGCCGTATCTTGTGACTCCTTCCATGCGGTAGTAGTACGTGTTGGCGGCAAGCAGGCTTGACCCAGAGCCAGTATTGCCGGTTGTTGAGACCGTGCCCATGGTGCCCTGGCTGGACATGAAGGAGCTAATAACAATCGGAATACCTCGATAAGTGGCGACCTCAACGCCCGCGTCAATCGCATTATCTGCAACAGATGCCATTGGATCGCCGTAGTCATCGCGTGCAAACATACGCTTCATTGGCATCTGGTAATTTACGAACTGAACGTGTAGCCCGTTAACATAGCTTTGCATTTTTGGACTCATCATCCAGAAGTAGTCCATCCCCAACTCACTAGCATAAGCCCCTCGTACCGCATCAATCGCATTATCCAGCATTGTCAACGCAACCAGTTGAGTAGCTGCATCGACCTTGTTGGCATTGGCAGCCATCAGATCAATGCCGTCCCACTGCCGCCTGTGCGTGTTCAGTGTTGCCTGCGCCGACCCGAAGACATGAGTAGTCTCCTCCAGCCACTCCATTGATTTAGCGTGTGCCCCCAATTCAAGATCAAAAAGACTGCCATTAGTCGAAGCTACCTTGACCGTGAATTTGGCGAGGTCGCCCTGAGACTGAGTGTGCTTTATCGGGAATTGCCCTTGCGTGTAGGTGGAGTTTGACGCGGCGACCGAGCCTGTCCCGGAGGTTGGCGGCGCTTCTGTCGTGTGTTGTGCTTTAGGGATAGCCGTTCTTTTGTTGAAGTAGAAGATATCCGTCTCCCACGTCTTGCGCGGCACGGCCCGGTGCATCGGTCCCCACTTTTTCTGAAGCTCATTTAGCACTCTGTCAATAGCCTTTGGCGCCAGGTTGATTGCCCCACCTGACGAGCTCAGGCTGAATGCCTCTCTAATCTCTGCTAACGTTGCTGGCATAGAATCCTCCTATCTCTCGACAAATACACTGCCATCAAACGCAGCCTGGTTGTCCATAATGCACATCAACTGTACTTCAAGCTCGCTAAGCAAGCGTTCCGGGTCCACGCCTTCAGGCAATGGCTTTGATCGATCACAAAGATCAAGTAGCACTTTCGGATCTTGCAACTGCTCTTTGAGGTAATCGCCCCTCCGGTAATAGGGCTTCTTTGGCTGCTGCTCTCCGGCGTTCGAGCCTTCGACAAGGCTCCGGCGTTGGGGCTTCTTTGGTGCAAGGGCTTCTTGTATCTGGGTAAGTCTCTGGTCGATAGTGACTTGCATGGCATCAAACTTCTCTTGCAAGAGTTGATCCGGTGTCTTGGGAGGCTGAACGGTGTAACCAGATGCCGCAAGGATACGCGCCGCCTCCTCCACATTTGGCGTTGCCTGCTGTGGCACAAGTGCCGCTTTCAGCTCCTCCAGAAGAGCAGCTTTCTCTTCAGGCGTCATAGATTGCTCCTTTGGAGAGGCTGTACTCTCCTCTATAAGCTCAATGTTTTTGGCATGAAACACCTCATTGATCGATTGAGGCGTGTGGGATTCAGTGATATCAGCGATGCGTGCAACTTGAGGCAGGCCGGGAGATGTCGTGAAATCGATGCCTTCAAGCCGAAGATTTGCGCCGCCAACCATGGGCACAGGACTATTCTTGTCCAGATACATTTCCGCGTTGCTGGCTCGTAGACTTTGCGAGCGGATATAGCCACCACGAATAAGCGTCGTCACATCACGGCCCGCCGTGGTGTTTGGAATGTCGATCAACGCAAAGGCTTTTGTGCCCTCTTTGCCCACACCTACAATTTTGCCAACCAGGCCCCGCGTCTCATCCGTGTATGCATGATCATGTGAGAGATAGCAGGTAAGTGGTAGTGCTTCCGGGTCGGAAAGTTGGGCTTGTGCGGATTGGACGAGGCGGTCAACAGATGTAGCGGGATACTTTCTGCCATTTAAAGAAATAGCATCGTCTTCAAGGAAGTACGATTTGATTTGCGCTATTCTGTTGGTCGTTGCAGGCAACATAAAAGGCCACACCAATCTTCAGGTATGGCCTGTGCCTCAAGGGCTGTGGCTCTATTATTTCTCGTTATTCTTCTGTAGGCATCATATCCCGTACAGCGCCCCACGTCAATAGATACTGCAGCTTGCCGTGCCGCTCACGAAGCAATATGCCCTGGTCGCAAACATAAGCTACGCATACATGGCCTGGATCGGTCCTAACGCGTCGAAGATTGGTAAGTGCAGAAATATCAAAGATGGGGTCAAGATCAACCGATGGCACTAGCGCCGCTTCCGCAAGCTTCTCAAGCCCCATGGATTGTGCAGTCTTTGCGTCAAGATAGGCGTCTCCCATCAGCTTCTTCATGTCAGTCATAGTAGCTCGTCTTGCTCCTTGATCCTATGCCAGTGCGATTGAAACGGCTCACTCACTACATATCGCTCAATCTTGTCAGTCTCTCCGCATGTCGTGCACCATCGCACAATGACGAGATCTGAGGCAGTGATGTTGTAGTCGTGCTGATGACTGAGTGGTGGTCGTGGTAATGCTGGTTTAATCATGATGCTCCTTTGCTAGCTCCTCCTGGCATAGCTCTTTGATGTCGTTCATGAGCAGGTCAAGCTTTTGCCATGCCTGACGTACTGAAGCATTCGAGTTTTCTATATCCTCTTCGACACTCTCAATCATATCAATGATCTCGTGAAAGCGGGGCACAGCCTCCTCTTTGATGGCATTGCCCCGGTGCAATCCAGCCCATACGAGCAGGTCTTGCTTAATTTGCGCAACGGTCTTGCTCGTGGTGGCTGTGGCACTGCTGGCTTGCTCCTTGAGTAGCTCAGGATTGGCATAGATATTGCCAATAACTTCACAATTTTCCTTGTTCATGTAAAGTGTTTCATGAGCGAGCATCCATGTCTCGCCTCTAAGGAAATCCCAGGTATCTGTAAATTTTCCCCATGTCACGCGAAAACGTCTATCAATCCCCCTGACCTTAACAATATCCCCCTCGTAGATCTCTTTGCCTGCCTTGTCTGCCTTGCCCACATATTCCATCACTTCACAATCATCCCATGACCAGAAGTCTCTGGTGGCGTCATGCTCCCCTGTTTCAAAATCGACACTTGCCTTTCCCCACACTTCGACACCGCCAAACTCGGAGTCAAGCTCAAGAGAGAGAACTTGCGCCATCGACTTCAGCTTCTTGTTATAGGCTCTGTACTTGTGCTGTCTCATGCAGCCTCCCCTGCTCTATATGCAAAATGACACTTACAACTGCCCCTGCACTGCCGTTGTCCTATCGGAATGAGCGATCCGATCTCGCTCCAACCCTTGCCAGCTTCGTCCGAGCATTGATTGCAATGCTTCGTCTCCACCGGACCCAGTACCGATTTTTCCTGTGTCAGCCCCGCGCCCTTTGCCCTCCTCTGCAGTGTATTCTCATACGTCCCACGAGCCGCCTGAGCATAAGAGCCTGCACGCACCACAAGCGACCTATCAAGCTTCTGCTCTCCTCGCTTAATCTGTAATGCAAAGTTGCGCAAAAACTTGTACTGCTCCTTAACTTGCGAGGCGACGAAGCCAAGATCTGACGCTGATATGTTGTTGAGTCCTCCACCTGCCGCTAGCCCCATCGCTGAGTGCAAATTCTTCAGCACAGTGCTCGTCTGAATTTGCCACTCCGGCAAATTGATCTTACCATCGACAAGCGCTTGTGCAACATTCTGAAGACGCAACGCCTCTTTGTCGATCACCGTATCAATGGCATCCCTGACTTCTTTGGCTGAGACGATGCGACCTGTGGTGACGTTTGTGTAACGAAGCAGCTTACTGTTATAGCCGTACTGATTCAGTTGTGAGACATCGGGTTTAATCATGCCTCTCCCGCCTCTGCATTCAACATTCCTGCAAATCCTTCAGGCGCTGATGAATCCCAGAGCTGCACCGCCGCTTTGAGATCATCGCCTGTAATCTGGCTTAGCTTGTCGAGGTCATCGTCTGACCAGTCGAGCGGATCGCCCATGGTTGCAGGAGTTGCTGCTTCGGCCCAATGCTTCGGCCCCGTTTCGGCAGGCCCGCCAAGTCTGAACGGTATACGCTCATTACTGATGCAGAGCCAGAGGGTATCAAAGGTGAGTGGCAATGGTTCGACGGACGGAATTGGCATAGGTGCGCTTGGATCGATGTACGCGAGCGTAATGTGGGGCAAGAAGTCGAAGTCTTTGGCAATATAGACGCCCGCATTATCGAGCATCTCTGCCAGGAGACGGCGCTTTTCTTGCAGTTTCGGCACGTTCACCAGGGCGATAATAGGCGACAAGTTATCACTCGATTCAGACGGAGTGAAACGCCCGATGCCACCAATAGAGCCGCCCAGAGGGATTGCATCAGCCGCGAATTTGGCGACCGTTGCTTTTAAGTGCTCAATATCGGCTGTGAATTCATCCACTCTGCCAAGATAGCACAGAGTAATGTGCAGCTCGTCAGGTGCTTCACCGCCTGGAATGGCTAGCCGCCGGGCTGTCTTTTGATCAAGCCAGAAGCCAACCATGATGCCTGTGTGTTGATCCTCTTGCAGCTTCACGCGCGTTGGTACAACAAATTGTTGCACAAAATGGGACAGAGCCGTAAGCCGGTCCGATGTTTCGAGCAAAAGGGCCGGTATTATCAGCTCGTTAGGCACGAACTTTTCAGCTTCAGCATGTGCAGCGGCATCTCTGATTGCCTCTTTTATCTCCTCAAGCATAAGCCCCCTAGTCTCCGACTCTCTTCGATGAAACGTGGTTCGGGTCCCCCTCGAACCACCAATCCATCTGACCGACCTTCATGCACCCCATGAAGGGCGATAACTTCCGAACCGCCTCGAAATACATGGCCTCTCTGATCCGGTCCAGCACTCTCTGCCTCTTGATCAGGCGTTGATACTTTTGCTTTGCTGCCTTGCGTCTTTGGCTTATCTTGCCCATCTGGTACCTCCTGGTCGCCTTGCTGCAATCGTTGCATTGCCGTCTTAGCGCCTTGCATCGATAGCTCTGCCTGTTGCGCCTGCTCTTGTTCCAATGTTGCGAGTCTCGCTACAGGCGTGAGCGTGTTGCCGGTGATAAGTACAGGCACGTCGCCACCATCGATGGATTCACGACCGCGTTCCTGACGTGCTTCATTAATCGTGAGCGTGCCGTTCTTAACGCTCTTATCCTCAATCTCAGCTATCTCTTTGTCGTCCCTATAATCGGCATGCCTCGTCTTCACTTTCCAGTCAGCTATGCTCATGCCCTGCTTGACTAGGCGGTAGTTGAATTTCTCCATGATGAGTTGTTCGATGG
>Ga0137426_1000266_pt1 | contig 11019 bp, 8 predicted proteins | sample EasRivERMZT660_2_FD_102308 | JGI IMG/M metagenome (GOLD analysis project Ga0137426, IMG submission 102308) | Soil microbial communities from meander-bound floodplain in the East River, Colorado, USA - East River MetaG ERMZT660_2 | ecosystem: Environmental > Terrestrial > Soil > Floodplain ...
CATCAAACAGATGTCGGATCTCAAAGGCAAGCGGATGGCCTGGGATTACGGTGGTCATGCGATCAATCAAACCTGGCAAAATGCCGTCATGGAAGCGAGCGGCTTGAAACCGACCGACGTGAGTCAGGTGCGCGTGTCTAATTTAAATGACGGCGTGCGCGCTGTCCCCGAAGGCAAATTGGACGCGGCTTTTACGGCAGTCGGCATCGGTGTCGTCGAAGAGGCGAATGCGATGGAGCCGGTACGTTTCATGAGCATGCCGAATACGCCGGCGGCAAATAAAATTCTTAGCCGCTACGGTGCATCGGTGGTGAAATCGGAGACGGCGACGGGAGTCAAGGGCGATACCTACGTGATCGGCTATCCGCTCCATCTGGCCAGCATGACCAACGTCAGTGACAAAACCGTCTACACAATGTTGAAAGCGTGGTGGGATAATTTGGCCGAGCTCCAGACCATGCACCCGCTTTTCAAGAAGTGGCCCAAGGAGTCGCAGGCGTTGACAAACTTTACCGTGCCTTATCATTCGGGCGCGATCCAGTTTTACAAAGAAGCGAAAGTTTGGGGCGCCATGCAGGAGGCGCGGGCTAAAGAGATTTGCGGCAAGGAATAATTTTTCCAATTGACGATGCCGCCGGCAAGAGATCAACGTCGCTGACGACGGTTGTTGTGCGAGGAGACGTTAGTGGAAATTGAAGAAAACGTACGAGGGCGGGAGCTGAGCGGATTTGCCGGGGGGCTCGGCCGGCTCTTGCTTATAGCCATTCCACTGACCGGCATGTTTTTTTTACTTAACGTGCCGCAGTACCTCGGCTGGCTGGTGTTTAACGAACAGTACATGGGACTGTTTCTCGGTCTCGCTCTGTGCGCGACTTATTTATTGATTCCGGCGAAACCGCAGCATCGCCGCCATGTGCCTTGGTATGACTTCATGGCCGCTCTAGCCGGTATGGCGGTCGGCCTGTACGTTTTCATTTACTATCCGTCCATCGTCAATTCTCTGGGCGATATTGCCACCGAGCGAGTGATACTCGGTTTAATTACAATTCTGCTGCTCGCCGAAGCCTCGCGCCGGCTGGTCGGCTGGCCGCTGGTGATCATCGCGGCGTGTTTCGTTTTTTACGCCTTGTTCGCTTACATTTTCCCCGGCGATTTTTACGGCAAAGGCTGGTCGATCAATCGTTTGTCGACCTATCTCTATCTCGATGCCAACGGCATCTTCGGCCAAGCGCTGCAAGTCGGCGTCAGCATCGTCGTGGTTTTCGTCATCTTCGGCGAAGTTCTTTACGTCGTCGGCGGCGCGGAATTTTTGAGCGACTTTTCGCTCGCCTTGATGGGCCGATTCCGCGGCGGGCAGGCCAAGATCGCCATCGTGTCATCGAGTTTGTTCGGTAACATCAGCGGCAGCGCGGTGGCCAACGTGGTCGTCGATGGCGCATTCACGATTCCCATGATGAAGAAAGCCGGTTACCCGGCGCCGGTGGCATCGGCCATCGAAGCTACGGCTTCGACGGGCGGTCAGATCATGCCGCCGGTGATGGGCGCGGCGGCGTTTTTGATCGCCGAATATTTGCAAATTCCGTACGCTCAGGTGGCGTTGGCGGCCGCGGTACCGGCGGTTCTCTACTACGTGACACTTTTCATCCAGGTCGATCTTTTGGCCGCGCGCAACGGGATTCACGGATTGCCGCGTGAAGAGGTGCCGAATTTGCTTCCAGTGCTCAAACGTTCAGCGAGTTTCGTTGTGCCGTTGACCGTGCTGATCGTCTGGATGTTCATACTCAACCGGCGCCCGGAAGAGTCAGGATTGCTCGCCGCTCTTGCGGCACTGATCGTCGGTTTTCTCACGCCAGGCGTAAGAATCGGTCGGGCAGAGATCCTTAAGATTCTCGGCAACGCCGGCCGCGGCATGCTTGAGATCGTCGCCATCACCGGACTCGCCGGCGTGGTCATCGGCATTCTTCAGCTCACCGGCTTGGGTTTCACGCTAACGTTGACTCTCCTTAATATTGGCCAGAGCAATGCGTTGTTGCTATTAGTGCTGACCGCAATCGTCAGCATCATCCTCGGCATGGGCATGCCGACCACTGCGGTGTACGTTTTGTTGGCGGTTCTGGTGGCGCCAGGCCTCGCCAAACTGGGCATCGTGCCGATCGCCGCGCATCTGTTTATTTTCTACTTCGGCATGCTCAGCATGGTGACGCCGCCAGTGTGCATGGCGAGCTACGCCGCTGCTTCGATCGGCAAGACCGATCCGGTCAAGACCGGTTGGGAGGCGATGCGGCTTTGTAGCATTGCCTACATCGTGCCGTTCCTGTTTGTCTTCTCGCCGTCGCTGTTGCTGATCGGCCACTGGCACGAAGTCGTGCTGTCAGTCACCACCGCGATCGTTGGCTCGATCCTATTGGGAGTCGGCATTGTCGGTTATTTGTTCCGTCCGGTTGGCGCACTGAAGCGACTACTCTTCGTCGTTGCTGCCGTTGGATTACTCATTCCCGTGGTTCATTCGGGGAAATTCGCGGTATTGACCTGGGCCAGTAACGGCTCCGGTCTGGTATTGGCGATCCTGCTGGTCACCGTCGAGTGGCTGGCGCGCAGTACTGGAAAAGCTGTCGCCGCGAACCGACACGCCAAGGCACCGGCGAGTTAGCTCGCTAGCAGCCGTTGCCGCTCGTCAGTTAACCTGTGTGAGGTATTCCTTGCGAACGAAACCGACAGCGCCCGCGTCGGCCATTCTGACTTTTAGCCAGTCACCTTTTCTCTCCAGCAAATTCAGCTCCGTCTCGGCGTCGATCTCGTGGACTCGCTCGGCGGCGAAGCGCGGTTGTTGCCTGAGCGCCACGGCCTGGGTGGTTTTGACGATGGGCAAAGTAGGTTTGGGGCTGATGGATTTTTTCACATTCGCATTGGCCACTTGATGGCCGCGGTCGGGCTTGACGCTGGGGCTCATTGGCCCGTCCACGGCTACCGATGGCGGGCTGTGCACGAGCTTTGCGATCCTTCGCTCCGCTCCGCCATACCTGGTGCGCCGTTCCCACTGCAGCACCGTGTTGGCGTCCAATTCTTTGGGAACAAAAATCAACGGCATGGTTATTTCGATCGGTTGCGCCGTGCCGGCAGGAAAGTTCCACTGGCGCATCTCTTCAAACATCACTTTGGCAAAATCGCTGCTCGATAGGCGCGACCGCAAGGGCTCGATTTTAACCACATTGCCGGCACCGTCGATGTGGAGTTTCAATAACATGCTACCGACCGCTTCCTGGTCGGTGGCGACCCAGCCGGCGTAAATATGGTGCAACCGAGCAAGCTGTTCCACCGCGGCGTGCTCCAGACGCTCGCGTACGACGGCGGAAATGTTTTTGCCTCGAATCGTCATCGCGTGGACGTCGACCGCGAGGACCGCGCTCTGGTTCGACGACGGCCTGGAGAAAATTCGCTCCAACAGCGGCACTGTGAACGGAAAATCTTGCCGGTTTAAGATCGCCATGCCGACTGGGAGTACAAGCATCGACAGCGCGGCCAGGGTGAGAATTCTGCCGCGGGTGATTTTGCCGCGCCAAGCTCGGGGTCGAAATCGATTGAAGCGGATTTCACTGATCCGCCTCTGGGTAATTAATTCGTTGGAAGCTTCGTCCGGCTTGTTCACATGAGTCGGTTCCATGTCTGCCTCCCTGCGGGCGACAAGTCTTACGGAATCGTTGGTTTCTATTAGCCTTGGCCGCGCGAATGGAGCAATTTCAGTCCCGCCAGCTATAATCGCCCTTAGGCGGCGCATGAATTCTTGTGAATCCAATGATACTGGCCACCGCAAAATCGCTCGGCTGCACCCTCAACCAATTATTCTAGAGTGAAAGAGCAATGGGTGTGCCATGGATCGACCACTCGTCTCGACTATTCACAGGCGAATGCAAGAATAGCCATCGGCGCGCCAGAGATCGCGGCGCATTCGCTTATCAGCTTAGTTGCTTCTTATGGGTGCGCGGGGAAAGGGCATTCCCCACCAAGGACACGAAGGTTTCGGATAACCAAAACTCCGAACTTCGTGCTCTTTGTGTCCTCTTATGAAAATAGGTTTAAAGAGCCAAACAGTGTTAGTGGATTTGTAACGTTTTAATTTTCATGCGCAGTGTTGTACCGAGTGGTACATGAATTACTTCGTGGGGAACAAAACAAATGAACCTGACACACTATCCAGACAAACACCTGAAGAACCGGGAATAATTTGCCGGCACCTTTCAAGCACGCCAACGGGTGGACGGAGTTCGTCGGCTCTACTTAAGTTCGAACTCGAAGGTGCTTACGACGCGTATTTTTTTCGCCGGGGTACTGGTTGGGCTGTAGGGACCGGACTCGTCATTGCCGTCGTTGCCGAAAATTTGGATCGAGCCCTGGTTGGCCGAGTGAATTTTGCCGACCGAGACGCCGGAGTCGGCGGCAAACTGCTGGGCGATGGCGCGCGCATTCTTGGTCGCGGCGGCGAGCAGCTGCGGTCTTAAATCGTTAAACTTCGAATCCTGGTAGCGTGGATTGGCGGCGCTGCCCTCGCGCTCGTCGTCGAGAATGACGCCGGCGTTTAACAGATCCTCGGTGGCGCCGAGCGATTTCTGCAGCTGCTCCACATTGGCCGTGCGCACGACGATGGCGCTGGTGACGAGAAAGCGAAAGCGCTCGGTGGCTTGCGGCTGAGCGAACTCGCGGGCGAGCTTGTCGACGGTGCGGGTCGGCTGGCGAGTGATCTCGTTGTCGTTGAAACCTTGCTGCTGCAGAAAGGCGAGGACCGCGTCGCGATCCCTGCTGATTCTCCTGTGCGCCTCTCCTAAGTCATCGCCGGCCCGTCGCAAGCTCAAGGTCCAAACCGCCTCGTCGGCGTTGACCTCTCTTTCGACCAAGCCCTTTACGGTCACGGTGCGGAGCTCCGATTTAAACCGAGCCGTGCCCCGGCCGATAAAATAACCGGCGGCGGTGAGGCCGACGATCAGGCAGCAGCCGACGATGATCGCGGCTCTAACGGTTTGGCCATTTTCCGACTCGACCATTGGACTGAGTCTCCTCGCCCGCTGAGTAGAGCATAGATGTCGAGGAATTGCACAAAATTCTTTGCGTGGATGGATACTGGTTTTAATGAGTCCTTGGGTTTCAGGAACTTGCACGCGGCGATATCTGGCGTGGCTTTTGCGTTCTTGGCCCAGAGACGGTTCGTCCGCCGGCTCGCGCTGAGCTTGGAAGGGAGAAAAAATGCTATCGGATTTGATTACCTATGCGCCGCTCGCTAGCGCGGTTCTGTTCACCGGCTTGCGGCTGATCTTCGAAAAACCGAACCGGCTTGAAATTCCGTTTTCGTTACCCAAGGCCAATCCGCCGGACCACGTTGCAGACTCAAGTTCAGTCGACGCGTAGCGTGCCATCAACACAGGTGACGGCATAACCACCGATTTGAATTACGTCGCCTTGTACCCGCACGGCCACCTGGCCGCCCCGTCCCACTTGCATGCCTTGGCGGGCTAGATACTCCGCGCCGATCTCTCGCATCAAGCCATGGTGAATCAGATACGCCGCGACGCTGGCGTTGCCGCTGCCGCAGACCGGATCTTCGGCGACGCCCAAGGCCGGTAAAAAGGAGCGCATAAGGATCTCGCTCAAGTCGTCGTTGGACTTGCCGAAAGCGGTGATTCCTGAAGCCTGGTTGGCCAAACTTACTTCTAGGACGCGGTTCATATCCGGTTTGAGATGCGCGACGCTCTCGCCATCGACTGGATTGGCGATCAGCCACACGACACCGACGTCGACACGTAGCGCTGGTGCCGGCAAACCGATCGTTACGCCGAGCGGGCTGGCGCTGGCGCCGGCCGCTCCGTTATCGAGTGTGGTGATTTTGGCTTGCGGCGCATCCAGCATGATGCGCTGACCTTGGTTGGTCGTTTCGACGGAGAGGTCGACGATTCCGGCGAGACATTCTTGGCGCAGTTTGCCGCCACGCGCCGCGGCGAAGCCGCTTTCGAGCACCGCGTAGGCGCTACCCAAGGTCGGGTGGCCGGCGAAGAGCAACTCTTGTTTAGGGGTAAAAATTCGCAAGCGATAATCGGCGTCAGCCGATGACAGCGGCAGCACGAACGTGGTCTCGGAAAGATTGGTCCACGCCGCGATCCGTTGCATCCGTTCGCTAGTCAGCTCGGCGGCGTCGAGAACCACGGCGACCGGGTTGGCGAAGAATGGTTTCTGCGGGAAAACGTCGACTTGCTCAAAGCGCAAGGCTGCCATGGATTGAACGGCAGTGCGTGGCCTTGTCAAAAAGGTTAGATCGGCGCCGGAATCATTTACCGAGCGATTTGAAGAAGCCTTCTTTTTCCAATTCTTTGAGGAAGCGAGTGTTGACGAAATCTTCCGGTTTTTTGTTCTTCACGGCAGGCACTCTTATAATGACTTCGTCCATCGCATTGCGCATGCCTTCCATATTCGGATAACCCGTGTAGTCGGTTACCTGAACATAGCTCTGATAGGTCGCTTCGACAATATCGGGATCCGTCGACCCTCTCAAATATTTGACAATGGCTTTTTTAGTGTGTTCTTTATTCTTGGCGGCAAAGTGGACGCCCTCGATGAATCCCTTGAGAAAGTTCTTAACCATTTGCGGATTTTCGCGGATTAAGCGGTCGGTAGTTTCGACCGTTTGTTGTGGATAAGGAATGCCCAGGTCCGGGATGTTGACTAGAATATTAAAACCATCCTTCTTAGCCAGTAGGTCCAGCGGCGGCGAGATTATCGTTGCCTCGATACTGCCGGCGACTAGCGCCTGGTAGCGGCTCGGCTGGGTGCCGAGCTGTAGCACGATGACATCCTTGTTCGCGTCGATGCCGAACTTTCTTAGCACCAAGCGGAGTGAAGTATCAGTGCCCGAGCCGAAGCGGCTCATGGCGATTCTTTTTCCCTTGAGTTGGTCCCATCGGGTAATGTTCTTGGCCGCGACGATGCTATACGGCGGGGTATTCACACAACTGGCGATCACGATGGCGTCTGCGCCCTGAGTGCGCGACGCGATGGTCACCGGCCCCGAGGTTACGGAAAGTTTGGCTTCGCCCGACATGGCAACCTGCGCCAAAACGGAACCGGAGTCGAAGACCACCAGCTTGGGTTCGACACCATATTTTTTAAAAAGTCCCGCGTCCCTGGCGACGAAAGAATAGATCATGTTAATGGCAGGTCCGGCGATGCCGACGATCGGTTCATCCGCCGCCGGCAGAGCCAAAGGCGACGCCAGCAAGAGTAGGGCCGAGTAGATTGTCCGATGGATTGTACGGTACTTTGTGCGCGTCACGGGTTACCTCAGTTCAGCGTCGAGCTATATCCTAACTGTCGACCGTCGCTCAACCTTTTAACATATAAATATTTTAAACACACTGCTTTTTCGGAACGCCCAAGCCAATGCGGGGAGGTGGTGCGTGGCAAGGATCCGATACTGACTCTAGCGCATCTTAGCTGGTGCCCGCGACTCTGGCAGCGAGGCTGGTTACGAGAGGGAATCCTAAAGGCGCGGCGACTGCTGGTCAGTAGAATGCAGCTGACTGCTATTGGAGCTGTTTGAAATAACCCTCACGCTCAAGCTCCTTCAGAAAGCGCGTATCGACGAATTCTTCCGGCCTCTTGCCCTTAGCCGCAGGGACACGGGCGGCGACCTCTTCGATCGCGTTGCGGATGCCTTCAAGATTGGGGTTGGCGCTATAGTCGGTGACCTGCAGGAAACTTTTATGCGTCGCTTCGAGGATCTCCGGGTCGGCGGTCTTGAGATATTTAGTGATGATTTTTTTGGTCTCTTCCTTACGGGAGGCGGCGTAGTGAATGCCATCGATGAATCCCTTAAGAAAACTCTTCACAGTTTGCGGCTGCTCACGGTTGAACCGGTCGGTCGTTTCAATCACCAGCTGAGGATAGGGAATCCCAAGGTCGGCGATATTGACGAGAATATTTAAGCCCTGTTTTTTTGCGGTCAAGTCCAACGGCGGTGAGACCAGCGTGGCATCTAGAGCGCCGGTCGATAACGCTTGCAATCGGCTCGGCTGAGTGCCGCCTTGCAGAAGGATAAAGTCTTTCGCGGGGTCGAGCCCGAATCGTTTGGTCACCAAGCGAATAGCGGTGTCCGTGCCGGAGCCAAAGCGGCTGATGCCGACTTTCTTGCCTTTGAGCTGATTCCAGGCAGTGATTCCTTTCGCGGTTACGACGCTGTAGGGCAGGGTGTTGACGGCCGCTGCGACGATGATGGTGTCCGCGCCTTGGGTGCGTGAAGCAATCGTCGTCGGCCCTGAGTTGATCGCGAAGCGGATCTCGCCGGTGCGCCCGACTTGCGCCAAGGTTGAACCGGATTCGAAAAGCACCACCTGCGCATTGAGTCCATACTTTCGCCAAAGCCCCACGTCGTGAGTGAGATAGGCATAAATCAAGTTGACCGCGGGCCCGGCGACGCCGATCATGACCGGTTTTTCGGCAAATGCCGTATTAGCGTAGCCTAGGGCGAGGGCCAGCAGTCCCGTCCGTTGAAGTCTTAACCAATTAACTTTGATCACTTATTCTCCCACTACAAAGGTCGTGAGCGGCACTTTCCACCGTGCTCATATAAGATGATCGATCGAGCGGATGAGTTGCACGGTCGTAAGTTCCCACTTAATCGCATCATTATAGTGGAAACTTGCGTGCTCTTAAAGATGCGTTGGCGGGTTTTGCGAATCGATTCGATGCCGAGTCGTATTTTTGCGCGAGGCGCGAACGGCAGTAGGGAATCTTAGCCAATTGAGACCATTTTCATGCCGATCGAATTACCGCAATAACGGTTTGCCAGCCATCTTGCAAATCTGCGCTCGCCATAGTTAATTGAAAGCCTCGCGAAATTAGCAAGTAGGAGCATTTCATGGCTGAGAATCTAAAACCTCGAAGCGGCGTGATCACCGACGGGCCAGACCGGGCGCCGACCCGGGCGATGCTCAAGGCGGCGGGTTTTTCCGACGATGATTTACGTAAGCCCATCGTCGGCGTGGCAAACACCTGGATCGAGATCGGTCCGTGCAATTACCATTTGCGGCGATTAGCGGCAAAGGTAAAAGAGGGCATTCGCGCCGCCGGCGGCACGCCGATGGAGTTCAACACGGTGTCGATTTCAGACGGCATCAGCATGGGCGTCGAAGGCATGAAGTGCTCGCTAATCAGCCGCGAGGTGATCGCCGATTCGATTGAACTCGTCGCGCGCGGCAATCATTTCGATGCGCTGGTTTGCTTGTCGGGCTGCGACAAGACCAATCCCGGTGTGGTGATGGCGCTGGCTCGCCTCGACATTCCCGGCTTGGCGCTTTACGGCGGTTCTATCGCGCCGGGCCATCTGGGCGAAAAAGATTTGACCATTCAAGATGTTTTCGAAGCGGTGGGCGCCTACGCCAGCAAACGCATCGACGCCAATCAGTTTATGGCCGTGGAAAACGCTGCTTGCCCCGGCGCCGGCGCCTGCGGCGGACAGTTTACCGCCAACACCATGTCGACGGTGATGGAGTTTCTCGGCATCTCGCCGATGGGCAGTAACGGCATTCCCGCGACGGTTGCCGAGAAAGACGAAGCGGCATTCAACGCCGGCAAGCTGGTGATGGATTTGCTAAAACGCGATTTGCGACCTTCGCAAATCTTGACGCGGAAGTCGATAGAAAACGCGATCGCTTCAGTTGCCGCCACCGGCGGTTCGACCAATGCGGTGCTGCATCTGCTCGCCATTGCGAGCGAAGCGGGCGTAGAATTGACGATCGACGATTTCGATAAGATCAGCGAGCGCACGCCGTTGATCGCCGACTTGAAGCCGGGCGGACGATTCGTCGCTAGTGATCTTTATCATGCCGGCGGCATTCAACTGGTGGCGAAACGGCTGATCGATGCCGGGCTGATTCACGGCGACACGATTACGGTGACTGGCAAGACCATCGCTGAAGCGGCTGAGATGACCAAAGAGACGGCGGGGCAAGAAGTGGTGCGGCCGATGGCGAATCCGCTCAAACAAACCGGCGGCCTGGTCATTCTCAAGGGCAATCTCGCGCCGGAAGGCTGCGTGGTCAAGGTCGCCGGCCATGAGCGGATGGTTCATCGCGGACCGGCGCGGGTATTCGACCGCGAGGAAGATGCTTTTGCCGCCGTGCAAGCGGGCAAGATCAAAGACAACGATGTCGTGGTGATTCGTTACGAAGGTCCGAAAGGCGGGCCGGGCATGCGCGAAATGCTTGGCGTGACCGCGGCGCTGGTCGGCGCGGGCTTGGGCGATTCCGTCGCGCTTATCACGGACGGCCGTTTTTCCGGCGCGACGCACGGTTTAATGGCGGGTCACGTTGCGCCGGAAGCGGCGCATGGAGGGCCGATCGCCGCCGTGCGCGACGGCGATTCCATCTTGTTCGACATCAAGGCGCGCTGCCTGGACTTGGAGATTTCTGAGCAAGAATTAAAATCTCGCTTGCGCAGCTGGACGGCGCCCGCGCCGCGCTACAAAACCGGTGTGATGGCGAAGTATGCGAAATTGGTTTCATCGGCGTCGCAAGGGGCGGTGACGCGCTAACTGAAGTGAATAAAATGGAACCAAAGACTTGTTTCCTGATGAGCTCTCCAATGACTAAATTTGCCGGACTGACGATGCTACTTTTCGCTGTGGCCGGCTGCGCTCTTCAAGAGCGAAAGCCGGCTTACGACGGCTGGAGCTTGTTGGCGACCATGCCAGCAGCCAATTCAGAAATTGCTGTGGCTGAGCTTAGTGGCAAGATTTATGTGATCGGCGGTTACCCCTGGGATCGGAAAACCGTAGCTACCGTGCAGATGTACGATTCAACGACCGATCGCTGGCAAATCATCGCGCCGTTGCCCGTGCCGCTCAACCATGTGATGGCGGGCAGCGCCAACGGCAAAGTCTACGCTATTGGCGGGCAGACGAGTGAAAACAGCGACCCCGACAAAGCCGGCTTCGTCAACACAGTTTATGAATACGATCCGGCGAGCAACCGGTGGACGCCG
>Ga0137426_1000278_pt1 | contig 10858 bp, 32 predicted proteins | sample EasRivERMZT660_2_FD_102308 | JGI IMG/M metagenome (GOLD analysis project Ga0137426, IMG submission 102308) | Soil microbial communities from meander-bound floodplain in the East River, Colorado, USA - East River MetaG ERMZT660_2 | ecosystem: Environmental > Terrestrial > Soil > Floodplain ...
GGGTGGAGATAGAGGCGATACTCATCAATAAGACCAAGGTCGGTCAGGCTTCGTGCCAAGTCTGGCCCGCCAACTTTAGGCTGGGCCGCTTTGCAGACGGTCCAGCGAGGCTTAAAACGCGTCGACTATCAGCCATATCAGTGATCCTAAGACTAGAGTAACTCCGGCCGACCACAGACATCCGCGACCTGCTCCGAGTCCATCTGCGTCGCCGTCATAGTGAGATCTTATCTCTTCCTCAGTATCGCGGCGGCGCGAATCCCGTCCAGTGCGTCCCGAATTCGGCTCGACCAATTGATGATCCCGTTGTAGTCTAACCATCTAGCAAAGATCTCCTGCGGCGAGAGTGTACTGCACTCATCTTCTACGCTGGTTCCGAAATCGTCCATAGTCGAATCTTTAAGGTCAGTACGTATGAATCCCGGAAGTTTAGCGAAGTCGACCTGCATCTGATCATACTTCGGCCGCAGCCAATCCACGACGTGATCGACCACTCGGTCAAACTCACCGTCCGGCACGCGGTCGCCGAGTAGCGACTTCAGGTCATCCGCCACGCGCGAGCGCAACGCGTCCCTATCTTCTAGCTGTATCATGACGTATCCTAACGTGCGAGGACTGTCGGAGACTAGGGCCGAAACGTGTAGTGGAGTAGAGTACCGACTGGATGCGGAGCCTGACTTTCAATCGTCTCGCAGAACCACTTCACGACTGCATATTCACAGAAGTCTTCAGTCTTCGCCGAGACGTAGTGTCCGTCCAATACAGAGACGATCTCACTGAGATAGATGATTCTCTTATAGGCGGCCTCACGAGCGTCTTCCGCGTCGCCCTTTATCACTAGATGGATCATTGCGGCGGAGCCTCCCAGCTCTCTCGAATCATTTCGACGAAGTCCTGCGCTGTGACTCGCCACATGAGCTTCTGTGATTCACGAACCTGACTGATGTCGCCGCCGTCCTTCACTAGGAAGAATCCCGCTATCACGACGGGCTTCGCGGCGTGATCATTGATCGGATAGAGGGTTATATTCCGGCGGAAGGTGTACGGCATCTCACCTGTCGGCTTGAAGACCGTCGCTCGATCTGGTATCTTCTCGGCAGGTAGCCTGACGAACAGATAGTCCTCAGGACAGATGTCGTCGTTCTTGAGCTTCACTTCTGCCTCGTGCGAATTATCTTCATCTGGTGAGCGTCGTACGGCTTCTCCTCACCGTCCTCGTCCTCCGGAGGGAAGAGCTGGTTCCACTCCTCCCCGGTAATTCCGGTCTTTATGAACTCACGAGCGTCCGCGCTCAGATCAGGAAATGCGTCCTGCAGAAGAGTTCCTGCGGCGTACCTATCCAACTGAGCCTGAGTGACCGGGAGGTCTAGCGTGCGCGTGATTCCGGAGTGCATGGACTTACGAGTGATTAGCATCGGTGTCTCCCAGATGAATGCGAATTAACTCGTATCCGGTGTGTCTTCGGCAGAGCTTCTTTCCCTCGAGCGCGTAGTGAGCGAGCATCTCGCACTGATAGTCCCGCTTGACATGATCTCGCCAGTTCTTCGTGAAGTCCGACACTTCGGCCTCGCATCTAGCACGAGACGACGGTCGGGCGCGTATCAGAGCGATCGTCACCATATCTCGTATCGCCAGAGATAGACGATGTTCGTTGCTATCACGGCGCACAGATAGAAGAGAACGCCGTAGACTATGAAGCACCTCTTGTGAGACCAGGGCTCGGGCGGTGGTCCGACTCGCTTATGTCCGCCGCCGTGGCTCATTTCTCCAACTCCGCTATCATGGTCTCACCCTCTTCGCGAGACTCGACCGCGCACATGAAGCCGTGGCCGACGACGTAGAGACCGTCCGACTTGCGGATGACTCGGTACTCTCCGTCGGTATCTATGGATATTCCGTCCGTGAAGCGTATCGTGCTCATCTGCGCTCGTCCTCCAGAATGATGGGATTCAGCGATGCTGCGACTCGCAGACGACAGACGCCGTCTACGTTGACCCAGAGCTTTCCGTCCTTCCCAATCTGGATCTGGACGTGCTCCGGGCCGTGGATGTCTATCATCTTCGGATCACCAGTGATCGACTCTCTGGTGCTGATCATAGCTCGCACACCGCAACGATGCGGAAGTGTAGACCGTCCGTCAGTTCGACGGACAGACCGTCGCCGTCTCGCTCGATATCTACGAGCCTCGGCATCACACGATCGTTGTCGTTCTGCTCGTCGCCCGCGTGCAAGATACTCGCGTAGATGAGCTCTTTTATCCTGTCGATGTTATCCACGGGCCACCTTCTTCGTTGAGAAGTAGCAGTGATTCTCAGGTCCGCGGATGCGACCCTCGCGCACGAGATGCGACATGAGTTGCTGATACGCACCGAGCGACAGACCTGTAGTCATCAGCGCGGCGTAGATGTGGCCGCTCGGTACTCCGAACGGCGACGTACTCTCGTCGATCACCTCGACGACGACGTCCTTTATCTTCGAAAGAACGCCCGAAACACTCGCATCAGTCATGAAGGCCTCCTAGACCAGCTTATATCAGAGTATAGCGGCGGAGGACTGTCGGAGGCAAGCCTCAAATTATTCTACGACGACCTGCTGCTTCGCCTTCGGGTCGTAGGCGAACTGAGCTCCGTCGGGAGACATCACTCTCAGCTGCTGATGTCCGTCCTCGTTCACACTGACGAGCTCCATCTCTGCGACCTCGCCGCCCTTTATTCGCCAGAACTTGTTGCCGTCGGTCAGTGCTATGTCCATTCTCTGTGAGAGACGAAGGAGGAACTTATGAATCTCTCCGTACTTCCAGGCTCCGGGAAATCTCGGATCCACCCAGGCGTTGAAGAAGTTCGACAGAGGAGACGGAGCGATCACGACGTGACACTGATCCGGCCTCAGATGCCTCGGCATCGTCTTACTCATGTCCTGCGAGTGTAGCCAGATGCACTCGAAGATGACGCACGGCTCTGGTCTCGTCGCGTGAATGGAGCACGATCCACACTCGTGAGGACACTTCTCGTACTTCGGCTTCTCGAAGTCAGCGGTCCTCACACCGAGGACGGTGCAGCAGAGAGTACAGTCTCCGCATCCCTTGGTCTTCATCTCGGGTCCACGTAGTAGATACGTGATCTCGGATATGGTCCTGGAATCCACGCAGAGTAGATCTTACCATGTGACTCGAGTCTGAAGAGTATGATATACAGAGTTCCGCTCAACCATCCTGTCTCCGTAAGAAGACGACCGCTAGTCATCTCTCCGTGCGTTCGCAGAATGTCGATCACTCGCTTCTCTTTTCTAGAGGGGAATAGAATCATCAAACAGTCCCTCCTCGGCTAACGGCTCCCACGTGACCTCATCCGGAGGATAGAAGCGAACCTTCATGCGACCGTGTCCGGCAGCTCGCCAAGTCTGGTGCATGATCATATGTCTGCACTGACCTCGTCCTGATTGGAAACACTGACAGGACGATCGTGTGACCACGTAGGAGGAATCCTCCTTCGGTTCGTCATTCACGAACTTCGTCATGCGGACGGTGTCCGGCGCTCGCTGCGGTTGGAGGACGTAGTACTCGTCCTTCTTAATCTTCGGCACTGGCTTCCCCTACGTGAGTTTCTTGATCTCGTTCAGGAGCTGAGTCGTGTTGCTGGGAGCGACTTTACAGAGCTGTCGCAGTCTCTCACCCTCAGTTCCGGCGAGCATCAGCGCGATGTCTTCGTCGCTCCTCGCTAGCATCCATCTGTCAATGATCAGGAGATTACTCGGATCATACCTCTCCAGTAGATTTCTCACACTCGTGCTTCCGTAACCGAGTCCATGAATTGCCGCCACTCGCTCGATTCCATCATACTTCATCGCACGCGCTCCGTCGCCTGCGCGAACTCGACAGTCTCCGTCGAGTATCCCTGCATCCAGGCCTCGCGCAGATCCATCATCTTATACGGACACCTGCCGATTCTCTGCGTGACTATGTCTGCGAGACAGTCCTCGCGTCCTCGAACGAGAGCTTCCGCGAGAGGGAACGACGTTCCGTGTCTCTGGAGCGCGACGTCGAAGTTGACCTCAGGCCTCTTCATTGTTCACCTCGAGTGTATGAACTCCCCCACTCGACCGACACCAGCCTAACACTGGAAGAACTGTCGATGACAAGGGGCCTTCCCTAAGACGACGGCCCACCTTTCGGTGAGCCGGACGCCTCTTCACTTGCGCTTCCATCGCCTCAGCCTACCTCGGCCGTCGCGATAGTACGGAAAACAGATCCATATCATGACAGTTGTATGAATCCTCTCTCGCTGTCCCACTTGACGTCGGCCATCGTCACACCGGCGGCTATCGCCTCAGACACCGTCATACCCTCCCGATACTTCGCGAACCTGTCGTAGCTCGCCGATCCCGGCTTCTTGGGATTGCTGACGATGGACGATATCACGCGATGATCGGCGGGCCTAGCGCGAGGCGCTCGGCCGTTGAAGGTCGTGCTCGCGTGTCGTATCTTCGGCTGCGGACGAGTGAACGGCTTACCTATCAGATGTTCCATCGCACTGACGCCGTGCGGGGAGGTCTCGCGAAACATGGGACGGAGGAGCCCCGCGTGGTCTATCTTCCGCGCGGCTAGGAGGTCCACGAGAAGCTCCGCAGTGGGCTCCTCCGTCTTGGGGAAGTCCGGATACTTGACCGTGAGGTCACGATGTACGACCCGGACTTGTTCGGAAGATAAGGAGCGAACTCGCTCCTTATGCTCTGGTCTCATGGTCATGGCTCGATCCTCTGTAGGAGGTAGCGACCCACGAACGGCGTGCTGGGATTCATTCCGTCTGCCGTCATTGCGAGCCAGTCGAGGCCGACGGCACACCAGAAGAATGGAAGAGACGAGGCTTGGTTGAAGTCTGTCACGATGGCTTTCGCCATCGTATGTGTCTGGCGCTGAGCGACGATGGTACGCTTGTCTCGCTCGATGCGGACGACGTTGTACCGAAGGTCATTCTGCACCGTACTGAACGGTGTTGCGATGTTCATAGATAGTCCTCCTAGGATGTATTACAGTGTAGCTTGGATGGATACCGAGGCGCAAGGCTCTTGTTATCCGAACACCATGAATCCGTGTCTTGTCGGAAGCAGCGGATCTAGATCGTGCTTCTGGGTCAGAGCGAAGATCGCCGTGGCTCTTCCCTCCGCGCTGTAGACTATCAGGTGATGATAGTCGGTGAGTCCGAGGCGAGCCAGAGCCGCCCTGAGGTTATCGGCCGTGACGTACGACCTCTGATCTGTGAGATGGCGCTCCATCAGTAGCCTCCTCTCTCGTCTCTGTCGGCGCACGAGTCGCACTGATATCCCTGAGCGACGTCTGCGGGCGTGAGAGCATTCTTCCTTCCGCAGGTCGGACACTTCTTGTTTCGCGGATTGGACTTGGAGACGCGACGCAGCGCGGAGTTTCCGCCGGGATCAGCGAACATCTCCACGCGATCATCCCACTCCTCGTGAGTGAACTCTTCTCTGTATCTTCTTGGCATGATTGCCTCCTAGCAAGGTGCGAAGCGCACCGATGAGGAGAGTGGCGAGCTCTCCTCTCCGGCAGGCTCAACCGTCGTCTCTTCCGAAGCCCTCGGGCGCGTCGGGGAACTCCATCCACTTGACGATGCGGACTCGCTTGGGTCCCTCGCAGTAGACGTCGTTACACCAATTCCACCCGACCATCTGCCACTCTCCTGGCTCACCGTCGAGATTCTCGCAGTTGTTGAATCCCATCGTGCGCCAGTAGCGAACGACGTCATCCGTCGCTCCCTCGTCGCAGCCCTGATCTCCGTCATCCTCGTAGCACACTATCAGTAGGAGCATACGACCGTCGCGCATCTCCTTAGGCGGTTCTCCGTCAGTCCATACAGCGACCGACGCTCCGTATATACCAAGATCCATCACTTTCCTCCTCCTAGATACTTGTCGAATCGCCATACGTCGGCGCCGTTAGAATCATAACAGACGGCGTACAGGAATCTTAGTTGCTGAGTCGCTGAGTATCTCTCAGTGAGAAGTCTCAGTCCCTGCTGCGGAGTGGGACATCCTACTTCACTGACCAGACGTCCCATCTCTGCGTATAGCCTCACCGTGTACATCTCAGCCTCCTGCGTCGTACATGAGGAGAGCGGCTGCGATCTCTAACTCTACTCTGTAGAGCAGGTGAGCCCGCATCACTCCCTTGCGGGTATCGTCATCAGCACAAGCGAACCCGAGCATCTCCTCGTCGCTGAGTGTACTGAGACCGAGCTCGGCCCTGCGAGTAATCTCGGTGAATGCGTCCGGCAAGTCGTAGGCGGGGAGGCTCGGCAGACTGCTCTTCTCTCGCTGCTCGCTGAGCACCTGATGGAGACGAGGATGGTCTGCGGTCGTTATCTTCATCGCGCCGTACTCCTGTCATACTCGCGGCGGGCCTTATCGGCTGCTCTGCGCTCCTTCAGTTGATCCTCTCGCGTGAGGCCGAGCTTCTTGAGGGAGCCTCCGTTCGCTGCGTGCATATCCCATCGTGCGGCGGTCTCGTCGCCGAAGGCGCGCATCTCGGCCAGAGCTTCTTCGTCACTCTGGCGGAAGCGACCGTCGTTGTAGTGGCGATTCACGAGGGCTGCGGCGCGACCGAGAGGCCGATCGAGCTTGTGCTCGCGCGCGAGGTTAAAGAGCCGCTGAAACAGGGGCGACATCTTCAGGTCTTTGGCTCTCAGCATGGTACGAACTCTGGCGCTGAGGCGTCGAACTCGTCCGCATCGTCGATCAGCTTAATGCTGACGATCCAGTTGTAGAGTCCTGCATCGTGTATCGTCTCGTAGGTCGTTCCACACTCATCGTCGTACATCTCAGTTCTCCTAGTCATCCTAACTCTTAAGTGTACCAGGGTAGGACGTTCGGGCGCAAGGGTCTTGCGACAAAATAGAAGCGCCGCAGGACTCTTGCCCTGCGGCGCTAGCTGGGGAATCGTACCCCTTACAGGACCCTCTATCCGGTCCTAGCTCAGGCTGATGAACTCGTGGCGCACGTCCCAGAGCAGGTCAGCAGCCGCCAGACGAGCGGGCTGGCCGATCGCCTTCACTGCCTCGGCGTAGGCCGCCGTCGTCATTCCGTCCTTGTAGAGGGCGAAGCGAGCGGCGCTGGCCGAGGTCGGCTTCTTGGGGTTCTTCGTCGTCAAGAGTTTGATCGTACGAACGGGCTTCGGCGCGATGACAGCCGCCGGGAGGGATTTTGCAGTGGTGGATTTCGTGGCGGTATCTTTGGCAGACATGGTCTTCTCTCCTATCTGTGGCTCGGCGGTATGCCCAACTCACGGATAGAGTATACGCCGGGCAGACGGAGGAACGCAAGGGTAATGTCCATCGTTCCTCGTTACAAGGGCGCAACCTTCCGGAAAGGTACTATCCGTCGCTCTACGCGTATGAATCTGTGCTTCTTGTCGTAGTGAAGATCGGAAGCGGCCTGCGCTCGCGGATATCCTAATCTCACCACTGCGTCGGCGTACTCTCTCGTCGTCATTCCGCTTCTGTAGAGAGCGAATCGTTCGTAGGCGTCAGTTCCTGATCTCTTCGGATTACCCGAGACTCTTACTCTGATCTTGCCGATTATCATACCACAGCGTACCAGTGAGCGAAGTGGTGAGGCAACTGAGGACTTTCCGACCGAGCTATTGCCGATATTGGCGATGTATTGGTCGTTTAGGGTAAAAGTAATAGGGTCATGTGCCTCTAGCTGTTGGATTAAAGAGGAAAAACTATTGGATATTGCGGCCCTATACGTGCGCGCGGGCGCGAAGGGCTGTAGGTTCCACAGCGCGCAGGTTTGCCAATAGGCCAATGCTTCCAATAAAGAGCCTCTACGGTGAAGGTTATTTGCTATTAGATTTGTATTGAACTATTAGCGATGAGTGGGAGCACGACTCAAGGTGATGCAGGAGCGGGAGCGCCGATCGTTATGGGTGGAGGTCGCGTGCGTTAGTGTGCGATGGTACTGATCCCTTCGTGCATAGGTTCAATAAGATCCCTACGATCATGCTGATCCTGTCAACGTGCATAGGTTCACAGGCCTCCGCCTATTGTCAACGATAATCGTCATGTGCTAACGGTGGAACGGCTGAGTGATCGAGGGGCGATCAGCGGGTGATTCCAGATATGAATCAGGCAGAGGAGGCTCTGCGTCTTGCGACGATAATCGAGCAGGCGGACGGACGGAGACGGATAGGACAGAATCTGGGATTCGCACTCATAAACTACGGACGTCTGTACGTACGAGATAAGTGGACTCTCTTCGCGATCGCACGAGAGCTGGACTGCGAGGTCGGCGACCTACTTCCTCGTGACGACGAGAGGCGAGAGAAGCGACTGAAGTGGAGCGAGCTGACGAGAGCGAGCGAAGACATCCTCGCCAAGGTTCGCGCCCTCCCCGCTCCGCTCCGGTCTGTGGCCGAAGCGCGAGCGAAGGGAGACGGATGGAGAAGGATCGCTCGTCGCTGGCCTGATCGCGTACTCTGGTCAATGCAGGAAGATTTCGCTAGATCTCTAGAATCTCTCTTAAGAGATTGTGGAGATTCGATCTCATTCCTTACGTCGAACGAAAACATTATTGTTGTCAAGCCCTTAGAACGAGCGTAGTGTGAATGCACGCTGAAGAATTCTTCTTCGGCGAACTTCCCTGAAGCATCCCCCACCATCAACTGAAGGACCGGATCGTAACGATCTGGTCGATCCCTGAGATCTTAACGATCGTGCGGATCTGGTCCTTCTTTTCGCGACGTGGGTGAGAGATTCAGCACTAGCGTCCAGATTCGCCGTGCGATCCCGGTCTGCGCGGAGGGAATCTACTCAGGCTCAGGAAGGCTCAGCACCTAGCGGACACTGATTCTGGTCCAACAGAAGGTGATTGCGGAGAGGCGATAGCCTTCACTCATTTTCTGCCGTATGTAGGCGAACATTTCGTCACGCTTCGGCTTGTGCCGACGATAGTGACGTCCTTCCATCGTGTGAACTTCGTAGATCGTCACAGGATCCTCCACACGGTGAGGGCGAACCACGAGCGGATGACGGCCACGCGGCGGTCGCTGAAGTAGGTCTGGCGGACGTAGCAGTTACGACCGAGGGTGAAGCGGATCAGCCATACGGGCTGGAGCGGGACGCGAGGGTCGCCGATCTGGTAGTCGAGGGTCATCTGGTCCTCCTAGAACCGAGCTCCTGCGGTAGTGCAGGGGAAGGAGGAGGGCCGAAGCCCTCCTCTAACCGCCGTACTACTCGGCCTTCGCCTTGGGCGCTGCGCCCACCTGAGCGGAGGTAGCGTGCAGGCTGATGAAGCCGTGGCGTACATCCCAGAGCAGGTCGGCTGCGGCGAGGCGCTTGGGCTGACCCGCCTTGGTGACCGCCTCCTGGTAGGCCGAGGTGGACATGCCGTGAACGTACAGACCGAAGCGGGCGGCGCTGGCGGAACCGGGCTTCTTGGGGTTAGCGACGACCAGGAGCTGGACGTACTGAACCCGGATGGGCGCGCCGACGGGCTTGGCGGACGCGGGCTTGGCAGACGCGGTATTGGCAGACATGAACTTGGTCCTTTCGGTTTGTGGCCTGGGCGGTTTGCCCTGCCGACACAGACACCCTAGCAGGGCCGATGGGGCGGCGCTAGTAACGTCCCCGTTACTTTGGTTACAAGTCTGTAATGTTGCGGTAATGTATGTCCGCCCTACCACGTCCCTACCTAGCGCGCCCATGTCCCTTCCAGACGCGCACAGGGCCTCGTACACAGGGTTGGATAGGCTTTGTGATGGTAGGGTAGCCTATATCCTTAGACGCTGCCTGCGGCCTTCCTAGCGCCGCTAGGCGCATCGCGCAACAATATGTCCTAAATCTCCAGCGGGGTCAGGCCGCTACTAGAAGTCACTACTCGAAATACCGAAACACCCACCATCTTTTCTACACCGACGACGGTGTACTTTAGACCCTGCCCGAGAAAATAACGACGAAATCTCCCTAAGGGAGGAATCCGAGAGGATAATCCTCCCTTATCGTAGCCGATAAGGTCAGATTAGATGGGAAAGTTCGTAAAAGGAGCGCCGAGACCCGAGAACTCGGGAAGAAAGCGCGGACAACCTCACGCACAGACAGAAGAGGTCCGGAAACTCGCGAAGAAGCACGGTCCCGAGGCCATCGAGCGTCTTGCAGAGATCATGAAGAGTCGAGAGAGTAACGACAAGGACGTGATCGCAGCCGCCGAGGTTATCCTCGACAGAGCATACGGTCGCGCCTCCCCACTCCCTCTCGGTGACGCGAACGCGACTGTCGGCGGCGTGAAGGTGATAATCATGGGCGACTACGCGAAGCTGTAGACGACCCTCCCCGGTCGCGGGATGAGTGGATCAAGAACGGAGATCTAGATGAATGACGAACGCATGAGTCTCGGAGCACGGTGTGACGCGACTGTGGAGCGGGGAGGGCCCTCGCTCGAGGAGATGTTCCTTCACGGAACGTATCACGTCTCGTGCGTCGGACCCGACGGCGAGCTGAAGTGGGAGGACGACGCACCGAATCTCGTCACCACGCAGGGGAAGAACTCTGTTCTCGGGGTCGCGCTCCACGCAGACACGCAGATCACGACGTGGTACTTCGGTCTCGTATCGAGCGTCTCCTTCTCCGCATATGCGGCGGGCGACACGGCGGCGCAGATCAACGGCTCCAACGGCTGGAAGGAGGCCGGTCCGACCAACGCTCCGAACTACTCGCAGGGAACTCGTCCTGCGGCGACGTTCGCGGCGGCGGGCTCAGGATCCATCGCGACGAGCGCGGCGAGCGTCTTCTCCATCACGGCGACGGGGACGGTCAAGGGCTGCTTCGCGATCTCGAACAGTACGAAGGAC
>Ga0137426_1000294_pt1 | contig 10585 bp, 10 predicted proteins | sample EasRivERMZT660_2_FD_102308 | JGI IMG/M metagenome (GOLD analysis project Ga0137426, IMG submission 102308) | Soil microbial communities from meander-bound floodplain in the East River, Colorado, USA - East River MetaG ERMZT660_2 | ecosystem: Environmental > Terrestrial > Soil > Floodplain ...
AGGAATACCGCCCCCTCCCGCTGCCGCCAGCTGACTCTCACGGCCGGCCCGGCTCACGAACTCAGGGCCACGCTCACCGACCCGGATCAACTCCGGCCCCCGCAGGCCGGACCAACCACCCGTCGCGTGGTTCAGCGGGCCATATGGGCCCTTGCCCAACGAACCGCCGAACGTCTTGGAGGCGGCCGTAGCCAACCCAAGCCGCTCCAGGATCGAACGCAGACCATCCGCGACGAATTGGATCTGGTTTAGCGCCCCATCCACGAACTTCTGGACGATGTTCGAAAGGATGCCGAACGCATCACGGAACGGCTTGGGGAACACCTTCCCCAGCCCTTCCAGGAATTTCATGATGTTGTCGATGATGCTGCTCACGAACTTGAAGATCGCATCAACGATCTGCGGGTTCGCCACAAGGAACAGGATCGCGGCTGCAATGGCAGCGGCGAGCAAGGCCGGAAGCAACGCCATACCAGCCGGGATCGCGGCCGCAAACGCAGCCCCGACGACGGCTCCCTGCGCCTGGACGGCAGCGATGATCGGAGCGACGAACGCAGACCCGGCCACCAGTGCGACCACCTTGCCCCCCATGCTCAGGACGAACGTAGCGGCAGCACTGGCGCCGATCGCAGCGAACCCAGCGATGAAATCCGCAAAGGCTGTCAGCGGGTTTTGCCCCCGGGCCAGATCGGCAGCAAGGTTGCCAACGCCCTGCGTGAACTCCGTTCGGATCGCCCGCCCCAGACCACGAGCGAAGATCTTGAAATCCTCGAACCTCCGTTTGGCAACATCAAACGCCTCACCGGCCCTCTTGCCAACCTCAGCAGCAGCATCCCGGACCTTATTCAGCTCATTCGTCGCAAGGTTCTTGGCGCTCAGGATCAGGGACAGCTCAGCCTTGGCGATCACCGGTCACCACCATGAAACCGCAGGCATCCAGGAAGTCGTCTACCGGCCAGCGCCGAACGGCCGCCGGCGTCGTGCCGTAACGCGCCGCGACCATATGAACGCGGACCCGGAACGGTAATCGTGTCGGCTCGCCGATGCTGTAACGATGCAGGGCGAGCCTCAGCGAGAAGGGAGTTTGCCAATCTCATTGAAGATCCTCTCCGCGACCTCCAGCAAGCCGCCGTAGGGATCGACCTCGCCCATGGACGCGGCGATCTCATCTTTCGCGTTCGGGAAGTTGTGATCAACGATGATCGCGTCCAGGGCATCGATGATCCTGGCAACGTGACCGCCTTCCAGATCCGCGAGCAGGGAAGCCGGGAAATCTGCCCGGGCCGTGGCCTCCCAGCCCGTGAAGTCGCCGTCTTCGACCGTGACCGTGACCAGACGGACGGTCGGCCGCTTGGCCGGCCGCCGCTTGATCTGGCGTACCGCGCTCACGGAAGAGCTGCGAGGCTGTTGACGGTAACGGGGATGATCCCGTTCGTACCGTCGTCCGTGCCGTGAGCCTTCACCTTCCAGATGTTCACACCGTCGTCCTCTTCCGCGATGATCTCCGGCACTTCATAGAGCACCGGAGTGTCGATCTGCGAACTGTAGGCGGTTCCGCCTAGGGCCGGGCCAGTCGCCTTCAGCCGAATGCAGTCCAGCGTATCCGCCACGGACTTGTCGTAAAACTGCGTCACAGCTTGCGTGGTCCCCTCCACAATCAAGTCCAGCGTCCACGAAATATCCGTCTCGACATGCTGGGAGCCATACAGGTTGCCGTCCATATAGTGACGCCAAAGCAGGCCCGTGAATACTTCCAGCTCCCAGCCGAGCAGGAAGTTCGGCACGACACTCGCACCGGTAAGGCCCGCGATCGTGGTCGCGAACTTGATCGTCCACAGATCGCTAGGGATCTTCACGCCCGCATTGATCGCGGGCGTAGCCTTCGCGACCTTCACGGCCCGCTGGCCGAACATGTCCATTTCCAGCTGCGTGACATCGTTCAGGCCGGCCGAGATCTTGAACCGATTGCACATCGCGTACTGGACGCGCCAGTTTTGGATCTCATCGCCCACGTCGATACTGAACGCCTTCGGGCTATTCGCCGCCGTGGCCGATGGCGTCTGTGTCCACGTCTTATCCGCCGCGCCACCGACGCCCGTAGCCGCTCCATTCAGGAAGCTGAACGGAAAGCTCAGATCATCGAACGCCACCCCGGTCGGCGTTCGGATCGCGAGCGTCACGTCCTCGGACTGACGAGTGACGCGCCGGGTCCGGAAGCGCCGGCCCGTGTTCTCAGCCGTATGAAAGTTCTGACTGTGGTCCGGCTTCAGGACACCCGTGCCGCCCGCGTACAACTGGCGTGTCGGGGCGACCGGCGTGCCGGGCGTCGTTTCCTTGCCGTAGTTCAGGTATGTGAAAACCTGGGTTCCGGGTGGCATTCAGACGCCTCCTATCGCGCGCTTCAGCTCAGCAACCAAGGCGCGGGCGGCGCCGTTCAGGACATTGTTGACGCCAGACACTGAGTCCCGGACGCCCTTGCGGAAGTACGGATCTCCACCGAACCCGGGATGCTCCACAGCCTGCGCAAAGCCAAGGATTTCTGGCCCTCCCCTGCGGATCGGCATCGAATTTCCCTTGATCGCGTGTGGCTTGACGCCACCTGCGACCAGGTGGGCGACCGATCCGCCCGATTTCACCAACGCAGTGTGATCAAACCCCGCACCAGCTCGTGACGTGTGGATCTTGGCAATCAGCTTGCCCGTGTTCCGATGCCGAGCAGCGCGCCGCTTCACCTTCTCTTCAATCACGACCGCAGACGCATCCACGGCAGCTTCCATAATCAGGGCAGAGTCCACAGTCAGAAACGGACCGATCGCCAGGGCCGCCCGAGTGAACTCGGAGGCATCGAATTCGACCCCGCTGCCAGTGCTCATGAACTCGGCGCCCAGCCTTCATTCACCTTCACAACCGCCCGCAGCTCAATCGCAGAATAGTTGACGTTGGCGTATTCCAGAACACCGATCTTCCATGTCGCGATCCGGGCGAACGTGACGATCCCGCTCAGCTGCGTCGACAGCCGCAGCTGATCAACCAGCACTGTCAACCATTTCCGGAGCGCCACCATATCGCGCTCCAGATCCCCGATCTGGTTGTAGTAAAAACGGATCACGAACTCGTGCGTACTGTCGCGCTTGCTCGGAACGTAATCAAACACGCCCGAGTCCGGGAACACGAGCACGGCCGGCAACGGGACCATCTGACCCGGCAAGTTGCCCGTACTGGTTCGGATGTTGTCATAGCCCGCCGGCGGCGTGACAGCGCCCGGCGCGAACCGGGCCGCGAGCGCGACAGTGATCGCGTCGAAGTCAGGCATCACGCGATCCCGATATGACGGTAGTAGTTCAGGGTCCGCATGGACGCCCGGGTGAACTGCCACCACGGAACGCCAGTGTCGGACTCGGCGCCGAACACACCGGACGTGCCGTTCTTACGCATCTGGTAGGCAGCGACCACGCCATCGATCGCGACCGCCTGGATGTCAGGCGGCGTCGCGGCAAATCCGAAGTTACCGGTAACGGTGGCGCCATTCTCCACCGTCCGGAACACATAGGACGTGGCCCCCGACAGGCGAATTTCGGTGGGAGGCCAGCCCAACGGGAGATCGCCCGACGACGGCCGGAGCAAGATGTCAGCGGCAGCCAGTGTCGTGTAGCTGCCTCCGCTGTCCGGCTGGTGAGCCATCGCATTGATCCCGATGGACGTGACCGACCTGATCCCGCGCGGCACCCGGAGCACGTAGCCCGACATCGTATCCATCACGTAGGTCGCAGCGTTATCCGGCACGAACTTCCGCCCGGTGTAGTGCTGCATCCAATCGCTAACCTGTTCCACGATCTCCGTAAGCATCGTGTCATCGGCCGTATCGGTCACGCCCGCCGGAAACAGACGGACCTTGACCTGGGCGATCGTACAAAGCTGATCAGCCATCAGAAAATCACCGAAACGGGCCGGCCACGGGCCACACCAATTGGAGTCTGAAGGCGGGACGGCCCGACGCCACCCGTGCTGGCCACAGTCGGGGCCATGCCAGTCCAGGCAATGACCCACGGCGCCGGAGTCACGCTCTTGTGATTACTCGCCGTGACGACGGGCGTCAAGCCGCCCCACGCGATCGCGAAGGGGTTCGGCGTCACGCTCTTATGGTTCGATGCCGTGACCACCGGCGCGAACCCACCCCAGGCAATCGCAAAGGGGTTCGGCGTGACCACGACACCGGCGCCCGTCGTGACGGTCGGCGCAAACCCCGTCCACGCCAGGGCGAAGGCAACCGGCGTCACGGACTGATGGTTCGATGCCGTGACGGTCGGAGCGAACCCGGTGAACGCCAACGAGAACGCTGCCGGCGTGACGCTCTTGTTATCGCTCGCGGTGACGGTCGGCGCGAGCCCTGTCCAGACGATCGCGAAGATCCCCGGACTAACCGTGACGTTGCCGGCACCGACCGTGACCGTGGGCGCAAACCCGGTGAACACGATCCCGAACGCGCCCGGCGTCACCTGCGTATTGACGCCCTGAACGATCCACAAGGCCGAGCCAGTCTCGGCCGTGCTCAGCACGGCTTGCTGGCGCAGCGTGATCCCGGTGCCGCCCGTAGTGACGATCCGCAGACCGCTGTCCGCTGCACCGTCGTTGCCGGTCGTGGACGTGCGGTGCGTGCCCGGACTTTCGGTGTAGTTGCCGGCCCACGTGATACCGGACGCAGCATCGAGCCCCGTGGTCGCGCCGCGCGTGAACAGAACCGTATCGTTCCGGATGCCGATCAGGCCACGGACGAACGCACCATTGGGGATATCGGTCGTTGCGGACGCACTGATCGTCTGCGAGCTCGATGATGGCCACGCGGCCGTCCGGAGCACCGGCGTCGTCCAGACCTCATCCGCGCCCTTGCGGATCAGGTTGACGATGGCGCCCGCGAGCAGACTCGTCGTGGCGTCCCAATCGAGCACCGGGTTCGCGTCACCGGACTGCCAGTCTCGGTAGAACGCCTGGACCTTCATGGACCCCGTTCCATTGCCGGACGCCACGGAGCCATCCGCGAAAGCGGCACCGCAGCTCGTCCAGCCCGAGACAGTCAAAGTCCGGTTGAAGTCCTTCCAGGCCACGAGCAGGAGCATCCTGTCCCCGGCCTGCGGCGTAGCCGGGATCGTGACCGTAGCCAGGTCGGTCGTGATCTCCGTCCACCCGCTCGTGTTGACGGATGAGATAGCCACTAGGCGACCGTCCCGACCCCGGACGCATGGATGGCGACAGTCAGCGTGTTTCCGCTGGTGGCGGTCACGTCCGCCGGCGTGGCGTCCAGGAGGCAGTACGCGAACACCCGTCCGCCAACCTCATAGATGACCGCGAACCGAGCGACGATGCTGCCGCCAGCCGCCGTCCAGACAGGATCAGTGGCGATATCAAACGTCACGGTCGTGGTGCCCGCGACCGTGATATCGACAGCGATGCCGCCCGTCGTGTAGCCGTTGGCATTGGCATGCTCGTTGGTCACGCCGGCGTACGTCGTAGACGCGGCGCCGATATTGGACGTGCTCAGGAACAGGGCCATCTTGAATGTGTCGGCGTCCAAGAACACGCCAGTGACCAGATCGGTCCGGCCGGCGTTAGTGAGAGTCCAGGCTCCAGCTGCCATGTATTGATCCTCCGGTTCGGGTCGGGGCGGACGGCTGGGGGACCGCCCGCCCCGAGAGCCGGACTAGGCTGCGGTGACCTTCAGGCTACCGAGCCGTGTGCCCACCGCGAGGTAGGCCCACAGACCGACCCGCACGGCAGCCGGTCCGGTCACCTGATCGAACTGGAACCGGGCCGTCGAGCTTTCGAAGATCACGAAGTCAGACGGGCGACCGGTCACGACGACATTCACCGTGGACGCCCAGCTGAGCGACAGGTCCACCCCGTACAGGATGCCCCCACCCGGGTTCGCGGAACCCGTCGAATTCGTCTGGCCGATCGGCGCGAGCAGGTTGCGGCCCGTCGTGTCGGCCTGCGTGAGTGCCGTCGTGAACAGCGCCGGCGGAATGAACTGTGCCGCCGGCGGGGTGAACCGCGCACCCTGGTAGGCGACGATGTTCGCGACCAGTCCGGCGTACGGAGTGGCCAGCGTGATCGCCGCACCGGATGCCGTCGATCCGGCTTCCACGGCCGTCTTGATGACCGTCTCCGATGCCTGGGCGTAGGCCTCCAGCATGTCGGCGTAAATCATTTCCAGGGCTGACGGACTGGCGCCATCGAGCACCTGCCGGCTGACGACCGTCTCCGCGCCGTAGAGCAGCGGGTTCACGGTGGCGGCCGTGGTCGCGAAGTCACTCGCGGCCGGGTTCACTCCTTCGGCCGACTGAACGGCCACGGTCGTTGACGTGGTCACCTTCGGGAAGATCTTGGGCTGCGCATCCGTGATCGGAATGCGATTGTAGAACCCGCCCATCGGGCGGCCCTTCAGGATGCGCGTCGTGATCAGGCCCGGCAGGTAGTCGTTGGGATAGGCACCCGGGATCTCGGTCGACAGCACGTCGCCAGCACGCTCGATCTGAACGCTGACATCGGTCAAGTGGGCATAGTGACGACTGGTTCGCTCACGGGCCTCGCTGTCACCCTGCCACGCGTTGAACGTGTCACGCAGGAACATGCCGCCGGCATAGCGAGTATCGCCATAGACGGACTCGGCCCGAGTCATCCGGACCGATGACCGCTGAAGACTCTGTACCGTCGTGTCCTGCGACTCGGCGGCGGAACGCTCAGCGCTGGACACCGGGACCACGGCCCGGGACGCGGCATCGCGCTCAGTGGGCTCCGTGGGCGGCGTCGGCTCCGGCGTGGGCTCCGGCGACGTCGGGGCGGGGGTTTCGGGGTTCATTGCTTCCTCCATGTCACGGAGCGCGATGCGCGCCCCGTCATAGGCCGGGCTGACTGACCCGGCGATCGCGTGCAGCTTCGCTTCGCGATGAAGAACGGTCCCGTCCCGCATCCGCTTACTTTCCCGAGGCAGGCCTGCCTCGATGGAGATCCCGTTCAGGCCATCCCTGACATCGGCCAGGTAGGCATCGCCTTCGGGCGTGTCACGGATCACAGCCTTGAAGCGAACGCCATCCGGCGTATCTTCCAGGTGCCGGATCGTGCCGACCGGCGGCATCTTGTGAGCAGGGCGGAACGCCATCCGCGCGCCGTCCTGACGCCCCATCCAATGATCGACGGACGCCCTGAACGCAGCCGGGGCAAACGCTTCTTTGCCTAGCTCCGTGTCAGCCGACACAACGCCATAGGGGACCGCGATACCCTCGATCGTCCGGGGCTCACCCTGGACTTCCCGAACGGTCCCCAGGGCATCGGTCGTATGCCACGTCATGGCTATTTGCCGTCCTCGGTCTTGATGATGTGCGCGCCGTGAGGCGCAAGAAACTCGGGCGATCCACCCTTCTCGGGCTTCCAGCCAGACGGGCCCTCCGCGCCACCGATGCGCGGCAGATCCTCACGGTTCGCCCGATCGACCTCTTCGGCCACGAACGCGTCCCGATCGACCTCCAGCTGACGGGCGGCCTTCGTCATCTTCGGCGTCTCGTGATCGGGCGTGCCGAGCAGTTCACCCGACCGCTCCGTTCGCTTCTCACCGTCCACGCCGGACGTGTCGTGACCGCCGACATCCGTTCCCGGAATAGTCTGAACGGCCTGATCGTTACCCTTCGCCATTCTGGTTGCCTCCTACGGCTGCGACCGGCTCCGGTGCCGGCGGGTTCAACTCTTCCGGATCTTCGACGGGCGGCAGGCCCAGCCGGTCCCGGACCTCTTCGGGAAGCAGCCAGGCCTTGCCACCCGTGGCAAGTTGGTAGTACTGACCGAGCGTCGCCGTAGGTGGCGCCACGATCGGCCAGGGGTCCATATACATCCGCCGACCGCCCGGCAGCTTGCTTGAAATCGCATCCTGAATGGCGCCGGCGTAGTTCGATAACGTGAACCGCCAAAGGTCCATGTTGGCCGGCTCACTGGACTTATAGGTTTCGCTGTCACCAGCCGGCGCGTTCACCTTGTCGGTCGGAATACCGAACGCCCGGGCCACGTCCGCGACAAGCTCTTTCCGGGCGTCAACGGCACTCTGCGCGGTCGGATCGACCCCGTACTGACGGGCCTTCAAACCGTTCGTCAAGACGGGCCAGTGATCCGGTCCCTTGGAACGACGGTTCCCCCAGTCCTCCGAAAGCCTCATGGCCTGCGTCTCGGGGATATTGGCATCCGTCTCCAGGGCGCGATCCATCGGGCCGCCGGCCTGCCAGTAGCGACTGGAATAGTTATCGGCCGCAAGGGCCTCGGCGAACTTCGTCCTGAACAGGCGAATGATGCCCATCGTCGCCTCGGACACGCCCGGGATCGGAGAGCGGTTCAGGATGACCAGATCGCGACTGTTGATCTTGGTTTGGTTGACCCAATACTCGGCCGCCGGCAACGGACTCACCATCCGCAGACCGTCATCGATCGAAGCGGGCATGACCATGGACGGGTCGAGCGGCAGGAGGTTCAGTGGAACGCCCTCGGAGTCCTCGCCGCCCGTAGGCAGGAGATAAGACCGATCCCACAACGCCATAGAGGCGACGACATAGCTCGTCCAGTCACGACGCGTCATTTCAGGATGTGGCTGCGCGACGATCCTGGACAGCGGAAGGTCGAGCGTGCCACGCCGCTCATACCACTCCAGCTGACTGATCGCATTGGTCAGGATGTCCAGGCAGCGGGCGACAGCGCTTAGACCGAGGATCGTCAGTGAAGTGACGCCAGAACCGACAAGTCCACCGTCGCTGGACATCCCGATCACGCGGATCGGCGTGGGAACCACGTCACGAGACGCCGAACGCATCTGTTCGGCTCGCCACTCCACGAACGGACGATACGCCCGAAGCGGGGGAATAGCAAGTTTGACCGATTAAGGTGGCGTCCTACCATTAAACGATACCGCCATGACCGGCGGTAGGGGGAGTCGAACCCCTATTTCCACCCCCTGCCCCGGTAACTGGTCTTTCCCAGGGCTCGGAACCCGCGCTTCATCGGTCGCCGCGAGGATGGCTACCTTAGAAGATCCTAGGCATCGGCGCAACGTAGGCGATCGCGTGGGCCGCGAGCGTCATCGCCATGACGGCATCGATCGGGCCGAGACTGGCCGCCCGGGAGAACCTGAACGCGCCATCCTGGCCGACCGGACGCCTTGCCGTAAGCGGGATCTGGGCATCGAGCAGCGGATCGTTCACGGCCAGCCTGGCGGCCCGGATCATTTCGTCAACGTCCATGCAGGCGGCGACCATGGCGGCCGGCTTCAGCGGGTCGTATGGCTCGCCGGTTTCCTCGGTTTCTCGGAGAAAAGATGCAGCCGCTCCAGAAACTTGATCGTAGGCAATAATCTGTACGGGGTCGGGGAAAGCCTGGAGGGCAGCAATAACGCGTCCAGCCGTAACCGGTTCGTCCGGGGTACCCCGAATGTCGCGATAAACCTCGACTCCAACACGACTGTCAGCACGTATTCCTGCGACACAGATCGTTGCCCTTTCCCAACCTGGCTGAACATCCACCCCCAGGGCGAAAGGTCCGGACAGACCTGCCAGCGGCGAGCCATCAAAGCCAGCACGACAGGCTGCCCAGACACCCGGATTGAACGCCCCTTCGGCGCTCACGTCAATGAAGTGATTTAGACGCTCCCTGCGCCAGCTGTCCGCCGGCAGGTCGCGATGCTCGCTCGCGATGGCAGCCCGATCGATCCTCGGGCTCGGATTGGCCCGGCGGATCTGGGGCCAGTTCAGGCCGGCGTTTTCGTCCTCGGACTCCCACCACGCGCCATAGAAACTGGGGTCTGGTGCCTCGTCGCCGCTGGCCTGTCGCTTCAGGCGGTCGTAATAGTCGCGGAGCACGACGCTATCGGAATAGCCGGCCGTGCTGGTGATGAGCAGGATCGGACTGATCTGCACCATCTGCGTCGGCTTCACGGCTTCCCACATGCCGAAATCGCGCTGCGTCAGCACCTCATCGAAGGCGAGCAGACCCAGCGACAGACCGCGAGCGCTGCCGGGCTCACTGGTGAGCGTGTCAAAGAACAGATCATCCCGTTCGATCCCGATCTGACGAGACAACCTGACCGGTGGACGCTCCAGAGCGTCGCCGTGGCGGCGGGGCGGTGCTTTCGTGAGACGAGTGATGCGGGCAAGATCCTGGTACACGCCTTTGTAGATGATCCGGGCCTGCTTGGCGTCGTGGGCGGCCGCCCGCATGTCGGTCCATTCGCTGAACGGCCAGATATCGTGGCCCTCATCGAACAGCCAACCGACGAACGCCCGGATGATCACGGACTTGCCATTCTGGCGAGCGGTGCTGAAGAGGGCCGTTCTCGCGATCAGCCGGCCGTCCTCGTGACACCTGAACATCTTCCAGGCGACATACGCCTGCCAGGGGTCGAACTTCAACTGGAGCTCGCGCGCGGCCCACTCGATGATGACCGGACCCCACGATCCTGCGACCCAGGGCGGGTCCGGCGTTTCCCAGCGTGGACGGATCGCTTCCGGCAGTTTCGGACACCGCTCGCGACTGTAGGCGCGCGTCTTCCTATATTTGGCGG
>Ga0137426_1000297_pt1 | contig 10526 bp, 6 predicted proteins | sample EasRivERMZT660_2_FD_102308 | JGI IMG/M metagenome (GOLD analysis project Ga0137426, IMG submission 102308) | Soil microbial communities from meander-bound floodplain in the East River, Colorado, USA - East River MetaG ERMZT660_2 | ecosystem: Environmental > Terrestrial > Soil > Floodplain ...
TCGAACACATAACTATAGAATCCCAGCACTCCATCATTCCATTACTCCCACACTCCAATCCCACCCTATGGTTTCCAGCCAATTTTGTTGAGCTGCGCGTCCGCTTCCAAGGCTGCGCTGAAATCGAACACCCGGGCAGCCGGCAGGACCTCTTTCCCGTCCAGCACTTGGCGAATGACTTCAAGATCGTTTTTCTGCGTGTCGAGGTCGACGGTGCCGTTCGCCGTAAAGGTGCCGATCAGATCGTCGTACAACCGTGTCGACTGGGCGGGCGTGAGTCCGGAAAATTTCGCGAAAGCGGCGATCGTGCCGGCGCGGTCGCGCTTGATCAAGCGCAGCGCCTTCAGCGTCGCGCGCATGAAACCTATGATCAACTTCGGCTGTTCTTTGATGAATTTGTCCGAAGCCGCCGTCGTACCCCAGGAGTTTTTAACTTCATTGCCCAAATACATCAGCTCCTTCATGCCATTGTCGACGCCGGCGTAACGCTGTTCGACGCTGACGATGGCCGCGTCCACCGCGCCAGAAATCAACGCCGGTGCTTGGTTGCCAACACCGGGATCGACGAAAACAACATCCTTATTGCCGTCGATGCCATATTTCGGCAGCAGATTCTTGAACATAAACGTCGCCACCGAAGCGATACCCGTGGTCGCGATCTTCTTGCCCTTGAGATCTTTGATGCTCGTCATGTTGGGCCGGCTAAGAATCCACTGATGCACGCGGTCGTTAACCGCGAGCACGACTTTCATCGGCACATTGCCGCGGGCGATCGCCACCATCGCGCTGCCGCCGGAACCCGTCAGCTGAATGCTGTCGGCGACCAACGCTTGAATGCTCGGCGTCGGCTCCATGAAAGTGATTTTCAGATCGATGCCTTCTTCTTTCATGTAACCGCGCTCCTGCGCTAGTGGAAAAATAATCATCTGAAAGCTTTTCGTCGGCAGGGCGATCGTCACCTCCGCGGCGCCGAGATGCCGCGCGTAGAGAATGTTCATGGTTAAAAGAATTGCCGCTCCGCACGACAATTTTCCATTGCGAAGTGAAATTCTCCGATACATCGTTTTCAAACTACTCATGCGTCAAAACTTCCCCGTTCCTGGTTGTCGCAATCTGAGCGATATGGCCAGGTTGACGTATAGCAAAATCATGGGGTCTTTTTCTAGTAAACATACACGGGCAAAGGCTCAGAATATGGAATGCTCCTGCTTTTTGATGCGGTGAACACGCTAAGACCGCAGTGCGCCGGGAATGAGCCACTCCGCCGCCACTTCCCGGGCATTCCGGGATGATTGTAGCGCCACCTGCGCGAGCAGTTTGGTCAGCTGCTTTACGTCGACGGTCAGCGTCTCATCCATGTAGCAGAGATAATCGTCAAACGTCCTCTCGGCGAGGGAGCGATAGTGCGCGAATTTTTCGATGAGCAGCTGCACGACTTTCTCGCGATTGGCCTTGGCGTAAAGAATGCCTTCGCGGTGCGCCACCAAGAAAGCTGTGAAATCCTGCTCGCGCTCGCCAAGGAGCTTCTCCGTCGTCTCGATGGTGATCGGCAACGGATCGTCGACCATGTCGTTCCAATCGACCATGCGGTGAAACCCTTTGTCCTCGGCAACGAAGCCATAGGGGCGCGGCACGATCGCTGCCGCCGCGTTCTTGTCGAGCAGCGTGTGAAGCGCCTCCTGATCGCTGTTGACCAGCTTGAGCTGAAAATCGTCGCCCATGGTGATGCCACCTAGCTCTTGAAACACGGAACGAAACGGCACGCCGCGCGCCGGCCCTTCGCGGCAGACGACGATCTGATTTTTGAGATCTTTGATTTCTTTGATCGCCGGATCGGCGATCAATAGATACGGACAACTATTCATCGCGCAGCCGAGCACCCGCGTCGACTGGGTATCGAGAAAGTGTTGCAGCGAGGCGCGCCCGACGACGAACGAGATCTGCGCTTCGCCGCTTTCCAATCTGCGGTAGCGCTCCTCGGTTCCTTGCACATGATTCCAGGAAACGTCCAGACCATGTTTTGCGTAAATGCCGGCATCGATCGACAGATAGCCGGTGATATCGCGGGCAAACTTCCCGTCGATCCCTTCGAGATGTCCATACATGCAAGTAAGCTTTGTCAGAGTCATCGGTGTTTCTCCTTCGCAGTCATCTCTATATTACGATTGGCGCCGGCAAACAAACTTCGCCTTGACAGCGTTCTAACATCGGGACTAGATTCTCCCTGTAGGTAGCGGTACCACCAACCTAAAGGGAGGTTCCAATGAAACTCTTAGATGTTATGGAAACGGCCAAAGAGCGCAAGAAGGGCCAGCGGCGCATCGATCTTTTCCGCCGCGAGAATCTGGAGACCTGGATTCTGATTTTTCCGCCCGGCGACGTGCAAAGAATGCATAACCATCCGTCAGACCGGACTTACTACGTGCTGACCGGCAAAGGCATCGTGAAGGGGCGCAACGAAACCCACGAAGTCTCCCAGGGTCAGATCATCAGCATCCCGGCCCATGAATTTTATGAAGGGTCGAATCCCAATGACGAGCCGATGATTCTACTCGGCAACAGCCACAAAGCCACGGCGGAAGACGTCGCCAAAGCCGGCGGCCAAAGAAACGAGATCGACGATAAGACCGGCAAGCGCGTGATTTTCCAACACGGCGGCGGCCAAGACATGGGCGTGCTGGCCGACTGGAATTAAACAAGTCGACCCACCCTGACAAAGCCCGGTCGAGTGCCAACTCGCCGGGCTTTGTCGTGTTTGCGACCGGAACGAATACCGTGTAAATCCGCTGAGTGATGCTGCCAGCAATTCTGCGCTTCCGTTTAAGTTCACAATCGATTTTTATCGCTTTGGCCTCTGGGCTGTTGGCCTACCTGACACTGTTTCCGCTCGTCACCTTGATCTACGGCAGTTTGAAAAGCGGCCCGCCGGGAGTCGCCGGTAGTCTGACGCTCAGAAACTATCTCGTCCTGCTGGAAAATTGGCGCCTGCCGGGCGCGCTTTGGAATTCGTTGATCTTCAGCGTCGGTTCGAGCTCACTCGCCTTCCTTGTTGCTCTCTACTTCGCCTGGATCACTGAGCGCACCAACGTGCGCTGGCGCGGTCTGATTTATAGCTTGATCTTGGTGCCGATGATCGTCCCTGGGATTCTCACCACCGTCGGCTGGATCGTGCTCTTCGGCCGCCGCTCCGGACTGATTAATTTGATCGCCATGCCTTTGTTCGGCCTCGAAGAGCCAATCCAGATCAACAACATGCTCGGCATGATCTGGGTACAGGGCACGGATCAGATTTCCTTCGCCTTCTTGCTGCTCGCCGCGGCGCTCCGCTCCATGGACCCGTCCTTGGAAGAAGCCGCGCTGGTCGCTGGCTCAGGCATGCTGCGCACGACGCTGCGCATCACTCTGCGCGTGCTCTTGCCGGCGATCATGGCGGTGTGGATGATTACGTTCGTCCGCGCCATTGAGAACTTCGAAGTGCCGGCATTGATCGGCATACCGGCGGGAATTCTGGTCTTCGCCACCGAAGTTTACTTGGCGACCAAAAGCGTCCCCACCGATTTTGGCTTGGCCAGCACCTTCGCGGTGGTTTACTTACTCATCACCACGGTTGGGGTCTTGCTCTATCTCAAATGGACCGCGGCATCCGAGCAGTTCGCGACGATTACGGGCAAAGGGTTTCGGCCGACAGTGTACGATCTCGGCCGTTGGCGGGCGCCCCTCGCGTTTTTAAACCTGCTGGTTTGTTTTGTGGTATTCATCCTGCCGATCGTGGTCGTGATCTGGTCATCGTTTTTGCCTTTCTACATGGCGCCGTCAGAGGAAGCATTGGCGAGCCTCACTTTGGATAATTACAAAAATCTTTGGAACCTGCCGCTGGTGCAGCGCGCCATGTGGAATAGCTTCGTGCTCGGCATCTCCAGCTCGACCATCACCATGCTGCTCACCGCCACCATCGCCTGGATCATCGTGCGCACGAAATGGCGCGGCAAAGGCGCGCTGGATTTTTTGGCCTTCAGCCCCATCGCCATGCCTGGCTTGGTGCTCGGTATCGCGATACTTTGGCTTTATCTGGTCGTGCCCGTGCCGGTGTACGGCACGTTATGGATTCTGTTAATCGCCTACGTGACGAAATACTTGCCCTTCGGCATGCGCGCTTGCTCGTCGTCGATGTTGCAGATCAAGAAAGAACTCGAGGAAGCTTCAGAAACGTCCGGCGCGGGCTGGGGAGATACTTTCCGCAAAGTGATTTTACCGCTGTTGGCGCCCGGTTTCGTCGCCGGCTGGATCTATGTAATCACCCATTCCTTCCGCGAGTTGTCGACTTCGATCATGCTCTATCGCAGCGGCACCGAGGTGATCGCCATCGTGCTCTTTGAGTTATGGGATGGCGGTCAGTATCCCCAGCTGGCGGCGCTCGGCATGGTGATGATTGTTATTTTAATCGTCATCAGCCTCATCGCTCGCGCCATCGGCACGCGCTATTCGATCCAGCAGATGTAAGGGGAGGAAGGTCGAGGAGGAGGATCGACGCCATCCTCTATCATCGATCTTTTATCCTCGACTCGTTCCGGCGCGTCTGGAATTTGGAATCTGAAAATTTGCAATCTGCAATCTACTTAAGCTGCTTCCTGACAATGATATCTTCCATCAGCTTATTTCCCTTATCCTTCAGCTCCTCCATCTTTTCGTGGCCGATGACCGCTTTGCGAATCTTCTTGTCCTCAAGCGCGTTGATGATCTCTTGCCAGCCCGCTTTGGCACCGGTGCGCGTCGGGATCGTGCCGCCGCCTTTGGCCAGCGCGACCACGCCATCTTCGCTGAGAATGAAATCCATATAGAGCGCCGCGGCGTGCAGGTTTTTAGCGTTGCGGGTAATTCCGGTGTGGCTGCCGAGCGATCCCGGTGTCGGATTGGGCCAAACCATCGCGATGGGACATTTCTTTTCATATTTCATCTGCATCACCCGCGGTGGATAGACTTCCACGGCGATCTTGAAGTCGCCGCTGCAGAGCATCTGCACTTGCAGCGAATGACCGCGCCGCGGCACCGTGCCATTGCGCATAAGCGCTTTCATATACTCGGCGGTTTTTTCCTCGCCCCATTCCATCATCCAAGCGAACACCGCCTGCTCCGGCTCGGTGTCGATGGAGATATCGTTCTTCCACTTGGGATTGAGCAAGTCCTGATAGCTCTTCGGCACTTCGTTCGGTTTCACCAGTTTGGTGTTATAGGCGATCACCGCCAGTGTGTAGTCAGCCACATACCAGCGGCCGTCTTTGTCCCAATACTGTTTGGCGTAATTTTTCTTCTCCGGCGATTCGTAGCGCCCGTGCACCCCGGCTTTCATCAGCTCGCCGATGTTATCGAAGTCGACACCGACGACATCGGCAGTCAGTTTGCCGACTCGATGTTCGAGCAGTATCCGATCGAGCCCCTTGGACCCTTGTAAACGGGAAGGCTCGACTTTGACGAAAGGATATTTCTTGCCGAAGGCCTCGGCATATTCCTGCGTCGTTTCGATGCCGTGGTTTGAGTAAATAACGAGATTGCCTTCTTTCTTGGCACCTTCTTCGAGCCGCCGCTGCCGTTCTTTGGCCGGCAACTTGTTAATCACCGCCAGCGTTTCCTCGACCGTCGCGCCGCTAGCTGTGCTCGACAACCAGCCGAACAATCCCAACGCTGCAAACGTTAAATAAAGAATTTTTTTAAGTGCCATACGCCCTCCTTATAATTTCACATTGGCAAATATATCGCGCCAAGACGCCAAGGCCAAAGTAAAATAATTATTTTTTCTCCGAACTTTGCGCTTTTGCGCGAGAAATAATCCCTAATCTTTCTCATCTCCCTCCGCGCCACCTCTTCTACCATAAGCCCCTTGCAGCGTTCGCGTCTTGACGAACCCGGCCATCTGCTCGTCGCTGCGATACTTCTCCATATCGTAGGTTTCATAGTGCAACATTTCATTCAACTCTCGACGCGGCGGCGCGGAAATTATCCTTTCTTAACTTTGGGCCTTCGCGGGAGGTATTCCGAGACTGACCGGTGCGCGAAGCGCACCCTACGAAAACCTTCCTGCCCGGAGCCTGTGGTGAGCCCCGTCGAACCACACCTTCGTGGTGAATCCGACTTTTCTCAGTTTGGTTGCGGCTCTGTCGCCCTGTGTCGCCCTGGCGCATGCCGGTTCACAGTAGACGTGCACGAGCCTTAATTTCAAGTTGCCATGGGAAATCTCGTTCGCCGGCGCACTTGACGGTATCGAGTCGAAGAACTATCGTGAAAGTGATCCATGAAGAGCAAGCTGAAAAGAGCGCGCACGGAGGAACGGATGAAAGCTATAGCGTTTCGCAGCAAGGTCAATCCAAATGGGACGATTCAGCTCCCTAAGAAAATGCGCCGGTCGATTAAGGGCGACGAGGTGCGAGTGATCTTGCTGTGGCCCGAATCGGCAGACGACGCTTCTCTTTGGGAACAAGAAAGTATCAAAACTTTCCTCGCGGGGGACGGCCAACACGATGCCCTCTACGATACGCTATAGATGGGGTGATGTGGTTCTCGTAGCATTTCCGTTGTCCGATATGTCAGGCGCGATACGTCGGCCGGGTTTGGTGCTGTTTGATTCGGGTGACGAGGACTTGATGCTTGCGCGGATTACAACGCAGCAGATGCGTGGCCCGACGGATGTGCGGTTAGCCGACTGGAAATCTGCGGGATTGATTGCCGACTCAGTGGTTCGACTGTCCAAACTAGCAACCATTAGAAGATCTCTTGTTGACCGTCGTCTCGGCACCTTATCCGCGAAAGACAAGAGTACAGTTCGAGCAGTTTGGTCAAAAATGTTTTCCTCTTCACGATAAGGCTCACAACCGAAATCAAGCACGGCAACGTCGTGCGTCTAAGCCGCGAATACTCTCCCCAAACCGAACGTGCAATCTGACACAATCTTCTGCTTGACGCTTCCCTATCGTGTAGATTAAGTATCGACTCGATAAAAAGCGCATATTTTAAGAACGGGCTCATCCAATCCGTTCAGTGTCGAAATTGATACCAGGCCCCCAGAGGACTGCCCAAGACGGGTTTTCTGAACCGTGAAAACCACTTCCAGAAAAGGCGCGAAGAAATCGAAGGCAAAGCCGCGCGCCGCGTCTTCCTCGGCATCCATTGCCACGCTGAAAAAAACCATCGCCGCGCAGGCGCGGGAGCTTCGCCAGGGCGCGGAGCAGCAGGCCGCGACCAGTGAGATTTTGCGGATGATCGCCAAGGCGCCCAGTGATCTTCAGTCTTTACTCGACGCGATTGCCGAGCGAGCAGCGCGGCTGTGCGATTCCATCGATGCGCAAATACTCCGTCTTTATGACGACGGGCAGGGGGTCATCGCATCCTACGGCCCCCTTTCTGTCAATCCGCGCCAAGAGCATGTGCCACTTGACCGGGGCACAGTCGCAGGCCGATCAATGTTGGACCGACAAACGATCCACGTTGCCGACCTCTTGAACACACCAGCATCAGAGTATCCACGGGCGCGGGAACTCGCGCAGCGCCATGGCAATAGGACTATACTCGCGACACCCTTGCTGAGACAAGGTGTTCCGGTCGGCGCGATATTGATACGCCGTATGGAAGTTCGTCCCTTCTCCGACAATCAAATTACACTGCTCGAAACCTTCGCCGATCAGGCCGTGATCGCCATCGAGAATGCGCGGCTCTTTGAAGAATCGCAGCAGCACAACCGCGACCTTACCGAGGCGCTGGAGCAGCAGACCGCGACGAGTGAGATTCTGCGCGTGATCGCTAGTTCGCCGACCGACCTGCAACCGGTATTGGACACCATCGCCGAGAACGCCGCGCGCGTATGCGGCTCGTACGACGCGATGATTAGACTCGTCCAAGGAGATTCGCTCCACGCGGTTGCCCACCACGGTCCTTTTCCCCCTGTAGCGCTGGACCGACCGATTGACCGTACATCAGCCAATGGTCGAGCGGTGATCGACCGTCAAATCATCCACATCGACGATTTGACGACATTGGCGGAAACGGAGTTTCCAGGGGCTCGAGCTGATCAAGAGCGTTTGGGCCTTCGAACTCTCCTTATCGTACCACTCATGCGCGAAGGTTCAGCAATTGGGACTATCTCGATCCGCCGCACGGAAGTCCGACCGATCTCGGAGAAACAGATTGCGCTCCTCAAGACTTTCGCCGACCAGGCCGTGATCGCGATCGAGAACGTGCGCTTGTTCAAGGAACTCGGCGAGCGCAACGCCGAACTGCGCGAGGCGCTGGAGCATCAGACGGCTACGGCTGAGGTGCTCGGTATCATCAGCCGCTCGCCGACAGACGTGCAGCCGGTGCTCGACGCCATCGTCGAAAGCGCCGCCCGGGTTTGTGGGATCGATGACGTGCTGTTGCGACTTCACGAGCGGGACACTATGGTTCCGCGGGCTCATTTTGGTCCTATACCGATCATCCACGCCGAGATCGGTATTGATGAGCCAGAGTTTCGCCGGATGCGCGAACACGGCGCGCTCCACGTTCCCGATGCCTGCGCGCAGAACGAATTTCCAGCGATCAGTTCCTCCGGCAACTTTCGCACCTTCTTGGCCGCTCCCCTACGTCAGCAAGGGGAACTGATTGGGGTTCTGGTCGCGCGTCGCATCGAAGTGCGCCCCTTCACGCTGGCGCAGATCAAGCTGATGGAAACCTTCGCTGACCAGGCGGTGATCGCCGTCGAGAATGTGCGGCTGTTTCAAGAACTCACCGAATCATTGGAGCAGCAGACGGCGACGAGTGAAATATTGGGCGTCATTGCCAGCTCGCCGACGGATGTCCAGCCTGTGCTGGACACTGTGGCTAAGAACGCCGCCCGAGTTTGTGGAGCAACTGATGCTACTATTGTCATGCAGATCGAAGGCGGTCGGCTTCGAAAGGTCGCGGGATATGGGACGGTCCAGGGAAGCCCCATCGGTACCGATTTCGCCATGGATCGAAATAATGTAGTTGGTCGTGCGTTTGTCGACCGTGAAACTATCCATGTTCATGACTTCCTGGCGGTCGCTTCGGATTATACTGGAAGCCGCGCCCCACAGCATGGTTATCGGACCATGCTCGGCACCCCGTTGCTTCGCGAGGCGGTTCCTATTGGTGCGATTGCAATTCGCCGTACCGAGGTTCGTCCATTCACCGAAAAGCAGATCGCCCTGCTGAAAACCTTCGCCGATCAGGCAGTGATCGCCATCGAGAACGTGCGGTTGTTTCAAGAACTCAAGGAGTCCCTTGAGCAGCAAACAGCGACGAGTGAGATCCTGGGCGTGATCGCCAGCTCGCCGACAGATATACAGCCGGTGCTGGACACTGTCGCCGAGAATGCGGCGCGTATTTGTGGGGGGGATGACGCGAATATCTTCATGGTGGTAGAGGGCGCTCGTCTTCGAAAGGTCGCCACATATGGGACGGTCCCGGGAAGCCCGATTGGATTTGAAACGCTGCTCGCTCGCGACTCAGTGACCGGACGAACGGTCGTCGACGGCTGGACGATTCATGTTCCCGACGTTGTCGCGGTTCCCGGTGAATATCCAGAGGAGCAAGACCGAGCATCGCAACGAGGCGTTCACACGATGCTCGGCATACCGCTGCTGCGCGAAGGCGTGCCTATTGGAATGATTGGCATTCGCCGTTTAGAGGTGAAGCCATTCACCGACAAACAGATCGCGCTGCTCAAAACCTTCGCCGATCAGGCCGTGATCGCCATCGAGAATGTGCGGTTGTTCAAAGAACTCGGCGAGCGCAATGCAGAATTGCGCGAGGCGCTGGAGCATCAGACGGCGACGGCCGAGGTGCTCGGCATCATCAGCCGCTCACCGACCGACGTGCAGCCGGTCCTCGACGCCATCGTCGAAAGCGCTGCCCGGGTTTGTGGAATTGATGACGTGGCGCTGCGACTCCGCGAGGGAAACGCTATGATCGCGCGGGCGCATTTTGGTCCCATACCCATCGGCCGCGCCGAGGTCGGTATCGATGAGCCACAGTTTCCTTGGATGCGCGAGCACGGCACGCTCCAGATTCCCGACGTCCGGGCGCAAAACGAATTTCCAACGATCCGTTCCGGCGGCGTGTTCCGCACCTACTTAGTTGTTCCCCTTCGCCAGCAGGGAGAATTCATCGGAACGCTGTACGCACGTCGCATCGAGGTCCGTCCTTTCACCCCGGCGCAAATCAAACTGCTTGAGACGTTCGCCGACCAGGCCGTCATTGCCATCGAGAACGTGCGCTTGTTTAAGGAATTAAATGAGCGAACCAATGAATTGACACGCTCCGTAGGCGAGCTCAAAGCCCTCGGCGAAGTCGGTCAAGCGGTAAGCTCCACGCTCGATCTCGAAACCGTGCTGACGAGAATAGTATCCCACGCCGTCCAGTTGAGCGGCACCGACGGCGGGGCGATTTACGAATACGACGAGCCCTCCGAAGAGTTTCTCCTGCGCGCCACCGATCACATGGAAGAGGAACTCATCAATGCCCTGCGCGCCAATCCGCCA
>Ga0137426_1000299_pt1 | contig 10508 bp, 9 predicted proteins | sample EasRivERMZT660_2_FD_102308 | JGI IMG/M metagenome (GOLD analysis project Ga0137426, IMG submission 102308) | Soil microbial communities from meander-bound floodplain in the East River, Colorado, USA - East River MetaG ERMZT660_2 | ecosystem: Environmental > Terrestrial > Soil > Floodplain ...
CACCCTACGACTGCGTTCAGGGCGGGCTCCGGACACGAAGGGTTCGGATGATTAAGACTCCGAACTTCGTGCTCCCTTCGGCTTTGCTCAGGACATGCTTCGTGTCCTCTTATGAAAATAGGTTTAAAGAGCCAAACAGTGTTAGTAGATTCGTAACGTTTTAATTTTCATGCGCAGTGTTGTACCGAGTGGTACATGAATTACTTCGTGGTGAAAACGTTTTCACAGTAAACCCGGAAGAACCAAAACTAACAACAATTTTGCTTACTGCTTGCGTCATGCATTGAATTTTCACAGTTGACGAGAGCGCGATTTCGGAACGCTTAAACCTGCCAATGTTTGGCCAACTGTAACTTGTTGCCATCAATATCCTCAACTGCGAATTTACCAGCGCCTAGAGGCTTGTGGCGCGGAAATGCGCTGGCGGCGGCTTCGGGATCTTTGACTTCCATGCCCATGCTTTGGAGCTGGCAGGAGCCGCTGCCTTGATGTTTGGTGAAGGTCACGCTGACCGTTCCGTCTGACAAGACCACGTCACTGTCGCTTCGACTCAACTCTTTGAGTTCAAATGTATTCCGATAAAACGCTGCAGTTTTCGCCGGATCGGTGGCGCCGATATCGACGTGGCGTACCGTCGGCGGCGTAAGATCGCCGCTGGTGCGAAATCCTTCTTCGGATACGTCCACGGGATGGCCATTCATGTCGAGGAAGCGATATTCCGCGTAGCGTCCATCCTGCGGGCGTTGTCCCCACTGGCAATCGGGCAATGCCTCGGTCACCCGCTTCTTGGCTTCTGCCATGTTGTCGACATGAAAGCCGAAGTGATCGTAACCGATCCAACGCGCTTCGGACTGTGAGCGCTTTTTCAACATGGCATACATGATCAATCCGTCGGTGGTGTAGAGTGAGCCTGACGGCGAACGGCGAATCAGGCTGAAGCCCAAGTTCTTTTGGTAGAAATCGAGCAGACGATCCGGGTCTTCGGTAAATAGAGCGACATGTTTGAACGCGCCTTTCATGATGGTTTCCTCCGCTTCAAGATTTTCTCGATCATGGTACAGCTTTGTATTGCCTGTCAAGCGACAAAGGTTAGACTTTCGCCGCGGCGCGGGTTATGTGTGCGAGATTGCCATGATTCAGGAACCATCGAGCGAATCGAACCCGCTTAAGCGCTACGGATTAGTCGCCCTGGCGTTTCTGCATATCGCCGTCGGGCGCGGGTTGCACGGCACTTTCGGCGTGTTCTTCGTCGCCATGCTCGACGCCTTCGGTTGGTCGCGCGCGACCACAGCGGGAGCGATCTCGCTGGCGATCATTTTCGAAGGCGCTTGTTTGCCATGGGCCGGTGGCCTGATCGATCGGATCGGCGGCCGTAAGACGCTCAGCCTCGGCGGATTGGTGCTGCTCATCGGACTCGGTTTCGCCTCGACCATTTCTTCGATTTGGCAATTCTATTTCTGGATCGGTATCGTCAGCGCGGTTGGCATCGCGTTGATCGGTATGGTGCCCCACGTCGCGATCATCACGCGGGCGTTTCCGGAGCGTAAGGGCACGGCGCTTGGCATCGCTTGGGCCGGCGGTGGTGTCGGTATCGTGTTGCTCGTGCCAGTGACCCAGCTGATGATCGACAAATGGGGCTGGTCGCCGGCGTACGTCGGAATCGCGGCGATCACGGCGTTGCTGGTAATTCCGCCGACGCTGTATTTTTTACCACCGCAATCCAAGACCGCCCCGGCCGAAGCTGCCGCCCTCGAGGCGCCAAAGCAAGCAGCGAAAGATCACGATTGGACGGTTCGCCAAGCGCTCACCAATTCCGCGTTCTGGCTGTTGTTTGCCGCGCGCACGCTGGCGAGTTTGGGTAATCAGATTATCGTCACGCACCAAATCGCCCACGCGGTCGATGTCGGCTACGCCAAAGTTTTTGCTGCCTCGATTTTTGGCCTGATGGGTGTCGTCAGCATCGGCGGACGGATTTTGTTTGGCTATCTCGCCGACGTGATGAACCGCCAGATGGTTTTTACCTGGGTGCAAATTATTTCGGCGTTCGGGATTTTCGCTTTGCTCGGCATGCACGATGCGTCGATGCCGTGGCTGCTCTACAGCTACGCGGTTTGTTACGGCCTCGGCCAGGGTTCGCGCGCGTTGGTGTTGTCGGCGATCTCCGCCGATATTTTTCACGGCAAACATTTTGGCGCGATCTTCGGCTACTTTACCTTTAGCATCGGCCTCGGCGGCGCCATCGGCGCCTGGCTCGGAGGATTTTTGTTTGACTTGTCCCACAGCTACACGATTCCGTTCTGGGTCTCGTTTGCATGTTTAGTCGTTTCAGTGTTTATCGTTTGGGCGAGCGCTCGAGCCGTCAATGCGCAATCAGAAAGGAATTAGCAAATGATTCAACTCTACACATGGGGCACGCCGAACGGCAAAAAAGTTTCGATCATGTTGGAAGAAATCGGCATGCCCTACGAAGTTCACGCCATCAACATCGGCCAGGGCGACCAGCTGAAGCCGGAATATCTGGCGATCAACCCGAACAACAAGATTCCCGCGATCATCGATCCCGACGGACCCGGCGCTAAGCCCTTCAAGCTCTTCGAGTCCGGCGCGATTCTGATGTACCTGGCGGAAAAGTCCGGCAAGTTGTGGCCGGCGGATTTGGCCGAGCGCTACACGGTGATTCAATGGCTAATGTTTCAGATGGGCGGCGTTGGGCCGATGTTCGGGCAGGCAAATTATTTTTACCGCCTGGAAGAAAAAGTGCCTTACGCCATCGAACGCTTTTACAAAGAAGCCGTGCGGCTATACAACGTGCTGAACAAACAGTTGGGCGAGAGCGAATTTCTCGCCGGCGCTTACTCCATCGCCGATATCGCCACCTACCCATGGGTATGGCGCCATGAGGGTCACCACGTGAAGCTGGAGGAATATCCCAACGTTAAGCGTTGGTACGATAAGATTTCCGAGCGGCCAGCGGTGCAGTGCGGCATGGAGATTCCGAAGAAATAAAAGCCGTGTTCGTGGCTCGGGTTCGTGTAGGTGTTTCGGCGCAGGTCAATGGAAAGGCAAAGTTATGGCTAAACAACAGAAAATGGAAAAGTTTCGTGCCGAGTGGGGTTCGGATGTCGTCGTCGATGTTCTGAAGGCGTTCGAGTTCGAGTATATCGCGATCAATCCCGGCGCGACCTTTCGTGGTTTGCATGACTCGCTGGTCAATTACGGCGGCAATCACGCGCCGGAGATCATTCTTTGCAATCATGAAGAGATTGCCGTCGCTCTGGCCCATGGTTACGCGCGGGCCAGGGGCAAGCCGATGGCCGCCGCGGTGCACGACGTCGTCGGCCTGCAACATGCATCGATGGCGATTTACAACGCCTGGGCGGACCGCTTGCCGGTGATCGTCCTGGGAGGCACAGGTCCAATGGATTCCGCGAATCGCCGACCGTGGATCGACTGGGTGCATACGGCGAACGTGCAAGGAAACTTGGTTCGCGACTTTTGCAAGTGGGACGATCAGCCGGCGAGCGTCGAGGCGGTGCCGGATTCCTTCATCCGCGCCTATCGTTTGGCGACCACCGATCCGATGGGGCCGGTTTATATTTGCTACGACGGCGACGTGCAAGAAAAGCAGTTGACCGGCGAGATTCCATTCGACGTCTCGCGATATCCGGCGCCGCTGCGGCTGCAAGCGCCGGACGAAGGTTTTGCCAAAACGATTCAGATGATTTTGGCGGCGAAGCGGCCGGTGATATTAGCTGACTGGGTCGGTAGGCGCGAGGCCGGCTTCAACGCGCTCGGCGAATTGGCCGAGATGTTAGGCGCGCCGGTGCTCGATCAGTTGGGCCGCTTCAATTTTCCCGTTCAACATCCGCTCAATTTGACCGGTCAGGCGGACAAGGTGATTCCGCAGGCCGATCTGATCCTGGCTCTGGATGTTCCCGATCTCGAAGGCGCCACTGTGCGGCGCGTGCAAGAACGGGGCAACCGGCGCGCCACGCCGCTGCTCGCGTCGAATGCGAAAGTGATTAACGTTGCTTTGGACGATCTATTGGTGCGGGCGTGGGCGACGGATTTCAACAAGCTGCGCGAAGCCGACCTGATGATTCTCGCCGATACTTCGGTGTTCCTGCCGGAGCTGGTGCGCCGGTTGAAGGCCGAGAAGAAACTCGCTGATTTATCAGACGACATCGCCACCCGGCGCGCCGATTGGGGCAATCTTTACGAAGACAAGAAAGCCGCGCTGGAAAAGGAATTGAAAACGAAGTGGGACGACAAGCCGGTTTCAATGACGCGCATCTATGCCGAGATTGGCGAAGCGCTCAAAGGCGAAGACTGGGTGCTCACCAACGGCAGCTCGCAGGGCAAAGAAAATCTTTATCTGCCGGCGACCAAGTTCAATCAGATCCTCGGCAAGTACAAAGGCGGGGGCCTGGGCTACGGCATGCCGGCATCGCTTGGAGCGGCGCTGGCGCACAAAGGCTCGGGCAAATTCTGCGTCAACATTCAGCCAGACGGCGATTTACTGTTCACCGTGAGTTCCATCTGGACCGCGGTGCATCACCAGATCCCATTGCTCAGCATCGTTTGCAGCAATCGATCCTATTTCAATGATGAAGAACATCAGGAGCGCGTCGCGCTGGCGCGCAACCGGCCGGTGGAAAACAAAACCATCGGCATCCGCATCGAAAATCCCAACGTCGACTTCGGCGCCATGGCGCGCACCTACGGATGTTGGGGCGCCGGGCCGATCACCGAGCCAAAGGATTTAATTAAGACCCTGCGCGAAGCGGTGAAAGTGGTAAAAGGCGGCAAGCCGGCGCTGGTTGACGTGGTGTGCCAGATGCGCTGAGCTGACCCTTCGGAATGCCGGCGGCGACGAGCGTCTCAATCAATCGCTGTTCGGTCAAAGAGCTTCGCTTGTCAGCTCACGTGAATGGGCGCAGACGTTACCATCTCAGAATAAAATGCCTGGTCCAGTCGGCAAAATTTGGCATTCATTGAAGCGGTATCCGCTGGTTCTGCTCTTGAGCGGGCTGGTTGTCGGGATTCCGATCGGATGGTTCATTGGACCAAGATCGGCGCCCGAACAAATCTCGATTCCGCCGGCGAAAACGACGACTTACATGACGCTCTCCAACGAAGAACTTAAAAACAGATCAGCCCAGCTGGTGACGGCAATTCGCAGTCTCACGCGTTCGTATCATGATGAAGATAGCCGCATGAGATCGGCAGCTGATGAGAGCTCCGGCAAGACCGATTCGCAAGCTGAGCGGGAACGAATTCGGAAGACGTGGCTCGATGACAGCGCAAAGCTGCACGACGCGTTTATGGATCGTTACAAAACTAACTATTGGGCCGACGCGCTGCTGTTGCGCGAGGCCATCGTCGCCAAGGTGGGTGGAGCGCCGGGGGCGCAGAATCCAATACTGTTTCAGCACCCGACGAATATTCTCGGAGTCGAACAGGTGGCGAACAGTCTCGACTTGCTGGAAAAATCATTGTCGGCCAAGGCCCCACCGAACCCATAACCGGCGCGCGGGTTGATCAGCTATTCAAGTTTCGCAGCTTGCCATTGGTCGAGAATCTCCCGCGCGCCATTGGTTGCCGGATTCATCGCTTGGTCATGGCCAGCCATTTTCGCGGTGAGCTCGACGACGTAGCCGTTGGGGTCTCTGAAATAAATCGAATGCACCATGCCGTGGTCGGTAACGCCGCGGGTTTCGATGCCGCGCTCTTTGCCTTTGGCAAACATCGTGAGCAGCGCCGGCTCGTCGACTTCCAAGGCGATGTGCAAATCGAAGTCGAGCTGGCGCTTGAAATCGAAGGGCATGTCCAACGCTTCAAAAAATGCCAAGCAAGAGCCATCGCCCATTTGGAAGAAGGTGTGCAGCACGTTGCTCTTGGTCGCGCGCGGATTGTCTTTGATGGCGAGCGTGCCAACCAGCTTTAAGCCGAGAAAGTCTTCGTAGAACTTGCGCGTCTCCTCCGAGTCGCGGCAACGATAGGCGCTGTGATGGAGGCCTTTGATCATGGCGTGGTTCTCCTCTAAATTTAAAGTCCTTCGAACGCCGAGTCTTTGAACGGCGCGACAAAGTGAGCGTAAAAGGCTTCGTTGGTTTTCGCCCAATAGGGCAGCGCTTTCATGTTCGCCAGCCAGCGCGTGATGTTGGCATAGCCGGAATAGTCGAGGCGAATCACCTCACCGAGCGTGACATAGCAGGCGCCCATGAAGTCGGCTAGCGTCGGCTCGGCGCCGCAGACAAAATTATTCGCCGGGCCGAGCTGATGCCGGTCGAGAACTTCCAGCCAATGCTTCGCCTTGGCGCGACTCCAGGCTAAATGCGCGCGGTGTGCCGGCTCGTCGCCTTTGCGGTAAGTCTCGATGACCTGCGGATAGATCAACCCATAGCCGAGGTCGCGGTAAAGCCCGGTGTTGAACCAATCCATGCGCTCATTGACGCGCGCCCGCGCGCGCAGGTCGGCGGGATAGCTCGCGGCATGAAACTTCTCGGCTAAATATTTGAGTATCGCCGAGCTTTCGGCGAGACGGAAGTCGCCGTCTTGCAAGAGGGGCACCGCGCCGTTGGGATTGATGACGAGAAAATCTGGCTTTAGATTATCACCGGCGAACAAATCCACCAATTGATAATCGAGTTCGATCCGTTCAGCCGCGGCGAGTAGCATGATCGGCCGGCAAGTTGTCGACGCCGGATGGAAATATAGTTTCATAGAGTTGATCCTTTCATTGTCAAACCGCATGCGCCCGCCGTTGGCCGGCTTACTCACGATGGCGCGGATGCGACGATGACTCGGCCTTGAGGGATCGGCGGGATTTACGGTGTCGGCCATGGGTTATATCCCCAGTTGCTGAGCGAGGTCGCGGAAATCCTTAGCAACAAAATCGTATCGTTCGGTTGGCGGGATTTCAGATTCCTTCCCCGCTCCATGCTCCGTCGGGCGATGGACGAACGCCGTGCGGAGCCCGAGTTTTCGCGCCGACTGGAGATCACGCTCGTGGGCGGCGACCATCATGACTTGCTCCGGTTTGAGATTGAAGAGTTCCGGCACCAGCAAATAAACTGCCGAGTCTGGTTTGTAGCGGCGCACGTTTTCCGCCGACAAGATGCAATCCCAGGGAAGACCGGCATGTTTCGCCATGTTGGTGAGCAGCGAAATATTGCCGTTAGATAACGTGGTGATGACGTAGCGTGATTTCAGCCGTTGCAGTCCCGGCACGGAATCCGGCCAGGGCTTGAGCCGATGCCAGACACGATTGAGACTTTCTTTTTCATCATCGCTGAGGGTCTGTATGCTGAATTTTTTCAGCGTCTCGGCGAGCATCATGCGATGCAGATCGTCGAGCTTGGTCCACGGCAATTCGCCGTTCTGCACTTTGTCCATGTACGGCCGATAGATAGCGCGCCATGCGTCGGCGAACGCAGCCGAGTCGATGTTGATGCCTTTTGATTGGCCAAGTTGCTCGCCCTCGGCAATCACGCCCGAGCGCCAATCGACGACGGTGCCGAAGACGTCAAAGGCGAGAATTTTGACTTGGGAGGTAATGTTAGAATTCAACATAGGGACTCCTTCTATCCACATACCGGAAATTTGAACGGATAGTTGTGCAGCGCTTCGCCGCCGTTTGGTTTGACCACCACGGCGGCGCCGAGTTGCAAACCGGCTTTGAAGTCCTTGGTGATCGGGTTGGGCTGGATGACGTGGCCCATGTTTTCTTCTATGTGCCATTTCTCCAGGGGGGGTGCCGCCGACTTGGTACCGAGCTCGGGCGATTTCCCGGCTTCGCCGTGAAAGACGCTGTCGTAGCTGGCGAAGCCGTTGTCTTCGATGGCTGAAGTTGCGGCAATGATCTGTTCGCTGGTGGTGCCAGGTTGGCAAATTTTGCGGACGCTTTCGTAGCATTCGAAGGCGGCGTCGAAAAGTTTGCGATAGGTCGGTGACGGCTCTTTGCCGATGGCGAAGGGCCGATGAATCTGCGTCGAATAGCCCCAGTAGCTTACGGTTAGTTCGGTGATGACGACGCTACCTTTTTCCAGCGCGCGTGAAGTTTGCCGCTGCCATGGGACGAAGCGGTCAGGGTTGTCCATGTTCGTGGTCGCGATGAAGTGAATGCCGGGATCGCCGCCATTTTTCAGATAGGCGTAATATACGATCGACAAAACATCTTGTTCCGTCAGTCCTGGTCGCAGGTTGTTTTCCAGAGCTTCGCAAGCAAGATCGGTCAAGTAGCCGCTCTTCCGCAGGTAAACCAGCTCTTCTTCGCTGCGGACTCTCCTGATCCGGACAAATTGCGGGCCGAACTCGGCGAACTCGGCTCCGGGAAACTGGCGCTGCAATTCCGTAACGTGGCCGTAAGCCATAGCGCGCATACTGGCCAGACCGATTTTGCTCTTGCTCAGGTTGCGTTTGTGAATCTCTTTTACCAACGTCGGTATCGGTGTCGGTCCGTACCAACGCACGTCTCCGACAATCGACTGCGCTTTGGCGCACGGTTGGTGGTTGAAGAAATGAATGAAGACAGTGGCTTCACCATCCCGTGGAAACAACAGCCAACAGGGTGACTGCGCCTGGTAGTTCGACAGATAAGCTACTTCCGACGAACCGCGCGTGCCGGAGATAAGAATCGCGTCGAGGTTTTCTTTCTTCATTGCGTCGCGAATCGCGCCATAGCGCCGAGCGTATTCGGCGTCGGAGAAACGGGGGAAAAGACAGTTACTCATGATGAATCCTCGCTGTCAGTTGTTTTTGATCCACCCTTGAGCATTGCAATCCGGCTCGCCGGAGACCGAGTCGGCTCTGTGGTCGGGCAGATTGAGCACGGTAAATGTCGCGCGGTTGTTGGGCATATGGGTGAAGCCGTCTTTGAAGAGAAACGGCCCGCCCCATTGCAGCTGGTCGCCTTCCTTATGCAACTTTTCGATGCCCTGGTAGATTGGCATGACGCGGCCCATCTCATCGCGAATGCTTTGCGTGTCGTCGAAGGGAAATAACTTGTCGCCGTTGGGCATTGATTTCCGGCCGATCTGCACCGGGATTTCCCACTCGGGCCGGGATTCGCCGATCGGGTGGCCGGGAATTTCCGGCGTGAAACGGATTCGTCTCTCCGTACTAGTCGACGTGCCGCCGCCGCGCTGCTCGTAGCGGGTTTGACCGGGCAACAAGACTACCGCTTCTTCAGCGTCGAGCAGCATGGAGGTATTGATCACGATGTCCTGGTGCACGCGCACGCGCACTTTGCTCAGTGCCGTCGCGACGAATTGGGAGTCGGGTATGGTCTCGAAAAGATTGCCGCCAATTGAATAGAGAAACTTGATCTCGCCCTGGTGCGCGGCTTCGATCATGCGCCGGACCTTCAGACCAGGGGCCGCCGGAATCGGATGATGCCAAAGGTTAGAAAAGCGCCGCGCGCCGTCGTCGTTGACGGCGAAGCCGCCGGGAAATTTGTCGGGTTCTGCGCCGCACTCGCCGCCGCCTTGGACGCCGCTGTGGCCGCGGATCGGCATGATGCCGCATTTTTCCCGGCCAAGCATGCCACGCGACAGCGCCAGGTTGACGATGGCTTTCACATTATCGACGCCGAACTCATGCTGGGTGAAATCCATACCGTAGACCAGGACCGCGGTGCGTGCTTGGCTGTACAGATCGGCGAAACGTTGCATCCGGCCGCGGGCGACGCCCGAACGCTGCTCCAGCATCTCCCAACTCTGTTGCTCGATCGCTACCTTGAACGTGCTAAATCCCGCCGTGTGTTTGTCGATGTAGTTTTGCTCGACCCGTTGCGATTGGATCAGCTCCTTCAAGACGCCGCTCACGAACGCGATGTCGCCGCCGTCGCGCACTTGGAAGAATTCGTCGATTAATTTAGTGCCGAATAATGCGCTGCCGACCACCGATGATCCTCTGTAGCGTTCCGAAGCGTACTCGCCGGTCGGATTGACGACGACGATCCGTGTACCGGCTTTCTTGGCGGAGTACATGTACTTGGTCGTCACCGGCTGATTGTTGGCGAGATCGGTGTCAAAGAGAATCAATAAATCGGTGCCGATGAAATCCGACAACGAGCAAGTCGACGCGCCGACGCCGAGCGTGGCTTTCAAACCGGAGACGCTGGCGGCGTGGCACAGAAGCGAGCAGAGGTTGACGTTGTTGGAGCCGAGCACACGGGCGAGTTTTTGAAAGACGTAATAGACTTCATTGGTGAGCCCACGTGAGGTGGCGAAGAACGCCATCTCATGCGGCGCGGTATCGTGTATTGATTTACAGACGGCGGCGACCGCGTTGTCCCAGTTAACCCGCGAGAAGCCGCGTTCGTCTTTGCGGCGGATCATTGGATAGGGCAATCGGCCGAGCGAGCGGAGCTTTTCCGGGGCCATTTGTTTCAAACGCTCGACGCTGCCCATCGCCGCCATGTCGAGGGCGGGCATCGTATTGAGTTTGAGCAACTTGAGCCGCGTCATGCACAGGTGTAGGCCGTCGAGCACGCTGTCGTGCAG
>Ga0137426_1000309_pt1 | contig 10440 bp, 14 predicted proteins | sample EasRivERMZT660_2_FD_102308 | JGI IMG/M metagenome (GOLD analysis project Ga0137426, IMG submission 102308) | Soil microbial communities from meander-bound floodplain in the East River, Colorado, USA - East River MetaG ERMZT660_2 | ecosystem: Environmental > Terrestrial > Soil > Floodplain ...
AAGGCGTTGCCCCGCCCAGACTGGTGACGTGATAGATGCCGTTCTGAATCGCGGTTACCTGACTCTTGACCAAGACCCGGTCGTTGACCGCGAGCGTGTAGCCCGCCGAACCGCTGTCGATCAGCGCCGCCGTCAGGGTGTTGTTGCCGGTGCTGGTCAGTGTCTTGCCCGTCCCGCTGTAGGCCGGGGTGTGCGGCAGGGCTAGGTTCGTCGCCAGCTTGCAGGCGTCCTTCACCGCCAACCCCTGAACCGCGTTGTCCACGTAGAACTTGGTCGCCGCGTCGTCGTTCGCGGAAGGCTCGCTCAAGCCGGTGATTCGCTGACCGCCCAGCGGGACCGGAGTTGTCGGCGTGCCCCACTTGTCGAGGCCGATTGAGCTGGTCGCCACCTCGGTTGCAATCCCGCTGGCCCCGCGCAGGAGGTAGGTGTCGGTCAGGGGAATGTCGGGGAAGGTCCGCGAGCCCGCCGAGCCCGTGGTCCGCGGCGCGCCGAAGTGCTTCCAAGCCGTGCCGTCGTACACGTAGGGACCGACGGAGCCGGAAGTGAGGTACTTGACGAGGCCGACGGCCCCCGTCACCGGAGTCGTCAGGGCGGTCGTGTTCTGCAGCCTGAACCCCTGAAGCTCCAGCGTCTCCGCTTGGGCCGTTAGATGGTCGGTGATCAGCATGGCGTTGGTTCTCCCGTCAGTTGGCGAAAATCAGGTAGGCAATCCCAGCAGAAAGCGTCCGGTGCGTGATGGCCGTCCCGTGCAGCGTCAGGTTCCGCACCGTCCCGTCAATCAAACCGCCGCCCGGGTCGAAGCACGTCACCGCCACCGGCCAAGAGCCCCGGTTGTGGTTCACGTTCCACTGCACCTCGGGAATCGCCTGATGGTGCGTGTAGACGTACATCCCGCCGAGGGGCGGAAGCGGTATCACTGAACCCGTGCAAGGATCGAGCCCGTCCGGCGGGGCCAAGCTGGGGAGGCACCCCGTCAGGATAGGGTCCGCGGGCGCATGGGTCACGGACAGGCGTTGATAACGTCCGGCGGGGTCGCCGTCGGCACGTAGGCGCTGAGGCTGATGAACCAAACCCCGGCGTCCACGAAGGTAATCGGGTCGGTGTTCACCTGCGGGTTGCTCGGGCTCGTCTGCTGAAACAAGTGCCCGCCGTGAGCCGTTCCCCCGTCGTCCACGCTCACCTGCATCCCAAGGTCATACTCGGAGCCTTGGTCGAAGTCGAATGGGCGCATTGGGACCATCGGCCGGATGTACCCCGTCCACGGCTGCGAGGCCGGTCCGTGAATGGTGATTGTCCCGTCGATGTACGGAGCGACGTAGCCGCTCTGGGTGAGCACGTTGTTGCCCGTGACCGAGGTGCTGTTCCCCTTCTCATACCACCATTGCTGAGTGCCCCCGCTGACGGTGTGGATAATGTCCCCCGTCCCGTTGAACGCCTCGAACTGATGCTGGCGCTGACCGCCCATGTTCCAGATTCCGTTCTCGCTCGGCGCGGTCTGCCCCGCGGCGAGGAAAAGCGTGTCCTCCTTCAGCGTGATGCCGTCGATGACGAAACCGATGCTGATGGCGCTCGTCCCCGACAGCGCGAGGTTGACGGTGGAGGCGGCGTGAACGCCGAAACGCACCGTCGGCTTCACCGCCGCCAGCGGGATTACGCCCGGGGGCGTCGTGTCAGGTGTGCAGCCCATAGGTTCAGTGAGTGGCCAACCCGCCGGGGGCAACCTACTTCTTGGCCGGAGCCGGAGCCTTCGCTGCTTCCGCGGCTTCGTCAGCCTGCTTCTTGGCCAAAGCGGCGTCCTCGGCTTCCTGCTTCTTGGCCAAGGCTTCGGCTTCTTCGGCTTCCTTTGCCTCCGCCTCCTCCTTGTAACCGGCAACCACGTCGTCCGCCCAATCGCGGTCCCTGTCGTTCAACTGATTTCGGAGAGGGCTGTTCATCACCGTTATGGCGATGAGCCGGGACAGCCGCTGAATGTCCTCCGGGGCGTGATTGCGGGGTTCTTTTTTCGGTGCCGCCGTGGCGGGCTTGGGGGCCAAGTGCGTGGAGGTCATGTGAGGGGGGTTCTTTCGGTTGTCGGTTGTCGGAGTGTCGGCCAGCCGCGGGTCAGTGAATGGCACCCGTCATCAGGCTCGACCAGATGGGCAGAATTTCCAGCTTCACCTCGGCCAGCTTGTCGGGGGCAATCGCCACCTCATCGGAGACGGTCATTTCCCCGTAGGTGTCCACGGTGAACCGGAGAACGTCGTTGTCGTCAATCCACTCGACCTTGAACCATCCCTTGATGGCCGAACCTGCGAGCGGGTTGAACTGCGTCGCGTTCGACGCCAGCGCCTGACAGCCCCATATCGCCTCGACAATCAGCATCGTCCATTCGCCCACCGTGACGCTGATTTTGAAGTCCTGTTTCGGCCGGTGGACGTTGGTCCGTCGAAGCCGCCCGGGCTGGGGTGCCCACACTTCGACCGGCTCACCGCGCGCGGGCGTGATGCCGCTGGTCATGATCGCGCCGAGCTTCACCCACAAGGGGTCCAAGGCCCCGGGCTTCACGGTTTTGCTGGCGGTCCCGGCCGCGGGAACGGTGATTGCCGCACCGTCGCGGAAGAACCAGAGGTGACTACCGATGACGAGTGATTCAACGCCGAGTGCCATATTGGGGGGTCTTTCTTCGCGCTACGTTGTACGCCTCTCGCCTCGGTTGGCCGACCGTAATTGCACGGTCAAAGTCAATTCCGCGGTAAGAGAAAAGTCGAGGCCCGATGACTCGGGCGCGGCCACGGGGCGGTGGCGCGGATGACAGGTCGCGCTTTCCAGCACGGGAAGGTAGGCCCCGGTCACCGGGTCAACGTCCAAGGCGTCGAGCACCGCCTCGATGTGCGCCGCGTGCCCCGCAATCCCGTGGCGAGCGCGCGAGCTTTCCACGATGAGCGAGACGTTCAGGTTCCGGTTGATCCGCCGGGTGCCGCCGATGTTGCCAATCAGGCTCTCGGCGTAGGCGGGCATGAGGACCAGCACCCGGGGGTAAAGCTCATCGCCCTCGGCCTCCGGGGAAGCCTCATCGAACGCCGTGAAGTCCTGAAGGTAGGCGTGCGGGTTCGTCGGAACCCGGTGCCCCTCCAGCCTCTCAAGGATTGCGCTCAAGGCTTCTGCGAAGGCCCCCATATTTGTTTGACGACTGTCCTGATGTATTTCGCCGCCTCGGTTTTCATCAGCGCCGTGGCGTAAAGCTGCCCGTTCAGGACGATGAAGCGAGGCGTGATTCCCCTCACCCGCTTGGCGAGGAGGTAGTCCCCCGGCTGGAACATCCAGCCCCCTCCGGGAACCTTGACGAGCCGCTGCATTTTCAGGGCTGGACTCCACCCCTGCATTGCCGCCTTCCGAGTGAGTGGGATGAATAACGCCTTCGCCGTCCTCGGGTAGATGAAGCCCGTTCCCTTGTTGGCCGTTCCGTACTCAAGGAACTTCATCACCTTGCTGTTGTTCTGCAGGACGCGGACGCCGACCGCGGGCTTGGTCATGTGCCACTCGCGCCGGAGCTGCCCGGTCCACTTCTTCGGCGTCGCCTTCACGACGTTCAGGAGGCTCCTGAACGCGACGTTCTCCACCACCGCGTCCAGCCCCTCGGGGCTCAGCGCCTTCTCAATCGCCGCCAACGCCCGCTGGGTCTGTTCGGTGTCCGCCTTGATGACGATTTTGAAGCTCATAGGACGGGCGTCCCCGCCTCCAGCAAGGTGAACGCCGTCTTGGGTATCTCGCGGGTGGGCAAGTCCTGTCGGCTGCCGTCGGGGGCAATCTGCTCCCGGCGGAGGTAGCCCGAGAGCGCCGCCGCAATCATCGCCGTCGCCCGCCTGACGTGCTCGGGGAGCCCGGTCGGGGGCGTGCCCGGTATCGGTTCCAAGAAGCCGAACATCCCCGACACCGTCACCGTTGAATCGGAGGCGGAGGTGAGCGGCCAGTCCCCGCTGAAGCGCCGGAGAACACCCGTCTCGGGGATGACGTAGAAGTCGGTGCCCTCGCTCAATGGCTTGTCCGGCGTCACCACCTCTCCCAACGAGAGGATGGGGTAGAAGGGAAGGCGAAGGTCGCGCCCATACGCCCGGTCATCCCTGATTGTCAGCGGTTCAGCGGTGTGGTCGTGCTGGCGGAAGTCCCGCCGGAGGTGAGCCTCCACGAACCGGCTCGCCGCCCCAACCGCCAGCTCAAGGTCGCTGTCCTTCGACACGTCATCGAGCTTCCAGCGAAGCTCCCGCTTCACGTCGTCCAGCGTGCAGTAGGGATGCTCAATCACGCGGCAACCTCTTGGCTGAACACCTTCTCGGCCCCGGCCCAATTCCGAACCATCGCCGTCAGGCTCGCCCTGATTTGCAGCGAGCCGCGTTCCTCCAGCCGCTCAGGCACAGGAGCGCCGAGCTTGCGCAAGCGCCCAATCTCGCCCTTGAGCTGGTCGTAGCTCGCCATACCCGCCCAAGCCACGAAGGTCCGCGCTGGCTCCCGCTCGGCCTCCAGCCGTTCGTGGCTGACAATCTGGCTGCGCCATTCCTCGGTCCGCGCCTTGAAGTCCCGGTCGCTCTCCGTCTCGCCCTGAACCGGGCGCTTGGGCCTCACCGCCTTGGCCGAGGCCGGGACGCCTTCCCACTCCTTCATGTCGCCGTCCTTCTCCAGCCCACTCAGTTCGTGCTCGGTCAGGACGATGATGGACCCGGGGTAGAGCATTCCCCAGCGCCCGAGGTTTTTGGGTTCCTTGCCTTTGTAGCGTAGCGTTTTGGTGAACACGGTTTGCGTTTCCTTTTGGGGTTTGGATTTTGAAGGGGCCGGTCAGAGCACCAGCCCGTAAATGATGACGTTCCCCCGGCTCGCCGTTCCAACCGCGCGAACCGTGGTCAGCTTGATCCGGTTCTCGCCGAGGATCGGCTTGTGCGCGGCGCTGAGAGCGCACCACGCCCCCGTCCCGAGCGTCGCCGAGGTCGTGAGCGCCTGAACCAGCGTGTCGGCGTCGTTCACCTCGCTCAGCACGAACGTCGCCGCTTGGGTAATCGCCGTTTTCACCGTCTCGTAGGCGTAGGCTCCGGCAACCACGTATTGCCCGTTGTTCGGCAGCTCGATGTAGCTGGTCAGCGGTCCCTCCGGTCCGAAATCGACGTCCAGCGCCGCGACCGTGAACCGCCCGCCTCTCGCTTCGACATTGATGGGCATGGGGTTCCTTTCAGACCGCGAAGCCGCTGATGACCACGCCCAAAGTCCCGCCGACGCCTTCCTCCTCCGTGGCCTCGACCGTGACCCGGACGCGGTCGCCCTCCCAACCAGCCTCGACCGCCGCGATGGGCGCTTGAACCATGTCGAACCCGTCCGCCAGTTGCACCGTCCCCACGATTGGCTGACAAAGGGAATCGTCAGGGTGGATCTCCTCAACCGTGACCGTGGGCTGCACCGCGGGTCTGCCCGAGGTGTCGCGCAAGATCACCGCCGAGGTGAAGGCGAAGCGCCGGTTCCGGGGCAGCACGGTTTCATAGGTGCCCGAGGTGCCGACCGGAATAGCGCCGAAGGTCAGCGTGAAGAACAGGGTGCCGGAACCTCCCTCCGGAAAGAGTTGTAGGCTAGCGTTCATGGTTGGTTTTTACGGGGTGGAACCGCTGGAAACCTCCGTCCAGCGGTTCGGTCGCCACGTCGGAGAACGTCCCCACTGAAGGGGCTAAGGGCGGATTGGTAGGCGCTCCCGGCCCTCTTTATGCCGTGTAGTTGTAGCCGACCGTGACCGTGGGGACCGTCGCCGAGGGAACCTCGATGGGCGACATGGCGCGCCGGAAGCTCAGAATGATCTGGTTCTTCTGGCTCAGCTTGTCCACGTCGGTTTCCACCATCATGTCGCGGCGCACGCCGTAGAGGAACCGCTTCCAGTTCACCAAGAGGACGGAGCCCTTCGTGGTGGTGACGCCATCCTGAACGCCGGTCGCGTTCAGATTCTCCCGAACCATCTCGCTCTTGATGATCGGAATGCCGAACAGGTTCGACAGCTCGCCCGTGAGGATCGTCGCCCGGGGGCCGTACTTGTCGATGGTCGTTACGTTCGCAATGGCTTCGGTGTCGGCCCCGCCCAAAGGCCCGACGAGCCAGAGAAGGTCGGTCTGCGTGAGCCCGTACTTGCCCATCGCTTTGCGCATGATCCGCAGGTTCGCCTCGTTGATGCCGCCGGTGCTCAAGTCCTTCTTCAGCTCCGTCACCGCCAGCGCCAGTTTGCGCCAGCCCTTGAACGCCTTCTCCGGGGCTTTGGCGATTGCCGCCGTATCGGTGTCCATGTGGGTCGCGGTGTCGTCCCCGTTGATGAGGACGGACTCCCAAACCGCCGCCGCCGTCTCGCCCAAGAGCCCCTGAAGCCAGCCGAGAATCGGGACGATGCTGTCCTCGTCCAGTTCGTAGCTGTACTCGACCAAGCCCATGAACTTCTTGGCGTTCAGCGTCACCTGACCCGTCCCGGGGTCGCTCGCCGTTGCCGCCGTGTTTTCAACCGCCTCCAGTTTGAACGTCGGGCGCGTGGTGGAGAGCGGGAAGATGTACGGCTGCGTGGGCATCGTGATCTCGTTCGCCATGGTGAGCTGGGCAATCCGGCTCGCCATGTAGAACCGCCGCAGCAGCTCCGCCGAAAGGTCGGTCGGCACCAGCTCATCGCCCGTGCCCGCGCCCGTCGAGGTGAGCGCCTTCGTCCCTTCGAGGATGCGCCCGCGGAACCGCTCCAGCATCCGGTCGCCGTCGCTGATGGCCTTGGTCAGCACCCCGGCGTCAATGCCCTCGTTCATGGGGCGCTTCATCAGAACATTCAGGAGCTGCTTGGCGTGAGGGTAGAGGTTGCCCTTCGTCCAGCCGTAGCTCGCCGTGACGGGGTCGCGACCGGGGTCGGTGCCCGTGCCCTCGAAGCGCACCTTCGTTGCGCTCTTGACCTTCCCGAGCACGTCCTCAACCGCCGCCTTGGTGACGGCCGCAATGTTCGCCTCGTTGCGCTCCTCGCCCTTCTTCGCGTCGATGGCGTCCCTGACCGCCTTGGCAATCATGTCCGGCGTCACCGCCCGCTTCTCAACCTCCCCGAGCTTTGCCGCCAAACCGTCCGTCACCGCTTTTTCAACCAGCCGCGCGAGGGTCGTCTCGTCAACGACGGTCGCGGAGTCGCCCCCGGCCAACTCCTCGGCTTGCCACTCCTCAAGCGCCTTTTGGTAGGCGGTTTCAAGGGGGGCGATTTCGGTGTCGGGTTTCTTCGCCGTCTTGGCTTCGTTCAGAGCCTTGAGAGCGGCGAGCATTGCTTTGCGCTTCATTTCGGGGGTGTGTGGTGACTGAGGGTTGAGGTGTTGCGGAGGACGCTATTCAGTCGGCTCTTTGACGTGCCACTGACCTGCGAAAGCCTTGACGCCGTGACGGCGCACGAACTTCTTCTCGGCGTCCGTCAGGCTTCGAGCGGACACCAAAGCTTCTGGGTTGGCGGGAATCGGAACCAGCGAACCTTCAAACAGGTGGACCTTCTCAATCGTCCGGCCGTCCGGGGCGAAGTGCCAGATGCCGCCAATCGAGAGGGCTTTCAGGACGCCTTCAACCACCCGGAACCGGACTCCGGCGAGGTCGGGGGCGTTGCTGATTTTCGCCTCGATGTAGAGCCCCTTCGCGTCCTCCTGAATCTTCGTGAACCCGCCGACCAAATTGGCCACCCGGTTGCTGTGATCCATCAGGAGGACCGGGTTTTGTTTGAACACCTTCAGGGTTTCGGTGAAGGCCCCCTCGGCAACCGTCTCGCCGTGGCGGTCGGTGTTCCCGAAGGTGGAGAGGTAGCCCTTGATTCCGACGTTCTCGTAGTCCACGACGCGGTCGCCTTCCTTCACGACGGTCATGGCTTTTTCGTCGGTCAATTCCACCGGGAGGCGGGCTTCCCAGACCTTGAGCCGGTCCGCCTCGTCCGGCGGGGGTGCTCCGTTTTCTGAGATGAGGAGGGCTTGAGCCGCCGTGTCGGCCAACCGAAGGAACCGCTTCCGGTCATGCGTGACGATCAGCTTCACCTTCGCGGGTTGGTATCACGCCGCGGCGTAATGGGTCAACGTGTCCGCATGGCTTCTTCCTGCATCCGCTTGTTTCCGCGCTGAGTCGGTTTCGGCTTGGCTACCTCCGCCGCGCCGCCCTTCAGCTTCAGGCACGACGGGCAAATGACGGTCTTGACGACCTTGGTCCCGCGCGGGGTGTTCACCCGATTCCCGGTGAGTTTGCCGCACACGCTACAGGGTTCCCGTTCCTCGTCCGTCGTCTCGTAGGTTAGGTCTTTCATGGGTCAGTCGATGCTGCCACGCGGAAGCGCGCTCGGCCACTCGTCGCTTTCAAACGCCTCCTCGCTCGGCACCAGACCGCAAAAGGCCAGCGCCGCCCGCGCGTTGTCCTGTACCGCGTAGTGATGCTGGCGGGTGGCGCGCTGAACGTCCCGGCTATTGAGGACGGAGCGGAACAGCCCGACGCTCCACGTCAGCCCGTCATAGACGTGCTCACCGCCCGCTACCGTGCAGCGGTAGATTCCGGTCGAAGGGACGCTCATGGGGTGGGCGGGGTCGGCGGGTCTTGGATGACGCCAATCAGCCAAGTGAAGTACTCGGGGTCATTGGCGTAGAACTCTAGCGGGTCTTTAAGCAGGCGCTGAACTCCCATCGTCATCAGCTCGCTCCCGTGCAGCACGTCGGTCGGGAGCGGGCGGTGGCTGGAACTTTGAAAGAGGTTGTAGACCGAACCGCTGTAGTGGTGCCCGCCCTTCTCCTTCCACTTGTCCTCAAGCGCGTATTCGTGGTCCTTGTACCCGCTGTCCCCCGTGAGCAACGAAAGCTTTTTGGGCTTCTCGCCCGGGGTGCGCTTCAGGAGGAAGTCGCGCGCCTTGGCCAGCATCCCCGGATTGGCGGCCTCAACCGTGTGCATGAACTCATGACTGAAAACGTCGTCAGAAGTGTTCGTCCCGGCGTTGATGAGGGTGGGGTAGGCGTGCGCCCGGTACTTGTCGTCCTGAAACCCGTGGACCGTGACGGTGGGCGGTGCCGCGTGCGCCTTGTGAACCAGCGTCCCAAGATCCTTCGCGCCCTTCTTCGCCCGGGGCACCACCTCCGCCGGTGTGGCCGGGTTGAACGCCATCCCAATCTTCATCTGGTCCTTCTTCGCCAGCGTCACCACCTTGAGCGCCTTCTCAATCAGCGCCCGCTTCTGCGGAAGGAGCGCGTTGCTCGCGATTTGAACCGCGTCCCGCCGGATGCCGATGGCGAAGATGAGGTTGTTGCGGAGCCGCACCGAGGTTTTCAGGATCATCCGCTCAGCCGCGTTGAACGCCTTATTTGCCAGCACCTTTTCGATCACCTCCATGACTTTGTTTTCGAGCCCGCGGCGCGAGCCGAGGATGGCGTCCGCCTCCTTGATGATGACTTCCATCGCGTTCTTGCCGCTCGCCAGCGTTTCGAGGCCCAAGTACTTCAGCGTCGCCTCAGCCTCTCCGCCGAACTGTTTCATTTCACTCTCCATGCTCGCCGTGAACACCGGCGTTGCCTTGAGCTTTTTCCACTGTCCCTCCAGCCACTTCATCCGGCGGGGGACGCTCACGCTTCGGGGCGGGGGCGGGGGCGGTGGGGGTTTGACCAGCACCGGCGGGGGTGTGGGCGGCTTGGGCAGGATCGGCGGGACAACGTCAGCGAACGTCGTGGGGACCAGCGTCCCCGTGTGCTGCGGGTGCCACTTCAGGAGCGGAAGGTCGCGCACCGGCACGTCCTTGATGTTGCACGTCGATTCGCCGCGGTACTTGGGCGAGTTGGCCTCCCGCGCCTCGCACCCGATGACCGAGCAATGAGTGACGTTCGGGGTGTTCTGGTAGGTGCGGATCTGCCCCGCGGTCCAAGCCATGTTCGTCTCCGTCCGCGCAATCACCTGAAGGCGGTGCCGACTCCAGCCGGGGAAGGTTTCCCTGAGCCGCTTGCTCGTCTCCGCGATTGTGTGCCCCTCCTCCAAGCTCTTGGCGATTGTGTCGCGGAAAAGCTTCCGGGTGTTCTCGTCAATGCCGGTGATGAGTGCCCCAATCCGCGCCCGCTCCGCGTCCGCCACCAGCTTGTGTATTGCCGGGTCGGTCTTGAGCCCGAGGAAGTCCGCCGTCGTCGTGAAGCCCCCAACCCCGGTCGGGACCGTGACGCCTTCAATCACCTGACGGACCTTGTGCCCGTTCTCGTTGAAAACCTCGGTGATGGCGTCCGCCCACACTTGGGCGTGAGGCCCGGTCAGTTCGACCAGCTTCGCCGCCGGGGCGTCGAGCGCCCAAGCGATGACCGGGAGAAGCAGCTCGTCGTGCCAGAACCGCGAGAGCCTCCGCGCAAGCTCGGCCGTCGCCGCCCGCTTCTTGGCCCGCGACACCACGGCGATTGAATGAACGAGGATGTGCCCGTAGGCCGCGAAGCTTTCCTC
>Ga0137426_1000316_pt1 | contig 10391 bp, 19 predicted proteins | sample EasRivERMZT660_2_FD_102308 | JGI IMG/M metagenome (GOLD analysis project Ga0137426, IMG submission 102308) | Soil microbial communities from meander-bound floodplain in the East River, Colorado, USA - East River MetaG ERMZT660_2 | ecosystem: Environmental > Terrestrial > Soil > Floodplain ...
CGACGGCAGGCGGGGTTGCCATGGGCTCTCCGCATCCATGGGGTGCTTTTGGTGTTGTTGTCATTGGGTTTGCCGAGCGCGAACGCATGACGCAGACGGATTGGATTGTAGACGCTCTGTACGGGGCTCCTCTCACGATTGCGCCGGACGCTGGGTGGGACTTCGACCTCGATACCGCCTTGGAAACCTACACGGCCTACAAGGACATCGAGGGCCAGACGATCGGTCCGGCCGTTTATCATCCGATTCCGACCGTGGAAGAGTTCCCCGGCGATCGCCTTGCGGCAGAAAACAACCGGCTTCGGGACAAGCTGAAGTTCAATACCGCCGTCGTGGACGCATGGGCGCCGACTCCAAGCGGATACCTTGGTCTTTACCGGCTGGCCAACGACAAGCGCCGTGCGACCGGCCTTCCTGCCACCAAGAAAATGGCGACGTTCATCCTCAGCAAAACGCTTCCGAATCTGTTTGCCGGGCAAGTTGCCAGCGTCATATCGATGGTGAACACGGTCAACATCACGCCTTTTTTTGGCGCAGCTCGCGGCATGGCCAAGTTCATCGGGATGCGTTCGCGGTCATCTCGCGGAACGATTCCCGGCCAGTCCACGCCGGATCGGGTTTACGATGTGAGCCTCACGTTCCTAATCAACTGGGAGAAGCACAACCCGGAACGCGAATACGACATTTACGAGCACACGGACGGCACTCAGGCCATCATCGAGGACGCTCGCGGGAACGGGATTCGCCGGAAGTACAAGCTCTATTACGAATTGGAATTCAACACGATTCTTTTGAGTCTCGGATAAGGCGCAATGGATCAGATTCAGCCAGGCCAGCGACAGATTAGTGCCGACACGCTCAATCGAGCGATCGACGGCGCCGAGCTGTCTCACAAGACGACTGTGGCCGGTGCGAATCAATCGCGAATTGGCGCAAGTGACCGCACCATCGCTGTGTCCAGACCGACAGAGCTGAGGTACGACCCCAATACCGACGTACTCCGAACCGTGGTCGTCAAGAAGTCCCCGAGCGTGAATGCCGGATGGGTACGGGTCCAGCGCGTGCAATACAAAGACAACCCGCCGCAACCATGCACGGACTCCGGCTGCCGGATTCAGGTGTGGGGCGATGAGTTCGACGTGCGCCCGCAGTATGGAAAGCAGGACGACTCCTACGAGCGCTTTGAAGTCTCTGCCACGATCGACCAGGGCACAAAGTTTTTCGAGGCCCGATGGGAGGACGAGAAGTGGATTCTGAATTGGCCGGAAGCGGGCGGCGAGGTCGAATACGGCTACATCACCGCTATCATTGGAAACTTTTTCATTATCGTTCAGGGCATCAAGCAGAAACCTCCGGTCAATGAAGGCGATCCGTGGGACGGAACCTATGTGAATGATGGCCCCCCGCGCGCCGTCGTCGCGTGGCCGGGAACCAACGGCTCAGGGAACCAAAACCCATTCTGGACGCCGTTTATCAGTGCTGCCATTGATTCGACAACGCTCTATGTTTTGCTCGTGATGATCGATGGCGTTGAGTACGCGTTTCCGACTTGGGCCATAAATACGTTCACGCCGAATCCGGCTGGACTGGCGGGGGATTGCTGATGCCCTCTTGTGTGTTTGAAATTCAAATAGAAGAAAGGCTCGTTGCACTAGGCCTGCCGATTGGTCCGTGTCCTCCACCATTGCGGGCGGTGAAGAGGCTTATCGAATGTCCATCCGTTAGCAGTGAGGCTGCTTGCGTGGCAGCGGCCAATGCTTCAGCCCAGTCATACACAGCAACTGCCGGATGTGTCGGCGGGCCGACTTACTTTTCACACCTTGGATCAGTGTTGGCCGTCAAATGGATGCCGTGCAATTCGTGTTGTTCTACGTTTGGGATGCCGTGCGGCTCGTTCGAGGTTAAATGTGGAATTTGTGAGGATATTACGCTCGAAGCTCCGATTTGTGGCGGAGCCTGTCAGCCCGGCCAGTATTCCGCCTGCAGGTCGATGGTATTCAACGCCGAATGCGATCCGCATGCTTGTTGTAAACCGCCCTATCCGAATCAGACGGGTGAGTGCGTTTCGACGAACGATCAAACCTGTTGCCAGACTACGCTGGGCGGGACGTACCGCGCGAATCGCAGATGCTCGGAAACTCCCGGCCCGTGCGAAGTAGGACTTGTCGGCTGCTGCCTCTGCGACCGTTGCGAGGACATGACCGCGAGTGCATGCGCAAACAGGGGCGGAACTCCAATGTCTGGTTCATGCGATTCGGCCGCGACCCGCGAATCGTGCAGACTCGCCGACACGAAGCGCCCATGCGTGCGCGGGACGTGGCAATTCGCGCGCAGGCCGCCCCAACACCCGCCAGTTGGAATAACCGTTCGTCCGGGCAGGTGGGAGCCGTGCTCCGTCAATAAGCAGCGAACTCTGGACCGTGCAGGCGGGTCTTACACTGAACCGACCGAGTGTCGGTATTCCTATGGCTATGTTCAGCGTTCACCGACACAAGGGCGATGGGATGGAAAGTTCTGCAATACATACAACTCTAATTGCCCCAGTGGCATTCGGCGCAGACAAACGCTTCGACTGGTTCGAAACGGGAATCGCTGGGAATGGCAAGGGCGGTATCGCCCGCCGTGTCCCGAAGTTACAGATTGGCCTCTTTCTACGGCTGTTGGGTGTCCACCATGAGCGAAACAAACGGAACGCGAGAGTTCGAGATTCACTCGCCGATTGGCGTCATTCATACGCGCACGACGAATCCGGCCATGCTGCGCCTGCTTCAGGAGGAAATCGAGAATCCCGATCCGGTCCCGATTGTCGAGGAAGAGGTGGAGCCGCGCAAGCGTCCGCCGGTCCTGCAAAAGCGTTTCGACGTTGCGATTCGTGATTGGACGATCCGGCAGATTTCGACTCCGAAAAGGATCGTGCGATGGGTTGCGTGGTGGTTCAAGCTTCCGTGGCGAATCGGATCATTACTCTGGGCCGTGACCGGCAAACGACTCGACGTCTACGCGGTCGAGAAGCGCAATGAAGCCTGCGCAGATTGTCCGATGCGATACGACTTCATCCGTCGCAACGGGAAAGTCTCAGCGCACTGCGCGGGGTGCAATTGCCCGGCGTGGCGGCTCTCGGATTTGGATTTCAAGAATCGGCTCGAACGCTGGCACTGCCCGCAACGAAAGCACGAGGGGCCATACCCCGACGATGGAATCCGCAACTTGTTGGAATCGCTTGGTTATGATCCAAACGGTAGTGCGGGCGGTTGCTCTGGTTGCGGCTGCGGCAAGAAGCAGGGAGGCGCGTAATGGCAACGCGAGCATGGCTCGGGACGGAGAGTAACAACGGGCAGACGGCGGGCAACTGGTCCGGCGGCGCGGTGCCAATTGCTGGAGACGCGATTGTCGGCGATGCGCGAGCCCAACGGGCATTGGAAGCCGGAACCGATTTCAGCGGAATTCTGTTTACCGACGTGCATTTCCACAGCGATTATCCTTACGCTCTCGGAAGCAGCGGTTCTCCGTTCAAGGTCCGATGCGCGGAACTGCTCTGGGCGGGCCAAGGGGCGGCATTCCTCAATGCGGCTGGCGGCAGCGTGTCACGAGCCATCATCGATACGGATGCCATCGAAGCGGTAACGATGGCCGACAACTCAGGCGCATTCACAAAAATCGAATGGCTCAAGGGTCGTGGCTCCATCTTTGCACTCACCAACATCGACCTCTTGTTTGTCACCTACCGCGACAATCCGCCATTCGATTCCCGCGTGACCCTACAGCCGCTCAACGGGATCGATGCGATTCACCAAAATGCCGGCACGCTCATTTCCCAGGCCGCTGTCGCGCACCCACTGATCGTGTTGTCTGGTGGGCTCTTCGAGATTCAAGAATCTGCCTTTGGAGCAGGCACCGTAGCTACGGCGGTTCATCAGTCCGGCGGTGTCATGCGCTATCGACAGTTCGACGAAGGATCGGTCATCACCAACTACTACCATCACGGCGGCTATATCGACGTGGAGGGAACCACCGCAACGCAGCACGTCATCACCAATCTATATCGCTTTCCGGGTTCGGAAATCCCGAAGCGCGACATGCTCAACATTGCAAACGAATTCAAGATCGGAGTTCCGTAGAATTAGGAGTTTAGGTTATGGCAACAAACGTGTGGACAGGCTCGGCATCGGCGCTTTGGAGTGCAGCGGGCAATTGGAGTCTAGCGGCCGCGCCTGTGGCCACAGATGACATCATCATCCCTGGCGGCACGAAGTCGATTGATTGCAACGGCATGACGGCCGCGGCCTTCAATTCCATGCACATACTGGAGGGATACAAAGGCACGATCGGATCGTCCGGCGCGCCGTGCTCAGGCTCCTGGGTTGGAGCAAAGGGCGTCATTCATAACGGCGCGGGCAAGCTATTCCTGACCGACGATGGTACCGGGACAACGGCCAATGTCCTTCTTGCCGGCGAAAGTAACGGGGATCTAATCGAAGTCGATGGAACAATCACGTTCCTTGAAATCATGCGCGGCAAGGCCACGGCTAAGGGTGCATCCTCGGCCATCATTACCAACGCCATCCTGGGGACGCTCGGGGAACTGAGCAACGACGCTCAGCTTACCTTCGCGGCCGGGGCCGGCACTTGCGCGGCGCTGCGTCAAAACAGCGGCATTTGCATCGCAAACAACGTCATCACTACCGGGGAAATCAACGGCGGGGTGTTTGTGAAACGCTCTACCACGGCAATGACGACTCTCGCCCTGGCGAATGCCGTGGCTCACTACGAGGGAACCGGAACCCTGACAACGGGTATCCTTGGCAACAGGGGCATTCTCAACATGGATCGGAACTGGTCCGATCCAGATTCGCCCTCTTCGAATTATGGCCGGCAGAGCGCGGTCACGATCACGAGCCTCTACCAGTACCCCGGTTCCATCGTGTACCGCCGCAATCTTTTGACCACGGTCACGACGCATTACGACCGCCGCAGGGCAGGCGAGGGAACGTGATTCGACCACAGGACATTGTCATCGCGGCCGCATCCGGTCGGCAAAGCATGGCGGCATCGTTCGGACTGGCCGAGCGATTCGTCCTTGTCTCCTTGCGCGGGCATTTCTCGCGGGAGTCTGGCACCGGCGGCGAAACCGCAAACCTGACTCTCGACGTGCAATCGAAGCGGGGAACGGTTCACAACGCGCGGCTGGCAACGTTCGTCGGTGTCGGGATAAACGCGGACCTGGTGGCATCTATTCCTGAGTGTGATGCTCGAAAGAAGTACATGTTCGATTCGGGAGACAAAGCGCTATTGACGTGGACTAGCCCAGATTCGGATGAAATCCTGTGGGGCATCGAGGTGGGAATGGTTCCGGCAAGGCTAATCGAATGAACACGCAGACCGTCTTTCCTGTTGGATTCGTTGCACCAACCGCGATCACGATCGCGCTCAACTCTATCGCGAACAGCGAGGGGCAGCAGGGAACCTTTATCGACAACAGAGCCACACGGTACAAGTCCGCACTGATCTACGTCAAAATTCGGATGAACGGAGCATCCGCAGCGACCGCCAACAGCGTCGTCGAGGTGTATCTCCTCCGATCCGACGCAGACGGGACATCCGAGCATAGATCGGACGGGGCTGGGGCCTCCGATGCTGATATTTGGGTAGCCGGGACGGCGCTAGACGCTCCGGGCAGCGCGTACTTGTTGGGCGTCTGTCGCACCACCTCGACGCCAGCCGTCGATGAGTACGTGTACGGCGAATTTTTCGCACCGAATCTCGGCCCGAAATGGACGATCGGCGTCTACAATCGCACTGGTCAGACGACCGGCAGCACGGCCGGGGACCACTGGGCGAGATATATCGGCCTGGGTGCAGGCCAGGGGAGTTGATTCTATGCCGCCGCCTTATGTGCAGATTTACGACGCCGTCAACAACGGCACCTACTGGAAGCAAGCCGCCATCGCGGTAACGACAGCACAGCGCTCCACGATGGCAAAACCGACTCCGACCGCGGCGGAACTGTCATGGTGTCGTCGGGACGCATCGGAGGAGGGCAAACGGATCGTGCTCTTCCTGATCGGAACGCAACCGCTGCTTGGCAAGCTGGATGCACCGGAAACGATCGTCGATTCCGATTGGGACGCTGCGATGGCTGCATTCTTGCCGAATCTACTCAAAACCGTTCAATGATCGGCTACCTTCCTCATCAATCCGTGGGTTTCGCGCACGCGCAGGCGGAGTCCGAAAGTCCACTCCTTTGGGATCATCTGACGGTCTGCGCAGCTCCATGCCTTGGCATAGGCGGAAATCGCATTGCGGACCTGAGTCCGCACCGGTTTGATTTCGCCAGCACCGGAACCGCTTCGGCACTATCATTCACAGCCTCGCCCTGGGGTCCCGCGGCGCGGTTCGCTGGCAACGTGGCATGGCAGCAAGCCGGATCAGCCTCCTACACGCTTCCGTGCAAGTTTTGCACCAATTCATTCGATTACACCGACGCATTCACCATTCAGGCGTTGTTTCGGTTTGCTCATAGTGGTAGTGCGAAAGAATCCACCCTGTTTTGGAGCGACAATCCGACGCTGGGAAGTTTGATTTACGGCTACCGGCTGTACGTTGATAACAACACTGACAAGCTCAAGCTGATGATCGCCAACGGCGACAACATGGTGACGACGACGCCGACCTATTACACTTCCGCGACCACGCTAACCAGCGGGCAGTGGTACAACGTCGTGGTGTTATACGGATGGAGCATCTTCAACACCGGGCAAGGTTGCATCATGTGCATCAACTCGCCGGCATGGGAATATCCGACGATCACTAATTCGACACCCGCAGGCGTTGAAACCTATTGCGCGCACCTGGGAACTCAGAATTCCAGGATCGGCGCATCGTTGGGGTCGGTGGCTCCTGATTTTGAGGTCGCCCTGCTCAATGTGTGGAACACGGTATCCATGTTCGACGATGTAAATCTTACTGGCGGGTCCGCAATCGACTATCTGCTTACAGACCCGCTTCGCATGTTTCGATTGGCGGAGTAGTGAGCCGTTACCCCACTCCTACCAGCCGTGGCCGCTGTTGCTCCGGCCATCCGATCCGGGTGATTTTGTCAACTGTGTAATCGTCCTTGACGCGGGTAATCGAGGTGTGATTGGGCAAGTCACAAGATTCGCCGACCAATGCTGAGTCACACCATCCCATGACCTTATCGCCGAGTTCCTTCAACGCGGCGCCCGCCATCACGTCCTTTGTCTGAATCGAGATGGCCGTTCCGGATTTCTCGAACAGTTCGCGGAGTTGAGCACGAGAGAGTAGCAAGGTATGAGCACCGGCGAAGTTGACGCTGATTTGTTTGCCGCACGCACACTTCGCCTGAAGGTTTGATACGCAGCCGAAGGGCGATCCATTTTTCGCGCTGACAACATACATGCGGACGGGGGGATTGAGGTTCATCATTCAGAAACTCCACGCAAGAACGCCAGTAAGTGTTTTCGCTCAGGATCAATAATTCTTGGATCGAGCAACCCCGGATACACCGCCACGCCGTCCACCGCGCCCATGTAACGCTGACCTTGAAGGCGATACCACCAGTTTAGAAGCTCGCGCCCAAGAATGGTGTCGTAGAGCGTGTCGGTTCCCACGTTGAACGTCCAAGGCCAGTAGTTCAGACCGTCACCCCATTGAAACTTGCGGCCACAACCAGGCGCGGAAATCCAGCCGACGATTTTGGTAACACCGATGGAGTTCGCGTACTGTCTGTTGAGGTGCGCAGCCTGCCGCTTGCCAAGGTGCTCACCGACCCACGCCAGACTAAAGCCAAGGCTGTCCATTCCGCTCCACGGAGCCGACCACGCCGGCGTCGAGAACTCGTTCGGCGGAGCTGGCGACGGAAGCAGACCGAAGCTAAACCAGTGGACCTCAGAACAGCCCTGGGATCGCAGTAAAGCGTCATAAGCCTTGTAAACTTCCAAACATTTGATTTGGTTAGACCCCCGGCAACTGAACGTCTCGGTGTCAACGGTGCAAACCAATCGCGGCTTCCACGTCGATTCGGCGATGGCCTCCCGAATCCTGGCGAAGTAGGTGCTGGTAAAGGCTGCTTCTGACGCCACGAGCGGACTATGCACGTCCCGAATCGTCATCCATGGTCTGACAACGATGACCAAGAACACCGGGGCGGTATTTGGCAACCGTCGGCCTTGGGCCTCACCGCCGATCTGCAAGGCCACCAGCCATCGCCATTTGGTGGACTCGTAGGCCATGCCGACGTTGCCGGTGATCCGGGTCAACTCGACAAGGGTGGGATTGCCGACGGTCAGGTATTGGTCCGGGGTGGACCAGTTCATGAGGGGCACCGAAAGCTGCCGTATCCCGTCGAAGGAGGTGGTCATGAACAGGGCTAGGAGGATTGCGAGCATTTGGACGCCTTGGCCTTTCTTGACGCCGCAGCACGGCATCGGGGCGAGCAGTACTGGGAATGCGCACGTTTGCGCACAATTGCAGCCCCGCAAGCCTTACAAGTTGGCCCTGTCGGGGCTTGTCCGGTTCCGTTGCAGGCTCGGCAAACGCTACTCACGGACATTCCCCCGTAAACACTTCCACCCTGAATTCCACCGTGCCGTCCGGGGCGAGCTGGGCGGAGTTTTGGAGCAGGGCCACGTCGCGAAGGTCAAAGCGGGCGTCTCCGGTCAGGTCGAAGTCCGATGTGATCACCGGCCCGGTCAGAACGCAGGAGGCGAACAGCCAGCTCAGGACGACGATTTTCACTTCTTCTTGGCCTTCTTGGCGGGCTTGTTGCAATCCGGGAAGCTCGCATACGAAAGCGAGCCAACTACCACCTTGTCCTTGATTTCTTTCCGGCACATGGTCTTTGCCGTCCCTATTTTTGGATAAGCGGCAATCAGATTCCCCTTGCAGTCCACGATACAGTACACGCGCATTTGGTTCCTTTCGGTAGAAAGCCAATCATTCTTCTTTGTCCTCGTATACCCAGCCCTTGCCGAAGCACTCCGGGCAGGTGTTCTTGCCGACAACGCCAGAGCCTTCGCAGTCCGGGCATTCGGTGATTTCGTTCATGTGTGCGTTTCCCGCTTGACCGTCTTGTGCAACTTCTTCGCCAGTGGATGCCCGCGCCCGCAGGTGAACTTGAGAGAGTTCACAACGGCTTCAGCGCCATTCCCGCGATGCGTTTCGATTGTGCGGATCAGCAGGCCGCTTACCTGTCGTTCGGTTCGCACTTGACGAACCAATCCAAGGCACACTGTCCCCAACACGCCGATAGCGGCCAGTGATGCTTTGGAGTCGATGGTCTGATTCCCGCCGACCGCCGTGTTCCCGACTCCGACCTGGGCCTGCACCATCGTGTCTACTTTGGCGTCCAGCTTGACGATGGCCGCTGCGAGGGCCTGCACGTCGAAAATGTCCGATGCGACGTAGGGGCCTGGAACGGGATCGCGCTTCGCCATGAGCGAGCAGCCGCAGAGGAAGAGCAGGGATAGGGCGAGGGGCTTCACCGCTTCGACTTCGCCTTCGCCTTGCACGGCTCGATGTAGAGCAGTTCGCGTTCGATCCGTTTCAGCCGCTTGATTTCTTCGTGCAGCCTGTTTCGTGATTGCTCATCGCGCAGGCGCTTCAGGTATTCTTCCTGCTTCCGCCAGTCGTATTCGTAGCCGCACTTACACATCGCCAAACACGCTCCCTAGATTTGCGTCACGCTCGCGGCGCTGCTTCGCGTCCACGTCGCCCGGATCGGGGTCGGGCTTGCTCGGCACGGGCCAGATGTATCCGCATACCACGCATTTCAGCGGTTCCGGCTCGAAGCCGAAGCACGTATCGAATCCGCTGTAGCATGAAGGGCATTGGGTCATAGGAGCCACACAATCAGTCCGCCAAGCGCCATTGTTGCGATAACAATCGCCACAGCGACAACGGCCGTGACGGCAAAGCCCAGGTCCACCAAGTCCCATTCGTCGTAGGGTTTCATCGCTTTTTCAATTCATCCGTTGAAATCGTGACCGTTGTATCCGTTTCGCCCAGCTTGCAGGTCGCCTCGTATTCCACCTTGTCGGCCTCGTGTGCCTTGAAATACTGCCCTTTGGTTTCCTTGAGAACGAGGCTTTGAATGGTAGCCTTGATTATAACCGTGTCGCCGACTTTCACGTTTGGCTTGCTCATCGTTTCACCCAATGGGCGGGCGCTGGCCTCGGAGGGATAGGAGCAGCGCCCTGGAGGATAACCGGGTTGTCAGCCCGGCATGGAAGGCTCAGTTCGACGGCGGAATGACCGTCGCGTCGATTACGGTCACAGGCGGATCGTCTTTCTTGATCCATTCCTCAAGGCTCGGGAACTCGCTCGAAATCACGGCTGGTTCCGGCGACGTTTGCTGCGCCCGATGAAAGAAGCTC
>Ga0137426_1000326_pt1 | contig 10254 bp, 11 predicted proteins | sample EasRivERMZT660_2_FD_102308 | JGI IMG/M metagenome (GOLD analysis project Ga0137426, IMG submission 102308) | Soil microbial communities from meander-bound floodplain in the East River, Colorado, USA - East River MetaG ERMZT660_2 | ecosystem: Environmental > Terrestrial > Soil > Floodplain ...
CGAAGGACGTCGACAAGGCGGCGGCATCCTACCGGGCATTCCGCAACATGATCGGGGAGCGTGAGTTCGAGGACATCGAGCGCGCGCAAGCGGCGTTCAAGGCCGACGTGCTCACCGACATCGGGCACCAGATGGCCGGGATCGAGTCGGTCGTCGACGCCTCGCTCGAGGCGCGCGACAAACTCGACGAGCGGGATGCGAAGTGGCGCGCGCACCGGAACGAGATCGGGGAACGCATCCTGGAGGACGAAGGCGCCATGATTGCGCGCTCGGAAGAGCGGTGGCGCCAGTACTACCAGACCGTCGCGAACGTCTTTATCGGGCTCGTCGACGTCGCCTCGTCGAATCTCGGGACGCTCATCTTCGGGTCCGGTGGCGACAACGGCGCGAAGCAGGCCGCCGAGGAGGCCGCCGAGAGTTACGAACGCCTCAAGGCGTCGGGCGTCGCCAGCGCGGAGGCGATCACGCAGGCGTTTCAGGACATGCGACGCGCGCAAGCGCAGGCGCAGGACTCCTTCGCCGACCGGCTCCGGTCGGTCTGGGATGGGATCCGGCGGTACCTCATCGACGTCCTGAATCAGATCCTGAATTACTTCGTGCATTCCTTCCTCGAGGGCATGATCAAGGCGATCGTCGGGTCGAAACTCTCTCAAACGCTCGGACAAGCGATCGTCGGCGGGGTTGGTGGTGCGACTGGCGGGATCGGCGGGATCGCACAGGTCGCCGGGGGGGCGATTCTCCCGTCCGTCCTCGGGACCGGGGGCGCCGCGGCGGGCGGGGTCCTCGCCTCGAGCTCGATTGCTGGCGCCTCGGCGGCGACGATACCGGCGCTCGCCTCGGCTGGCGTATCGGCTGGCGGCGCGGTCTCAGGAGGCGGGGCCGGGATGGCCGCGGCGGTTGGAGGCGGGATCGGAACGGGTGCCCTGATCGGATTGACTGCAGGAATTGGCGGCGCCGCCGTGCTCCTTGCGTGGGGGATTAAGTCAAAGGGATGGTTCCGCGGAGGCGAGGAAGGCGTAAAGGTCAATCCGCGCCGCGGTCGCTTTGTACAGCAGTTCGGGCCTCCCGGGACTGGCGAGGGTTCCGGGTTTCATAACCTCGCGGTGATCCTGCATTCGATCACAAAGAAATCCGGGGGCGGTCCGCTGATGGACGCGCTCAACGCGGCGGACACGGTCAAAGAATTCGAGGCCGCGCAGGCGAACATCCTCGCGCTCCTCGCGCGAAACGGCCGCCCGGCGAAGGCGTTTAACATGGGCGGATTCGTGCCGCCTGGCGCGGTCGTCCCGGCGGTCCTCCACGGCGGCCGGTTCGGCGAAGTGATCGCGCCGCTCAAGGCGCCGGCGTCCGGTACGCAGCCTCCGCGCGTCGTCCACCATCACGCCTGGCATATCACCGCATGGGACGCCACCGACGTTAGGCGCGGGATGAAGCAGATCATCAAAGAGCTCAAGTTCGAGGCGCAGACGAACGAGAACGGCCTCGTCCCGGCGTTCTCGCGTGCGCAGGGGTTAGCCTGATGTTCGGACGCTACGCGATCCCGAAAGCGGAATTGCGCGAGCTCGTCGACGGCTTCGACGCGCGACTCGCGAAGCTCTCGGAGCACATGCTCGTGATCGGGCGTACGTTCAATCACTTCGAGGATGGATTCGATCTGGTGGACGCGATCCTCGAGATGATCGAACGCGGTGAGACGTTGCAGCCGGACGCTGTACCACGGCTTCGGCAACATGTCGGTATTTTGAAACAGGACGCCGGCTCGATGGCGGCGCTCAACAAGATGATGGGCGAGACCGTCGCCGCGGACGCGTCCGTCGTGGCCCGGGAGAAAGCGCGTTTGCGCCGGTAGGGCGCTCAGTAGTAACGTTCCGGTTTGAAAGCGGGCCGGAACGCGAGCGCTAACTCGCGCCCGACCCTAACCCCGTCATCGTGTGAGCCGATGAGCGAGGCTTCCGCATTTTAAGCCACGCCCCATCGGCCTCCACTATTCGCAGGAGGCCACATGCCAGCAACAACATCCCGTCGCACGACCTCGAGGAAGAGCTCGCGCGGTGCAGAGAAGACGCGCGGCGCGAAGCAATCACCAGAGCAGCTCGCCAGGGCCCTTGCCGTGCTCGTGCTGCCCAGCGGCGCGCCCAATTTCGGCGAAGCCCTCGAGGATCACGACATCAGTCAGTTGTTCGTCGAGCTCTGTCAGCAGCTCATCCGGAGCCCGCACAACCGCGCGTCAGATGCCTGGCTGAAGCGGTTCGAGCGCGTTCAGGAGGCGGCTCCGGAGCGGGTCCAAAAGGACCTGATCGAGTACGACGACATGCGCGGCGAGCAGGAAGCTGCGAGCCAGGAAGCGGCATTCCGCGTGGGGTTCGAAGTGGGCCGGCGCATGGCTGGAGGTCTGCGATGAGCGCGCCGGTACTCGCGTTCAGTAACCCGCGCCAGGCGAAGGCGTCGTCAACCCTGCAAGCGAACTCTCGCACCGCGGCGCTCGAGCGGTATGCGCGACTGCACGACGTGCAGCCTGGCGCGGCCGCGCTGTTCGACGAAATGATCCTCGAGCTGCTCGCCGATCACGACCGCGAGCAGAAGGGCGGGGCGTGATGGGGCAGATCCGAAAGCGCGGCGCGTTCTACCAAATCCGCTACTACCGCAACGGTCAGCGCATCGAGGAAAGCACGAAGCACACGAAGTACGACGATGCGCGGACACTCTTAAATCAACGGGAAGGGGACATCGCCAACGGTGTTCCCCTCTCGGCCAAGATGGGGCAGATCCGGTTCACCGAGGCGGCGGCGGACCTGCTGACCAACTACCGGATCAACCAGCGGAAATCTACTGGTGACGTCGAGCGGCACGTCGCGAAGCTCACGCAGCATCTCGGGACGCGCCGCATGGCCGACATCACCACGGCTGACGCCGAGGCGTACGCGCTCGGGCGGCTGAAGGACGGGGCCGCCAATGCCACTGTGAATCGGGAGCTGGCGTCGCTGAAGCGGTGTTTCACGCTCGCCGTACGCGCCCGCAAGTTGGTCGTGAAGCCGCATATTCCGATGCTCGAGGAAAACAACGTTCGGACGGGGTTCTTCGAGCATGAGCAGTTTGTGTCCGTGCGATCGAACCTGTCGGCACGGTTGCGGGGCATCGCGACAATGGCCTATTACACCGGCTGGAGGGCCAAGAGCGAGATCCTGCCGCTTCAATGGTCACAGGTGGACCGGAAGAACGGCGTGATCCGGCTGGAAGTCGGGACCACGAAGAACAAGCGCGGCCGCACGTTCAAGTACGTTCACCTTACCGAGCTGAACGACGTGATTGACGCGCAGCACACGGAACACGAGGCGCTCAAGAAGGCGAACAGGATCTGCCCGTTCGTCTTTCAGCGGAAGGGGAAGCCCGTCAAGAGCTGGCGGAAGGCGTGGAACGCGGCCTGCAAGCTCGCTGGCTGCCCGGGCCGCAAGCCGCACGACTTCCGCCGCACGGCGGTCAGGAACCTCACCAGGGCGGGCGTCACCGATACAATAGCGATGGCTGTCACCGGGCACCGCACCAGGGCGGTGTTCGACCGCTACGACATCACCAGCGAAGCGGACCTTGACGACGCCGCGGCGAAGCTCCAGAGTTTCGTCGCAGGGACAAAAACGGGGACAAACGCCACTTCTGAGAATTCCGCGAACGCCGATAAAGCCACAGCGTAGAACACCTTACGGGCCCCTAGCTCAGTGGTAGAGCACCTGACTTTTAAACGTCGGTGCTCTATTTCTCAACCACTCAAAATCGCGAATGAATCCGATAAACATTGATCGTTCTGTATCTCGTCTGAAGTGCGCATAATGCGTAACGTGAAGCCACGCGCGAGGCGGAAGGGACAATCACGGGGACAAAAAGCGGCCAATGTAGACGCATCGCTGGAAGCCTTCGAACGGTGGCGGTTTGAGATGGGCCTCGTGGAAGCCCAGATTTCGCGGCACGAGCAGGTCGAGCGCGCGATCTTGGAGCGCGCCGGCTGGCCGACTGATTTACCGACGATCTACGCGATTCTCGCTGGCGAGCAGAAAGCGCCTGGGGGGCGACGGACCGCCGCGCGCGATCGTCGGCGGGCGCTCCATGCGATGCATACGCTGGGGCTGCTCTCACAAGTCCGCTCGCACCTCGTGATCGGCAACGAGAATGCCCGCCTGGCGGTCTACAAGGCGCTCGTGGCGGTCACAGTGAGCAACCCCGCGGCGAGCGGTCATCTCACCCTTCAGAACGTCCATGCAGCCAGCCAGAAGGCTGCACAGGGCCGCGGTCCAAAGAACGATGCACGACTTGCTTCGGCGGTGGCAAGCTATCGCGCGAGCAATCCGGAGCACAGCGATCGGACGATGGCGACCAATCTGGCCCATCGACTCGGTCGAAAGTTCGACACTGTTCGCGGCCAGATCCAGCGTCTGAAGCAAAACGGATCATCCACCGTCGGTAGTTAATCCACCTGCGCGCTACGCTGCGCGCATGGCAGTCAAACAGCACCCCACAACGTCCACCCCGCCACGTCTGCTGAGCGCGAAGCGCGCATCGGCGGAGTTGGGGGTTCCTTACCGCACGCTCCTCGACGTGGCGCATCGCGGCGAGATCCCGATTGTGCGGGTCAGCACCGCCGTGTACTTCGAGCGGCGTGATCTTGATTCGTGGATAGCGAATCGGAAGGAAGTCTAAGTCTGCGCCTAAAAAACGAACGCCCGCGCGGGGATGAACCGGCGGGCGCAGGAGGCGGAGGATGAACGTGATCACGGAAACTGTAACACGCGGGCAGCCACCAACGGCGACGCCTAGCGTGATCGACACCCTAACCGTGCTCGTCGCGCGTTTGGAAGTCGTCGTCGAGCGGCTCACGCGCGTCGAGGATTCACTCGATCGCCAGCGCCGGCCGTACGGTACCGGGCACCGCGGCGATTCGTTCCGGCGGCGGCGGGCGTGATCGAGCGGCAGATCGCCGAGAACTACTTCCGGTTCAGTTGGCCGGAGTTCGAGCTGCAGTTCGATTGCGCCAGGCTCCGCGTCGATCGACACGAGCTCGTCGGCGAGCTCTCGGTGTCGACCGGGCTGCTCGGTGCGAACACCGTCGACGGCGTGCTCTGCGCGAACAACTTCAACTTCTCGAGCGTCCGAGGGCGGCAGGAGCAAGCGAAGCGGCTGCGTGCTCGGGCGCGCACGAACGGAAAGATCGATTTCGATGCGCTGCTCGAGGAAGTCTGCCAGCGCGTGATCCTGAAACACCGTGCGGGTCAGCCTGCCACGTTGCTTCGAACGCTGTCTCGGCCACCGCAGGACCGCGTACTCGACGTGCACGGATTCAGGCTCTTTCGTGACCATCCCGTGATTGCGTTCGGCGATGGTGGCGTGTCGAAGAGCTACCTCGCGCTCTACTTCGCAGGGGAGCTCACCAGGCGGGGCCTCTCGGTCCTCTTCTGCGATTGGGAGCTCTCCGCGGGCGACCACCGCGATCGCCTCGAGCGGCTGTTCGGCGCCGACGACATGCCGGATGTCCGACATGTCCGCTGTGATCGGCCCCTGACCTACGAAGTCGACCGCCTGGCGCGTCTCTGCCAACAACACAACGTCGAGTACCTCGTGTTCGATTCCATCGCGTTCGCCTGCGACGGGCCGCCAGAGGCCGCCGACGTCGCCGGACGCTACTTCCAAGCCGTGCGCCAGTTGGGGCGGGGCTCTCTGCACCTGGCGCACATCAACCGCTCTGACCGTGCGGACGAGAAGCCGTTCGGCTCGACGTTCTGGCACAACGGGGCCAGGGCAACGTGGTACGTGAAGCGCGCGGAGGAGAGCCTCTTCGACGACCGCCTCCTCGTGGGCCTCTACAACAAGAAGTCGAACCTCGGGCGTCGAATGCCGGCGGTGGGGTATCTGCTCGAGTTCACATCCGACCGGACGATCGTGCGGCCAGCCGAGCTCGCTGCCGATCCCGAGATGGCCGCAGGACTGCCGCTGCGGGTGCGCCTACGGCAGGCGCTGAAGGAGGGACCACAGACCCTTGCGAGCCTCGCGGAACGGCTCAACGCCAATGTGGATTCCATCGACAAAGCCGTACGACGTCAGCGGGCGGAGTTCACCCGCATCACCGGCCCCGACGGCGTGCACCGGGTCGACCTGCTCAAGAGGGAATCCGTATGACCGGACACTTGTCCGGTTTCCTGTCCGGACATGTCCGCTCGGACCGGACGGACAAGGGGGGCCCTTTAGGGCCCCTTGTCCGGTGTCCGGTTGTCCGGTTCCGGGTTGTCCGCCGGTGGAGTTAGGAGAGCTGATGAACGCGGAGGCCCCCCGGGGGGGGATGGGGAATTGTTCAAGCGCTTTCCGGACGGGGACCGCCGGAGCTGGTCCATACACTTGAAACGGCCCTTTTCGAATTGAGTTTGTGACGGATTCACGGGGGAATTTTTTCAAGTTATGGGATGGGGCGGGAAGCGGAAGGGAGCCGGCAGGAAGCCACAGGCGAGGCCGACGCTTGCGATGGTGGTGAGCCACGCGACACCGCCGAGCCAGCGTCCGACTGGAGCCGAGGCCGTCGAGGCGTTCGAGCCTCCACCGGATCTTGTTCCGGAGGAAGGGCCGCCACCAACACCCGGCAGGTTGCCCCGACGCGATGCCGAACCGGCCTGATCGCCTGGACGAAGTGCTCGCGCTGCTGCGTGAGCAGGGCGCTCGACTGGCGCGCCTCGAGGCGGCGTTGTTGTCGAAGCGGCGCCCAGTTGATCCGGCGCGGCTCTACTCGAGCATTGCGCGTGTGTTGGGCGGGTCGGTGTGGTCCACAGGCGATCTGCAACGGCTCGCCACGTCTGACCCTGAGCTGCGAGAAGTGATCGGCAAGGCATCGCGTCGAAAGCTCGGGGCGCTCCTGCGCGGGCTGCGCGATCGAGCGAGCGGGCCCTACCGGCTCACCGCGGCCGGACGCGACGAGCGCGGGACGCTCTGGCGGCTGACTGTCGATGCCGACATACATGCACAACCTTCCGCGCCAGCGCGAGAAGGGGCACGCTCGATCGCATGAGATACCTCGATCCAATTCAGAAGACAGAAAACGAATCACGCGCCCAGGCGGCCATCGCGTGGGCGGTGTGTTCCAACCGGCACCTGACGGACCAGTCGGCGGCCGACTCCCTGTTCCGTCGCGCGTTCGGCGGCCGTTACGACCATCTCACGACAAAGGCGGGCGTCACCGTGACCGACTCGGGCGACGTCCTGGCGGGGACGTTGCCCTTGGTAAGCGGGTTTCTCGGCGAGGCGGCCGAGAGATCGATCCGCGGGCGGCTCGACGGCCCGATCCGGATGGACGTGCGGACGGCCGGGCGCGTGCAGATGGGCACCGTCGTGGGGCAACAGGTCGGCGAAGGCGCGCCGAAACCTGTCGTGAAACTCGAGTTCTCGGCGGCGACGGCCGCGCCGGACAAGTTCAGCGCGGAGATTGTCGTCTCGAGGGAAGCGGTCCAGCCGCTGAATGCGCAAGCGCTGGCCGGCATCACGACGGCGCTCGTTAACGCCACGGCCCGGGCCGACGACGATCAGTTCGTGGCGGCGCTGCTCACGGCGGCCGGGGCACCGGAATCCAGCGACGACATCGGCACGTTACTGAGCGCGATTACCGGCGGCCGGCCGAGCCGCCCGGCCTTGATCTCCGATTGGACCGGATTGTTGGGGGCGGCCGGCTCAGTACAGGATCTGCTCGCGCTGCGCGAGCTCGGTGTGCAGGTGATCGTCTCGCCGAGCGCAAGTGGCTCCCTGATCGCGGTGGACGCGGCCGGGCTGATGCTCTCCGATCTCGGCGCGGAGATCACGACGGCTCTTCACGCGCTCATCACGCTCGATGACGGCACGGGCGGGAGCCCTGGTACGACCGTCGTGTCGTTGTGGCAAATGAATCTGCTCGCACTGCGCGCGGAATTGTGGACGAAGACCACGATCCGTTCCGGCGCGGTCGCGTACGCGAGTTTGGGATCGTAGCAATGAAAATGACCGAAGGCTTCCTGGACAAACTCGCCGCGGTGATCGCCGACGCGATCGGCCTGGGGACGAAGCCACTCCGCGAGCGGATCACGGTGCTCGAAACGCAGATCGCTGAGCTGATGGCAAACGGGCTGCTTCAGGACAAAGGCGTCTACAGCGACGCTGAGACCTACCGCAAAGGCGACATCGTGTCGCGAGGCGGCATGTGGGTCGCGCAGAAGCATGAGGTCAAGGGCATCCGGCCGGGGGACGAACCGGCAAACGTGCCCGATCGGGCGTGGCGGCTCGTCGTCCAGAAAGGCCGCGATGGCCGCGATGGAAAGGATCTGCGATGAACTCGCCGGGGTGGGTGAAGGTCGATCCGAACGATCCCGCGGCCTTCGACGCGCTTGTGGAGTGGTGGGTGACGTTCGCGCTCGAATCCGTCGAGTCCGGCGGCGACCTGACGCCGGCCGAGATTGCCTCGGTGAGGCGGCTCGCGCCACCGAAGCTCCGGGAGTTTTACCGGCAGCAATTAACCTTGATGGCGCACCAGGGGCCCGCACACTAACAATGGCGACCTTCCCGCAGAAACGCGCACGCGCCGTGGAGGATGCCCCCGTGGTGCGCGAGCTCCGCGCCGAGTTGGCGCGCGAGAAGGCGCGGAACGCGCAGCTCGAAGAACGGCACGCGCTCGATCAGAAGGCGCTGCGCGATAGCTGGCGGTTTGCGAAGGACGTGCGGCCGGGCGCGTGGCTGTTGAAGAACGGGAGCGAGTAATGGCATCAGCGGCAACGGTGGGCATCCTTCGCGCGATGCTCACGATGGACACGGCGAACTTCGACCAGGGCGCACGGAAGGCCGGCGGCTCGACCAAGAAGCTCGAGAAGGAGCTCGGCGGTCTCACGACGCAAGTCTCGAAGCTCACCCCGCAAGCCGAACGCATGGTCAAGGCGTTCGGTGGCGATCGCCTCCTCCACCAGGCGAACAACCTCACCGCGGCGGTGAACAAGCTCGGAGGGGCGCAGAAGCTCACCGCGGTCGAGCAGGCGAAGGTGAATCGGACCCTGAACGACGCGCTCGCGAAGTATCAGGCCCTCGGACAGCAGGCGCCGGCCGAGATGCTCAAGTTGCAAAAGGCGACGAGCGTCACGTCGCAGGGGACGGGCGTCCTGTCTGCGAAGATGGTCGGCCTCGGGGCGGCTGCCGGGACGATGGCCGCGCAGCTCGCGGGCTCCGCGCTCCGTGCCGTCGTCAACATGGGGAAGGAAGCCTTCGAGTCGGCGGGCACCATCGTCGACCTGTCGAATTCGACCGGCCTCACCACCAAGACGATCCAGCAAATGCAGTTTGTCGCCGAGCAGACCGGGAGCTCGCTCGAGAGTTTCACCGGCGCCGCGTTCAAGCTGGGCACCAGGCTGGCCGGCGGCGGCGACTCGGTCAAGCAAGCGGTGAGCGAGCTCGGCCTCGAGTTCGAGAAGCTCCAGGCGATGCGACCGGACGAGCAGTGGAACGTCGTCGCCGCGGCGCTGGGGAAAGTGCAGGACGCCGGCGAGCGGAACCGGCTCGGTGTCATCCTCATGGGCAAGACGTTCGCTGATGTCTCGGCGAGTATCACGGAGAACTACACCGACCTCGCGGATCAGGCGACCCTCTCGAGTGACGCGCAGATTCAGGCGCTCAATCGCGCCGGCGACGCGTGGGACAAGTACAAGGCGCGCCAGAAGGCGACGGTGCGGTCCATCCTGGGCGACTTCGTCGTCATAGCGGAGGAGGCCAAGAAGTCTGGATTCCTCGAGACCCTGAGTCTGCTCCTCGCCTTTCCGACCGGGCTCGGGTCGAACTTGGATGGTGGGGCGAATGCGATCGTGTCGGCCTTCGCAAGGAGTGTGAACGGACGCCGCGAGACGGACATCCGACTGCCCGCGGCGAATGCAATGAAGTCGTATCAGGAGCAGCTCGCCGGGGTACGCGCCGAGCTCGAGAAGCTGACGCCGGCGCAGCGCGCCGAGATCGAAGCGGCGAAGGAGCTCGGCGTCAACGTGAGCGACCTGGAGGACAAGTTCGGCCTCAGCGTGGGGGCGCTCTCCGTCTACAACACGGCCTTGAAGGACACCGCGAAGGACTCGAAGGCGGCAGGTAAATCGCAGGCCGAGCTCGCGAAGGACGTCGACAAGGCGGCGGCATCCTACCGGGCATTCCGCAACATGATCGGGGAGCGTGAGTTCGAGGACATCGAGCGCGCGCAAGCGGCGTTCAAGGCCGACGTGCTCACCGACATCG
>Ga0137426_1000331_pt1 | contig 10207 bp, 18 predicted proteins | sample EasRivERMZT660_2_FD_102308 | JGI IMG/M metagenome (GOLD analysis project Ga0137426, IMG submission 102308) | Soil microbial communities from meander-bound floodplain in the East River, Colorado, USA - East River MetaG ERMZT660_2 | ecosystem: Environmental > Terrestrial > Soil > Floodplain ...
CACGCCATGAGGTAGAACAGGTCGGTTATCCCGGCCAGGTCGGCGGCCAGGGCGAACTGGTACTTGGGCATGTAGACCCTGCCCGACCGGATGATCTTGAGCTCGATGAACACCGTCTTCCGGGGATAGACCAGGATGACATCCGGCAACGACGTGTTGGCCGCGTTCTCGATCCTGATCGGATATGCGCCGGCCTTCACGAACTGCGGCCGGAGGCGCTTCCACAGATCCCGTTCGGTGGTCATGCCTCCTTCTCCTTCGGCAACTGATGAATAATCCAGTCCTCGAGCTCTTGTTGGAGATGCTTGGCCAGCTTATCCGCCATGGTCTCCATGCCGTGCTGCGTAAGGCCGTGGCCTGCTAGAAACACCATGGCAAGGTCGTACACTCTGCTGTCGTAGGTCATCACACCTTCTCCTTCGCGTCCGCCCAGTTCGGCCCGAGCCCCGCTTCCGCTCGATGCGGCACGGTGAACTCCGGTATGGCCGTCTCCATGATCTGGCAAATCCGTCTCGCCTCGTCGCTGGACGAGACGCTGGCATTGATCTCGTCATAGACCTGGATCATCGGGGTGATCCCCTCGGCATGCATCATGACGAGCGCCGTCTTGATCTGGTCCGAGGCCGAGCCCTGCACTGCAGCATTGATGCCGGTGTAATCGCGCGCCCGCTTGATCTTGGGCCACTTCGCCAGGGCCTTCTCCTTGGGCAGTGGCAGTTCCCGCATAGCCCCGAAGGTAGCATTCTCCCATTCGGTGAACCTCCGCCTGCGGCCCCGGATCGTCTTGACCCAGCCGCGCTCGCGCACACGGGCGATGAAGGCTTGCTGGAGCGGTTTGATGTAGGGGACGCCTGCGTGGTAGCTCGCGATCAGTTCCTCCAGTTCAGGGAGAGAGCAGCCGATGCTCTTCTGGAGCTTGGCGCGGCCCAGGTGGTAGGGCAGACCGAGGTTCAGGGCTTTGACCTGCTGGCGTGTCATGGGCTCCTCGCCCCGAAAGGCGTTGATCATGTCCGCCACCGCCTGGTGGCTGTCGAGGTCGGGGTCCTCGCGATAGCGGTTGACCATCTGACCCGAACCCTCGATCCCGAGCACATATGCGTAGTGCAAAATGATCCTCGGCTCCTGCGTCTTGAAATCCGCCTTGAGCCATTGCTGGCCCTCTCGCGGCACGAACAGCTGGCGCAGCTTGGGCGACCACACCTTGTTGCGGTTGGGTATCTGCGTGAGGTTTGGCATGGTCCCGGCAATCCGCCCGGTGGTCGTGCCATTGGCATGCTCGCCGCGCCTGTAGCTCACGCCGCGCGTTTGGAACCAGGAGGGATGGAGCTTGCCCTTGTGCTGCCACTCGAGCACCACGCCCTCGATGAAATCCTTCCTGATCTTGTCGATACGGCGCCAGTCAGCCAGCGTTTGAAGCTGCGGGATGCCCGTTCCCTCCATCCATTCATTGGTGATGGAGTCATGCTCCTTGTCGGTCTGCGGGATCGCCAAGCCGAACTCGGCGGCGATCCATTTCGAGAGGCTGGCCGGGTGCCAGGGGTCCAGGCTCGAGGGGAAATGCTCCTTGAACATCTCCTCCTGCAACGCCTTGGTGCTTTCGTTCAGCGTCTCGGCGCCCGCGACATCGACCGGGATGCCTTCGCGCCGCATGTTCCACAGGACCAGGATCAGGTCCCCCTCCAGCTTGACCGCGTCCGCCAGCCGGGCGCCTGCCGACTTGTCTGCCGCGTCCTCCGCCTCGATCTCCTTGAGCTGCTGCCGGTAGATCGCCAAGGTGAGCGCCGCGTCCTCGGCGGCGTACTCCGCCACATACTCGGGCGGCACCTCGCGCATCCGGCCATAGTCCGGGGTGCCGCGCTTGACGAGGCCCTTCTCGATCATCCACAGTTCCATGCGCTCCTGCAGCTTTCCGGGGAAGCCGCGCCTGAGTGCTATGGCGTTGAGCGAATAGCTCTGCTGGTTCTCATCCAGCAGGGCGTCGATCACCTGTATATCGTGGATCGGGCAGGAAGGCCGTATTCCGGCCCCGTAGAGGGCCTCCAGGTCGAAACGGGTATTGGCGGCCACCATGAGGATGTCGGGCCTCCTGAGCAGCGCATTGAACCATGCCAGGATCTTGAGCGGGGTCAGCTCGCAGCCGCCCATGTCGTTGTGCGCGATCGGGAAATACTCGGCGTAGCCCTCGAAGGCCAAGCTGATCCCGATGGGGTAGTCGTTCCCGGTGATGAACTGCGGGCCACGGCCCTTCAAGTCCTCGCAATGGGTCTCTGTGTCGATCGCGATCACGGCGCCGTGAGGGACGGTGGGGAACGAGGTCGGCGGGGTCCAGGTCATGTGGAACTTACTGACCAAGAGTTACACTTAGGGCAGTGATGCTTTCCCGGCTCTTTGTAGACCCAAAAATGCTCACACTCCGGCGCACGGGGATCGAGGCCCTCGACCGGCCACTTGAGAATAACCCGCTCCTCCGGCCGGGCATGCCAGATGGCATCAGCCTCCTCCATCGCCCCCGCCATGGCGACATATGCCGCGCCATCGACGTAGTGGTCCTCATGGCCGCTGTCGCCGGCCTTGGCGCGCGAGATCTTGACCAGCGCCATCATCATGGCGACATCGCGCTCGGTGATGGTCAGCCCGCCCAGGTATTGCGACCACAGCTCGGCGGCCAGCATCAACTGCTGCTCGCCATGGGTCTGGCCACGGGGGCCTGCGACGAGATCGGCAGCACGGCGCAGGAGGACTGCGGCTTTGTCACGGTTCATCACGGGCGGGCCTCCATGTACGCGCTCACGAACTCGGCCGCGAGCGCCGGGACAATGGCGTTGCCGATGGCGCGCAGTTGAGGTATCCTAGCGGAAACCCCATGAGCCACGCGGGGAAGGTCGGGTTCAGGGGGCCACCCACCGCGTTCGGTAACTGCTCGCCCTTCTTGCCCCCGCCTCTCTCCGAGTACGGCTTGGCGTTGGGATAGCGGTAGTCCCGGTGCGCGGGCGTCGGCCACATCGCCACCGCCGTCTGCAAGTTCAGGCCGCCCTCGCGCCCCGATGTCCCGGCTCCCGTGGACATGCACTTGGTGGGCGTCGGCCACAAACCACAATCGCTCGCGGATGTGCGGAGCCGAGACAGCGCAAGCTGGCAATACGGACGCCCCGACGGCGTAACCTTCGCTTTCCAGGTCAACGGATATGGCGTCGAGCCATCCCTGCCCAATCGCTCGCGCAACTTGCTCTCCAAAGACGACTGGAGGCTTGCACTCGCGGATGAGACGGAACCAATGGGGCCAGAGGTGCCGCTCGTCGGCTCCACCTTGACCCTTTCCCGCCGTGGAGAACGGCTGGCAGGGGCAGGAGCCGGTCCAGACAGGGCCGTTCCATCCGGCAAGCCCGAGGGCGTATGGCCAGCCTCCAAGCCCTGCGAACCAGTGCAGCTGGCCGTATCCGGCAAGGTCTCCGGGGGAGACATCGGCAATCGATCTTTCATCCACGTCTCCATGGGGGATCAGTCCCCCGGCCATGAGGTTTCGCAGCCACTGCGCGCAGTAGGCGTCGATCTCGTTGTAGTAGACTTTCATTTCCGCCGCCTGCGGCGCAGGACGAGGCCGTTGTGCAGCCCGAGAAGGCACAGGCGCCCGCGGCGTCCCTGCCGCCACTTGGCCTCCAGCCGCTCCATCGGGATGTTCAGCTCGCGGCTGATGACTTTCGCTTCGGCTTTCGTGATCATGGACAGTTCCTTTCCTTGAGGGTTCTGCTAACACCGATCGTAAGATCGAGGCAGGGGGTCTGACGCATGCCCCCTATGCGTCCGGGGTATGGCTGGCCTCGCGGCGCTCCAGGTAATCGAGCCGCTCGGCCGCATCGAGGATAAGGTTATAGAGGCCGGGAGGGACGCCCTTGCTCGCCCTCACCCGCAGTTCTTTTGCCAGGTCTCGCATCAAAACCCTCCTGTCTTGCCCATCGGCACCACGTTGGTCTCGTCCACCGCCGTCACGACCGCCGGCCATGAGACCGGGCGCCCGATCGCCGCCTCGAACAGCGCCCGCATCCGCTCCACGGGCAGGAAAGCGTAGATGTTGTGCGTCCCCTGGCTCACGGAGAAATCGTCCTGGAAGTCGAAGCGCATCTTGCGGTCGGGCAAGCCTTCGTCGCCCATGAGCTCGCGCATCCTGAGCGTCAGGGAGTGGTGGGTGCCCTCGATCTTGTAGCGGTCCATCAAATACTGATTGACCAAGCTGCGCGGCAGATGGCAGGCCTGCTGCGGCCAGCGGCTGATTTCCGGCTCCGGGCTGCTCTTGGTCTTGACAGCCCCCAGCTGCGGAGGCAGCTCGCCCTCGCACAGCACGTCATAGAGGAAATTCATCACCGGGTCGGAGGGCGACATCATGCGCTCCCTCGTCGCGGTGCGGAACGCCTGCCTGACATCGGACTTGATGTCCCGCTCGAGCAGGAAGTTAGCCCAGTTGCCCATCGTCTCGGGGTCGTGCATGGCGGCGTAGAACCTGCCGAAATACTCGGTGTTGCGGGCGTAGGGATGCGACCGCGCCTCGAGCACGGTGTCCCTCCGGGCGTCGAGCTCCATGGCATAGGGCACGTTGCTGTTGGTCGTCCCCATGATCCGCAAGTAGCTCTTCTCGCGCTGGAGCCTTACCCCCTTCTCGTTGATCTGCGCCGTTTCGCTGGTGATCAACGAGCGGACCTCCTCGACCTGTTTCTTGTTGCCCCGCCCGGCGAGGTTGAATTCGTCTATATACAGGAACAGCTTGTTCGCCATGTAGCCGTTGAAATCGGACTTGAAGTTCGCCGGGGTGATGGCGTTGGAGTTCATCTCCCCCACGGTGTAGCGGACCAGGTCGCCCAAGGCCGTCTTGCCGGTGCCCTGCGACGTTCCCTTGATCATCATGAAGGTGCCGGGCTTCTCCGCCGGGCGCTGGAGCATGTGCGCCACCCAGTCGAGGAAGTATTCCCCGCCCTCGGGAAGCAACAGATCGAGATGTTCCAAGAATACTTTATGCTTGTCCCCCGGCCTTGGAGCATGCGGGAAGCCCATGAAAGTATTCAGCGCCTTGCCCTCCCCGTCCTCGACGAAACGCTCGGTGGTCGAGGGCAGGTATACGAACCTGTCCAGCGTCCGATCCGCCACGCCTTGCGCCCATATGTCGATCGCGAGCGTCTCGCGCTTCTCGCCCGCGAGCACCACCTTCACGTTCTCCCTGACCTTGCAGGCCACGGAGCCCAGCGTATACGAGGTGAACGGGATCAGCGGGTGGGCGCCGTGCCCCGGCCTCGTCACGTCCACCAGCAGGATGTCCCCGCCGATCTGCAAGGGGACGAGGCGCGCGTCGAAGTCCTGGAACGCGGCCTCCATGTCCATGACGATCGGGCCGGATATGTCGCCGGCCTCGACCCGCAGGGCCTCGTTCAGCAGGCGCCCCGGCAGGTCGTCCCCCGCCACGGCGTCGGCGAAGTCCCAGCCCTGGCCGAGGTCCGGCTGCACCTGGCGGAACAGCAGCCACACCCGCGCCCGCTTATCGACCGCGAACAATCGTTTCGCCACCTGCTCCATGGCGGCGATCCCCGGCCTGTCGTTGTCGGGGCACAGGACGACATCGCGCCCCTTGAGCGGGCTCCAGTCGGTCATGTGGACCGCCTTGGCCCCGCCTGCCCAGGTCGTGCAGACATGGCCGGGGAAGTGCCCGGCCGAGGCGTCGGCCGCCTTTTCTCCTTCTGTTACAATGACCTTTCCTGATTGCTTGAGAATTGACTGGAGGTTGTACAACGGCCGGGGCGACGGATAGGCCATGAGGTGGAACAGTTTCTGTCCGCTCCCCTCGTCGGTCACGCTCGACAGCGGCCGGATGATCTTGGGCCTGACCGTGTCGTTCCTGAGCACCCAGAAGGCCGGCTTGTTTTCCGCCGTCCTGTAACTGTACACGATTTCCGCCGATGCACCGTCGTCGTTGAGCGGCAGCCCCCGGATATAGTCGTCCTCGGCCTCGGCGTGGGCAGGCTGGTTGACGGTGTACTTGGGCTTGCCCCCTCCTGTCCGGTGCAGCCCGAGATCGACCAGCTTGTCGATGATCGCCGCCTGGCTGCACTCGGATTTGCAGTGGTACAGGACCTTGTCGTGATAGCTGACATGCAGCGAGGGGTGCCCCAGGTCGAGATGGGCCGGGCAGAACGTCATCCAGCTGGCGTTGCCGTTGCTGTCCGGCGCCAGCTCGACCGCCGCTTGAGGAGGACTCGCCATCTTGTTGCGCCGCTCGGTCAAGACCTTGACGACGTTGATGGCCTGGAGGGCGACTTTGGATTGGCTGTCCGTGTATGCCATGGGCGGCGCCTTGTGCGAGGGGAGGGGGTTGTGACGCTATCATGACAGGGGCATGACCGTCATCACCACCGGTTGAAGGAACGAAAGGCCCTATGGGTCTTCGGTCAGGCCTGCTGACGCTTCCCTCAGCTTTTCCGCCAATTGCGCCAAGGCCAGGCGCAGGTCGCCCGAGTCCCTGGGCAGGGTGCGAAGGCGTGGGGGGTTAATCTTCATCGCTCCGGGCTCCAATCATGGTAAGCCACTCCTGATGTTCCTCGATCTCGCGTAACCGCTCGAGCCGCGCCTCCAGCCCGGCGTGTTCAGCAGCGATGGCGGCTTCGAGGGCTCGGCGTTCGTTCTCACTTAGAACAGGCCCGTATGCCTGAAGAGCGTCAGCATAAGCATCAATCGCCTTGCTCACCGCCTCTGAGATCGCGGGCTTAATTTCTGCCATTTGTCCCTCTCCATATGTAATTTTTGCCGATCGCCACGGCTGGCGTCACCTTGAGAACCACCGGCATTTCTGCCGATGGCTTATTGGTATAGCGCGGCGGCCAAGCGATTTCCGCCAGTGCCAGGATGGCGCACAGGAGGAAGGCTACCCCTGCCTTAATCATTGCGGGCATGGGGATACTCGCACTGCTTGGGGTCACGCTGAACGCAGCGGTCGCGCCCGTCGCGGCACCTCCAGCAGTTGTGGTCGCGGAACATGCCGGTGCGCTCCCGCTCGGGGTCATCCGGCTCGAGGCACGACGGCGGGTCGCCGTCGTGGCTGAGAAAGCGGAGCTGGGTCATCGGAACGGCTCGAATTTCGGGGCGCGGCGAGCGGCGCCGTAGGCGTCGTAATACGCCAGTTTCGCCGCCTTGGCGTCGTCGGGCTTCTCCAGCGCCATCATCCGGCCGAAATGTTGCCGGTGGAAATTGGCGCGGGCCTCGTCCCTTTCATTCCTGGCCTTGGCTTCCGCCTTACCGGCCTCGGCATAAGTTTCGATCGCGTTGATCATTTTTCTATCCTTCCCTTCATGACGTCGTTGAAAAGCTGGCTGTCTGCCGAATTTCCGCCGATTTCCGCCAAATGCCTGTCGATGCGCTGCCTGAGCGCCACCAGGCCCATGGCCGCCGGCAAGGCGTCGTCGAGGGGCTCGAGCTCGGCTTCGAGCTGGCTCGGGCTCTCCTGCCACATGACCTGGCGCAGCAACGCCACCAGCAACGGCTGCAGCTTGCGGATTTCTGCCGGTGTGCCCGAGCGATCGGCAGATTTCTGCCGGTCGTACCACGCAACGTCGTTTTCTGCCGTTTCCAGCGGGCAGCCGTGCTCAAGCAGGGCGAATGTCAGGAATGCTCCCGCATTCGCCAGCATCTGCCGCAAGTGTTCATGGTCGGTTTTGTGGAGTTGCATGGCGATCAGGCTCCCAGGACGCGCCTGATGCGGTGATAGCTGGCCGGCGTCACATTGCGCGGCGGGTGCATCGACAGGTACACCTCGTTATTGGTCACGAAGTATTCGTGATCTTGCACCGGACTAGCCGATGTAAACCAGCCGCCGCAGTCTTTCGCGCCCGGCATGAGGTTGCGGGCTTCGCGAAGCGACATGGTGCAAGCGGCGATATCGTCGGGCGAGCAATTGTCGAGCGCATACTGGTTCCCCTGAGCGTCGCAATAACCGCGCTCTTCTGCGTCACCCTGCTCCGCGCTTTCGGGCGTTACCAGTTCGTACGTTACGTGAAAACGAATAGTCATGGTTGTGTTCCTTTCCTGTTCCAATTGGTCAAATGCGGCCCCGTACAGGGCCTGTATGCGCCGGGGGTAGTGTGACCTATCCCCGGCGCGCGCTGGCAGTCCCGGTTGCTTATTCAGCCTTTTCTTCGGGCGTCTGCTCGCGCTTGAGCGAAACATCGCGCATAGCCGTGGCGTCCCACCGGTAATTTACCGGATCCGGGCTTTCCACTACGCGCGTGTCGCGGACTGCAGTCCAACGCCACGCCAGGTCGTTGACGCTGGCAAGCGCCTCTTCGCGCGTGGCAAAGCGCAACGCGTTTCCGCACCATTTGCCGGAGCTGTCTGCTATTACCTCTGGTTTGTAGCTTGTCATGGGTAGGTTCCTTTCCTGTTGAATTTCTGTCGATTTCTGCCGATCTATTTCTGCCGTTTCCAAGTGCGCCACGCCAAGCGGCTGAAGAAAACCATGAAGCCCCCTTCCACCTTGACGGCAATGCACTGAGGATACCATTTGCGCGCATAGTAACGGCTTCTGCCGTGAAGATAGCGATAGCTTGTCATGTGTAGTTTCCTTTCACCGAAAACTACCGGAGCCTTGCGGCTTAGCTCCGGCGTGTGGGGCTCATACGCCGCGCCCCTCCGGCATGGTGATCACAGGGTTTCCCCTCACACTTCTGCCAATGACGATACCCGGGCTTTGCGCGATCCATGCGCGGGAAATCCTATCACCGTCCCTTGCGGCCGCCTCTTGCTGCAGGCTTGGCAAGTGAGGCACGAAACTTTTTTGGAATAGGTCGCCGGACAGATTGCGATCCTCAAACCGCCGGGCGTGTGGCTCATCAATTCCCGCATGCGGCCACGGTAGGCGTCCAGGCGTTCACCTTTCCGCTTTGCATAATCTTCGGTAAGCAGGGTGACAACCGATAGGCCATGCTTGGCAAGCATGTCTGCGTGCTTGGGATTGTTCGCACTCAGGTTCACGTGAAGCCCCAACGCTTCAGCTTCCCTCAGTGCCGCCAGATTGTGCTCCGTCGGCGGCTTGTGCGAAAATACGATTGCAGGGCGCGCGCCGTTAGCCTTGGCAAGCTCGAGCAATTGATCACGGTCAATCGTATTGCCGATGCCGGGAAGGTCACCCGCCTGGCCATAGCGCCAGATGGCGGCCACGGGCAATGCGCGTATCTTGGCAAGCAGCTGCGCAAACGTTCCGGCAAAACGCGATGTTCCCGCTGTCACTTCGCGCCACATCGACACCATGGGGCCAGTCTCAGCGTAGCAACCATTGCCTTTGAGCGGACATGCGTCAGGACATGTTGCTTGGCTTGACGTGACGACCGGCATGGGGCCGGTTTTCGGGTTGCGGCTTTTGCGCGTGAAATAGTATTGCATGGCGGTCATGACACTGCTTCACCCTTTAGGGCGTCGTATTCCCTTGCCGCTGCCCTAAGCCGTTCCAGCGTGGTGGTGGTGGTGCTCATCGAATTGTCCCTTTCGCTTTGCCGGTTTGGCGGATTTAGAATGAATTGGCGCGGCACAACCCGTCAATCCCGAGATTGCACAGAGCTGGGTTGCGCCGGGTGCATGGCAAGGGTCAGGCGGCGGGAACAAGCCACGTCTCTCCGTCGGGCGCGGCGATGCGAATGTCGGGGTCGCCGATGGCGTAGGTTATAACGACGTCGTACGGCTCGAGCGCATTCCGGATGCGGTGCCATCTGCCCCAAGTGTTGCATCGTAAGGCGTCGATGAATTGCCGGGCGGCGCGATAGTCGACAATGCGCCGACGTGGCGCGGCCATCGGCTTTTTAAGAGAGAGACGTGAAAGCGCGGCCATGTAGCTCTTGACGTTTGGGGATAGGGAATAGGCCATGTTTCTTTACCTATGGGTCAGAGTTGAAGATTACTCTATGTCCGGGTTCCGTCAGGGTTTTTTTACCCTTCGTTAAGTGACGTAAGGTCTGTTCCAAACTATTTGGGTCGCGAGGTTACAGCACGACCGTCCATCTTGGCAATGGGTTAGAGGGAAAAAGGTGTGTTCCGTTCCAAAGTACAACTTTGGGTCGCGCGCGATGCGCGGGCGCCTGCCCGCGTGACTTGTCTCTGTCATTGGAACATTGGAACAGTGATCTCTAAGTAGTTGATCCTCAAGGTGTTGCCATGTGCGAACCCATGTTCCAAACCTGTTCCA
>Ga0137426_1000335_pt1 | contig 10178 bp, 8 predicted proteins | sample EasRivERMZT660_2_FD_102308 | JGI IMG/M metagenome (GOLD analysis project Ga0137426, IMG submission 102308) | Soil microbial communities from meander-bound floodplain in the East River, Colorado, USA - East River MetaG ERMZT660_2 | ecosystem: Environmental > Terrestrial > Soil > Floodplain ...
AGCCGCTTTGCTGCAAGACCTCACCGACGTTGGCAAACAGTTGCTTGCCGAGCTTGTTGTCGCCCAGCAGGCGCCGGAACTTGAGCATCGTCGTGGCGTCGGGTACCGGCTCGCGGCCAAGGTCAATGCCCACGAAGCGGCGCAGGCTGGCGCTGTCGTACAGCGATTCCTCGCACGCCAGGTCAGCCAGATTGAACCAGTGTTGAATGAAGTGAATGCGCAGCAGCCCAATCGGCGGCCGACCGCCCACACCCCGCGGGTAGTGCGGCTGGATCACGTCGCACAACTGCGCCCACGGCACGATCGCATTCATCGTCGCCAAGAACTCGTCGCGCCGCGTGGGCTTGCGGTACCGCTCAAAGCTCGCACTCTGATTGGCCGCCATGGCAAGACTCTGTTGCTTCATCGTTCAACAACGCTTCGCGTTCAATAGACGTGAACCTTTTTCAGCAAATCCCTAGGCTGTCTTGCAGTCGTTTCGGTCACTGAGGGCACGGACCATGAAACGCATCGCTTTCATCTTCAGTTGCGCAGCGTATGTGGTCGGATTTGAATGAACCCTCGACGCCGCGCGACGCGAGGGCGGTCGCCGCTAGCTGATGTGTGCCGAGACAGCGTCGCGCACCATATCGTCTGGCGCGCTGTCGACCGCTGCATGGCCCGGTGATTCCAGGACGACGAAGCGGATCTGACCTCCTCGTGCCTTCTTGTCGCCTCGCATCAGATCCAGGATGGTCTCGCAGCCGATGCTCCCCACGCTGATCGGGAGCCCTGTGCGATGCACGAGGCTCACCAGCCTGTCGACATCGCCCGACGCGATGCGGCCGAGTCGACGCGAGAGATCGGCGGCCATCACCATGCCGCACCCCACCGCTTCACCGTGAAGCCATTTCCCAAAGCCAAGTCCTGCTTCGATCGCGTGGCCGAACGTGTGCCCAAAATTGAGGATCTCACGAATGCCGCTCTCACGTTCGTCGCGCTCGATAATGCCTGACTTGATCTCGCAAGAACGTCGGATCGCATAACGCAGCGCTTCGTCGTCGCGCTTAAGGAGGCGCTCGAGATTGGTGTCGAGCCACGTCGTAAAGCCATCGTCGGCAATTGCCCCGTACTTGATCACCTCCGCCAAGCCAGCGACCAGTTCGCGCTGCGGCAAAGACATCAGCGTGTCGGTGTCGGCAACGACGCGCAGCGGCTGGTGGAACGCCCCGATCATGTTCTTGCCGCGGGGATGATTGATGCCCGTCTTGCCGCCGACCGAAGAATCGACTTGAGCCAACAATGTGGTCGGGACTTGCACGAAACCGATACCGCGCATGAAGCATGCCGCAGCGAAGCCGGTCAAATCGCCGACGACGCCGCCACCCAGGGCGATCAGAATCGACTTGCGGTCGCACCCCGCGTCTAGAAGACGATCGAATATCGTGTTCAGCGTCGACCAATCCTTGTGGCCCTCGCCATCGGGCAAAGCAATCACCAGAGTGCGCCTGAAGAGCGGGGTCAGTGCGGAAAGGACCGCTTCTGCGTACAGCGCCGAAACCGTCTCGTTCGTCACCACTGCAGCGCACGTCGCTGGCGGTATGTCAGCCCAGGTGGCGGGGTCGCGAAGTAACCCGCGTCCGATCAGGATCGAATAGCTGCGCGCGCCGAATTCAACGCGCAGCGAGTCGTGAGCCGCACCTGTGCGCATCGCGCCAGTGTATGCGCGACCGCAAGCTCAGCCCGATGGACCGGCATCTGCGATGACAGATGACGGTACTCGCGATGGATCGACGAGGCCAGCGAGCTCGAGTTGCATCAGGACCATGCTGACCAGCGTCGACACCGAAGGGCGCCCGGTGTCGATGACGAAGTGGGCAGTGCGCCGATACAGCGGGTCGCGCTCGTGATGCAACTGGCGCAACTTGCGCAACGGGTCTGCAACTTGGAGCAGCGGTCGACGCCGATCGTGGCGCACGCGCCGAAACAGTTCTTCGGGTGTTGAACGAAGGTAGACAACAATGGAATTTTCGCGCAAGACCCGCCGATTGGACTCTCGCAGCACGGCGCCGCCGCCGGTCGCAAGCACGAGACCGGTGTCATGGAGGGTCGTCGCGAGCACTTCCTGCTCAATGTCCCGAAACGCCGCCTCGCCTTCGCGCTCGAAAAAAACGCGAATCGAGGCGCCGATATGCCGCTCGATCGCCGTGTCGGCATCGACGAATGGCAGCCCCAGCACGCGCGCGAGTTGGCGCCCGACACTGGACTTGCCCCCGCCGGGCATGCCGATCAGCGATATCGTGGGTGAGCGCGACGCCGCAGCGCCCCGGCGCTCCGGTGTCGGTTCCGGGGCGTCCGGACTGGGTGCCGCGTCAGGTCTCCGTACTCAGCGCGTCGTCACCGCGCGTTCGCTCACGACGCGGGGGGTCAGGAAGATCAGCAACTCGACGCGTTGAGACTCCTCGTTGCGCGTCCGAAACAGCGCACCGAGGTAGGGAACGTCACCAAGGAACGGCACCTTTGTGACGCCGCTCTGGTCAGCCTGCTCGAATATGCCGCCAATCACGACCGTGCCACCGTTTTCGACCAGTACCTGCGTCTTGATTTCCTTGACGTTGATCTCGCGTCCGGCCGAGGTCAATGAGCCCAGGGTGTCCTTGTTGATCTGCACGTCGAGGATCACGTTCCCTTCGGGGGTGATCTGCGGCGTGACTTCCAGCTTCAGCGTCGCCTCCTGGAATTCGACCGACGTGGCGCCCGAAGACGTCGCCTTCTGGAACGGCACCTTGGTTCCCTGCTTGATGAAAGCCTTGATCTGATCGGCCGTAATGATGCGCGGGCTCGAGATGATCTTGCCCTTGCCATCGGCCTCGAGCGCCGAAAGCTCGAGGTTCAGGAACCGATTGGCGGTCGGGCTGAACAGCGATAGCGCAAAGCTGGCTGGGCTGTTGCCGCCAACTCCAATCGCTGGCAGGTTGACAAAATTGGTGTCACCGAGGGTCGGCGCGGTACCGCTCTGCCCCGACATGGCTCCGACCGCGTTCAAGTTTCCGCTGACGACCGTCCGTTGGCTTCCGGGCCCACCGAAGCCTGGAGTCTGTCCGTTCACGAGCCGGGTTTCCGAGAAACCCAAGCGAACCCCGAGCGAGCGACCGAACTGATCGTTCGCCTCTACGATTCGCGCCTCGATCATGACTTGTCGCACCGGAATGTCGACCTTGGCAATCATCATCATGACGTCCTCGAGCTTCGACGGCACGTCAGTGACGAACAACTGGTTGGTACGCGGGTCGAAGATGACGCTTCCTCTGGGGGACAGAGTCCGTGTTTGTACGGCGCCTCCCGACACCGGCTGACCACCGAGCAGGGCGTTCGCCACCCCGTCAGCCCTCGCATAGTTCAACTGGATGGCCTGAGTCCGCAACGGCTCGAGCGCCGTGATCTGGGCTTTCGACTCGAACTCGAGTTTTTCCTTGGCTGCGATTTCGTCCTTCGGAGCGATCCAGATCACGTTGCCGTTCTTTCGCTGGCCGAGTCCCTTGGCCTGCAAAATGATGTCGAGCGCCTGATCCCAAGGAACGTCCTTCAAACGCAACGTGACGCTGCCGGTGACGGTGTCGCTGGTTACGACGTTGAAGTTGGTGAAGTCTGCAATCACCTGAAGCAGCGCGCGAACTTCGATGTTCTGGAAGTTGAGCGAGAGCTTCTCGCCGGCGTACCCCGGTCCCTGGGTCAGCTTGTTGGGATCGACCTTCTGTGGTCGAACTTCAAGGACGAACTGCGTATCGGTTTGATAAGCGCTGTGCTCCCACGCGCCGCGCGGCTCAACGATCAGACGCACTCGGTCGCCGCTTTGAACTGCCGACATCGCCTGCACGGGGGTACCGAAATCGCTGACATCGAAGCGACGCCGCAAGTTATCGGGCAATGAAGAACGCAGGAACTCGACGACAAGGCTTTGCCCCTGCTGCTTGATGTCGACGCCGACTTGGGTACTGGGCAGATTCACGACGACGCGCCCCGCGCCATCGGCGCCGCGGCGGAAATCGACGTCGCGAATGGCCTGGACATCGCGGTTCTGACTCGGCGCGAACTGGGCTTGCTCCGCCGCGGGCGCAGTCCCTGCACCGGCAACCGAAGCCGTTGGCTCGAGGACAATCAACAGGGCTTTGCCTTCCAGTTGTGCCCGATAGCTCGAGGGCTGCCGCAGGTTCAGCACCAGGCGCGTACGCTCGCCGCCCTGCGCGATGTTGACCGATCGCAGATTCCCTTGATTAATCTCGACACTGTTGCGACCGACCGCGTTTGCAACGCCTGGCAAGTCGATAGCGATCCGAGGCGGCGTCTGAATGGCGAATCCTGCCGGGACCGTCGCGAGCGGCTGCGCCAATTCGATACGCACGACGTCTGCACCCGCCTGCTGCGAACTGGTGATGGACTGGATTGCGTTCTGCGCCCATGCCCAGCAAGGAGCCGCGAGGGCGAACGTTAGCGCCGCGACTCGAGCACACCACTTAGTCATGATCCGGTTCCCCTTGTTCATCGCCCCCGCTCCTGAAGCTGCAGCGTGCTCATGCGTTCGATCCATTCGCCCGCCGCGTCCTGCACGATCTCGCGCAAGGCAATCTCTGTCTCGGTGATCTTGGTGATCTTTCCGTAGTTCTGGCCGAGGTAGTCGCCGCCCTTTACCTGGTAAAGCAAGTTGTCGACCTTGAGCAGCGCGAACGGTCGTCCCTGTTTGACGACGCTGCCGACCATCGACATGCTGTCCAGGGGATGAGCCTCGAGCGGTTCCTTGCGGCGGTTCATTTCCGCGGCCAGCAGCGAATTGGGCTGCTTGAACTCCTGCTTCTGGGCGACGGTCAACTTCTGCGTCGCGAAGGGTTCAACCAAACCCGCTCCTGCATACGGTTGGGGGTCGAACTTCTTCGGCGGCTCGATGGGTGTGACGTTGGGCTTGACCTCGCGGCGCTGCTGTTCCATCCACTGCTGCAACTCGTCGATGTCGCCGCCACATCCAGTCAAGCCGACTACCGAAACCAGTGCGAGCCAAGAAACTGCCTTCATTTCTTGGCTCCCGTCGGGGCCGTAGCCTTCTTCTGCGCGGCGATCTCGTTCGTGTCGAGGTAACGATAGGTTCGCGCGGTGGCGTCCAACGAAAGCAGGCCTTGAGCATTAGGGCTGCCGATGCCGAGGTTGTGCAGCGTGACGATTCGTGACAGGTTGGCTACATCGGCGGTGAAGCTGCCGATGTCGTGATAGCGTCCACTCACACGGATGGCAATCGGTAGCTCCGCGTAGTAGTCCTTGACCGTCACCTGTCCGGGGCGGAATAGCTCAAATTGCAGCCCACGCCCGATACCGGCCTGATTGATGTCGGACAGCAAGGCGTCCATCTCGGCCTTGCCTGGAAGTTGCTTCTCCAGTTGCGTCACGTACTCTTCAACCTGCAACTTCTGCTTGCGCAACTCGGGCAAGTTGACGGCCTGCGCGAGCTTGGTCCGATATTCCTGACGCAGGCCGGGCTCTTTGGCGCGTTCGGCGTCGAGCACTTCCGTTTCAGACTGCAGGACTAAGAACCAGCCGAGGATGACGATGGCCGCGGCTAACGCCCCAAAGGCGGCGAGTTTTGGCAACAGCGGCCACTGCCCGGGCTCATTGGCGTTCAAGCCACGAAACTGCGCGGCCGCATGCTCGAATACCGTCGACAACTCGACCGACGGGGACTTTGTCTTGGTCGCCATGTTCCGCCCTCAGACCTTCTTCGCGACCGGAGCCGATGCGGCAGCAGCAGCGGCGGGTGCCTTCGGGCGCTTCAACGACACCCGTAGGGAAAAGTTGTAAAGCCGCTTACCCTGGGCCGTTGTCGACGCAATCTCGATCAACTCAGGCCTTTCGAGCCAAGTCGCGTTGTAGGCGGTGTTGCGCAACAGCTCCGAAACGCGTTCATTGGTCTGTGCCACTCCGCTCACCGACACTATGTCGCCGGCTTGGCGGATCGTCGTCAGGTAAACACCCTCAGGCGTGTGCTTGGCCAGTTCGTTGAGTAGGTGAACCGGCACGTTACGGTCCGTCTGCAGGTCTTCGACTGCCTTCTGACGCGCCTTGAGCGCTTCGATCTCGGACTTGAGCGCGGCGATGTCCTTGATCTGGGCATCCAATCGTGCAATCTCAGCCTTCATGAAATCGTTGCGCTGCTGCTGCGCTGATGTCATTTGCTGCAGAACAAGCCACCATAGGCCAACGATGGCCGCACCGGCAATCGCAGCGACACCGAGCCCGGCGAAGAACGCTGCCTTGCGCCTGCGGCGCTTTTCCTCGCGGTGAGGAAGAAGGTTGATCAGGATCACTGCAGGAACCTCCGCATCGCAAGCCCACACGCGGTCAGGTACGACGGCGCCTCGCGTCGCATCTTGCCTTCGCGAATGGCCGAGCCAAGCTTCATACCGTCGAATGGGTTGACAACCATCGACGCGAAGCCGGTGAGTTCGGTCACCCTGTCTTTCAGTCCGGGAAGTGTCGCTGTCCCGCCTGCCAACATCACATAGTGGACCTTGTGATGCGGCGTGCTGGTGAAGAAGTATTGCAGCGCGCGCCCAATCTCCTGCGACAAGCTGTCGACGAAGGGGGCCAAGATGGAGGACTCGTAATCTTCGGGCAGGTCACCGCTGAGTTTCTTCGCCTCTGCCTCCTCAAACGAGAAGCCGTATTGGCGGGAAATCAACTGGCTAAGTTGCGAGCCGCCGAATGCCTGGTCGCGGTCGTAGAGCATTTCCTCGTCACGAAGGACCTTCAGGCTGGTCGTATCGGCACCGATCTCGAACAAGGCCACCAATGCGTCGCGGCCCTCGTTCGGAAGGCTTTTCATGATGCGACTCATCGCCAGCCGCGACGCGTGTGATTCGATGTCGATGACAGCGGGCTTCAGCCCAGCTGCCTCCGCCAAGCCCTGTCGATCCTGAACCCGGTCCTTGCGCGACGCCGCGATGAGCACTTCAACATCGCCGGCCGACGACGTGCTCGGCCCGAGGACGCAAAAGTCCAAGCTGACCTCGTCGAGCGAGAACGGGATGTACTGATTTGCTTCCGTCTCGACCTGGAGCTCCAGTTCCTCCTCGCGCAAGCCGGCGGGCAGCATGATTTTCTTGGTTATCACGGCTGACTGCGGCATGGCCATGACGACATTCTTGGTCCGCGTGCCGCTCTTTTGAACGACGCGCCGCACAGCGTCGGCTACCTCGTCGAACTTTTCAATCTGGCCGTCAGCGATCCAACCCTTGTCGAACGGTTCCGCCGCGAAACGCTCCAGGATGAACTCGCCGCTCGCGCTTTGGGTCAGCTCAACCAGCTTGACACTCGATGAACTGATGTCCAAGCCGATCATCGGGATGTGTTTACGGCCTAGAAAGACATCAAGGAAGCTCACGGCGTCATCTCCCAACGCGCGACTCGGTGCGCTGGACTGTTAATAAGTTGCTTGAATGCTAGCAGCAAAGCCGTTGAAGACGATAGGAATGGTGGCCCCGTCGACGCCCACCTCGTTGCGAAACTCACACGCAATCGAGGGGCGCGCACCAGATCATTTCGTTACCGCGGCAATGGGTCCAAGTCGGCCGCGACGCAGTTCACAGTTTGAGGCGATGAGGCGCTGCAATTCCTATAATCGGCCGCCCATTCATTGAGGTCTCATGACGGATTCCGGGCGCCCTCGATCTCCAACCGGCGCTCCCCATTCAGCCCAAGCGAGCGCCTTTACCCGCTGGATCACTCGCAGCGTCGCGTGGCTTCTCGTTGGGTTGGTGGCGATCGCGCTGACGGCGGTCTCGCTCGTCGCAATCGCCTTGGCCGTTGCCTATCCCAATCTACCCGAGGTTGGCGGGCTGACCGACTATCGGCCCAAATTACCGATGCGCATCTACTCGGCCGATAACGTCTTGATCGGCGAGTTCGGGGAAGAGCACCGCCAGTTCGTGCCGGTCGGCAAGATACCCAAGGTGATGCAGGACGCCGTCCTGGCCATTGAGGACGCGAGGTTCTATCAGCACCGTGGGGTCGACTATCTGGGCGTGATCCGAGCCGGGATGGCGAACTTCGGCGAGGCGCGTAGCCAAGGAGCATCGACGATCACGATGCAAGTCGCGCGCAACTTCTATCTCTCAAGCGAGAAGACCTTCACCCGTAAGATCTACGAGATCTTGCTCGCGCTGAAGATCGAGAGCTTGCTCACGAAAGAGCAGATTCTCGAGGTCTACATGAATCAGATCTACCTAGGACAGCGGGCTTACGGCTTCGCGGCCGCATCGGAGATCTATTTCGCAAAACCGCTCAGCGACGTCACCATCGCCGAGGCGGCAATGCTGGCCGGCTTGCCGAAGGCCCCTTCTGCCTACAACCCGATCGCCAATCCACGCCGGGCTGAGGTCCGCCAGCAGCACATCATCGACCGCATGCTCGAGAACGGCTTCATCGACTCCGAGCAGCATGCAACGGCACGTCAGGAAAAGCTGAAGTACCGTCAGTCATCCGAAGTGGGTATTCATGCCGAGTTCGCGGCCGAGGCGGCGCGTCAACTGATCTTCGGCCACTATGGCGAAGAGTCCTATTCGCGCGGGCTCCATGTCTATCTCACGATCCGATCAGACGAGCAACTTGCGGCGTACCGCGCGCTGCGCAAAGGCATCCTCGACTACGAGCGGCGCCAGGTGTATCGGGGGCCGGAAGCCTATGTCGATCTCCCGGGGCCGGTCGCGGCCGTAGACGCGCGCGTCGCCGAGGCCTTGGTCGACCACCCCGACAACGATGAGTTGAAGTCAGCCGTCGCGCTCGAGGTCAGTCCGAAGCGCGTTGTTGCCGCGCTGGCGACCGGCGAAAACGTGGTCATCGTCGGCGACGGGCTGCGTCCGGCGGCGTCCGGACTTTCCGAGAGGGCCAACCCAAAGACTCAGATCCGTCGTGGCGCCGTCATACGCGTCGTCAAAGGGGCGAAGGGTGATTGGTGGATTACCCAACTCCCCGAAGTCGAGGGTGCCTTTGTTTCCCTGGACCCTCGCACCGGCGACGTCCGCGCGTTGGTCGGCGGCTTCGACTACGCCAAGAGCAAGTTCAATCACGTGACGCAGGCTTGGCGACAACCCGGATCGAGCTTCAAGCCATTCATCTATTCGTCAGCGCTGGAGAAGGGATTCACCCCGGCCACAGTCATCAACGATGCACCGCTTTTCTTCGATGCTGGCGCAACAGGCAGTCAACCGTGGGAACCGAAGAACTATGACGGGCAGTTCGACGGCCCGATGTCGTTGCGCCGCGCACTGGCGAAATCGAAGAACATGGTATCGATCCGAATCCTGCAATCGGTCGGCCCGCAATTCGCGCAGAGTTGGACTACCCGTTTCGGATTCGACGCCGACAAGCACCCGCCCTTCCTCACGCTGGCGCTCGGAGCGGGGTCGGTTACGCCGCTGCAGATGGCAACGGGCTACGGGGTCTTCGCCAGCGGGGGGTACTACGTCGATCCCGTCCTCGTGCGCCGCGTGACCGATAACCGCGGGCGGGTGCTCGTCGAATCCCTGCCGCGGCTTCTCGACGAGTCGCACCGCGTGCTCGATGCGCGTAACGCATTCGTAATGACGAGTCTGCTGCAGGAAGTGATGCGATCGGGCACCGCCGCGCGAGCGCAGGCCGCCTTGAAACGCCCGGACATTTATGGCAAGACCGGCACGACCAATGACTCGTTGGACGCGTGGTTCGCGGGTTGGCAGCGCGGTGTCGTCGCGGTCGTCTGGATTGGCTACGATCAACCGCGCAAGCTTGGCGATCGCGAGACAGGCGGCGGACTGGCGCTGCCGGTTTGGATCGAGTACATGGCCCAGGTCCTGAAGGGCATGTCTGTTGCCGAACCGGCCACGCCCGAAGGTGTCGTCAACGTCGGCGGTGAGTGGTATTTCGAAGAGTATGCGCACGGGGCCGGCGTTACGGCGCTCGGCCTGGAAGAGAAGACCCCGCCGCCACCGAACGAGGAAGAACGAAGCAGCATCCTCGACTTGTTCCGGCGCTAGGCTCTATTCGAACTGGAGCGGTCGCTCGCCCTGCTCGGTTGCGGCCCTCGACAGCGTCGCGAAAAATTCACTCCCGTCCTTGGTGTCGAGCCAGCGCCCATCGACATAGCGAAAGTGGTAGCCTGCGGCGCGGGCCGCTAGCCA
>Ga0137426_1000338_pt1 | contig 10149 bp, 8 predicted proteins | sample EasRivERMZT660_2_FD_102308 | JGI IMG/M metagenome (GOLD analysis project Ga0137426, IMG submission 102308) | Soil microbial communities from meander-bound floodplain in the East River, Colorado, USA - East River MetaG ERMZT660_2 | ecosystem: Environmental > Terrestrial > Soil > Floodplain ...
AGCAACAACGAGCGTTCGATCTGATCCAGCAGATCCGGTTGTAGACAGAAACCGGAAGCCCGGCGTCACGACAAGTGCCTGTCAGGCATGGACAAACGCGCTCCGCACTTGGAGGAACTTCGGGCTAGCGTACGGCACGGCAACGATTGCACTCGACACCATCGCCACCACGTCATTGCGCAAGGTCCCTGCGTCTGCCCTCAAGCAGTTGCCGGACGAAGCCCCAAGCAGTCGACCGGGACCGCGACTTCATCGTCAACGCCGACCCTGACTCGTTCGCGCAGCGGGTCGCCCGCCTGCATGCGCCGACCAGCCACGCCATCGCGTTCCGGGTGCACGATGCCAATGCGGCCTACGAACGCGCGGTGAATCTTCTTCGATTTCATTCAACGCAAGAGCGACCAGGGGTTCGGTGAAGGCAATCTCAAGGGCCTTTTCGAATCGATGGAGCTCGATCACATACGGCGCGGCGTATTGAAGACCGACGTATGATACTAACTCGCATTCAAAGATATAGAAGTTATCCACTTGAACCCTGTCATTGATCGGGTTCGAGTCGGATCGGCTTCGAGGGCGCCGAGTCCGTTGGTGAGTGCACTCTCGACGGCGTCGAGGTTGGCGAAGACGTGGTTGGCGAAGCAGTCCTCGCGTAGCGACTCCCAGAGGTGCTCGGCGGGGTTGAGCTGCGGGCTGTACGCAGGCAGGAACATCACACGCATGTTCAGCGGGACGGCGAGGTCACCAGCGATGTGCCAGCCGGCTTGATCCATGACCATCACGATGAACTCGTCGGCGTGGCGCTGCGCCACCTCGCCCAGGAACAGCGACATCGTCTGGGCGCTCACCCACGGCAGCACGAGGCTGTCCAGCACGCCGTCGTGCGGGCTGACGGCGCTGAAGGCGTAGATGTACTTGCGCTCCAGTCGCGCACCGACCACGGGCCGCGTACCGCGAGGTGCCCAACAACGCCGAGGCGTACCCAGCAAGCCGAAGCGGCCTTCGTCCTGGAACATCAAGCGCACCTGGCGGCCTTGCTCAGCCTGGCGCACGACCTCGTGGCGTACCGTGCGGCGCAGTTTTTTTAAAGGCGGCCTGTGCCGCCACATCTGCCTTGGGGTGTCGCGGGCGCGGCACCACCTTGCGCCAACCGTGGCGGTCCAGCAGCCGATAAACCGTTGAAGGCGCCACCTCCTTGCCCAATTGCTCTTGGTAGGCCTGCTGGATCTCCGCCACCGTGAGCATGCCGCCTGACTCGGCGCGTTCAACGAAGGGTGCCAGGAGTTGCTGCTCCTGCTCGGGGCTGAGGTGCTGGTGATGCCTGCCGCCGCGTCCGCGCAGATCGAAGATGGCGTCACCCTCCTTGGACCAGCGCGAGTGCAGGACATGCACTGTCGCGGTAGACCATCCCAGCAGTTCGGCGATCTGCGCCGCCGAACTACCCAGCGTCGCCCGGATGAGCACGCACTGGATGCGCTGGTACTCGGCATGACTACTGGCTCGCTTGAGCCGCTCTGCCAATCGAGCAATGGTCGGCTTGTCGCTCACGATCAATGTCTTCATCCACGACTCCTCGAAGTTCGTGGAACAACATCATATCTAATCTATTGAACGCAATCTAGTATGAACTGCGATTGCCGGCGAGTCGGGCGTCACAACGCCGCTCGTCGGCGTCGATCGCTATACTGACGCTCACAGCGCCGATTTGCTCCGGCTTGCGGGCGCTCAACAAATGCCGCTAAAGAGGACGACCCCGACCGGTGTCCAAATAGTGCGGCACCGGGTTTGTCATTCATGGGTTCCGTCGGGCACGTCACACCGCAGTCGATGCATTTCGCGCAGGCGCTGCCGCTGCAAAGCGGCGCTCGCCTGTCGGACTACACGCTGGCGTTCGAGACTTACGGCGCATTGAATGCGCAGCGCAGCAACGCCGTCCTAGTCTGCCACGCGCTGAACGCGTCGCACCACGTGGCTGGCACCTATGCAGGACAGGAGCGCGATGTCGGCTGGTGGGACAACCTGGTCGGACCCGGCAAGCCGCTCGATACGGACCGCTTCTTCGTCATCGGCGTCAACAACCTCGGCTCTTGCTTCGGATCCACCGGTCCGATGGATGTGAACCCCGCTAGCGGCCAGCCCTACGGCGCCGCGTTTCCGGTTGTCACGGTCGAGGACTGGGTCGACGCGCAGGCGCGGTTGATGGACGCGCTGGGCATCGAACAGCTGGCAGCAGTCATCGGCGGCAGCCTCGGCGGCATGCAGGCGTTGGCATGGACGCTGCGCCAGCCGCGGCGCGTGCGCCACTGCATCGCCGTCGCCAGCGCGCCCAACCTCTCGGCGCAGAACATCGCCTTCAACGAGGTCGCGCGCCGCGCCATCATTACCGACCCCGAGTTTCATGGCGGCGACTACTACGCCCACGGCGTCGTGCCCAAGCGCGGCTTGCGCGTGGCCCGCATGCTCGGCCACATCACGTATCTGTCCGACGACGTGATGGACGCAAGGTTCGGGCGCGGCATGCGCAATGACGAGCGCGTCTACAGCACGCAGGACGTCGAATTCCAGATCGAGGGCTACCTGCGGCACCAGGGCGACAAGTTCAGCGAATACTTCGACGCCAACACGTACTTGCTCATCACGCGCGCGCTCGACTACTTCGATCCTGCACGCGAGCATGGCGGCGATCTCACGCGCGCCTTCGCCCCGGCGAGCGCCAGGTTCCTCGTCGTCAGCTTCAGCACCGACTGGCGCTTCTCGCCGCTGCGTTCGCGCGAGATCGTGAAGGCGTTGGTCGACAACGGGCTCGACGTCAGCTACGCCGAGATCGATGCTCCCCACGGCCATGACGCCTTCCTGCTCGACGACGCGCGCTACCACGGCGTGCTGCGGGCCTATTTCGAGCGCGTTGCGCGCGAAGTGAATCCCAGCGGCGAGCCTGGCGCCCATTCGCGCGTCGTCGGGTCGGCCCGGGCCCCGGTGCTGCGCTCGAGTTGACGATGTCCGAGCGCAGCGACCTCGAGATCATCGCGCGCCTCGTTCCGCCGGGGTCGCGCGTGCTCGATTTAGGCTGCGGCGACGGCGCACTGCTGGCGCTGCTGCGCGACCAGCGCAACTGCTCGGGCTACGGTGTCGAGATCGACGACACCAAGCTGCTCGCTTGCATCAAGCGCGGTGTCAACGTGCTGCAACGAAACCTCGACGAAGGACTTTCGCTTTTCGACGACGCCAGCTTCGACGTCGTGCTGCAGCTCGACACGCTGCAGAACCTGCGCAACACCGAGGCGATGCTGCGCGAGACGGCGCGCGTCGGTCGCATCGGCGTCGTCAGCTTTCCGAACTTCGCGCACTGGCCGAACCGGCTGAGCGTGCTGCGCGGCCGCATGCCGGTCACCAAGGTGCTGCCGTACCAGTGGTACGACACGCCCAACATCCGTGTCGGCACGTTTGCGGACTTCGAGGTGCTGGCGCACAAGGTCGGTCTGCGCATCGACGAGGCGTTCGGCCTGCACGAGGGCAAGGTTGTTCGACGCTGGCCCAATCTGCTCGCCAGCACGGCGGTGTTCAGATTCGAAAGATCATGACATGAGTCGATGGCCCGAATCGGTGACATCCCGCGATGGTGTCGAGTTGCGCCTGCGCCAGTGGCCGTTGGCAACGGCGCGCGGCGTTGTCCTCGTCGTGCACGGGCTGGGAGAACACAGCGGCCGCTACGCGTGGCTGGCGTCGCAGCTCAACGCCTGCGGATGGCAAGTCGTCGGTTATGACCAGCGCGGGCACGGAGGCAGCACAGGGCCACGCGGCGGTGTGGCGGCTGCAGACGATCTGCTGAGCGACCTGGCGCTCGTCGTCGACGCCACCCGTGCGGCGCACCCGGGGCAATCGCTGATTGTCCTCGGGCACAGCATGGGCGGGCTCGTTGCCGCACGCTTCGTCGCCGAGAGCATCGCGGCAGCCGGTCAGCGGGCGGCGTGGCAGCGCGATGTCGAGGCGCTCGTGCTGTCGTCGCCGGCGCTCGATCCTGGCATGAATCTGCTCCAGCGCACGCTGGTAGCCGTGCTCGCGCCGTTGACGCCCGCGCTGGCCCTTAGCAACGGGCTCGACCCGGCGTGGGTTTCACGCGACGCCGCAGTCGTTGCGGCCTACAAGTCCGATCCGCTCGTACACGACCGCATCACGCCGCGCTTGGCGCGCTTCGTCGTCGACGGCGCTCGAGTGGTTCGCGACCGCGCCGCGCGATGGCAAATATCGACGCTGCTCCTGTGGGCTGGCGCCGACCGCTGCGTCGCGCCCGCGGGCAGCGCTGCGTTTGCCACCGCCGCGCCGCCGCGTGTCGTGCAGTCGCAATGCTTCGACGGGCTGGCCCACGAGATCTTCAACGAACCAGAGCGCGACCAGGTGTTTGGCGTGCTCGCGGCGTGGCTGCGAACGCGCGGCGCCTGAACTCGGGGCTTGCGGCGCGGATACCTGCCGTCGAACCCGGTTTTGCACGTTGCGCTGCCGCCGACCATGGCGAGCCCGCCACCGCCGCTGTCGACCCCGTCCCGATGCCGGCATCAGTCCTGTGAATTCGCAGCAAGCGGATCGAACGCCGGCGCCGTCTTGTCTTTCCATGCTGCGATCGCGCGGGCCATCTCGTCGATATCGAACAGCGCGCTTTGCATTTGCACCATTTGCTCGAGCGCCTCGGCGGTGCCATGGTCGCGCGCATGGTTGAGGGCGATCTTGCTGGCGGCCAGCGCGAGGGGGCTCTTGGCAGCGATCTCACCGGCCAGCGTCAGCGCATGGTTGCGCAATGCAACCGCATCGGGTAGCACGGCGTTGACAAGGCCGATTTCCGCGGCGTGTTGTGCCCCGACGCGCTCGCCGGTGTAAGCCATCTGGCGTGCCACGCCCGGGGCCACGATCTTCGGCAGCCTTTGCAGCGTACCGAGGTCGGCCGCCATGCCGATCTGGATTTCCTGCACCGTGAAGAAGGCGTCGGCGCTGCAGACGCGAATGTCACACGCCAACGCGAGATCGAGCGCACCACCGATGCAACCGCCCTGGATTGCGCAGATCACCGGGAAGTTGGCGTCGTCGATGACCTGGAAGCACGTCATCAGCCGCCGCAACATGTGCTGGAAGCGCAGGCGCTGACGTGCGCTGGAGGTGTCGATGCCGGCCGCCGCATCGGCGAAGACGTCGAGCGCCATGCCGGCCGAGAAGTGCCTGCCGGTCGAAGCGATCACGAGGACGCGCGTGCGTGCCTCGTCGACCAGCGATTGCACGGCGTCGCGCAGGGCCGGAAAGAAAGCCGGCGTCATCGTGTTCATGCGTTCGGGTCGGCACAGCTCTATTTGTGCGACCCCGCTCGCGCGGTCGGAGTGCAGGGTGAAAAAGTCGTTCATCGCGCTTTCCTTGATCGGTGGCAACGTCGCCGACGAGCCGGCATTGTCGATCGGGCGGCGGCGCGAGCCCCTACACTGCCGATTCTTCGCACCTTGAGGCTCGCATCATGAACGCTCGCGACCCGAATCTGGCGCTGCAGCCCGACCAAGCGACGCGACTCGGCAACTACGCCGCCGGGGCATGGGACGACGAGATCGTGCCGCGGCTGAAGACCTATATCGAGGTGCCGGCAAAGAGCCCGATGTTCGACCCGCAATGGCAGCACAACGGCTACATCGACCGCGTCGTGCGCGACGCCGCCGCTTGGGTCGAGGGGCGCAAGGTCGGCGGGCTGACCCTCGAAGTCGTGCGCATCGAGGGCCGCACGCCGGTCATCTTCTTCGAGGTGCCGGCCACCAAGCCGGGCTGCACACAGACTGTCGTGATGTACGGCCATCTCGACAAGCAGCCCGAGTTCAGCGGCTGGCGCAGTGATCTCGGCCCGTGGACGCCGAAACTCGACGGCGACAAGCTGTATGGACGCGGCGGCGCCGACGATGGATACGCCGTCTACGCCAGCATTGCCGCGATCGAGGCGCTGAAGGAGCAAGGCATCGCGCACCCGCGCATCGTTGGCTTGATCGAAAGCTGCGAAGAGAGCGGTTCGTTCGACTTGCCCGCATACCTCGATGCACTGAAGCCGCGGCTGGGCGACGTCGGCCTCGTCGTATGCCTCGATTCGGGCGCCGGCAACTACGGCCAGTTGTGGCTGACGACGTCGCTGCGCGGCATGGTCAGCGGCGTGCTCAAGGTCGAGATTCTGAGCGAGGGTGTGCACTCCGGTGACGCGAGCGGTCTCGTGCCATCGAGCTTTCGCATCGTGCGGCAGCTGCTGGACCGGCTGGAGGATGCGCGCAGCGGCCACCTGCTGCCAGAGAGTTTTCACTGCCAGATTCCGGCGTCTCGCATCGAACAGACACGCGCGACGGCGGCCATCCTTCGCGACGAAGTGTGGAAGCGCTTTCCCTGGGCCTGTGGTGCCGACGGCGCGACTGCCGTGCCGACGACTACCGATCCGGTCGAGGCGCTGCTGAGCCGGACCTGGCGGCCGGCGCTGAGCGTCGTTGGCGCCGAAGGCTTTCCCCAGATCGGCGATGCCGGCAACGTGCTGCGGCCGTACACGGCATTCAAGCTGAGCTTGCGCCTGCCGCCGCTGGTCGACGGCCACATGGCCGCACTGCGGCTGAAGACCCTGCTCGAGGACAACGCGCCTTACAACGCTAAGGTCACGTTCCACCCCGACGGCCGCGCCGGGGCCTTCGGGGCGACCGGCTGGAACGCCCCCGACCTTGCGCCTTGGCTGGAGCGTGCACTCAATCAGGCATCGCAAGCTCACTTCGGGGCGCCGTGTGGATTCATCGGCCAGGGCGGCACGATTCCTTTGATGTCGATGCTGCAGCGCGGATTCCCGCGCGCCCAGATGATGGTCTGCGGCGTGCTCGGATCCAAGAGCAACGCCCACGGGCCGAACGAGTTCCTGCACGTGCCCTACGGCAAACGCCTGACGGCCAGCGTGGCGCAGGTGATCGCAGCCTGCGATTGAAAGTCTGGGTCCGGCGGCCGAACCAACGTCATTTGCGGTGCGCCGACTCAGCGCAGCGTGAAGTCGGACTGGACCAGGTTCAGGCCCAGGGATTCGAGCAACGGCACGAGTGGCGTGAGCGGCGAATAACGCAGCGCAACCTTGGTCGCGTAAGCGAAGAAACGCGGCAGGTCGGCGCTGTAGGCACTCTTGCCGTCGCGGTGCTTCAGACGGCAGAAGATACCCAGCACCTTCAGGTGCCGCTGCAGCCCCATCCATTCGAGTTGGCGCCAGAAGGTGCCGAAGTCATCGTCCAGCGGAAGCGAGGCCGCGCGCGCTGACTTCCAGTATCGGATTGCCCAGTCGATCTCGCGTTCCTCGTCCCATGAGACGAATGCATCGCGCAGCAGCGATGCGACGTCGTAACTGATCGGCCCGCGCACGGCATCCTGGAAATCGAGCACGCCGGGGTTGGGATCACAGACCATCAAATTGCGTGGCATCCAGTCACGATGCACGGCGACGCTCGGCTGGGCGAGGGCGCTCGCGATCAGGCGCTCGCACAGCGTGCGCCATTGCGATCGCTGGGCGTCGTTCCACGTGATGCCGTATTCGCGCTCGACGCACCAGGTGGGAAACAGATCGAGCTCACGTTGCAATAGAGCGGCCTCATAGGCCGGCAAGTCGCTGGCGTCGCCACGGGCTTGCCAGCGCACCAGCGCGGCGATGGCGTCACGCATCAGCCGATCGGCGTCGGCCGCTGAAGCATCGCGCAGCGCATCGAGATACAAGCGCTGCCCCAGATCGGTCAGCAGCAGGAATCCCTGCGCGACGTCCTGCTCGAGAACGCGCGGCGCGTTCAGCCCGGCTGCCTGCAGCAACGCCGCGACTCGCACGAACGGGCGAACATCCTCCTGCGGCGGCGGCGCGTCCATCACGATGAATGACGCGCTAGCGCCGTCGAGTCGGTAATAGCGCCGGAAACTCGCATCGCTCGAGGCGGCCCGCAGCGTGGAGCGGTCCAGCGCATGGCGCGGCGCGATCGCATCGAGCCAGCGTGCAATCGCCTCGATTCTGGAATCGGTCATGGATAATCTATTTTACTGACCGCAGCCGTGCGGCCCGTCGCGTTGACGCTCTTGCCGCTCCCGTCCTCGAACTCCTCCGCCGCGCTGGTCGCCATCGCGATGATGTTCGCGATGCCGGCGTTGGGGCAGGATCCAGCGCAGGCGCCGCTCTTGCTGCAGCCCATTCAACAGCTGGCGCCGTTTCCGCGCGGCGAATCGGCACAGGCATTGCCCATCGTCGTGCGCGCAAACGAGATCCGCGGGCGTCCCGACCTCGAGACGATGGCCATCGGCGATGCCGAATTCCGCCGTGGCGGCGTCGTCATCCGGGCCGACCAGTTGCGCTACGAGAACGCTGAAGACCTGGCACGGGCCTCCGGCAATGTACGCATCACGAGCGACGGCAACACCTACCGCGGTTCGGAGTTGCAGCTGTACGTGCAACGGTTCGAAGGCTTCTTCTTGAACCCGACTTACTTCTTCTCGCGCATTGGTGCCAGCGGCAGCGCCGAGCGGTTCGAATTCATCGACTCGCAGCGCGCGCGCGCTCTCGGAGCCACGTATACGAGCTGCCCTGCCGACGGCTCTGGTGATCCGGACTGGCTATTGACGACGTCGCGCCTCGAGCTCGACTTCGACGCCAACGAGGGCGTCGCCGAGGACGCCGTCTTGCGCTTCCTGGGGGTGCCGATTCTCGGGCTGCCGACGCTGAGCTTTCCGCTCACCGATGCACGCAAGTCGGGCTGGTTGCCGCCCAGTTTGAATCTCGACAACAAGAGTGGCCTCGAGTACGCGATGCCGTACTACTGGAACATCGCGCCACAGCGTGATGCGACGTTCATGCCGGGACTGGCAACGCGGCGTGGCGGTTCGCTGGACAGCGAATACCGCTGGCTCGAGTCCTGGCACAGCGGCCAGGCCAGCCTGCACGTGCTGCCCAACGATCGCATCACCGGCACTTCTCGCAGCGCGCTGCGCTTGCAAGCCGACGCCGACACGCCTGGTGGCCCGCTACTGCGCGCGCGCGTCAAGCAAGTATCGGACGACGACTATTGGAAGGACTTCCCGCGCGCCGTTGGCAGTTTCACGCCACGACTGTTGGAGCAGGACATCATGGCGCGACGCGACTTTCGCCATGCCAGCGACGAATTGACGCTGTACGGCCGCGTGCAGCGATGGCAAGCACTCGATGATGTCGATCCAGCGGCACGTTTCGACGCACCGTATCAGCGCGCGCCGCAGCTTGGCTTGCGCTACGCGCCGGCGCTCGGCGCCGGCTTCGAGGGCTGGTTCGAAAGCGAAATCAATCGCTTCACGTTGCGCGCCGTGGGGACCGGATTGTCGCGCCCGACGGGAATGCGTTGGCACGCCATCGGCAGCCTAAGTCGCCCCTGGATCTCGGCTTATGGCTGGTTCACGCCAAGACTGTCGTTCAACGCCGCCAGTTATAGCCTCGACCAAGTGCTTGCGGACGGAAGGGCCAGCATGAGCCGCGTCATCCCGACGCTCAGCGTCGATACCGGATTGACTTTCGAGCGTGACACGTCATGGTTCGGCCGGCCGGTGCGGCAGACCCTCGAGCCGCGCGTGTTGTACGTGAATACGCCGTTCCGTGAGCAGCTAGGGTTGCCGAACTTCGATTCGGCACCGAAGGACCTCAATTTCGAGTCGATATTCTCCGAGAACGTATTCAGTGGCGTTGATCGGGTCTCCGATGGGCACGGGTTCACCGCCGGCGTGACGTCGCGCTGGACCGATCCGGTCAACGGCGCCGAGGTGGCTCGACTGGGTCTCGCGCAGCGCTATCTGCTGCGCGATCAACAAATCACGCCCGACGCGGTGCCGCTCACGCAGCGCTTCTCCGAGGTGCTGGTGCTGGGATCGACGCAAGTCGCCACCCGATGGTGGCTCGACGCTTCGATCCGGTACAGCCCCGAGACGGATCGCGTGACACGCTCCGTGCTCAACGCGCGCTTCTCGCCAGGCCCGTTTCGAACCATCAGTGCAGGCTACCGGCTGGCGCGTGGGTCGAGCGAGCAGGTCGAGTTGGCTTGGCAATGGCCGGTCTACGGCCGCGACCGCGTTGCGTCGGCCGCCTCGTCGTCGACGAGTGGCGCATGCAAGGGTGCCTGGTAC
>Ga0137426_1000339_pt1 | contig 10147 bp, 17 predicted proteins | sample EasRivERMZT660_2_FD_102308 | JGI IMG/M metagenome (GOLD analysis project Ga0137426, IMG submission 102308) | Soil microbial communities from meander-bound floodplain in the East River, Colorado, USA - East River MetaG ERMZT660_2 | ecosystem: Environmental > Terrestrial > Soil > Floodplain ...
ACAATTCACGAGCCGCCGATGGAGCGCATGAACTGAAGGCCCATCAGCGCCGACGCTTGGACAGGTCGGCGCTGACGTCTACGGCCGTTCTCTGCCAGAGAACAAAGAAAAAACTCAGGAGCCCCAGCCCACTCGCGATACCCTGCATGTGGACTCTGCATTTCCTACATCAGCAAAGGAGACTCCACATGTTGAACATCGCGTGCACCAACGAAGAGCAGGTTCCCGTCACGGCCACCCCGCTCACCGCCTCTGGCAGGCCAGCGCAGGTCGACGGGCCGCTCCGGATCACCGTGCAGGCCGGGACAGGCACGTTCACCCAAGATCCCGCAACGCCGCTCGTCTTCAAGGCCGTGTCCGGTGACGAGCCCGGCGAGACGACCTATCTCGTCGAGGCCGATGCCGATCTCGGAGCCGGCACGGTCCTGATTCAGGACACCGTAGTGCTAGCCGTGGGCGGGGCCATGGCCGCGAGCTTCGGTCTCGCAGCGGGTGCCGCCGAGCCCAAGCCGGGCGCGCCGCTGTCCGCCCGCAACCGTCGCCGGTAGTCGTCCAACCTTTGCGCGTGCGGGGAAGGCGATGCGTGCCTTCCCCGCCGTGCACGTCAGGGAGGGATCAATGGCGACAGCCGTCGAACAAGCCTTGCAGGAAATCGTCACGAAGATGGCGATCGTTGCCCCGCAGCACGAAGGACTCCGCGACTACTCGCGACTCAACATCAGCCCAGAGACACGCACCGAGGTCACCGCTGCGATCACCGTCTACGATCGCCGCGTGACCGTCATGCTCGCCGCGAAGAACGCGCTGACTGCGTTGCTCGCGGACGGCTACCCCGACCTGGACATTCGTGAAGTCTCGGCCGCTGTGCTCGCTGATCTGAAAGAGAATGCCGCCACGATCGAAGCGGCCCTCGCGCAGTTCGGGTCCAACCAAGCCGCTGCGATCGTGAGCACGGCTGGACCCGCCGAGCCCAAGCGGTAGAAATTCGTTTGCAGGAACAGTCCTCTCAGGACAGGCTAGGACAGAGGGGCAGCGGCTAAATCAATTTCTAGGCCCTGTTCCTGACACGTCGCCCCGCTTCCAGAGCACCGGAAGCGGGGCTTTTTTTGTGTCTGGGAGGCCCTACGCGGTTTCGGTACGGCGCGACGGGCGGGTCCAGCCCCGCTTGCCATACCAGACTTCGGAGCGATCGGCGCGGTAGCGGTCAAGCTCAGCCACGCTCACGTACCGTCGACCGAGATGGAACAGCGGCGTGAACGTGCCCTCGCGGATCAGGTAATAGACGCGCGTCACGTGCACGCCGAGATGGCGCGCGGCACGACGGACGCTCACGTACTCACGACCCCGGCGCGTGAGCGAGTCGATTCGCACGCGAGCGAGAAAGGCGGGCGTTCGTCCCATCGATCCCTCCTGTGTCCTTACTGTATCGGCGTGCGCACAGGCCGCACGGGCTCACGCACGGGCGGGTGACCCGCCATCTCGTCCTGCACTTGTTGTCGGTTCTGGCGCACGAGCGGAAGATACTGATCTTCACTGATCGAGAAGCGATCGGCGATGCGCTGCGCGTCGCGCTCCGTGCAGACCGCCCACGACGCCCCGCCTTCGTACCGCGTCGCGAGCCCGAGTTCGGTGCGGATCTGACCCGCGACGTAGCGGTGATCAATCTTCTTCAGCATGTTCGGGTTCGAATCGAATTCATGACGGAGTGATTCAACAACTTCAGAGACGAGCACGCGGTCGCCCGCCTTGCGGTGGGGCCAGCGGCGCAGGAGATGCCACGCCACGCGGCCCTCGAAACTTTCCCGCCGCGTCTCGCGCATCGTCTCCTGATAGCGCATGGCGTGGCGAATGATCGTGCGCTCCATGGACTCGTCGCCGTTCGCGCACGCGATCATCGGCAGCACGATCTGGTTCAAGCGCGCGTCGAGCCCGCGAATGTGTCGGCGCGGATCGACTTCAGCCGTGCGCCACGTGCGGAAGCGCCAGAGCAAGAGTTTGTTGCGCAGCACCACGGCACGCTCGCGAAACTCTGTGCCGAGAAAGAACGGGATGCCATCGGGGACGGACACCGGCAACATGATGTGCGTGATGCACCGCGATTCGAGCGCATCGTCGGTGAACTTCTTCCGCGTCGAGAGCACCTTGGGTCCGTAACAATCGTAGCCCATGACGTCGAAGCTCCGATCATCGGGACTGCGCTCGGCGCGCAGCACCGGGAAGCCGCGCATATAGCCCGTCGTCAAGATCTTCGTGACTTCACTCGCGACGTCGGAGTCGGAGAAATCCGCTTCGTCGACGATCAACATGCCGTGGAACCGCTCCATGATGCGGAAGATCGGCGCAGCCGTCGTCGCGCCGCCTGCATTGATCGTCCGGTTCCCAAGGTAGCCGACGACTTGCAGGAGGCGCGTCTTCCCTGAGCCCCACGCACCCATCGCGCGCAGATACGGCACGACATCGAAGCGATCGTACACCCACGTGAGCAGGATGTAGTAGGCCACAATGGACAGGAACGTGCGGTCTTCGATATAGAGATAGGACGAAATGAATTCGCGAATGTCACGGAGGAGTGTCGCTTGATCGCCGTACTCGACGGTCTCCGTGGGCAGGAGCACGGTCCCCGTCTCGACCAGCCGAGTTTGCGGCGGCAAGTGGCGCGTGGTGCCGAGTTGCACCGACGCTGCGAATTCGATCTGCTCCTCGCCGTCGACGCGACGATACACAACATAGCGGATGGGCAGGTTCCCGCCCGGCTGGTGCACAATTTCCGCCATCATGTCGTCGTCCATGATCGAGGACGAGATGCGCGTGGTATCCGCGCCCTCGGAGCGCAAGCGTTCGATCTCAGCCCGCGCGGTCAGTTGGCGGTAGTGGAAGATCGCCGCGCCCGCGCGAATGAGCGCATCGCGGTCGGCTTCATCGGGGCGCTGTGAGACGAGCGACACGAAGGCCGGATAGAATTCATGCTTCCGGCTTTCGTCAACCTGGAAGCGTTCAATCGCGCCGAGCAAGTTCCATGGATCGTCTTCGTTGACGATTTCGTCAAGGTACGAATCCACAACGGCGCTGGCGATTTCATCTCTTACCGGATCGGCGTGCGCACCGGAATTGGAGTTCTCGTCAGAGATTGGGGTTCGAGGCGGCATTCGTCGTTTTCCCTTCTCATCATAAGTTTGCGCGAGCGCGTCACCTGTTCTCGGTTCGCGTGCGCGGTCGCGACCATCCCAACATGCCAGTCACCGTTCGCTTTCGCATCGCGGAATAGCTGCGCGAGCAGGGGGCTCGTCTGTCCGCGCGCCGTCTGACAGACCGACCATTGCCACTCGGCGGCTGAGCGTTGCGTGTACAGATCGGTATACAGAGACCACAGAGAATCCTTCGACGACAAGCGCCCGCCCATCTGCGCGACCAAGGCGTCGAGCCGTTGGATCTTTTTCTCGATCGCGTACACGCGATCCGCGTAGACCGGGGCCATGACGCGCGCGAACATGAGGATCTCCGCGCGCACGATCTCGCGGCGAAACGACTGCGCACTCCGCGCGGGGATCACACGACGCAACAATGCCGATGCCTCCTGACGCGTGATCGTGCGGCCGTCTTTCACCTTGGCCCACTTGACGACGAAGCCGAGCGCGCCCCCGCCTTTCGGTTCGCGGCATCCGCCAAAGCAATAGAACACTCCTTTCTCTAGGTCGACCGAAAAGGATGCGTCGTGATCGTCATGGAAAGGACACGGCACCACGTGATGCGCACTGGACGGATCAAGATGCAATCGTTCAATGAAGATCCGCGCATTCAGATGGTTCATGCGTCGTTCACGTCGGCAAGAATCATCGCCGTCGTGAATTCCACCAGACGGGAGTCGACGAGCACGAGGATGCCGCGCCCGCCGTACCGTATGTGATACGGGTAGCGCGCGAGATGTGAGAACACATCCGTAAACTCTGCATAGATGGTGTGACACGCCGGGCACGTGTAAGTCATGTCGTCTCCGGTAAGAAGTCGTCGAGGGAGTGAATGATGCGAGCGGCAAAACCTTTCTTCTTCCACGTGCGCGCCCGTTCATCGGCTTGCGAGCGCAGCATGCGGCATGAACGATCGTAGGTGTCGAGCACGTCGACCACGTTCTCACCCGTCTCCTTGCGGCGCGTGCCGCGCCCAAGCCGTTGAATCGAGACGCGCGAGGCACGCCCAGCCCCGGCCAGGATCAGCACGCGGACGGCGGGCACGTCCTGACCTTGATCGAAGATCGTTGACGCGATGACGGCCGGCGTGCGGCCCGTCTCAAGCCGGCGCTTCTCGCGCTCGACGGTTTCGAGGGGCGTGTCGCCGTGCAAGAAGGGCACGTTCACGCCGCACGCGGCGAAGATCATGCGCTTGAGCATTTCGCCGTGGTCGAGACGAACCACGAGCATGAGCGTGGGCAGGCCCATCGCGATCGCGCGGCACGTCGCGTCGACCAGCACGGCGTTGCGCGTCATGTTCCGCACGACGCCCGTGTTGTAGATCGTCTCGGGCGACGTTTCGTCGGCGATGCCGCCCACCGTGAGCATCGCGATCCGCGGTTGCGCGATGCGGCCCGTGGTCACGAGTTCCGCCATCGTCTGCTCGTACAGGAGCGGTCCCACGTAACTTTCGACGACGAGACGGCGCGCCGCTTCTTTGATCGTCGCGGACAGGCCGAGCCGTACCGGAGCCGGGATCACAGCCAACGTTTTGAACCATGTGTTCGGTGAGATCTTGTGCGCTTCGTCGATCACGAGGGCCGTGATGGTGGGGAATAGCTCGCGCTGATAGCGTGCGAGATGCGACCACAACGTTTGCACCGTCGCGACGACCACGCGCGTGTGCGACTGCCGATGCCCTGCGCCGAGCATGCCGACCGGCTCGTTCAAGCGCACCGACAAGCGCAGCGCCGTTTGTTGCATGAGCGTGCGCTTGTCCACGAGCATGAGACCGCGTTTCGGTTTTATCAGTGCGAAGAGGGAGGCCGCGAGTTCCGTTTTTCCCGAGCCGGTGGGCAACTGAAGGCAACCCCGACCGACGCGGAGAAATTCATTGAGGGCCGCGCGTTGATCGGGGAACAGCGGGACGCTGGTATCAGGAGCCTCGGCCGTCTCGGACCACGGGAGGGGCGGGCGCTCGTCGACGACCTGCACGGCGACCCCGGACACCGCGAGCCCGTCGACCACGTGCCCCACAAGCCCAGCCGGGAACGTGTGGCGCTTGGCGTTCAGGAGCCGGCGCTTTCCGTCCCACAGCCCGCGCTTGAACTCCGGGGTCGCCCAATAGCCCGGTTCGTAGTAGGTCAGGAGTCGCCGCACGTCATCGTAGGTCTCGATCGAGACGCGCCCTTCAATGACGGCACTCGTGCAGTCGGAGCGGAGCCGAATGACCATCCCGCTCGGATGATACGCTGTCGTCAAAAGAGTAGACGAAAAAAGTCACAGCACGAGGTAGCCCGTCCAGCCGCACCCGCCCCGCGTGCCGATACATTCGAGTTCGCGCGTCGGGGCCGGGTGATAGACCAGTGAAATCATGACGTGACAATTCGGACAGCCCGTCTCGCAGAAGTACACGAGCATGTCGAGGGTGAACTGCGCGATGCCGTTTTCGGTGCGGTGGGGCGGCTTCACGCCGAGCCCCACCACACCCATCTGTTTCGTGCGGCGACGTTTTACACGCTGGCTTCCGCGAGGAACGTGTGGCGCTCGATCACCGTCACCCGCCCGGTTGCGAGCAACTTGTCGGCCCAACCGGGGAGTGTGCCGCCACGGATCTTCCGAGTCAGGTCGACGTTCAAGTAATACGTCGCCCCGTGCGTCGGGTCGGGTTGCAGTCGCCACCGTCCGATCGCTGCCGCGCGCCATGATCGCCATGTGGTCTCCGAGGTTGAGGTTGCGATGCGACGCACGGCGCGCATTTTCTCGTCGTCGTTCCAACACGAGAATTGTTCGTAAGGTTTTCCGTCTCCATATGCGCGTCGATCACGACCAAGAATCGCGTCGTGGATCGAGGGGAGGCCCCATCGTTCAACGCGATTCATAATCACGTGGGCAATCGCTTCTTTGCCGAGGTCCGGTTCGCTGTCCGCTTCGAGGAACAGCGTGGCACTGAGCAGCGAGAGTTCATCCCACTGCCCCGGCTCGATCAGTTCAGGAAACGCGGGGACGATCATGTGGTTCGCTTCCACAGAGCGTCGCCTGTCGTGAGCGACGCGAGGTAATCGCGCACCGCTGCGACGTCGACCACATCATCGCGTTGCTGCGAGACGTCGATCGAGTCGAGGACGCCCCACGCTTCAGAGCAATACTTCGCGATGAATCCGTAGGACACCCGGTGCTTCTTGCCCCACGTGACCACGGTGTATTCCTGCGCCGGGTCGTCCCATCCGCAGATGTATACGGCATGCCCGCCCAGACTGCCGCGCCGAGCGTCGGAGTTCACCGCTTCGTCAAGCGCCGTCCACGGCTGGCCTGCCTCGAACTGGCGCATGGCGGTGATCGGCATTTCGATGCCGAGATGCGCACCCGTGAGCGAGAAGATCGCCGACTTCAGTTCGCCCGGCCTGTGCGGATTGATGCCCGTGAAGGCGGCGATGGAGTCGCGATCACGTGCGGCTGTCCAGCCGTCTTGTCGCCACGCGCGTAGGCTGTACAGCATGACGAGCCCAGCGTCTTCACCGTTTGTCTCCTTGAAGTATTGCGTGGCAATGTCCTGATCCGTGATCGCCGGCACGGCCGCGTGCTCGACGCCGAAGCGCAGCGTTTGATGCGCACGGGCCGCGATCACACAGCACCCGAGTTGATCGTTCATGAACATGGGCGTCGGCACGCTCGGATGCGTCCAATCCACATCCCACACAGCGGGCAGTGGCCGAATGCGCAGCACCCGATCGGCCTGAAGTGTTCGAGGATCGACGACGGCGACTTTCTTGCCGAGCTTCAGCATGGCGATCTCCCTTCACACGTTCGATTCGAGTTATCGGCGGGCGTCTTCGATCCGACGCCACGTGTCGCGAAAGGCTTTGAGTTCTTCTCGGCACTTGTCCCACACTTGCAGGTCTCGCTCGGGCACGCACTGAGAATCTACCGTTGTCGTGCCGTCGTAGACGAGCACCCGCGACCACTGGTACGGATACGCCACGCACTCGGGGAACATTGCCGACGTCGGTAGGGGCGAGGACGGATGAAGCACACACCCGGTCAACAACAGACCGACACCGAGCACCAGGGCACGCACGAGGGCGCATACCAGGGTGCACATTACAGATCCTCGAAGGGGCGATTGGCGCTGTCCGTCAGATCTTGCCCCGTCTTGTCCGGACGGTTGCGGATGCGCTCCTGCTCGCGGCGCAGCGCCTCGGCTTCGACGCGCTCGCGCTCCTCGCGGCGCGCCTGTTCCTCGGCTCGCTTCAGTTCGTTACGCCGTTGCCACCACTCGATCAGCGGGCCGAAGATGTTCTTGAAGAATCCGACGATCAGTCCCGCAATGAATCCGCCAATCGCTCCCATGGCTGTACGCTCCTTGTCCGATCATCGGGGCGCGTCGGGATTCGGCGCATCCGGTGCATCGGGCACATCGGGTGGGTTTGCGGGCCACGGGATCTTGATCCCGAAGCGCGTGTTCAGATAATCGATCATGTTTGGGATCACCGACGAGATCCCATACCCGAGCCAGAACGCGCCGAAGGTGCGGACGATCAACGGCCAGTCGTCCAGCGTGGGTAGCGCCGGCACGGTGATCCCAAACGCCGAGGCGAGGGCATGGAGTTTCGTGTACGCCGAAGCGAGCGACGCAGCGAGGATCGCATCGGCGACGGTGCGCATGGAGTTGAAGTGCTGCCGTGACGTGATCTTCGCGTGGAACAGCGCCCCGAGGGCCGCGACGATCGCGATGCCGAACAACCAAAATTCGAGCACCCAATTTAGGACCATTACACGGTCCACCGACTCCGCGCCGTCCCGCGAGGCCCCAAGGCCATGACGCCCTCCTGCGAGAGCACGAGTTGGTTGACGGCGAGACTCGCCGCGAGGACGATCATGTAGTACGCCACCGACATTTGCTTCGAGAGGAACACCGCGAGCGCGCGATCGATGACGGCCTGGAAACGATCCGGCGCAGTGGTGATTGTCGGGTCGGCGTCAACCTGCGCGACGATATCCGCGATGATGGGCATCAGGACTTCGTACTCCTTCTTCTTGAACGCCGTGAGCAGGGCCGAGACGTAACTGCCAATCTTGCCCGCGAACATTGCCACAATCCACGCCATCATGTGTGCTCCTCCTCCACGAGACGTTTGTTAGGAGCCGCTGCGGCTTTCCTGATTACGGGACTGACGCCGTGAATTTCGATTTCCCCGATGGGTGTTTTGAGACGAACCCCCGCCGTGCGTTGTTCGGCTTCCGAGATCGAGAGACCGTGCGAATCGTCCGCGTTGGGGCTCACCGCACAAACACGTAGCGCGTGAGTGTGCTCCCAAACCACTCAACCCGTTCTTCGACCATGCGGAGTTGCAGGCGGTGATAGCCCCGCGTCGAGGGTGCATGCAGCGTCGCCGTGATGGTCGTGGTGGTTCTACCGCCCCACGATGCGGGGTCGAGCGGGTGCGAGATCGGATGCCGATAGACGCCCCAGACCGTGTTGCTATCAGCGGGGTCGCCGAGGTGAGTGTATCCGGGGAGCCAGACGCCGAGCCCGGAATTTTGCAACTTCACCGTGACATTGAACGTCGCGTCACGCTGCACGGTCGACGGCACCGACGCGCTCAGGAACCGCGCGGAGCGGATGCCCGTGTACGATCCCCTCGACTTGAGGCCGTGATACGTGTTCCCGCTCGATCGGAGATAGGGACTGTTCCACGCCACGAGGCCATACGTTGCGGCGCTCAGGATGTTGTCGCGGAGCAGAAGCCCCGACGAGAGGCACGCGAAGACGGCGGCGGGCCGATTCGCACCAGGATTCGAGGGATAGCACCACCAGCCACCCCATCCTCCGTTCGGTCGAAGCGTCTCGATATCGTTCTGCTCGACCGTCCAATCAGGGCAGTTGTAGAACTGCAAGCCGGTGATCGCGGCTGTGTTCCGCGTCGTGTTGCCTCGGAAGATGCCCCGGGGCGAGCCGTAGCAGTCGATATCCGACCCGTTGTTGTTGGAGAAGTAGGTGTCTTCGACCTTGGGTCCGGTGGTCGCCCACAAGGGAATGTAAATCCCCGCGCCTTGGATCTGCCCGCCATTATCGCGACAGTCGATCATGCGACCGAGCGTGTCGTTCCACCGAGGCCACGCATTGCCTTCAATCACCGAATCAAGGATCTCGACGTTGGGACCGGCGACAAACGCCCCGTGGCACAGCCCGTTTTCCAACCGCACGCGCCGGGCGGAAAAGTTCGACCAGCCGATCGGGTTTCCGGTGGCCCCGAGTGCGCGCAACGTCATGTCTTCGATGATCCGCGTTGGCTCGACCGTTCCACAGCAGTCGCCGGCCGCGAGCACCGCCGCGCCCTGCCCCCCAACCTCGTTCGGCAGGTCGGCTTGTAGAATCGTCTGATCGATCCCGGCTCCACGGAGGGTATGACCAGGAGGGAGCTTGATCTTGCCGTCAAACGTACCAGGACCAACCGCCACGCACGTATGTGCGTTGACGGCATCTTGCATCGTCCCGCCATCAGGATAGGGATGGCACTCGTCGGCACCGACACCGCGAGCGGCCGCGACTCCGAATGCGAGAGTCAGGACCAAAACCCGTAGCATCACAGACCACCTTTCCGCGATCGATATCGCTTCTGACGATCCCGCACCCACGCAATGAGGATCGTGCTCACGCGCGCCATGCTCACGTCGCCCGTCTTGAGACGCGTGCGCAGATGTTTCAGAAACGCAGCGCGCTCGTATCGCGCGCCTGCACTGTACGCCGCTGAAGCGGTCTTCTTCTTTGTCATGGACGTTCCTCCCATTCTTATTGAGGCCAGATTTCGATGCGCGGCTCGGGCGGGGTCACCGGAAATGCTTCAAGACCAAATCGCCGCCCGGTACGATCAAGTAGCTGTTGCAACTGATGGCTGCGTTCAAGCAACCGCAACGCGGTGGCATCGATGCGATTGGTGCGCGCGTGTTCGCACAAGGCGATGAATTCCGTCATGCTCAGG